>Ga0116169_1002482_pt1 | contig 13447 bp, 12 predicted proteins | sample AD_UKC130_MetaG_FD_89796 | JGI IMG/M metagenome (GOLD analysis project Ga0116169, IMG submission 89796) | Active sludge microbial communities of municipal wastewater-treating anaerobic digesters from Canada - AD_UKC130_MetaG | ecosystem: Engineered > Bioreactor > Anaerobic > Digestate | place...
AAGCCCGTATCACGGTGCAGGACAACGAGACCCTCGAAAATACGGTCAGTTACATCGGTACTGGAAGTCTCGGCTGCCCGGTGGGGGTTAAAGGTCTTGGGGCCCGATGCGCCACCGTGCACTGTCATGGTACCGCCGTAGCGTCCCACTTCCATGCCGAACTCTTCTGCCAGATTGATAACCCTCGGGTCCAGCAACTCTACAGCACTCGCCACGCCTGCCGTGAAGACCAGCGCCAGCAGGAGTGTCCAGATGAACAGATGTCTCTTCATAGTGTTCACAGATTCCCCCTTTTAATGATTTCTTAAAGGATTAGCTGTTGATGTACCTCCCCACTTTCGTTCGCTATCACTACTCCTTCCCTACGAAATTCACTGACAGTAATTGCTCGCTTTGCCAAATTCGTCGAGCGGGAATATTACTATAATACGACCGAGAAGTCGTTTGTCCTGCTAAGGAACGGATACTTTATTGGTCCAACCCCGAATTAACCGCCTTTACCGTTTGCACACAACGGCCCCTGTGCAAGTAAAAAGGGTGGAAGCAGAGTTCCACCCTTCGGCAGCGATCCATTAGACGGTTCGGCTTCGGGGATCTAGAGCGTCGCGCAGACCGTCGCCGAAGAAGCTGTATGACAACACAGTAATGAAGATGAAGAATCCAGGTACCAAAAGCCATGGATAGCGGGTTAGTGATGACAAGTTCAACGCTTCCGAGAGCATATTACCCCAGCTGGCCAAGGGGTGCTGAATACCTACGCCGATGAAACTGAGCCCCGATTCGGAAAGGATGAAGCTGGGGATGGATAAGGTCGCATTGACAATCACATAGCTCATGGTGTTGGGCAAGATATGCCGGATGATGATGCGGGGTTGGGATGCACCGATGGCCTCGGCTCCGGCCACGAATTCCGTCTGACGGATGGACAACACCATGCCCCTGATCACTCGCGCGAGGCCGGCCCAACCGATGAAGGCCAGAATAAACACTATGAGCATAAATCGTCGATCTGATGGTATGTTGGGCGGCAGCACCGCACTGAGGGCTAGCAGCAGGTAGAAGCTGGGCACAGAGATAATGATCTCCGCGATCCTCATCATGAGATTGTCAACCCAACCGCCAAAATAGCCGGAGACTCCACCGTAGATCAAGCCAATGGACATACTCACCACCAGCCCGATCACGCCGATGAACAAGGAACGCCTGCCGCCGTAAGCCAGCCGAGAGAAAATGTCCCGGCCATAGCGGTCTGCTCCGAAGAGGTAGATTTTCCCAGGAGCCTCCACGCCGAAGAGGCGCAGGTCAGACTCGAAGCCTAAAACGTTGTATTTGTCACCGCGTACGAAAAAGTAGATGGGATACATCTCCGAGGTATCCTCCTCGTAGATGTTCCTGAGTGTGTCCACCCGCTTATATCCGTAGACAAAGGGGCGCACCAGTTTCCCTTCGTGGAAGATGTGGATTTTCGTGGGCGGATGATAGGGCCGGCGCCGGTCGGTGGTCACTTCGCTGTATGGAGCGAAGAAATCGGCAAAGATGGCAAAAATATGAAGAATTATGAGAACCCACATGCCCATTACGGCTAACTTATGCCTGCGCAGCTTACGCCAGGCCATTTTCCAGGGCGAACGCAAGGCACCGCCATTTTCGAACTCAGTTTGAGCATTAGCCACATTCGTCTTAGCCATTGACCTCTCCCCCTCGCTACTCATAACGGATCCGCGGATCGCTTGCTGCAAGTAAGATGTCCGCTGTAAGATTGCCAATAATCAACATGACGGCACCGATTACCAAGTTGCCCATGACCAAGTAATAGTCCTGGCCCTGCACGGCGTTGAGCATCAGGCTGCCAATCCCCGGCCAGTTCATCACAATCTCGGTAAGTGATGCCCCACTGAGGATGCTGCCCAACTGAAACCCGAAAATGGTAATCAGGGGGTTAATGGCGTTGCGCACCGCGTGCTTATAGATGACTACCCGTTCAGACAGCCCCTTCGCCCGGGCGGTGGTTACAAAATCCTGGCGCAGCACATCCAACAAATTGGAGCGCATGTAGCGCATAAGGCTGGCCAGGGTACCCGTGCTGAGTACGATTACTGGCAGCACCATATGCCTGGCTAAATCCACTACCTTTTCCCAGAAGGTGAACTCGGCAAAATCTATACTGGTCATACCTCCTATAGGCAAACCCCAGCCCCTGGAAAGGTTGAGGTATAAGAGCAGCAGGCCCAAGAACCAGTTAGGAATGGACACCCCAATGAACGCAAAAAAGGTGAGCAGCTTATCGCTCCAGGAGTACTGGTTGACTGCAGAATGAATGCCAATAGGAATAGCCAATGACCAGGCCACAATCAGGGAGACAACGGTGAGCAGCAGGCTGTTAAAGACCCGCTGCTTGATGACCCAGGTCACTGGGGCGTGCCATAAAAAGGAATGGCCCATGTCACCCCTAAACAGCTGGGTAATCCAGCGGAAATACTGCATATAGGGAGGTTGATCCAGCCAGAAACGCGCCCGCATGGCCTCCATGATCTCTTCGGTAACATCGGGGCTGAGAGCCATCTGGGTCAGGGCGTCACCAGGCGCCAGCTGCATAATAAAAAAACTGAGGGATGAGATACCCAGAAGCATGGGGATGATGTAAATCAGTCTTCGTATGATATATCGATACATTACACGATCTACCTCCTCAATGTACCCGTGGGCTGTCGCCCCATCTGGCACTTCCAGGGGAGCGCTTCCGGAGTCGGCCAGACATCTCCACTACTATTCTCGCTCGAGCCCAAAAATCCTGCCTCGCGCGGAACATCCTCGCCTCATATGCCATGGCTCAGCTGGGAAGGATCCTGGTGAGGAGGTGGAAGTTTGCTCCCGCTCTTTCCCGAGAACACAAAACTGTGGCCAAAACAGGACCACCCCCAGATTCTCCAGGAGTTTCCCTGCGAGAACTTCCAAGTCCAGGTGTTGGCCGCAGGATTTAAGCAGCTCATGGGCGAACTGCGCGCAGGTCGGTACGACACCTGGGATTGGTACCAGCTGGCCAAGCGAGCCGATGAACTTGTGACCACCCATGGCCAAGCCCCGGGACTTCTGGCCCTGCAGCACCTCAAAGAACGCTGGGAACAGGTTGGGGTAGTGCCCTACCAACACCAGATCCGCACCGCAGAACGGGTCATCCATGAACTACACGGCCAGGCCATCCTCGCAGACGAAGTGGGGTTGGGCAAAACCATCGAAGCCGGGCTCATCCTCAAGGAGTACATGCTGCGGGGGCTTGTCAAAAAAGTCCTCATTCTCACCCCAGCTAACCTGGTCTGGCAGTGGTACAGCGAGCTCTATGAAAAGTTCGGCATTGCCGCGGGTATCCAGCGTACCCAATGGGACTGGGAGTTCGCCGACGTGTTAATTGCCTCCGTTGATACGGCTAAGCGGGAACCCCACTGTTCAATCATCACCGGGATCGTCTACGATCTGCTCATCGTAGACGAAGCCCACAAGCTGAAAAACAGCTCCACCGCGAGCTACCGGCTGGTCAACTCTATTCAGAAAAAATACTGCCTGATGCTTACGGCTACGCCAGTACAGAATGATCTTAAGGAGCTGTATAACCTCATCGGGCTGATCAAACCTGGCCAACTAGGCAGTTCCCGCTCCTTTAAGAGCCGTTTCATGGAAGATAAGCGTACACCGAAAAACCCGGCTGAACTGCGCAAACTGCTCAGCGAAGTGATGATCCGCAACAGGCGGCAGGATGGCCAGGTAACCCTTACAGAACGCATTGTCCACCCAGTAGTGGTCACCTTAACCCCCAAGGAGCAGGAGATCTACAACCGGGTGACTGAGTTCATCAAGGCCCGGGGCAAGCGAAGTGGAGTCAGCAACCTCCTGCCCTTGATCACCCTCCAGCGGGAGGTCTGCTCCTCCTTTCTTGCCACCGCACTCACCCTAGAGAAACTCATGGCGGGCCTTTCCCCGCCCGAACTGGAACAAGCGGCGCTGCTCCTTAAGGATCTGGCGGAAGTAAAACAGAACAGCAAATGCGATGCCCTAGAAAGGCTGGTGGCCCAATTCTCCGATAAGGCCATCATCTTCACCGAGTACCGGGCATCCCAAGAATACATTCGCTACAGATTGGAGAGAGCTGGATACAAAACCTTGGCTTTCGATGGCAGCCTGTCCAGGGGAAAAAAGCAATGGGTGCGCCATCTCTTTCAAAAGGAGGCCCAGTTTCTAGTAAGTACCGAGTCTGGTGGAGAGGGGCTCAATTTCCAATTCTGCAACTTAGTGGTCAACTTCGATCTACCCTGGAATCCCATGCGGCTCGAGCAGCGCATTGGCAGGGTCCATCGCCTGGGTCAGACTCGGGATGTGCACATCTACAATCTGATCACCAAAGGCACTGTGGAAGAGCACATCATGTACCTCCTGCACCGGAAGATCAACATGTTCGAATCCATCATTGGCGAGCTGGATGCCATTCTGCTCCACTTGAACCTAGCCAAATCCTTTGAAAGCGAAGTGATGCGCATCTTCCTGGAACACGAAACGGCTGAAGAAATCCAGGCTCACCTGGATAAGCTGGCCCAGCGCATTTTGAGCGGGCGAGCGCAACTGAAGGCATCCGCCTGGGAGGGATTGTTATAGAACGGCTGATCTTCGATTTTTTCAAACTCTGCGGCCTGACACCCGTGGAAATCTGCCCCGGAGTCTGGCAGGTTAAGGCCGATGAAGCCTTGATGAAGGAGTTGGACGGCTGGCGCGCCCAGGCGCGCCTTCTGCAGTTCACCTTTGAGCGCCCTTTGGCAGAGGCCTATGGTGCGGATCTGATCAGTCCCGGCAGCTACCGCTTAGACACCATCTTGAACCTCATCCGCCGCCAAGGGCTTTTGAGCCGGGCCCATATCCCCCACCTCTTGTTCCACGAACCGAGCATCCGCAAGCGGGTGCTCAGCAGTTTTCAGGGAGAGCGGGCCTATGTGCTCACCAGCTCCCTAGAGTTCGGCCAATACCTGCAGCTTGAGCTCTCGGCCGCGGCCAGAGGCTTGCAAAAAAAAGAGAGCCTTCACACCGTGGTGGTGAATCTCTCTTCGGGAGAAGTGTTGAAGTTTGCCTTCCCTTTTCACCTCCTGCACCCAGGAGGAGTGGAGTCAACCCTCATTCGGAAACGCAGATGCAGCCTGAAAAGGGCATATCTTCAGGCCGCGGCCTATCTGAGCCACCTTTACGCCCAACAAGACCAGTCTTGGGCCCTTGAAGCCCTGGACAAGCTAGCCTTGGAAGAGGCCAAGCTGGAGTCTTTTTACCAAGGGCAGACATCCTCCCCAGAACTGACCGCCAAGCGCAGGGAACTACAGAACAGACTGCAACCAGTGCTCGCCATCACCATCCTCCGGGGAGCCCTCCTGTATATTCCCCTGTTCCGCTACCGACTGGTGGTGGTAGACCAGAGCGGCAGGGAGCGCACCAGGACAGTGAGCTATGACCCCATCGCCAACCTGTGCGCCCTAGACTAGGTCATGGGCTACACGGGAAATGGGCCCTGCCCCCATGACCAACACCAAATCGCCTGCGCTGAGCCATTCCCGGAGAAATGGCACCACATCTTCCTGGCGGGGAATGTGGTACACGTTCTTGGGTGCATTGCTCTCCCGCACCCGCTCGGCCAGGGCCGAGGCGCTCACTCCTGGAATGGGCTTTTCCGGCGGCGGCGCGTAGATATCGGTGATAATGACCACATCAGCTTCCCGAAAGGCCTGCCCAAACTCCTCAAGCAACAGCTTAGTCCGGGAATAGCGGTGGGGTTGGAATACCGCGACAATGCGGCGGTTGGGCCAACCCTCTCTGGCAGCCTTGATTACTGCAGCCACTTCTGTGGGATGGTGGGCATAATCGTCCACTACCAGCGCTCCATTGCAGGCGCCCAGGATTTCAAATCTCCGTTTCGCCCCAGTAAACTGGCGCAGGGCCTGCTGGATTTCGGGCACAGTGAGCCCCACATGGTGGCACACGGCTATACAGGCCAAGGCATTGGATACGTTATGCCGCCCAGGGACATTCAACACGAAATCGGCATAAAACTCCTTGCGACGGAACACCCGGAACACAGATCTTTCCTGTTCCAACAAGAGCACCTCAGCCCGCCAGTGGGCCTGGGGTGCAAAGCCATAGGTCACACAGTCGTACTCCTGACTGATGGAAGCAGCCACAGGATGATCCACACCGATAAGGCGCAGTCCTCCAGGCTTGCAGTTGTTCAAAAAGCGCCGGTAGCTGGCGATGAGCGATTCGAAGGTACCGTTATAGTTTTCCAGGTGATCCGGTTCAATGCTGGTGACCACAGCCACCTCTGGACAATAGCGCAGGAAGGTGCCATCGCTCTCATCTGCTTCCGCAACCACAAACTCACCGCGGCCGTACTTGGCCCCGGGGCCAAAGGGTGCAAAATGCGCGCCAATGAGCACAGTCGGATCTGTGCCTGCCATTTCTAAAGCAAGGGCAATCATGGAAGTTACGGTCGTCTTGCCGTGGGCCCCGCTCACCGCAATACCCCTGCGGTTGTTGAGCAGTTGAGCGAGAACCTCAGAGCGATGCAGGACATCGATTCCTTTTTGGCGAGCCGCAACGATTTCCGGATTCTGGACAGGGATGGCACTGGAGTAGATCACGCGCGTAGCTCCATTAACATTCGCAGCCGAATGATTGAAGTATACTGTTGCTCCTAGTTTGATCAGATAATCGGTGGTCTCTGAAGGCTGAAGATCAGAACCACTAACTTTGTGCCCCATCTCCAAAAAAACCTTGGCTAACGGGCCCATGCCCGTCCCACCGATTCCAATAAGGTGTATATGCTGGTTCATTTAGGTCACTCCCAATGACTACTTGCCAATTCACTCCACAAACTGCGCTAATACCCTAGCCAGAAGACGGGCAGAAGCTGCGGCCTCCTCCACAGTATTTCCCCGCCAATCTCCGATTAGAACCATAATACTGTTGGGATGCAGCTCTCCGCTGTAATCGGACTTAAACACCCGCACCCCTCTGGTCACACCCGGGTACTGCTGTTCGAGGGCGTCGCTGATCTTCTGGGCGAAGCGGAGGTTTTCCTCCAGTAAATCATTGTCTTTGTCGCCCACTACAAACAGAATCTTGGCCACGTCCATACCATTCGCACGCGCTTTGGTATAGTCGTCCGGTTTATCCTGCAAACCATCGCGATGTACATCCAAAACGATTTGCACCGTTGGATTTGCGGCTAAGAGCTCGCTCACCTTTTTTTCCGAGTTGATAAAGGCTTCGCTGTAGCGCGGCTGATCATGAATGGTCTGATCGTGAATGGCCCTGATCCCCAAAACCGCTAGCTCCTCCACAAGGGCTTCGCCTACGGTTACCACATCTCCCCTGCCGCTCCGCTCATGGCTGTCTTTGGGTTTGTAATTCTCCGAAGCATGGCTGTGGAAGACGAGAACCTTAGGTTTCTCCACCACCGGCTCACCCTGGGGTGGTGGCGGATCCTCCACTCTAACCACTGGGGGACGCGGTGTGTCTTCTTGCTTATCCCCAGGCATGAACCCAAAGAAGCGCGCTCCCACCACAGCCACCACAATTAAAGTTAGGACGATAAACAAGAGGCCAGGCCCATTCTTTTCAGTTTTTCCCATTCTAGGCATCGCTATTCCCCCTTCCACAACACTATATGCGGAAGGGGACCGGATTTATGCGCCAGTATTTCCAAGCTCCTGCAGAAGCGTGTCCAGGTCCTCCAGACTGAAAATGTAACGCTTGTTGCAGAAATGGCAGACAACCTCGACAGGTTCTCCCTTATCTGCCAGCTGCCGCAGCTCTGCGGCCCCTAGGGTGACCAGTCCCCGGGCAAAGCGTTCCCGCGAGCAGTCGCAGAGGAACTGCACCTCCTGGCGATCAAGGAAACGGATCTCCAGCCCGGCGAACACCTCTGTGACAATCTCCTCGGGGGTCCGGCCTTCGGCAAACAGCGAACTCACCTGGTTCATGCCCCCCAGGCGCTGCTCCAGGCCGGAGATAAACTCTTGATGGCTGGCCGCATCCGGCAGGAGCTGCACCACAATGCCGCCGCTGCCCAAGGGGGCACCATCTCTGCCCACTAAAACACCCAACATCACTGCGGAAGGCGACTGTTCCGAAACCGCGAAATAATAGGCGAAGTCATCGCCTATTTCCCCAGTCTGCAGAGGCACCGTTCCGTAGTAAGGTTCTTTCAGCCCCATATCACGGATCACGTGCAGATAGCCGCGCCCCACAGCCTGGCCCACCGCTAGTTTGCCTGCGGCATTGAGGGGCAGCTCCACCTGGGGATTGTTCACATACCCCTTGACGTGACCTCTGGAGTTGGCCGCAACCACAATACCGCCCAGTGGTCCATCACCCTTTATCTGGATGGTCAGGGTTTCATCCGTTTTCAGCATAGCTCCCAGCACCAACCCCATGGTCAGGGTACGTCCCAGGGCCGCGGTGGCAACCGGGGAAGTTCCGTGTACTTTTTGCGCCTCGGCGACCACTTGGGTGGTGCGCAGGGCAATTACTCGGGCTTGGTTTGCCCCGAGCATGGCCCGTACAAGATAATCTCTGCTCTCCAACTTAGTTCCCCCTAAACATGAACCAATACACGGCAACTGCAACCGCCGCCAAGATTACCAACACAACCGCGGAGCGGATCAAAAAACGCGTGCGGCGCGCCCTGCGAGCCCGCTCCCTGCGTTCGCGTATACTCACGGTGAGTTCATCCACACGCAGAGTAGATTCCTTGGGCGCCTCTTCCGCTTCTAGCTCATCCTCCACGCCCAGGGCTCTGGCGTACGTGCGGATAAAGGGCCGCACATAGGCTTGATCCGGCAGTAAGTGAAACTGTTCCTGCTCAATGGCCTCCAGAAACTGGGGTTTGATTTTGGTCCGTTCCGCCACTTGCTCAATGGTCAAGCCCTGTTCGACCCGGGCTCGCTCCAATCGTGCCCCCACTCCCATCATTTTTCTCACCTTTCTTCTAGAACTGCTTTATCCACCAAAACCTCCCGCGGCTTGCTGCCCTGATAACCGCCGACAATACCCCTTACTTCCATCATATCTATCAGCCGCGCCGCCCGACTGTATCCGATGCGAAATCTCCTCTGCAGCATGGAAATGGACGCCTGTCCATTCTCTACCACCAAACGAATGGCATCCTCCAAAAGCTCATCTTCCTCTTCGTCCCTGAGGTTGAAATCGGGTACGTCTTCCACCACATCTTCCTGATACTCGGGTTCCCCCTGCTCTTTCCAGTATTTTACAACCGCTTCCACTTCTTTATCGGAGATCCAAGCCCCCTGAGCCCGTATTGGCTTAGATGCCCCAATGGGGTAGTAGAGCATATCCCCTTTGCCGATCAACCGCTCTGCTCCCCCCATGTCCAAAATGGTGCGGGAGTCCACTTGGCTGGATACCGCGAAGGAGATGCGCGATGGTACATTGGCTTTGATCAGACCCGTGATTACGTCCACCGATGGACGCTGCGTGGCGATGATCAAGTACATACCCGCTGCCCGAGCCATCTGAGCCAAGCGGCAGATGGCATCCTCCACTTCCGCCGCGGCCACCATCATCAGATCGGCCAGCTCATCCACGACAATCACGATATAAGGTAGGTGCTCCCTTTCCTCACCTTCCGGGGCTTCTTGGGCCCATTCGTGGTACATCTCAATATTGCGTACTCCCACTTCAGCAAACAGCTCATAACGGCGCTCCATTTCCCCCACTGCCCAACGCAGGGCGATGGCCGCCTTCTTAGGATCCGTAACCACAGGTGAGATCAAGTGGGGGATCCCGTCGTACACCGACAGTTCTACGCGTTTGGGATCCACGAGCAGCAGCTTAACCAGATCAGGCGTGGTCCGGAACAGCAAAGACGAGATGATACAGTTCAGGCACACGCTCTTACCAGAGCCCGTTGCACCGGCAATGAGCACGTGCAGCCACTTTTTCAGATCAGCAATTACGGGCTGCCCCGCGATATCCTTGCCCAAAGCCAAGGCCACAGGAGAGGGGTGTTCGGCGAACTCGGGGCTCTCCAGGACATCCCTCAGCAAAACAGGCTCCGTCTCCTTGTTAGGCACCTCAATGCCCACAACCGGTTTACCGGGCACCGGCGCCTCAATCCGCACATCCTGGGCGGCCAAGGCTAAAGCCAAGTCGTCCGCAAGGGCAGTGATCCGGGAAACCTTGATGCCCGGCGCAGGCTGCAGCTCATAACGGGTAACCACAGGCCCCTGGGAAACATTAACCACCTTGGCCTCAATGCCAAAATTGGCCAAGGTCTCTTCCAGCAGATCTTGCTGCAGATTGACATTGCGCCGGGACTTGCTGCTTGCTTTGCGCAGCAGATGAGTGGGAGGCAGCCGGTACATCCCTTTACCATCACTGGTGGGCAGATTGAGCACCAGCTCCTCAACGGGCTTTTCCTGCTGCTGCTCGGGTTCGGCTTGGGCTGCGGACCGCTTGGGCTTGGCTTTCCCCACCTGGGGAGCCGCTTCCGCTGCAGGCTCCACAGCCGCCACAACAGGCTCACTGGGCACTTCCTGCGGCTTGGCGCGCCGCTGCCCCTTGGCGCGGCGTTTTTCTTTCTGCTGGCCTTGGCCGTTCAGTCCAGCCCGCCACCAACGGCGCACTAGGCCTGCCAAGGCACTGAATAGTCTGCGGAGAAGATCAGTTATGGAAATACCAAAAAAAAGAATGATGCCAAGTATGATGGCCGTTGCCACCAGAACATAGGAGCCATGGACGCCAAAGGCGGTATAACTCAAGGTGAGGAGCACCGCGCCCAAAACTCCCGCGCCTTCACCCTTGAGACCATAGGCGATCTCCTCCCGCAGACTGGGCGGGAACTGATAACCCCGATAGTAGAGCATGTGGAATATTAGGGTAACCGAAAAAAGCAGGAGCAGTAACCCCAGCTGGGACTGCCAGGAAAGCGGCCTGTTCCGACCCAGAAAAAGCTGAACAGCCGCGGCCCCAAAGAGTATGGCAAACAGCGGGGCCAAATCCCCGAAGCACATGCGCAGAATGGCGCGCACAGGGCTGCCCACCCACCCGGTGCTGTCCAGATACAAAGAGAGCAGGCAGAAAACGGAGAACGCCAATAGTAGGATGCCCCCCACTTCTCGGGCCCTCGCGCTATTGTTCTTCTGGGCTTTGATCTTGCCCTTCACAGCCTCACCCTTCCCTCCATGTTCTACGCGGGGGCGCCAAACCCTACCGATCCCCGCAGGCTATCTTTCCTTGCGCAGTTGCTGCACCTCGGCAATGAAACTATCCACGTCTTTGAACTGGCGGTAGACAGAAGCAAAGCGCACATAAGCCACATCATCGATGGTGCGTAGCTTGTCCATAACCAATTCGCCGATATAGGTGGAAGTGACCTCCCGATCCAAACTAGAGCGCACCTCCCTTTCGATCTCATCCACGGCTTGGTCAATGGTCTGAGAAGAAATGGGGCGCTTTTCACAGGCCCGCAGAATGCCGTTGAGGATCTTACTGCGGGAAAAGGGCTCGCGCCGTCCATCTCTCTTGACTACCATAAACGGCATCTCGTCCACACGTTCATATGTAGTAAACCGCCGATGACAGGCGGTACACTCCCGGCGGCGCCGAATGGAACCGCCTTCCTCAGTTTGCCTGGAATCTAACACCTTACTGTCCAGGTGCAGGCAGAACGGGCAGCGCATCTACTCAACCCCCAGTGTTGCTCCCATCATATTTACTTTATTATACAGTAAAACGCTCAGCGTTTCCATGTTCTGTTTTTCACCAACACCACATCTGCCCCCACCACAACAATATCCCGCCAGGGAATCTCCACATCAGTGTGGCGCGGGCCCCACAGGAAGCGCAAAGGCCTCGCCTCATCCACGATGAGGGCGTTGATGCGCCCGGTATCCGGATCCAGATCCACATCACATACACTCCCCAGGTACCGCCCTTCTTCCACGCTGATTACATCCAGCCGGCGCAGATCTGAGGTCTTGATCACCCGCATGCTGCAACCCCCTTCTGCTACCTAAGTATATGCCTGCTGCACAAAAAAGAAACGGCAGCGCCGTTCCCTCTGTGTCCGTATGCCCATCCCGACCACTGCCTTCAGTGCGCCAGGACCGAAAGGCCAGCGGCAGAAGCCTGCCACCAGTTTTGAAACAGGCGGGCATAGCGACTCTCGGCCACCTGTTCCCACAGCCTAGAACGCAAAACGATACTGCGTGTTCCTTTCTGGTCAGTAGTCTTTTCCTGGACCTTAACCAGGGCAGAACTGGCTCCTTCCAGTTCGGCTAGACAAAGGGGCGGAAAGAGGATGCACCACCAATTATCTCCCCTAGCTGCGCCGATCTCCACACGCACCGCATCATAACTGCCCTCGGGCAGCACCCACTCCCCATAGGCCCGTTCTGGAAAGAGGTAGTTGCCCAGCTTCACCTGCACGGGGTAGTCGAACCCATGTGCCCAGACAGTTTCCTGGGCGCAGCGCTCCAAAGTCTGGGCATGGTATTGGAGCAGGGCATAGGCCTGTTCCTTGCCGGCAATGTCCCCCAGAATACGCTTAGTTTCTAGCAGAACAGCATCCCGCACCTTGAGTTTTAGGTCTTGGTCTTGAGGCAGATTGCTGTTGGCGATCACATGAAGACGAATCAAGTCCTGGGCAAAAGCTTTATCACTATGAAACCCCCGCTCCACGGCCAGGATGACTCCTGATACGCAGACGCCTAAACATAGAAGCACAAAGCAGGCCAAAAGGCGCGACCTTAAAGACTCTCGCGACATGAGCTTTCCCCCTTTTAGGATGTGGCCATGTATTTGCGCAGGTGCCTTAGGGCCGCCTTTTCCAGCCGGGAAACCTGCGCCTGGGATATGCCGATTTCTTCGGCTACTTCCATCTGTGTGCGGCCCTCATAGAAGCGCATGGTCAAAATCAACCGCTCCCGCTCGCCCAAGTTTGCCATACCCTCCTTGATACTCACCCCTTCAATGAGGCGGCGCTCCGTGTTTTTTTCGTCACTGATCTGATCCAGCACAAAAATGGGGTCTCCCCCATCGTTGTAAATGGGCTCAAAGAGGGAGATGGGCTCTTGGATGGCGTCTAGGGCAAAGACGATCTCTTCACGCGGGATGCCCAGTTCTTCGGCAATCTGGGCAATGGACGGTTCCTGGGAGTAGCGGTTCGCCAAGGCATCCCTGGTCTGCAGTGCCTTGTAGGCGATATCCCGCAGCGACCGGCTCACCCTGATGGGGTTGTTGTCCCGCAGGTACCGCCGGATCTCGCCGATGATCATGGGTACAGCGTAGGTGGAAAACTTCACATTTTGATTTAAGTCGAAGTTGTCAATGGCTTTCATTAGACCAATACAACCCACCTGGAACAGGTCATCCACGTATTCGCCCCTGTTGTTGAACC
>Ga0116169_1002486_pt1 | contig 13419 bp, 12 predicted proteins | sample AD_UKC130_MetaG_FD_89796 | JGI IMG/M metagenome (GOLD analysis project Ga0116169, IMG submission 89796) | Active sludge microbial communities of municipal wastewater-treating anaerobic digesters from Canada - AD_UKC130_MetaG | ecosystem: Engineered > Bioreactor > Anaerobic > Digestate | place...
CAGTCTTTGCTCTTTTATCACTAAATATGGAGGGTAGTTCTTCAAGTAGTTGTTTCTTCCATTTCATTATCTGGCTAGAATGTACCCCATATTCACTGGATATCTCTCGTATAGTCTTATCTCATTCGGTGCTTCTAATGCTATTTTAGCTTTTAATGTTGCATCATACTTTTTTCTGATGTCACCCATTTTCTTATCTTTCTCCTTTCTGTTTTACAGGTTAACACCACCTTATTACTCTGTCCAGTTTTCGGGGTCCATTATAAAGATATTACTCCTTTTCTATTTAATAGCATATCTTCAAAGAGCTTATCATAAGGATAAAAAAAGTAATGCATAGCAGAAAAAAATCCGTTTAGATTAGCATAAGTAAAAAAGCCCCTACTTTTGTAAAACTCCACATCATCTTGAATGCCTTCATATCGTCCTGGATCTCCTGCATCAGGCAAAATTAAACAATCCAAGCAATCAAGATCCATAAGGGGATAATCAAAATAATAATAAAAATAAGGATTACTATTTACTCTTTTTTTTATACCAGTTTCATGCTCAGTTATTATATAATCTTCTCCTTTCTCTATAAGTCTTTCTCTAAACTCTCCTGGACCCCCATGACCAAAGGAAAAATTACCTCCCTTGCCTACCCCAATAGCAAAATTGTCAAGAATTTCGGCATATCTAATATTCTTCTCCCTGTTTTCCAGAGAAGTAGGACCAAATTTATAGGCTTCCTCTGGTTCAATATCATCAGGAACGTTTTTTTCACCAAGAAGTTTTCGAGCAGTTTCAACATTAAAAAATCCCATAGTCCAAGAAGGGATAAACTCTATTTTCCGGTTAATGACAAGCAATAAAAGCTCACGACGGGTCAAAGTTAGAAAATCCTTTCTTAGTTTTACTTAACCCCAACAATATTTTCTAGCTAACTCCATAAGGTCAGTAAAAGACTGTTTATCTGTGTCTTCAGAGATCAAGTCTATTCTGAGAAGCATCCTTCCGTATTCATTTTGCAAACTTCTCATTTTCTTTAAAATTTTTTCCACGGAAGAAAAAGACCAATCATCTCCGATTAATCCTTGTAAGCTCACATAAAAGCTCATTTTCTCACATTCTCTCAAGAGTTCTTCAACATCCATCCCCTCTCTTAAATCAACTGGGTTTAAGATATCTATTCCCGCTGCAGCTATAAGGGGCAAAATATCGTTTATATTGCCATGAGAATGTAAGTGACAGAAAGCTTTATATTTATGACAAAGACAAGCAAGCTTTTGGTGCCAGGGAAATAGCAATTCCTCGTAAAGCTTGGGAGAAATAAACAAACCTTTGCCAGTACCTAAATCATCACATAAAACAATCTGATCTACCCCTAACTCAAGGTAGTGTTCCGCCATCATCAAGTTGAATTCAGCCCAAATTTTTATGACCTCTTTAATAAAACCCTTATCGAGAACCATTCTCGAAAGCAGCTCTTCGAAAGGCATTAGGTGATACCAAACACCAGAAAAAAACCCGCTAATTTCAGCACTGACAAGGTAACCCAAGCTTTTAAAAAAGCAAATACGATCTTCTACTCCCTTAAATTTATCTGCGTCTACAGCATTAGAAAGAGAAAAGCCATCTAAATTATCCCTCCCTTTCAAAGGAAAAGATACAAATTCCCTCCAGAAAGGCCTTTTATAGACTTTCCATCTTGCTCCTGTCTCAAACTCCAAAAAAATAGAATCAAAAGTTTCATCTAACACTCTTGTTCTAAAAGTCCCGCCACCTACGCAAGAATGTTCAAGCTGAGTGTTCTGTTGCAAATCGGCTTTTTGCAACCATTTTGATTCATGAATTTTAGTATTTTTAACATCAATGGCAAAACTTCCTGGCTTTTGAAGATAATAGAGAGCATATTCATCGGTGTTCATCAAGTCAGAGGGAAGAAGAACTTCCTGAGCATTAATGTCAAAAAATATAACTTGATAAGGAAGAATGCCCCGTTCTTTTCCCTTAATAATTTCATCAATCTTGAACATCTTCAAACGCTTTCTCAATGGCCTGTTCTATTATCTCTGCCGCGTTCTCTTCAAAAGGGCTAGCAACTGCCTCATATCCACCTTCTAAGAAAGTCTCCCGGGTGGGAAGATAACCAAAATAATCATTAGCCATAGTTATAACTATAGTATTCTTAAAAGGAGACATTTTTTTAATATCTATTCCAATTTCCACGAACACTTCTCCTGGCAGAAACACTAAAGCAACATCTCCTAAGACTACGACATGCAATTCAGTTTTTACTTCTTTCTGGGCCTTTCTTCGCTTAATTTCTTTTGCTAAGTCTCTCTCAACTTCGGCATAAACTATTTCCTTTTTGATTTGTCCTTCCTCTTCGAGAAAAGACGGAATATCATATTTCATCTCTTCAAGTCGACCTAACCAGAAGGAAAGTCTTTTTTCAGCTTCTTCTAAAGAAGGTAATTTCCGTAAAGGAAGATTAACCATTAAGTGTTTTGCTTTCAGTTTATCCTCTATTTCTTTCGATGACTCCACTTCTTTTACTACTTCTCCTGCCAATTTATACCCTAAAGATTGAGCCCGCTCAAAAGTTCTTCCCGGAATCTTTTCCCCAATTGCACTCAAATCAGCAGAATGACCAGTATTAACATCGCCACAGGCACCCAAAGTGAAAGCTGCACACAAATTATTGTCGTATACCTTTTTCAAAGCCATAGAAGTAAATCCTGGATAATCAGCAGTAATTAGAAGATTATCAGGACCTAAAACCACTGGATGGCAAGCATAATTAAAGATGACTCCCCTCTTCACTTTGTTTTTATCCTCAATGACTAAAACATTTACATCATTATCTACTAAACCAGTAGCAGGATTTCTCCTATTGACCCCTATACCCGATACGCTCCCCAAAGAATATTTTAAACAAGCTTCAGATAAATTATTCCAAGCTACCAGGGCACTCCCAACTATCTGGTTAGAAAACACCGTTAACCATTCTCTTTCCAGATTTTCCCGGATAAAAGTAGGCAAGTCTGGTCCCGAGTGAGTATGAGTAGCAACAATCAACACATTTTGGGGGTCAATAGGAATGGTACGAGCAATTTTCGCTCTTGTTTCTCCTACAAAAGAGAGAGGTAATCCCAAAACTTCACATACAACCAACAGAAAAACTTCTCTTTTATCCACAAAACAGAAAGAACGCACATGAAGGTCGTCATGTACCCCACATGACGGTTCTTTTCGTGCACTATACCCCCCCAGTATAATACCAACCGGGGGAGTTACTACTATTTCTGAAACTCCAACATGCATAGTCATAACCTTCTATTCACCTTAAGTGTCTAATACGCGCTGCATATTTTTCCTCAAAGTCCTTTCTACTATTTTTGTAACCTTCCGCTCCAAATTATCAGATTTTACCACTACATCACTAGAAGCATATTATCTGCCCTTATTTAAATCCAGTAAGAGTCATACCCTCAACAAATCGCTCTCTTAGTATAAGAAAAACTATCAAAGACGGAAGAATGCTAAAAGCAGCCCCCGCCATAACTGCTCCGTAATCCATCATTTTCCTCTGAGCGTACATAGCAAGTCCAACTTCGAGAGTGAGTTTCCGCTCAGAATTAATTAATATTAGAGGCCATATGAAAAACCCCCAGGCAAACATAAAATTGTATATTCCTAAAGCAGCCATTGGACTTCTAGAAAGAGGAAGAATTACATTAGAATACACTCTAAAATCAGAACACCCGTCTATCTTTGCCGCATCTAATAACTCATCAGGTATGCTCAATATATTTTGCCTCATGAAGAATATCCCGAAGCTAGAGATCGCAAGGGGTGCTATCAATCCACTGTATGTGTCAACAAGACCTAAATCACGAAAAATAAGATAAAGAGGAGACATGTAAGTCTCAAAAGGAATGGAAGTAGTTGCAACTATTAGCAAAAAAAGTAAGGATTTACCCCAAAATTTATATTTTGCAAATATGAACCCTGCCAAAGAAGAGGTTAAAAGAACTAAAAGCGTAGAAACTGCTGCTACCAATATAGAGTTTAAGAAAAACCTTACAAAAGAAGACTCAAAAAGAACAACATAATAATTATTTAGGGTTGGCTGAGCAGGCAAGATTGTTGGAGGAACAGCAATTGCCTCTTCCAGAGTTTTGAAAGAAGTACTAAAAACCCACAACAGAGGGAATAGCATCCAAATCGACCCAAATATCATTATTATGTGAATAATCACGTTCTGCGCTCTAACAGTCTTTTTCACTTATTCAGTCCTCCCATTCATTCCCTTTCCCTCAACAAGCCAAATTGTACTACAGTTATAACGGTTACTATTAGAAATAGTATTAAAGCTTCTGCTGAAGCATAACCCATTTTGAAATAGCGAAACCCATTTTGAAATATTTCGTAAGCAATAACTTTAACCTCTGTCCCGAATGATCCTTGGCCACCAACAGTCATAGTGTACACAGGAGTAAAAATCTTAAAAGCATCGATAGTATTTATAACCACTAGATAGAGAATTATCGGTTTAATAAGAGGAATAACAATGCGAATAAAAATCTGGAACCAACTTGCCCCATCAATTTCTGCCGCTTCAAGGTACGTTCTAGGAACATTCCTGAGGCCCACTAAAAATATCACCATGTTATAGCCGAGCACCTTCCAAATACAAACTAGAGTTATAGAATACAGAGCTAATGTAGGATCAACCAGCCAAGCTTTTGGTTCAATATTAAACAAAGAAAGAAGATAATTTAAAATACCATATTGGGGATCATACATCCACTTCCATATTATGGATGCTGGAACCATAGGAATTACTACAGGGATAAAATAAATAAGTTCATAAATTTTAGTAAACTTAATCCCGCTGTTGATAGCAGTAGCGATTAACAGCGATAAAACTATAGAGCATGGTACAAGGACCCCAGCAAAAATTGTTGTATTGAGCAAAGCTTCCCTAAATCGAAAATCACTAGTAAGTTTCCGAAAATTATCTAATCCCACAAAAGGTCGGTCTGGTTTAATCAAGTCCCACTGATGAAAACTTAAATAAAAAGTACCTCCGATAGGAACAAAGCGTAAAATCAAATAAAGAACAAAAATAAAGATTACAACTGAGACACAAAAATAGTTTCTCCTCAAACTTCTAACAAGCTTGTTTTTTCCCATTTTGTATCCGCACCCCTTTTTTGGCGAGGTCTGTCTCTGCAGAGACAGACCTCGCCAAAAATCACTTAGATATCACCCAATAAGGTTCTATTTCACCTTCACCATAAAGTCCATTTTCCCTGAGGATTTCGTTAGTCTCTTCAGCCGCTCCCTCCAAAACAAGCTTGATACCCTCCGGATTATCTACAAGACTCGAATCACGAAAGGCTTTCTCCAACCTTTCACCAAGTTTAGTATATATTTCATCAACACAAGGCAAAGGTGGATAAGTTGCAAAAATATAACCCTCAGGAAATTCAAGAGCTGTTTTATAAGCAGGCTCTTCAGCAAAAATATCTGTGAAATCAATGTCAATACGCGGGGGAACCCACCCACTGTTTCTAAACCACTCTTTAAGATATTTTTCTTGGTTAAAAAACTCGATCAAATCCCATGCAAGGTCATAATTCTCGGTCATTTTGTATACAAATGCTGACTCTGTATTAAATACTGTTCCCCATTCTTTGTAGCGAGGCATAAGAGCCGTTCCAAAATTTAAATCAGGATTTGCTTCCCTAATTTGAGGAATTGGAAATAACTCTCTAACATACATGGCAGCGAGCTCAAGAGCAAACGCTTCGGTATCATGTTTAATATCAAAACTGTCCGCTTTATATTTATGAACAATATCCACATACAGTTTTACAGTATCAACACCTGCTTCATTGTTATAGTTAGCGCGCCATTTACCGTCTTTAGTTCTCCCCAATACTGTCCCACCCGCTTGACAAAGGTGAACAGCGAATTTTTCAGTAACACCCGATCCACCACCAAACAACCTCATGCTGATGCCACTTCGGACAAGATTACCTTTAGAATCATACTTTGCAAGCTTTTGCGCATAATCAATAAGCTCATCCCAAGTCTCTGGAGGACCTCCTATTCCCTCTTCGAAAAACATATCTTTATTCCAATATAGAACTCTAGCAATTCCTATATGAGGCACACCATATATTTTCCCATCAAAAGTATTTATCTGGACTACCAAGGGTTGATATTTATCTTCAACAAACTCAACGATTTTCTCTGGCGGCTCAGCTACATAGCCCGCTTCTATATACATCGGAGCAATATACTCTGAAGTAATAAATATATCTGGACCAGTACCAGCTGGTAAGGTTATTGCCAATTTTCTTTCAAATTCTCTAATATCATAAGCCAATATTTCTACGTCTACATCCGGATTAAGTTCTTCATAGTCCTTTTCAACTTTCTCAAAAGTAGGCATCAAAAGTGGCCATCCTACCCATAGCGTCACTTTGTCCTTCGTTAAGGCAGGAACAGCAGATACCAAAATAACGCTCATAAACACTAAACAAACAATAATTTTTTTAAACATAGACTTTCACCCACCTATCATAGTATTTTAACTAAATAATCTCTGACAAACTCCCTCATTTCATCCACACAAATTTTTGTCGCTTCCTCACCTCCTTCCGAAAAAGCATATCCCTTAGGCTCTCGTAAGAGACTGTTTTCAAGAAGTTTGTTTAAACGATAGTGTGTCTCCAAAGAAAAAAATCCCCTATATCCATCATTTAGTAAGGAAACTATTTGTCCTTTCCAATCAAAGTTTCCGTCATTTAGAGTAGAAGGCTTTACAATCTTTTTTTCAATATCAAAAATTTGATTTTTAATATGAACATGCTTAATATATTGCTTCACCAGATAATAACCATCTGGATAAGGGCTGACCTTATTATGCTCGTCAAAAAGCCAAGTATTAATAACATTGGCCGGATCCCACAAAAGAAAAAGGTTTTCTTTATTCAAAGAAAGGAATAATGCACGAATTTCTTCAGGAGTACCAGCAAAAGTATCTGCCTCATTTTCCAAGACGAGGGTGATTTTTCTTTCCTTACAGATGTCTGCTGCTTTCCCTAAAATATCAGCAATCTTGGGAAGGTTCTCGTTAAAGTTACCTTCTCTCCAGAAAGAAAAGCAACGTAGTAATGGAACATGAATAAGGGAAGCAACTTCTATATATCGCTCAAGGAGTAAAAAATGTTCCATGACTTCCTTCGAACTATGAATACTACACTTAAAAAGAGGTGAGGCAATACAAGGAATTAAGAAACCTTCCTTTCTGATAACAGCGCCAATTTCCTTTATTACTGAATTGTCAAGCTCGTGCAGAGCCTTACCAAATATGGATCGCAATTCAAGGCCACTTATTATGGTGGTTTCCTTGACGAACTGTAAAACCCTATTTAAATCTTGGGAAAACTCGTCAGTTATTAAAGCTAATCTCATCACTATCTCTTCACTCACAAAGGTAAATTAATTTCTTTACCACTCCGTGCAGACTTATACACTGCTAAAATTATCTCCACCGACTTTCTTGCTTCCCAACCGTTTACTAAGGGCTCTCGGTTGTCGAGTATAGCTTCAATCATGTCCTTGATTACAAGTTTATGCCCTGCAAAACTCAACCCCTTTACCGGGTCACTGTAAGCACTACCGATTTCTCCTCCCGTTTGCCCGGCTAATTTATCTTCTTCCCTCTTTTCAGAAAAATTCCACTTTTTGATAGTATCTTCTTCCACTACCACCCCCCCTGTACTTCCATGAATTTCCAGATACTTGGGAAGACCAGGAAAAGTAGCGGTGCTTCCTACCAAGGTCCCTAAAGCACCATTAGCAAATCGTAGTACAGCCACTGCGGTATCCTCTACTTCAATTTCGTGCACCAATGTGTCAGTATAAGCATAAACACTTTTCACTGGTCCCATCATCCACTGAAGTAAATCAACTGCATGGATAGACTGGTTCATCAAGGCACCTCCTCCATCCATTGCCCAGGTTCCTTTCCAATCGCTGCTTTTATAGTAATCCCGACTGCGATAGGTCTTCACTCGAGCTTCTCCCAAAACTAACCGGCCAAATCTTCCATTGCGTACTGCCTGATAAGTCATCTGAAAAGCTTTAGTAAACCGAAGCTGGAAAACTACGCCCAACTTTACTCCCGCTTTTTCGCAGGTTCTAATAATGCTATCAATTCTTTCCAGGTTAATATCTAAAGGTTTTTCCACTAAAACATGTTTGCCAAATCTGGCCGCTTCCATAGCTATCTCAGCATGAGTTCCACTGGGGGTGCATACACACACTACGTCTATATCGTTTCGACTCAATAAATCATGATAATCCTCATACCAGTCTATTCCATATTTTTCTCCAAATGCCTTTGCTTCTTCTTTAATATTAGAAGATACAGCAACCAACAAAGCGGTATCAGACAAAGATTTTATAGCTTCAGCATGTAGTGGAGCAATGGCTCCACAACCTACAATCCCAAAACCCAGTTTGTTCATAATATTTCTCCTAAGTTCTCTTTTATCTTCAGAATTGCTGATGCTATGTCGTCTATGTCTCTTTTCGATCCCAAAAGTACATTTTGAGGTAACCATAATGCTTCCCGGCAAGCCTTTTCAGCAGAAGTGCAAGAACAACTGGAATAATCCAATTCTCCCTTATAAAAACCTTTAAAACAAGGTTCTTGCTGAAGACCATATCGAAATAAATCAGTCTGGTATAGGGGCACAGGATAGCCAATACTAGCTGGAATTCCTTCAGCTTGAAGTGCCGCGACAAACTTATTTTTACCCAATCCTCCAAAAGCTTGCGAATCGTACTTAAAAATATAAAGGTGATAAGCATGACGGCTAACCCCTGGATGCTTAGCAAGAGGTTTAACTCCATCTATTTGGCTGAGTAAAGTATCAAGGTAGCGAGCATTTTCTTCTCTTTTCGACATCTGTTCATCCAACCTCTGTAACTGAGCTATCAATATCGCAGCCTGAAACTCGCTCATTCGCTCATTAAGACCAAATCTAATATGTTCATACCACTCCCCCTCTATTTTTCTTCCACAATTCTGGTAGGAAAAGCAGGAATGAAATAATTCCTCACTATTAGTTAAAATAGCTCCACCCTCTCCAGCAGTCACATTCTTGGAAGATTGAAAGCTAAAACACCCTAAATCACCCAGGGCTCCAACTTTTTTATTCTCCCATTCTGACCCATGAGCTTGCGCAGCATCTTCAACTATAGACAGATGATGCTTTTGAGCAATATCTATAATTGCTCTCATATCACAAGGTTGACCACCAATATGTACTGGAATAATAGCTTTGGTGCGAGGGGTTATTTTTTTCTCCATATCTAGAGGTGAAAGGCAATAAGTTTCTGAGTCAATGTCAACAAAAATTGGAATAGCATTAGCAGCCAATACCGCAGTAGCAGTCCCTATGAAAGTATAAGGAGGAATGATAACTTCATCTCCTCCACCTATTCCCAACGCCTTTAAAGCTATTTTTATAGCAGCAGTACCATTCACACAGGTGATACAATACTTTGCTTGGTGATAAGCAGCAAAACTTTTTTCAAATTCGGTTTTCTGTTCTCCACCAACTCCCCAAATCCGACTTTCGAGAACCTCATTAAGCTTTTGCTTTTCCTTCTCATCAAACACTGGCCATTGGGGATAAGAGCTCTTCCTTAACGGTTCTCCTCCATTTATGGCTAAATTCATCTTCTTCCCTCCTATACCCCTATTTTTCTCTCTATCCTCTTTAAGTACTCTACTGATTCTCGATACTGTTCATCCAAGTCCGGCACTCTCCCTACATCCACAGCTACATATCCATCAAACCCATGCTTTTTTAAAGCTAAAAATACCCCTTCCCAGTCAACTGTACCTCTTCCCAAGGCTAAGTGTTCATTGGTTTTACCATCATTATCAGAAACATGGAGATAGAAAATTTGTTTTCCCAGCTTCTCTACCGATAGAGGTAGGATTTCTTTTTGGGCGTTTAAATGACCGGTGTCAAGCACTGCTCCAAAATTATCATCGCTAACGTAATCCATAAGTCTCAAGATACTATCGGTATTACTGATAATTTCTCCTACTCGAGGTTCTAAACATAACTTAAGCCCGGCATCTTTCGCTTTTTGGTTAGCTACTTTGAAGGTTCCCACCACCACTTCCCATAACTCATTCCAAGAAAAATTGGGATCTACTTTTACCTGAAGCTTAAGACCAAAGTTAATCATATCCTTATAAGGAGCCTCTCCTACAAACTCAAGAGGTGGAGAAAAACTATCTAACTGAATAGTTTCACAGTCAAAGAACTGAGCAATTTCTATGGCTAAATCAAAAAGGTGTATAGCTTCTTCTCTTTTTTGTTTATCTAAACTCACTATATCGGGTAAAACCGGACAAAAATTAATTACCTGTAATCCTCTCTCTTCACAAAAAGTCTTCAGGTTTTCCTTTTCTTCATAAACCGCCCGCAAATTTTCCTCTCTAACTCCTTCCAATTCTACATATTTGAAACCTAACCTTTGCATATCCTCCAGCGCTCGATAAGTATCAGAAATAGAAGGAGGATAACCATATTTACTTATGGCATACAGCCAACAACAGCTAATTTTCATTTTTTCACTGCTCCTTCCCTTAAGTTGTCATATACTATTTCTCCTTGCACCATTGTCATTTTCACCTCCAAGTTAGAATCTAAAACCACGAGATCTGCATCTTTCCCTGGAGCAATAACTCCTTGACGATGGTCTAATCCCAAGAATTTGGCCGGGTTAAAGCTTACCAGCTGCACCGCTTCCTCCAAGGGCAAACCCACGAGATGCACTAGGGTTCTTACTAGTAAATCCATAGTAGCTACGCTACCAGCGAAAGCGCTGCGGTCTTTGAGTTTAGCCACTCCTTCTTCTACGATTACTTCCAACCCCCCGATTTTGTACTCTCCTTCAGGCATACCAGCTGCCTCCATCGCATCAGTTACTACACAAACTTGACCCAATCCCTTATTTTTTAAAACAAATTGCATAAGATGAGAAGGAAGATGTTTCCCATCAGAAATCATCTCCACAGTAAGTTCATCTCGTAAAAGAGCAGATTCGATAACTCCCGCGACCCGATAAAGGTTAATTCTCTGCACCCCGGACATAGCTGAATAGATATGGGTTACATGGGAAAAGCCATTTTCAATAGCTGAGAGTACCTCATCATAAGTAGCATCAGAGTGACCAATAGCCACCATTATCCCTGCTTCTCTCATTTTCCTTCCAAATTCTAAAGCTCCAGGAAGCTCCGGAGCTAGACTGATTCTTTTTATAGCTTCTTGATAAGAGAGGAACTTCTCTAAATCTTCTCGAGAAGGCACCCGCAGGAAATCTGGATTCTGAGCTCCCCTCTGACTTTTAGAAAAATATGGTCCTTCTACATGAGCACCCAAAATTCTTGCTCCTCCGGTAGGAGAAGAGCCTATTTCTCGGATAGCATCCAATGATCGAAAAATTCGCTCCAGGGGTGCAGTAGTAATAGTAGGACAAAAAGCAGTAGTTCCTCCTCGAGCATGGGAGCGCGCCATAACTTCAAGCGCCTCACGAGTCCCTTCCAAGCAGTCAGCTCCTCCTCCGCCGTGGACATGGATATCTATGAATCCAGGACTCAGATAAAACAATCCTTTCCCATCTATTATCTCCATATCTTTTTCAGCTTTGATTGCGCCTTTTTCTCCTATTACCCCGATTTTGTTTTCTTTCACCAGCACCGAATGATTTTCAAGTATTCTAAAAGGAGTAAGCACTCGAAATTTTTGAAACAAAATTATTCCCATTCACAATCTCCTTTTCATTGAAGGACTTTTTCTAGCACCAAAGCTCCTGCTCCAATCAGATTCTCGTTATCCCCTAAAATAGTTGGTGCCACTTTTACTGAATTTTTTAACTCATCAAGAAGTCGAGACTGTAAACTTTCCAAAAGAGGCCTCATCAATAACTCCTCAGCTCTCGACACTCCTCCTCCTACAACTATTAACTCTGGATTATAAAGGTGAACCAGGTTAGCAATTCCGATCCCCAAGTAGTAGCCAGCTTCCCGGTAAATCTGAAGCGCCGTTTCATCTCCCAACCGAGCTGCTTCTTCCACAGTTTTGGCAGTAATTTCAGTCTCGTTTTCTACTACTTCCCAAATCTTACAGCTTTTATTGTTTAGCGCTATTTTTTTCATTCTCTCAGCAATCGCCCGACCCGAAGCCAGAGCTTCTAGACACCCTCGATTGCCACAATGACAGAGTGGCCCAGCTGGCTCCAAAGTCATATGACCAAATTCACCAGCATATCCATTACTCCCCCGGTAAAGCTGACCACCAAAAATGAAATTAGCGCTGATGCCAGTCCCTACACGCACATAGATAAAATTCTCTTTCCTTAAACCATTTCCAGCATGTTTTTCCCCCAAAACTCCCACTTTTCCAATATTATCTATGTAGATAGGAATATCAGGAATTTCCCTCCTTAATAGGCCTTCCATAGGAACATTTTTCCATCCCAGATTTACCGACCGCTTTACTATCCCATCTTCCACCAAACCAGTAATTGCTATTCCTATCCCCAATATTTTTTCATCTGATATTTCTTTAGTTAAATCTTTTACTAAAGCAGCAATCTCTCTAATAACCCCAAACTCGGAGGAATCTAGAAGGCTTTCCTTGCTTTTTTTGATAATAGTAAGATCCAAATTCATCAAAGAAGCAGCAATAAAATCGCCTTCTATCTCTATCCCTACTACTAAAAAAGAGTCAGGATTAAACCGCAAAAGAACTGGTTTTCTTCCTCCTCGCGATACCCCTTCTCCTATCTCTTCCAGCACTCCTTCATTAATGAGTTCATTAACTAAAGAAGATACAGTAGTAGAACTTAATCCAGTTAAATCTGCTATCTCTGCTCTAGAGAGAGGACCCTGATATTTTGCCAACCTTAAAATAGCTTTTTTATTCAAATCTCTTAAAAATTTTTGATCTCCTACTTTCATACGCTTATGAAAACATAATTTTAAAACTTTGTCAAGAATCTTTATAAAGTTTCTTCCGTATCCCTTTATGAGGTCGTTTGTAGTTATTTTGTGATGATGTCGCCTCTAAAATCCCAAGGAAATGTCTATTTAGTAATAAAAACGAGAGAATGAAGAGTAAGTCCGGTGAAAAAAAATAAAGAACTTCCTATAAACTCCGGCAAGAGAATATACTGAGACCCACAAAGGCCAGACACACTCAGTGTATTTGGCAATATGAATTTGCAGCATTCCGGAAGTTAATTTCTGCAGCACCCTTAATTCCAGAATTAACAATTCATAGTAGAATGAGTCAACCGGTAACTTGGTCCGGAAAAGACCAGTAA
>Ga0116169_1002490_pt1 | contig 13416 bp, 12 predicted proteins | sample AD_UKC130_MetaG_FD_89796 | JGI IMG/M metagenome (GOLD analysis project Ga0116169, IMG submission 89796) | Active sludge microbial communities of municipal wastewater-treating anaerobic digesters from Canada - AD_UKC130_MetaG | ecosystem: Engineered > Bioreactor > Anaerobic > Digestate | place...
CTTCCTTCCCAGGAGTTTTGGCACCACGTACTGCTCGATCTGGGGAATATAGGTATCGGCCAAAAACAGAGGATCCCGTCCGCCTGCCCCAGAATACTGGACCGCGGCGCAATCTCCAAAGGCCACCTGGCCGTCCTCCAACACCAACTGGACCGACACACTCTCGCCGGCCTGACGGATCTTCACAAAGCCCGGAGTGACCGGTACACCATCATAGGTGAAGCCATTCTCAGTGAAATTGCCCCCGCGGATGGCCCGCTGATCATCGAAATAAAACCCGGTGAGTCCCTTTGATAAAACAATGTCCTTAATAATCATGCCAACACTCCACTCCTTCTCCTTCTAATAGGTCAACTCCAACAGGGGCGCGTGCTGCTGCGCGCCGTACACATCTGTTTCGCCCAGATCCCCTGAAGCGCGCGGCCGCACAATGGTAATTTTCACGGCATGGGCCGGTGCAAAATGAATGATGGAAAGCACATCCTGTTCGGGAATCTTGTATAAGGCGGCAATCTTTTCTTTGGTAATGCTGTGCCTCACTTGCTCGTAGGTGTGTTCATCGGGAAACATGAGGTCAAAGGTCAACTCATAGGGCCCCGCATTCTTGCTGCGGATTACCGAAGCCACATCCTTAACGTAACGCATAGTTTACTCCTCTCTAACCTCCATGGCAAACAACCCCTTGGGGTCATCCACCTCGAGGAGATGGTACACGCTGAACTGATAGACCGGTCCTGTGGAGATGTCAGAGGGCGAGTACGGGAAAGCCAGATTGCCCGCAGTGGATTTGCGCCCCGGATACCCGAAGTGGAGCAACGTGGACCGGAAGAAACTGCAAATAGTGTCAGCGACGTCCTGGGTGGGCGCGACCGCTTCCATGACCAAGCCCAGCTCGTGACCTGGCTGCGGCTGGGGCTCGAGGGCCCCCATCACCCCGTTCTTTCCATAACAGTGCACGTGGAGCTGATAGTCCCGCAGATCCCGGAAGTTGTCAGCTACCCTTTCCTTCACGGCCGCGATAACCTCATCGATCTGGCTGATCATGATGGGATCCCGCACACCGGCAATGCTGATGGTCCGGAAACCGATGCGTCGGGCACCTTCCAGCTTAAGGAAATATTTCTCCGTAGGGATAAAGCGCGTCCCGGACACCCGCACCTTCCCCCCGGGCAGCTCTTCAAAACGGGTCTCCCTCAGATCCAGCGTCCCTCCGGGCCCCGGCAGAGAATACGGATCGCTCTTCTCGTAGAGGGTGTGGGCAGCCACCGATAGTTTCGTACACTTGCGCTGGGGGTTTAAAGCTTCCAGAATAAAGGAATCGCTGCGCAGGTAACCGAACAGGCAGTCGCTGCCGCTACCGGGAGTGGCGGCAATGGCCGCACACTCCAGGATCTTCCCCAAGTGCAGGGCCAAAGCAGGATCATAACCCTGCATAACGGGGAGAGCTGCAAAAACGGTGGGATCATAGGCCCGGCCCGCCACAATGATCTGGGCCCCTGCCTCCAGAGCCTCCATGATGGGCTCCAGCCCCATCTGGGCCACAATGTGGGAGCTGGCCGCGATCTCTTCCTCAGTGAGGGGCGCCACCGGTCCTAGGGGCTGGACCCTGCCCCGCCGCAATTCTTCCCGGAGCAGCTCCGGATCCACATCGCTGTAAATCACCGCCAGCCGAGCTTTGGCCTTGATTTCCCGCAGCACTTCGCGGACAATCTCCACCGTCCAGTCCACATGGGGCTTGGCCCCTGAACCGCCGGCGGTACCCACAATCAGCGGAATACCCCGCTCCAGGGCAGCCTCGATTAAGTAACAAAGGTCCCGCTTCACTGGTGCACGCCCGGTAAAGGATTTGCCCGCACCCAGGTAATAGGGGCCAGGGTCTGTGGAACCGGCATCCACCGCGATCACGTGGGGATCCCGTTCTAAGCCGGCCTGAAAAGAAGTTAAGGGAAAACCGTAGCCCAAAATGGCTGTGGGGGAAAGGATTCTCAGTTCAGTCACTTCACATCTCTCCTAACGGGGGCGTCCCACTAATCTACCGTGACCAACAGCATAGATATCGTCGATCACCATCTGGAAACTGGGGGACCTGCGTTCGGCTTTACCCCGCTCCGCGAGTTTCGCCCGGTGGAAATCTTGGATTGCTTTGGGGAAGGGCAGGTTGCCCCACTGCAAGAAGCGCACCGCGCCCTCATTGTCCCGCGCGGGCATGGTCCGGCCCAGATTGAAGGTGCTGGGCGCAAAGGGAACATCAATCACCCCGGCGGCAAAGGCCCGTACGGCCCCCTGGGCCCAATCCCCTTCGCCCAACTCCAAAGTTTTGTTGAGAATAGCCCTGGTCTCCTGGAGAATGATCTCCCGTTCCTCCGCCAAAGCCTCATTCTCTGGGAAGACCTGATCCTGCAGCATGTTCAAGACCTGTTTGGTGGCACGTATGGCCTGGGCGTTGGCTTCTTTGGTGGGAATACCCAGGGCCTCATGGGTGGTCTTCACAATCACTTTGGTGGCTTTGCCCAAAGCAGCGGTGGCGCTGCCCAAGGCAATCACCCCATAAGCCTTGGCTTCGTCCTTGGGAAAGCCCCCCATCCACTGGTGGAACACGGTGGTGATCTCCACATCATAGATATTCTCAGCCCGCAGGTACTCTTCGGCTAGCATGGTCAGGGTCTGGAGGGCGGCCACGTCCTGGACGATGTTGCCGCACTGCCCGTAACCCAAAGTGATGTTTTTGACCCCTTGCTTGGCAGCCAGTACCGCCTCGATCACCGCCACGCTGTGGGAAATACAGGGGGCTACCAAGGTGCCCGTGAGCGGTCCGAAGGGTTCCCGGTTGATGGTGATGCCCTGTTCTTCATAGTAGCCCACCAGCCGATCCACATACTGCCAGTGGCGGATGCTCTCTTCAAGGGGTACCCGTTTGGCATACGGAATGTTGTAGGAGATGCCTCCGCCTTCGAAGGCGGTGAAACCGGCGGCCAAGGTGATTTCCGCGAGCAGTCGGGCGTCGGGAGTACCGTGCCGCACCTGCAGGGGGCGAGCTACGCTTTCCACCAGGCGGCGGCAGCTGGCCACGCCGTGATTTACGGCAGGAAAGCCGTTGAGCAGAGACCTCCCTTCCTTGACACTCTCAACTAACGCCTTTTCAGCCTCCTCGTAGCGGTTCTGCCGTGTATAGGAATCGATGGTCGTGGGCAGCAGATCTGCCTCGCCTTCATTCTGCAGATATAAAAGCAGTTCCAGGTGGCTGTTAAGATCGGCAACGCCCGCGCGGGGCTGGGCCAGGGTCCTGCCCTGGGCCTTGGCCCGGGTCATACATTTGCCAAAATTCAACTCCTCGGGCAGGGCCTTATGAAACTGGATGGCATCCTCCAAATCCACCTCCTGACCCGTGGGCCAGCTGGCTAGGACCTCCTGCCGTTCCTCCGCAAGTGCCTCCCAATCTAGTTGTGCATGTGTGAGCCGCGCACCCACCTACTGTTCCCTCCTTGCGAGCTTATGGCATTCCAATGAAGTGCTTAAGATCTCAAAGGCTGCCTCGGGATCTTCTTGAGCCAGAAGTCCCATGGCTGCCAAGATGTAGTTGCCGTCCAGATAAAACTCGGGTTTCTCCGGCCTGAGCTCCAGCGGAGCATCCGCCTGCTTGGCCGCGCCTTCCAGCACCGCTAAGGGATCGGCGCTGTTCACCACAACACCACCCGTACCGATCACCGTCTCCACCTGGGAGAGATCCTTTCCTTCCTGGACCCAGATCAAACCGGCAGGGGTGTACAGCTCGGAAAGCCGGCCCACGTGCCTGCTCAGGGCGTGCTGCACCGCCAAGCGGGCTAAGGCCTGGTCGAAGACGGCTTCCTCTCCGCTTTCGGGCAGTAGCTCCGGCTGGTCGTGTAGGCGCTGGGCTCTTTGGGCCGCTTCTTCCTGGGGCCAGCCTGCAGCTTGGGCCACCGCTTCCACCCCCACGGCCTCCAACAGGGAGAGCACACTCACCCGCACGCCCAAATCCCCCTCCACCGTGCGTTTGGCATAGGGCTCAGGCAGCCCCCGCACCACTACCCCTGCCCGGGTGGGAAGCCCGGTGCCCAAGGAGTGGACATCGGTTGTGGCGCCACCCACATCGACAATGATCAGATCCCCCCAGCCCTTCCTGGTTCCTGTTCCTTCGCTAAGCAGCTGTCCCGCACGGAGCACCGCAGCAGGCGTGGGCATAAAAATCCCATCAATGACGCGCCCAGCCTTATCCAGCCCCTTGGCGTAGATAATCTTCTCCATAAATACCCGGCGGATCACTTCCCGGGCAGGGTCAACCTGCAGTTTTCCAATCTGGGGCATCACGTTCGGAGCTATGTATGTGCTGAAACCCTGCGGAAAGCAGGCTGCCACTTCCTTTGCCACCGAACGATTGCCGGCTATCACCACGGGCACCGGCTGGGGAAGTGTGGCCAGCACCCGGGCATTATGCAGGATGTTTTCGCTGTTGCCCCCGTCGGTGCCCCCAGCCAGCAGGATAATATCGGGCTGAAGAGCAGCGATTTCCTCCCGATCCGCCTCGGTGAGCTGGAACGAGTAGGTGTTCAGTACCCGGGCTCCCGCGCCCAAAGCAGCTAGCCTCGCGGCCTTAGCCGTGAGGTCTTGAACCAGACCAATGGCCACCATGCGCAGCCCCCCAGCTGCACTGGAACAGGCTAGTTTCCGCGCCTGGGAGAGTTCCCCAGGATCCAGTTTTAGACCTTCCAGGGCATGGCGCAGGCCCCTGCTCACATCGTCAACGGTGGTGGGGGCGCTAGCTTGGGCCGCGATGCGCCGCTGCCCCAGATCCACCGCGGTTGCTTTCGTAAAAGTGCTGCCAATATCCACCAACACCATGAATTTGCCGTTCATCAAAAACCCCCCAACTACATGCCCAGATCTTCCCGCAGAGTGGGAATGAAATCCTCAGGCAGTGTACTTGGAGGATACACCCGGTCAAACCCCAACTGCTTGAACTTGGCTTCCACTTCGGACCAGTCTTGATTCCCCACTACTAGATAACCACCGATATACATGAGAATATCGCCGATACCGGCCTCAATCAGCGCTTCCCTCAAGCCCCTAGCATCGATCTCTGCATGGCCGTAGAGGGACGAGACTAAAATGGCATCTGCGTTGGTTTCCAAGGCCGCTTCTACGAATTCCTTTTGCGAAACCAGTACTCCTAGGTTCACTACGTTGAATCCGGCCTCGGTAAGGGCGATTTCTAAAATTTTGTTACCTACAGCATGTACATCAGCGCCGATAACGCCCAAGACAAGCGTTTTTTCCTCCATTCGCCTCTCTCCCCATGGACTTTACCTAAAATTAAACCTTGCCATCACATCCTTCTCTATGCACATAAAAAAACCTCCCGCGAACTCGCTTGTTTCGCGGGATTTTGTTCACTCAACCCCAGGCCAGCCTCATAGACCATCCACTCGGCAAAGCTGGCGTAACCCTTTGTTGGATTATTCACAAAGACGTGGGTGATCACCCCCACCAGCATGCCGTTTTGCACAATGGGACTACCGGACATCCCCTGGATAATTCCTCCCGTTTCCCTGAGCAGGCGCTCGTCGGTGACCTCCACCACCATCCCCTTTTCCCCGGGCTTGGTCTGGTTCACGACCTTCACGATCTCCACTGCGAAGCGCTCGATCTCAGTACCCTGGACCACCGTATACATCTCCGCGGGCCCCACTTTCACCTGGTGGGTAAAGGCTACAGGGATGGGCCGGGAAAACGCGCTGCGGGCAGTATTTCCCACTAGCTGGCCGTAAATGCCCAGGGAGCTGTTGGAATCGATAATGCCCATAATATCCTGCTCTCCATGGAAAAAACCAACCTTTTCCCCGGGTGTGCCCCTTGTCCCGTAACGGATAGAATCAATGGACGCCTCCACGATGGTACCTTTGTTGATCTGCACCGGCCGGCCCAAACTGTCCGTAACGGTGTGCCCCAAAGCTCCAAAGCGGCCTGTCTCCGGGTGGAAAAAACTAAGGGTTCCCACGCCTGCAGCGGGATCCTCCAGGAGGATGCCCAGGAGGTACTGCTGTGAGCTCTGGCCGAAGATGTTGGTCTGCCACGTCTTGGCCGGTTCCACCGCCAGATTGAGGATGCTGTCTCCCCGCTTTACCTGCAGGTTCAAGAAGCGTTTCTCTGGAGCCAAGGAGTTGATCAGCTGGCTGACCAGCTCCGGCCGCCGGGTAGGATGGCCTTCGATGGCCAACAAGATGTCGCCGGGCCGGAGCCCTGCTTCCCGGGCTGGACTGCGCTCCCTACCGTCCAAATCCACCACGGTGCCCAGCTCACTGATGACCAGCCCCTCTGCGTTGAGCAGCACACCGATGGACTGGCCCCCAGGGAACACTTCCACCAAGGGAACCACATCCACCACCAGCTGAGTGAGGGGCAGCCAACCGAAAAGGCTCACCCGGTACACCCGGCTTCCCAAATTGTCCGTGTCTAAAAGGCCCGTGACTTCCACTCCATCCTGATCCACGACCCGTAAGGGGGGCTTCAGAGGCAGGGATAATTCCATCCCAGGAAACACCCGGAGCTCCCGAGGTATCCCCACGGCCGAAACCCAATAGGGAAGAGTGGACAACACCAGCACAAAGGCTAAGAGCAGCGTTACCAGAACTTTGAGCAGAGTTTTCCTCACAAAGCCACCTACCCCCTACCATCAGCTCATGGGTGTAGGTTGCCCGGGGCGCGAAGCTCATATTGTAGGAACTAGCTGCCAGGCTCCGCTGCCGATCTGCGCAGAAGCTCCCTAGCATGCTCACTGGTTACCTGTTCATGGGCGCTGCCTCCCAGCATGCGCGTGAGCTCTGCTACCCGCTCCTCTGGCCCGAGCAGAGCCGCCTGGACCACAGTACGGTCTTGGCGTGTAAACTTCTGCACAGAATAATGATGGGTGCCAAAACTGGCGACCACCGGCAAGTGGGTCACGCAGAGTACCTGGCGCCGCTGGCCCAAGGCCCGCAGCTTTTCACCTAGCTTCACCGCTGTGCGCCCGCCGATTCCCGCATCCACTTCGTCGAACACAATGGTGGGGATCTCCTCTGCCTGGGCCAGGGCAGCCTTGAGGGCGAGCATCACCCGGGACAGTTCTCCCCCCGAGGCCACTTTAGCCAACGGTTTAAGCTCCTCTCCCACATTGGCTGCGAGCATAAACTCCACCTTTTCCTGCCCTCCTGGCACTGGCTGGCCGCCCTGCTCCTGATGGAAACACACCTGGAATCGGGTGCCGGCCATGGCCAAGTCCGCGAGTTCAGCCTGGATCTGCTCCTCTAGTCTGCGCGCCAACTCCCGCCGGCTTAAGGTGAGCTTGTCCGCGCAGAGACGCCACTCCGCCTCCAAGCTCCGGCATTCCTCCTCTAAGCCCTCCGCCCTCACCTCCGCGCTTTCCAGCGCGGCCAGCTCTTCCTGGACCTGCTCGCTGTAGCGCAGGATTTCCTCCACCGTATGGCCATACTTGCGCTTGAGGCCATCAAGCAGAGCCAAGCGTTCTTCCACTTCATTGAGGCGCAGCGGATCCGCAGCTAGTCCGTCCAAATAGTCCCGTAGATCACGGTAGAGCTCCTGGAGATTGATGTGCAGCTCCGCATAACGCTGGGACATATCCCCCAGGGGTGGATCCAAGGCCGCGGCCCGCTCCAGTTCGCTGCCTATGGAGGACAAAAGGTGCAGCAAGGGCTCGCCTTCCCCATAGGCTTCGCCGAGCAGGCCCACTGCATAGTGCAGAGCCTGGCGGATCCGGTCCAAGTTGGCCAGGCGTGAACGCTCCTGTTCCAGGAGCTCATCTTCGCCGGGCTGCAGCTTCGCTTCGGCAATTTCCTGGATTTGATAGGCCAACAGATCCATGCGCCGGTTTCTTTCCCGCTCATCGCTCTGCAGGCGCTTCTGCTCGGCGCGCAGCTGCTGCCAGGCGCTAGCCAGCCTATCCGCCTGTTCCACCAGGCTTAAGTGGCCCTTGCCTCCGTAATTGTCCAAGAGATGGACATGATTCTCGGGCCTGAGCAGGCCCTGGCTGTCGTGCTGGCCCACAATTTCCACCAGATATGCCCCCAGGGCACTGAGCTGGTTTACCGTGGCCAAGCGCCCGTTGATCCAGCACTTACTGCGGCCGTTGATGTTGATCTCCCGGGTGATGATCAGTTCCTCCCCATCGGCCATGCCCCACTCTTCCAAAAGGGCCAGGGCCCCAGGGGAGGGGGCGAAGCTCCCGGAAATGAGGGCACATTCGGCACCACTGCGGATAACCTCCGTGGAGGCCCGGGCGCCAGTAAGCAGGCTCAAAGCGTCGATGATTATGGATTTGCCCGCGCCAGTTTCCCCGCTGAGCACGCTAAAACCAGAATAGAATGATAATTCTAAGCCCTCGATTAAGGCGAAGTCGCGAATCTGCAGCTCCTTGAGCATGCGCTCACCTCTCCATCAGCTCTTGGATACGGGCAAAGACAGCCCCGGCCGGTCCCTGGGGCCGGCTGGGCTTGGTTTGTGGATCATGGGTTAGAATCAGGATGCTGTCATCACCGGCAATGCTGCCCAGCATCTCTGGCCATTCCAACTCATCGATAATGGCCGCGACGGCATGGGCTCCTCCAGGAAACGTCTTGATCATGATAAAAGGTCCGCTAAAGTCCACACTGCGCACGTAGTCCTTAAAAATGCGCTTGGCCCGCCGCACAAGATCGCCCATGGTCACCGCAGAGGGCAGCGAATACTTGTATCCTCCCTGGCCGTTGGGGACCTTAACTAAGCGCAGTTCCTTGATATCCCGCGAGATGGTCGCTTGGGTCACCCGGAAACCGTGGGCCTGCAAAAGCTCCATGAGGGCCTCCTGGGTTTCCACATTGTGCTCGCGCACAAGCTCCAATAATTTGGCCTGACGCCTATGTTTCACGAATCCCACCTCCCATCTGAGGCATCCTCAGGCGAGAATGCAGTACTTGAAAAAAGCCCCGATCGCCTAACCGGGCGAAGAGCGCCCGCTGCTCAGCCCGCTCAATGGTAACCCGATCAGCAGTCTGCAGGGCGAAGCCATCGTAACCGTCAATGGTGAGCATCACCGCTTCACTGGCCCGGTTCAGCCGGATCTGCACCCGGGCTTCAGGCCTAATTACCACCGAACGCCCCGCTAGAGAGTGGGGACAGATGGGAGTAATGCAGATGGAATCCAGCAGAGGCTCCACAATGGGGCCGCCCGCAGCCAGGGAATAGGCGGTGGAACCGGTGGGAGTGGCCACAATTACCCCATCTCCCACGTAATCCGTGACATGCTGCCCATCCACTAAGATGCTGAACTCGATAATCCGGGCAAAAGTACCGCGGGTGATCACAAAGTCGTTGAGGGCCAGATGGCGGGCGATCTCCCTCCCTCCCCGCTCCACACAGGCCGTAATGAGCATACGCTCTTCAATGGCATAATCGCGGGCCAGCAGCCGGTCCAGTGCAGGGAGCAGCCCATCCGTTTCCACTTCCGTTAGAAAACCAAGGTGTCCCACATTCACACCAAAAACCGGCACCTGGGAATAACTGGCCAGGCGGGCCACGTTGAGCAGAGTCCCATCACCGCCCAGAACGATCACAAGATCAAAGGGAGCAAGACTTTCCCGATCGGGCTGGGGAATCAGGACATATTCCACCCCCCGCTTCTCCAGGGCATCCGCCAGCTTACTGCTCAAGTCCATTGCTACAGGCTTTCCTGTATGGGGTACAATCCCGAACTTCATCAGCATCCATCCTTTCCCTGCCTGGCGGCCCAACCCTCTCGGATCACCCTGGCCACCAGATCCGCCGCGTCCCTCACCGGCGCTCCTTTACGAAAATGGGCCAAAAACTCCAGATTACCCTCCATACCAGTGATGGGCGAAAAGGTAAAACCGAGCAGCCCCACATTTTCCGCCTGCAGCCTCTGCATAAGGGGCGGAAGGTATTTCAGATGCACTTCTGGGTCACGGATCACTCCCCGCTTGTTCAGCCCAGCACCACCTGTTTCAAACTGGGGTTTGATCAAGGCTATGAGGTCCGCCCCCGCCTTGAGCAGAGCGCACACGGCAGGAAAAACCTTGGTCAACGAGATAAAGGAGACATCGATGGTGGCCAGATCAGCCAAGGACGGCAGTTGTTCGGGGGTTAGATCCCTAATATCCATCTTTTCCAGCACCAGGACGCGGCGATCAGCCCGCAGCTCTGGTACGAGTTGATCCTGCCCCACGTCCACCGCATAAACCCGCCCAGCACCAGCCTGAAGCAGGCAGCTGGTAAACCCTCCTGTGGATGCGCCCACATCCAAGCAGGTTTTGCCCTGGACTTCCACGGCAAATACCTGCAGGGCTTTCTCCAGTTTCAGGCCAGCCCTGCTGGGATAGGGCAGGGTCTTCCCCACAATCTCCAGGGAAGCATCCACAGCCGTTTTGGCACTGGGTTTTTCCACCTTGCGTCCGTTTACCCAGACCTGACCGCCTACAATCAACTCTTTCGCTCGCTGGCGCGAAGGAACAAGGCCCCTTTCCACCAGCAGCTGATCTAACCTCAGCACTAGATATCACCGCTTACTACCACCTGCAGCTTGGGCTGGGAAGCTGCCCTGCGCAGCACTTCCGCAACCTGCCCGGCGGTTAAGCCGTATTGTTCGTGCAAACGCTCAATGGAGCCGTGGGGGATGAACTCATCGGGATAACCAATACGCTCTACCCTCAAGGAAGAACCGGTCCCCGCGGATTCTCCCAGTATTTCGAGAATACTGCTGCCAAACCCTCCAGCCAGCACATGATCTTCCAGGGTAACGGCGCATTTCTTACCCCGCACCGCCGCTCTGATGTACTCCCCATCCAAAGGTTTCAAAGCCCGCACATTCACCACAGCAAAACTCAGCTCAGGCTCGAGACTTGCTGCCGCGGCCAGGGCAACTTCCACCATGGGGCCGAAGGTGAACACCACGCCGTCACGCCCAGGTTTCACCTCTACGGGCGGGATGGCCCCCTTGGGGTCGAAGGGCTCCCCGGGGACAGTATTACCCGCAGCGGCCCGGGGATAGCGAATGGCCACCGGCCCAGGCTGCTCCAAGGCCCAGGCCAGCATGGCAGCCAGCTCACTGCCATCCCGGGGTGCCAGCAGGGTAAGTCCAGGCACCGCCCGCAGGAAGCTGATGTCAAACACTCCCTGATGGGTCGCGCCATCATCACCCACAACACCTGCCCTGTCTACTGCGAGCACCACGGGCAGTTGCTGCAGGGCCACATCGTGGATCACCTGGTCATAACCCCTCTGCAAAAAGGTGGAATAAATAGCCACCACGGGACGCAGCCCTTCTTTGGCCATGCCCGCAGCTACAGTTACGGCATGCTGTTCAGCAATACCCACATCAAAGAACCGCTCTGGAAAAGCCTCGGCAAAGGGGCCCAGGCCTGTGCCATCGCGCATGGCTGCGGTTATGGCCACAATTCTAGGATCGTCCTTGGCCAAGCGCACCAGCGCTTGGCCGAACGCCTGGCTGAACGACGGCCCGCTGCTGCCAGCCGAGCCATTGTTGGGGCTGACCCCGTGATAGCGGTGGGGGATCTTCTCGGCCAAGGCATGGCCCCGGCCCTTTTGGGTGTGCACGTGGATCAGCACCGGCCCCCGCCGCTGCAGCCCTGCCCTGATAGCCCTCTGCAGCTCAGCAATGTTGTGCCCGTCAAAGGGTCCCAAGTAGGCGAAACCAAGCTCTTCAAAAAACTGGCCTGGGAGCATGTGCTTCAAGGTGATCTTCACCTTGTGGGCCAGCTTCGCCAGGGGCGGGCCCACAAGGGGAATCCCGCGCAGAAACGCCGCCAACCCTTCCCGCGCCTGGTAGAGGCGGGTATCAGAACGGATGCGCCCCAGGTAGTCACTGAGGGCGCCGACATTATTGGTGATGGACATCTCATTATCATTGAGGATGACCAGAATATCCTTTCCCAAAGAACCGATATGGTTCAAGCCTTCAAAGGCCATACCTCCAGTCAAGGCCCCATCACCGATGACCGCCACTACCCGGAAGTCCTTGCCCAGAAGATCCCGGGCTATCACCATGCCTGCAGCCGCGGAAATCGAGGTGGAGCTGTGGCCCACCCCAAAGGGATCGTATTCGCTCTCCGCGGGCAAGGGAAAACCCGACAGCCCACCCCACTGCCGTAGAGTGTGGAACCGGTCTTGGCGGCCGGTAATCAGCTTATGGGTATAACACTGATGGCCCACATCCCAGATAATCCTATCCCTGGGCGCGGACAGCACCGAATGCAGAGCTATGGTCAGCTCCACAACCCCCAGGTTCGCGCCGAGATGCCCCCCGTTGTTTTCTACGGTGGAGATAATGCGCTCCCTGATTTCCTGGGCCAGCCTTTCCAGACTGGGCAAGTCCAGCTTTTTGATATCTTCAGGAGATGTGATCCGTGACAGCAGCTCTTCTCGCATTGCTCCTACCTCTTCTTGCCCTTCGCGCCCGAGCTACGGGGCTTGAGCCCTATTTGCTCCAAATAGTAGAGCAGTTTCCCTGTGTATAGGAGGATCGTGGTCGATTTGGAAATGGCCACACCCTTGCCCATGGATTTGGCTCCCACGGTAACCGCGGCGATCAAAGCCACCATAAAGGTGTTGGCCAAGGTCTCAGGCAGCCGAGGCGCGCCGCCGCGCAACTGGAGCAAAATGGCTACACCCAGCGCACCGCTCAGGGTCCCCACCACATCGCCCACCAGATCGTTACAGAAGGTGGACACACCGTCCGCATGGCGCACCAGCCAGATGGCCTGCTTGGCACCGCGAACCCGCTTGGAGGCCATGGCATGGAAGGGAGCCTCCTCCCCCGCGGTGGCCGCCACGCCCAGAATGTCAAACAGAACGCCGATAAGAATAATAAAAAGTAGTAACACCAAGCTCGCCGTCACCGGCATGTACGCTAGAGCGCTGTTACTACCCAAATTAAACACTGTAGATACAATGAACGTGCTGAGAGTTAGAGTAAGTACCGACCTCCACCGGTTCTGCATTACTCATGGTTCCTCTTTCTTATGTATACTGAGGTGAATGGCAGTGAACTGAGTAAAGATTGTGGCTTAGGTCCAGCAGGTTTTCCCAAAGATCCTCCAGTCCGTCACCGTAACTGGCGGTTTCCCCTTTCCGATCTTTTCGCTTGTCACCACAGACGAGGCTGGATTACCACTTAGACCACACCGTAATCCCCAGCTCACCTTCTCCGTCGAGAAACAGTCTAGGAGTTTTCCTCAACGCCATCCCTATTTTCTAGTCTCTTTTGCAGCGATGGTTTCAAAGGCTTTCCGCCCTGGGGCGGAGGGTCAAGTTCCCTGGCCAGGGGCACTTCACCCGTACACCTTATCCCCCGATCACCACTCAAGACAGGCTACACTGCACCCAACACTTAAGTAC
>Ga0116169_1002495_pt1 | contig 13406 bp, 13 predicted proteins | sample AD_UKC130_MetaG_FD_89796 | JGI IMG/M metagenome (GOLD analysis project Ga0116169, IMG submission 89796) | Active sludge microbial communities of municipal wastewater-treating anaerobic digesters from Canada - AD_UKC130_MetaG | ecosystem: Engineered > Bioreactor > Anaerobic > Digestate | place...
GTTCACGGCACCTCCAGCCAGCAGTCTTCGAACCTTGTGAAGAACTTCACAGGCTCGTGATCGTCCTCACTGTATGACCCTGCCCGACTCTGATTGGGGTAAGGCAACACTAAGTGCGGAACATTCTTTGCGGTTCCGTCGGCGTCAAGCGGTGAACTCGCAGTTAGGGCCGTTCGGCGTAGTGCATCGCCACGACACCACCGCTGAGGTTGCGCCAAGTGACTGGACCCCAGCCGGCCTCGGCCATCCGGATTGCCAAGCCCTTTTGGTCCGGCCACGAACGAATTGACTCGGCCAAGTACACATACGATTCGGGGTTCGACGACGTGCGCTCGGCGATCGCCGGCAGCGCACGCATTAGGTAATTCGAATAGATGGTCTCGAACGGTCTCCATGTCGGAGTGCTGAACTCGCACACTACGATCCTGCCCCCTGGTCGGGTCACCCGCAGCATTTCGCGCAGCCCCTGGACTGGGTCATGGATGTTTCGTAATCCAAATGAAATCGTTACCGCGTCAAAAACGCCGTCCGCGAACGGCAACCGCATTCCGTCGCCGGCGGTGAAGTTGAGTCCTGGCAGTTTTTGTTTGCCAACCTCGAGCATGCCGATGGAGAAGTCGCAAGGCACGACGAAAGCGCCAGCTTCAGCAAAGGGCAGGCTCGAAGTGCCGGTCCCGGCAGCAAGATCGAGAATGCGTTCGCCCCGCCTCGGGTCGATCGCGTTGACCACTCGCTTTCGCCAACGTCGATCTTGGCCCATCGAAAGCACGTCGTTGGTCACGTCGTACTTTTCGGCGACGGTGTCAAACATCCGCGCCACGTCACTTGGATCCTTGTCCAACCCTGCTCGGCTCACCCGCCCACCTTCTCACGGCGACTCAACCGGGCAGGAAGTCGGATTCGCTGACACCCAGCTGGGCCTTTGCGTTCGCGAGAGTAAGGTGGATTCTCGTGAGCACGCTGGCGCCGGATGGGCGGATCGAACCGCTTGTCGTTCGGTCCCGTGAAGTTGGTGACCCAGGCGACCTCATCGAGTTGCTTCCGGCCGCCGCAGATGCCCTCGCTTGGGTGCACGGTGGCGACGGAATCATCGGCTGGGGTCAGGCAGCGAGTTTTGAGCCCGAAGGACCAAGTCGTTTCACTGACGCCGACCGCTGGTGGGACGCGTTGGTTGCCGGCGCGGTGGTTCGCGATGAGATCGAGATTCCTGGCAGCGGACTCGTAGCTTTTGGCACCTTCACCTTCGCCGGTGAACCCGGCTCCAGGCTGGTGGTCCCCGAGATCATCGTCGGCCGCCGAGATGGCCACAGTTGGGTCACCACGATTGGACGCGCGCTCGAAACCACCCCTGCGCTTAGTCACACCGAAGGGGTTGACCCCCTCGAAACGACCTTCACCGATCCACTCGATGAGCGAAATGAATGGGCGCAAACGGTCGACAAGGCGATTTCTCGGATCCAGCACGGCGACCTAGACAAGGTCGTTTTGGCTCGAAAAGTGGAAGCCCGCTTTGGTGAACCGCTCGATATTCGTTCACCGCTAGCGCGCCTCGCCAAAAATTACCCGAGCTGCTGGACGTTCCACGTCGACGGATTCTTCGGCTCCACCCCTGAAATGCTGGTTCGCCTCGACGGCGGGCTCATCACTTCGCGAGTTTTGGCCGGCACAATCCGCCGCACCGGCGATGACGACCGCGACCTTGCGTTGGCCGCCTCACTGGCACGCTCCAGTAAGGATCTGGAGGAGCACGAGTACGCGGTCCGTTCAGTCGCTGACGCGCTGGCGCCGCACTGCAAAGCGATGAATGTGCCCGAGTCACCGTTCGTGCTGCATTTGCCGAATGTGATGCACTTGGCGACCGACGTCACCGGCGTGCTGCGCGATGACGCAGACGCGCTGGCTTTGGTTGCCTCATTGCACCCGTCGGCGGCGGTAGGCGGGACGCCGACCGCCGAGGCCGTCGGGTTGATTGCCGAGATCGAAAACCTCGAACGTGGGCGCTATGCCGGTCCGGTTGGTTGGATCAGTGCCTCCGGCGACGGCGAGTGGGGCATCGGCCTGCGCTCGGCTCAACTGGATCCAGGCGGCAGGTCAGCCAAGATGTTCGCCGGTTGCGGAATCGTCGCCGATTCCGATCCGGCCGATGAACTGGCCGAATCGGACGCAAAACTGATTCCGCTGCGCGAAGCCCTCAGCTAGCGGCCGCAGTCGAAGAAACTGCTGCGCTAGGCAGTTACTCGGCCTTGTAGGTCGCCAGATCGCTAACTGGCTTCAGGTCGCCCCACCGAGGGTCTAGGCCGTCACCGCTGGATTTTCCAGTGACCCGGCGTTTAATCCACGGACCGAGGTAAATCTTCGCCCAGTGCAGGTTGGCCGCAAGCTGTTCGCGACCGTTTAGGTGCGGCGGATAGACGACATCAAGTGGTTCCAAATCGTGCTCGATGCCCAGCTTCTCCAACACGTTGATGGCCATCAACTGATGCCCGGCCGCCGACATGTGCATCCGGTCGATGTCCCACATCCGGGTGTCCCGAAACTCACGCAGGCGCCAGTAATCGACCAACGTCGCATCGTGCTTTTCCGCGATCTCGCGCACGTACTCGCAATAGAGGGCGAACCGTCCTCTAACTGCTGCGTATGTTTTGGCGTGGCTTGGGTCAAAAGCGGTGAACATGATGACTTTCGCGCCAGTGGCACTCAACTCGGCGATCGCCTTGTCGTACTTACTCATCAGCGCGTCCAGGTCAACGGCCGGGCGCATGATGTCGTTCGCGCCGGCGTAGATCGACACTAGATCCGGTTCGAGTTCGACGGCCCGCTCAACCTGCTCGGCCACGATCTGGCGCAGTTTGCGTCCTCGGATCGCCAAGTTTGCGTATGCCAGTCCGCCGCCTTGGGCACGATCGAGCCCCTCGGCGAATCTGTCGGCCCAGCCGCGCACCCCGTTTGGCAGGTTTGGATCGGGATCGCCAACACCCTCGGTGAAGGAGTCACCTAGGGCGACGTAGCGCGAGTAGTTCATCAACTGGGGTTACTTTCGGTCGTGGTTGAACTACTAGGTTACTTGCGCCGAGGAAGAGATCCGGCCGTATCGTGCAGAACTGACAGCAGCTGGGCAAACCGGCTTTCGTCGACTGAACTGCGCGAGAAAGTCGTCAACAGCAGTGGCGGCTTGATCCGCTGCTTCGTGATCGCCTTGGGATAAGTGAACTCCCGCAAACCGTCGGCGCCGTGAATCCGGCCAAAGCCCGAGTCGCCGACGCCACCAAAAGGAAGTCCCGGAATCGCGGCGAAGGCGATGACCGAGTTGACCGAAGTCATTCCCGAGCGAACCTTTGACGCGACATCCATCGCGTTCTTTTTGCCGAACACTGCGCCGGCAAGTCCGTATTTGGTCGCGTTCGTCAACCGAACTGCCTCGTCCATGTTCTTGACTGGGTTGACCACCAGCGTCGGCCCGAAGGTCTCCTCTTGAACCGCCAGGGAGTCCTCGGGAACGTTCGTCATGATCGTGGGCTCGACGAACCGCTCACCGACCGCGCCCGGTCCGCCGAGCACCACGGCCGCGCCCTTGGCGACCGCATCGTCAATGTGGCTGCGAATCACTTCGAGTTGCTTTGGCATGGTCGCCGGCCCGTAAGAGCCGCCGTCGTCGTAACCGGGACGAATCGTCTTGGCCTGCTCAAGCAGTTCAGCCACGAACGGGTGGAACACCTTCTCGTGGACGTAGACCCGCTCGGTGCCGATGCAGGTTTGGCCCGCGTTGGACATGCCGCACCAAAGGGCCGCCTCGGCGGCCGCCTTGAGGTCGGCATCTTGGTCAACGATCAGCGAATCCTTGCCGCCGGCCTCGATCACGACTGGGGTGAGCGTTTCGGCGCAGGCGGCCATCACTCGCTTGCCGGTGGCGGTCGAGCCGGTGAATGCGAGTTTGTTGACGCCGGCGGTGCACAGGAAACTTCCGGTCTCGCCCATGCCGGTGATCAGATTGAGCACGGTGCGCCCGTGGACCGCTTCGGCGAACGTTTCAACCAGCAGTTTGCCCACGGCCGGGGTGTATTCGCTCGGCTTGAACACGACCGTGTTGCCTGCCGCCAGCGAGTAGGCGATCGAGCCCATCGGGGTGAAGATCGGATAGTTCCACGGTCCGATTACGCCGACAACACCGAGCGGCTTGTATTCGACGTAGGCGGCCTGGTTGGTCATCAGTAGGCCCGACGAAACCTTGTGGCGGCCGAGGACCTTTTCGGCGTTCTTCGCGGCCCAAGCAATGTGGTCGATCGCCAGCCCGGCCTCTAACAGGGCGTCGCCGTGCGGTTTGCCGCCTTCACGGTGGATCAGGTCGGCGACCTCGTGGAGTCGGCGAGTGAGCAGGGTGCGCCACTTGAGTAGGTACTGCTTTCGGCCAGCGAAACCGATCTCCTGCCACCACCGGCTCGCTTCGCGCGCGGCAGCGACGGCCGCTTCAACTTCGGCTTGACCGTCGATGGGGAACGTGCCAACGACCTCACCAGTGGCCGGGTTCACCGACTCGAAGGTGGCGAAATCGCTTGCTTCGGTCGCCTGAGCAGGCGACTTTTTGGACTCGACTGTGGCAGTCATTTTTGGTCTCCTTAGCTGTCGCGCCTAAACCGGTGGACCACTGGCGGGAAGGGACGTAAGCCCGCGTGGCAGGTGAGGCGCTGAGCCAAACTTAGACCGCGCCTAGACCGGAAACAACCGATTGGAGAGCGCGGCGTCCGGCCCGCGAAACTTTCACCTCGACAACTTCGATCTGACTCGGGCGCTTTTCGAGCACTTGGGCCAGTTCGGGCGCGGTGACCTGATGGTGGGTGATCCCGTGTGCCGCGCACAACGACTCGATCGAGGTGCCGGTCGGCGTACCGAAAATTCGCTCGAACGCATGGCCGTATTCGGGGCCACCCTGTTCGAGCGTGTGGAAGATTCCGCCGCCGTCGTCGTTGAGCACCACGATGGTCAGGTCTGGTCGCGGTTCGGCCGGACCGATCAACAGTCCGTTTGCGCCATGCAGGAAAGTCAGGTCACCCATCAGGGCGATTGACCGGCCCCAGAAGGTCAAGGCGGCGCCGATCGCGGTCGAAACTGTGCCGTCGATTCCGGCCAGCCCACGATTGGCCAGCACCCGCGGGCCGGCGAGCCGAACGGGGGCAACCAAATTCAAGTCACGGATGGGATTGGACGATCCCATCACGAGTAGTCCGTCGCCGGCCGCGTCCCAGACTGCTCGGGCCACCGTTAGCGGTTCGGCCGCGAGCAAAGCCGAGGCGAACCGGTCACCGCTCTCGATCCAAGACCGCAGCCAGTTCTCGTCACCGCGACCAACCGCCGTAACCGCCGGAACGAATTTGACGTTCGGGCCCGCCACGGCCGGAAAGGTTGCCCGATCGCCGATGTGGATGATCGGCACGTCGGTTCTGGCCAACTGGCGAAGCACGGGCCGCGCGAGTGTCGCATGACCAGTGCTGACGATCTGCTCGATCCGGTCGGCGAGCGGCCCGTCGGCCACAATCTGTCCACAAGCCACCGCAGTGGCGGCGGACCGGATCCCCGATGATGGTTCGGCGATCACTGGCCAACCGGCTCTTTCGGCGATCCGACCAACTGTCGGGTCGGCACCGTCACCGGCAATAACGACCGTCCGAAGTTTCGTTGAGACGGCTTCAGACAAGTGCGTCTGCTGCGGCATCATCGACCACGAGTTCTGCGGGAAGTCCCAACTGACTGGCTCTATCAGCGGCTCGTCGAGTTCGAGGTTGAGGTGGACCGGTCCCCCGTTCCTGACTAAGCCAGTTAGCGAACTGATCCGGTCGGTGAACTCAACCCCGCCGAAAATTCCCGGCTGGATGGTCGTCTGGTTTGCGCCGGTGCCCCGAAGTCGCTCTGGCCGATCTGCGGTGACTGCCAGCAACGGCAGATGAGAATGCAGGGCCTCAAGCATTGCCGGGTGAAGGTTCGCCACCGCAGTTCCAGAGGTGGTGACTACCGGAACGACTCGCCCCGAAGATTTCGCTAGGCCAAGTGCGAGGAAGGCGGCTTCGCGCTCATCGACTCGCACGTGTAGCCGGATGAGCCCTTGCTCGTCGGCTGCATGAAGCGCCAAAGCTAACGGGCCCGAACGCGAACCAGGTGAAAGCACGGCGTCGGTGACTTCGTTTGCCAGCAGCGCCATTACGAGCCGTCGGGCGATACCAACAGCGTTCTCTTCGTTCACAAACTCTCCCTAACGTGCGCCAATCGGGCCTGCCACCGCTCATCAACCTCGAGGGAAGCGGCGACCCGGGCGTACGCCAGTTCGTCAAGCTCAGGCCTAGTAACCATCAGGCATCCCCCCACGGGCTTTAGTGGTTCCGCCACGACATCGGCGGTCAGCAAGTGTGCCGTCCCGATCCCGCAGGCGTAGGGCAATTCTGGCAGAGCCGCAGCCAGGGCGACACTGGCGGCCAAACCGATGGACGTTTCAACGGCACTGGAGACTGTGACCGGCATGCCAATCTGTTCGGCGATTCGCAAACAGGCCCGCACGCCGCCAAGTGGCTGCACTTTGAGAACCGCAATGTCAGCGGCTTCTAAATCACGGACTCGAAACGGGTCGGCGGCCCGGCGGATCGACTCATCGGCGGCGATTGGCACGTTCACTTTGCGGCGCACTTCGCGCAGGCTTTCGACTGTCTCGCAGGGCTGTTCAACGTATTCGAGGCCGCCGGCGACTTGGTCTAGCTTCTTTATCGCCTTGATCGCGTCCTTGACGTTCCAGGCTCCGTTGGCGTCGATCCGGATTTTTGCGGTCGGCAAGGCGTCTCGAATCGCGGCGACTCGTTCGATGTCGCGCTCGAGCCCCTCACCGGGTTCGGCGACCTTGAGTTTGATGGTCTGACAGTCGCTTTCGACGGCCAATCGGGCCGCGTTTTCGCCGCCGCCGACGGCCGGCACGATTCCGTTGACTGGCACGCTTTGTCGCAATGGTTCGGGGTAGGGCTTGCAGGCCGCTTCCATTGCCGCTTGGAGCCACGGCAGCGAAGCTAGATGGTCGTACTCAGGGAACGGGCTGAACTCGGCCCAACCGGCCTCGCCGCGCGCCAGCATCCCTTGACGGTTTTCGAGTCCACGAAATCGGGTGCGCATCGGGATCGAGTAGGTGAGAAACTCCACGGCACGAAAGTATCCCGGTTGCGACCGCTTTCCAACATTCAGCCTAGGTGAGACCGCGTTCAGCATGCCCTGGGTCGGGGGTACCGTTCGCGCACAGGGCAGTGTCGAGTCTCAGGATCCTTCCGGACCGCCTTCCCAAGCCTGGAGTTCAGTTTCGGGAAGCGGCAAAAAGAAGTCCTCGGTTAGTTCGACCTCGAAACCCCCAAAAACTAGGGCCTCCGGGCCGGAACTTGGGTCATCCGCAACTGGTCCAACCATCACAAATATCAATCTAGGCGGAACCGGACGCACTGACCAGACTTAGTTGGTCGGCCTAGTTGGTCAACTTGGAAAAATGCTGGTCAGTTTCAGGCGATCTGGCTTGCCATTCGCCAACAGCGGCAGGGCGTCGAGGCAGTGCACTTCGCGCGGCGTCCACGTCGCCGGGTGGCCGGCGGCGACGATAGCGGCCCCGGCACGCTCTCGATCCAATTCGCCGACGACGAACGCGACGACCTTTTGACCCCACTCCGGATCGGGCTGAGCCACTACGGCCACGTCGTCAATCCCGGGCAGTTCTCGCAGCACCGACTCCACGCCGGCCAGCGGCACGTTCACTCCCCCGCTGACTGCCACCTGATCGGCACGGCCAAGGACTCGCAACCGGCCTTCGACAATCTCGCCAAGGTCGCTGGTGACTAGCCACGGATCCGCACCCGACAGCACCATCGGGCCGGACAGGGCAATCCGCCCGTCTGGGTCGATGCGCATCTTTAGCCCATCGAGCGGCACTCCGTCGTAGACGCAACCGCCACAGGTCTCGGTCATGCCATAGGTCCGAACTAGGTTTACGCCGGCGGCTTTGGCCTGGTCGAGGACTGCTTGGGAGGTAGCCGCCCCGCCGATCAAAACTGCGTCGAGGCGAGCCAACTGATCGGCCTGGCCATCTCGCAGGAGGCGAAACAATTGAGTGGGCACGAACGAGGCGTATTTACGGCCGGCGCCCATTGCATCGATCGCCGCAGCCAAGTCGTCGTATTCGGCCAAGAAAACTGGTTCCTGTCCAGCGAGCACCGACCGCACCAGCACCTGCAAACCGCCTACGCCGGTGACCGGCAGCGCCGAAAGCCACTGCCCCGGTCCGCCAAGGCGATCGATTGCGGCTTTGGCCGAAGCGACCATCGCCGCATGGGGCAGTCGAATCAGCTTCGGCGTGCCAGTACTGCCGGAGGTGTGCAGTTCGATTGGTGCGCCGCCGTCAAGCACCCAAATTTGCAGTTGGGCGAGCACCTCACGCGCAGTTCCGGCAACCGGATGCAGACCGACAGTCACCCGACCACTGTAGAAGTCCTAGACTCGCTCGGTGACTACGCCGACCGGATTTCGTCTTTGGGTTGAGGGCGCGCGCCCCCGAACCCTCCCCGCCGCTATCGCTCCTGTTGCCGTCGGCACGGGTGCAGCGGCCTTCGACGACGGCACGGTCTGGCTCAAGGCTCTGCTGGCGTTGGGCGTCTCGTTGGCCCTGCAAATTGGCGTGAACTACGCGAACGACTACTCCGACGGTGTCAAGGGAACAGACGCTGACCGGGTGGGGCCACTTCGACTCGTCGGCTCCGGTCTGGTCGCCCCCGCGAAGGTCAAAGCGGCAGCTTTTGGGTTCCTCGGCCTCGGCGCGGTGTTCGGGTTCATCCTCGCGGCGACCTCGTCGTGGTGGCTGCTACTGATCGGTGCGGCCGCGATCGCGGCAGCTTGGGGATACACCGGCGGCGCGAACCCGTACGGCTACCGCGCGCTCGGCGAGGTGAGCGTATTTGTTTTCTTCGGTCTCGTGGCGGTCATGGGAACCACGTTTGTTCAGTTGGGCACGATCAACTCGGCCAGCGTGGCGGGCGGAATCGGCATCGGTGCGCTCGCCTGCGCGATCTTGGTGGCCAACAATCTGCGCGATATCGCCACCGATACCGAGTCGGGCAAACAGACGCTGGCGGTGCTACTTGGCGACCGCTCCACCCGAAGGTTTTTTATTGCGTTGAACCTAGTCGCTTTCGTCCTGGTGATTGCGTGGACGGTGACGTTGACACCGTGGACACTGCTGGCCCTAGTCGGCCTGGTGCCGGCACTGAAGGCCGCTGCGGTTGTTCGTTCCGGTGCTACCGGACCGGCGCTCATCGCCGTCCTGAAGGACACCGGGATCGCCGAACTGCTTTACGCCGTCGGCCTTGGCGTGGGACTTGCGCTCGGCGCCCTTTGATCCTCGGCGGGATTTAGAAGTTAGTCGACGTCTTCGGCGCGACGGGACTCTTCGATCCGGTCGTTGATTGCCGAGGCCCGGTGGGCGAGTTTTTCAGCCACCTGATTTCGCATCTTCGACAGTGCAAACAGCGAAATCACCGACGAAACCAGCACGGCCACCAGCAGCACGCCGGCGTTGAGGATCGCACCGCCGTCTTTAACGAACAGGTTGACCAGGCCCAAAAGGACTACCCACGTCGCAAGGAACACTCCCAAACGCGCGATCGTGTACTTGATCATGACTCGCACTCTATCGGCCGACCAGTAGGCTCTGCCCATGGGCAAGGCACTACTCCTCATGGCCGCGGTTGTGCTGTTGGTCTATGCGCTCTTCGACGTGTTGGCCACGCCGAAAGACCGCGTCCGTTATCTGCCGAAGGTCGCGTGGGCGGTAGTGATTGTCCTGCTGCCTTACGTCGGCGCCTTGCTTTGGATGTTCTTTGGCACGCTCAAGGACCGGCCAAGCGGCCAGAACCGCCAGTCGCGACCACGCCCGACCGGCCCCGACGACGACCCCGATTTCCTGCGCGGGCTTTGAGGATTGGTGCGGTGACGGGGGTTGCTCGCCGATCTCCCGATTTACCAAGTGCGCTCGACTCGGTGGGAATTGGTCGAAAGGCGAGGGTCGACCAGTGGCCCGCGTGCGTTCAGCGCGGCCTCCGTCCGAACGGCGGAACCCAGATTCAACCTCTGGCACAACCGTACCGCTTTTGGTACGGTTGTGCCATGGGCGCCGAGGTGAAGTATCGAGACCTAGTGCGCGAGATTGCGCTGGGAGAGTACGGCTTCATCACCACCAAGCAGGCAGTGGAATTCGGCGTTCCGGCAGTCGAATTGCGCAAACTTGCCGGCCGCGGTGCGCTGATCAACGTTGCTTACGGGATCTACCGCGTGCCGGATGCGCCCGCTTCGGCGTTTGATCAGTTCGCCGAGGCTCTACTGCGTGCTGGCGAGGGCTCGTATCTGCGAGGCCACTCAGTGCTTGCACTATTCGGCCTAGCGGACGTCAATCCGCGACGCGTTTGGGTGGTTTCCCCGAAAAGGACGCGAGCAAAGCTCCCTGGGTTCATGGAACTCACCGTGCAAGCAGGGGAACTGCCTGCGCTCACTCGATACCAGGGCCTGCTGGCGATGACGGTGGCCGAGGCGATCCTCGATTGTCGCGGCCAGATTGAACGGAGCCGACTATTGGATGCCGCTAGAGAGGCACGCAGGGAGGGCCTATTGACCCGCGCCGAACACGCGAAGGTCCTGCGGGAGCTTCGCCGCCCTGCTGTCGGCTCGCAAGCGAGGACCGCCTGATGGCCTACCCGACTCCGCCGCCGAACCTAAAGTCGCTGGAGCAGCGGATTAGAAATCTTGAGCCGGACGATGGATTAGCGCTTCAGCGGCAGATCACGATGGCGATGGTCGTCGTTAGCCAGATGCTGCCCGAAGGCGCGATCAAGGGCGGCATGGCGATGGCCCTGCGTTACGGGCGTGCCGAAAGTAGGTTCACCCGTGACGTAGACGCCGCTCGAATCAAGCCAATCGATGAGTTCTGCGACAATTTCGAGGCAGCCCTGCGAGTCGGCTGGGGAGGATTCGCGGGTCGCCTGGTCCAAAGAAGAGCTCCGCGCCCCTCCGCAGTTCCAAGCGCTTACGTCATGAGGCCGTTCGACGTGAAGTTGGACTACCAGAGCCGCCCGTGGCGAACCGTCACGTTCGAGCTCGGGCACAACGAGGTCGACGATGCAGCTGGGGCCGAGTTGCGATTGGCCCCAGACCTCGTCGAGCTGTTCACCGAAGTAGGGCTTCCGGTGCCGCGCGCCGTCCCGGTGATGCGAGCCGACCACCAGATCGCTCAGAAACTTCACGCCGCGTCCGCGCCGAGCAGCGACCGCGCCCGCGACCTGGTCGACCTGCAACTCTTGGATAAGGGCGAGCAGCTCGACCTTGCCCAGGTTCGACTCACTTGTGAGCGACTATTCAATTACCGCAAGCAGCAGTCGTGGCCACCTACGATCGTGCCCGATGTTGAGTGGGATGCGCTGTACGCGGCGGCAGCGCGAGACCTGACCGTCCTGGCAGACGTAGACTCCGCAGTCGACTGGGGTAACGACTTCATAGCCAGGATCGCGATGTCGGCAACGTGAGCAAAGCGTGGCTGTGGTGACAACTGGAACGCTTGAAGATTCCATCTGGCGAACTTGAGAGCCATAGGCCGCTGCCTTTTCGCCCAGGGTGGTCGCAATCTGGTGGTATTTGAATCAGTCGACGCCCGCACCTGAGGGAGTGGGACAGCTTCGTGACTGATGCGGAAATCATGGATTCAGCCCGCGAATACGAAACACAACTCGACGGGCAGCAGATCCGTTCTGCGCGTTGACGGCCGGTCCCGCGGCCTGCAATGCAGTGGTCCGGACAGTCCGAAGTTGTCCGAGTTTGTCCGAACTTGTCCGCCAACGCCAAATGGCCGCCCGCCCGCCGAACTCGATAAATAATCTGGCCCGCATGAAAGTCTCCAAGGCAGCTTTTGACCAGCTCACGCAGATGCCAATACTCAACTCGACCGGTACACCCACGGCAAATCTACGCGTCGCGCAGACTTCCAGCTGGGCCGTATGGGCCTCGCGAGAGGGCAAGGAAAACACTTCGTGGTCGAGGGATACTTCCATCCTCCACTACGGCTTCTTAGGCGACGTTATCCACGCCGACGCGGTATTTATCGCGCTAAATGACGGTGGCGCCGAGCGCGCCGACGCGCTACCTGAGTGGCATATGTTCCACTCCGGAGCCCGCGATTACATGCTCGCCGAAGCGGTCGAGGACACCTGGCTGTGGGGCGCCTATATGACCGACTTCTACAAAGGCATGGCGACAAAGACGGCCGCCGAACTCAAGGGCCATCTCGATTCGCTTGGGGCCACAGAACGAGAGTCGCTCGATCAGTTGATGGCTGATCAGATCTCTGCCGAGCTGACGGTCCTCGGTGCGCGGGACCCGCTCCTGATCGCAATCGGAAACGATGCAGAGAAGGTCGTACGAGATCGATTTGGCTCGCAATATCGAGTGGCGAAACTGACTCACTACTCGGCCCAGCAGTTGCGCAAGGACGACTACCGCGCCGAAGTGAAGAAGCTGGTCGAGCAACACCCGGCACCCGGATTTGCCCAAACGACGGGAGCGAACTAATCATGGCTATAGAGACAGCAGCCGACTGGGCAACCGTGGTCGCCGGCGCCGCAGCAGCATTTTCTCTGTACTACGCGACGCGCATTACCAAAAAACAAAATTACAAGGAGCGCAAAGGTACCGCCGGAAAGGTTGTCGCGTGGGTAGTGAATGCCGCAGTCGAAGGCGACCAAACACCGTCTGACGGCAAGTACCGAGGCGTCGTGCTCGTCAACAACACAGATGAAGTGCTTTACGACGTTGACGTTGCGACCGCAGCAGAGGACGGTAAGGATAAGTCCCCCACTCCTGATCTACAGCGATTCGGAGTTGTTCCACCGGGTGCGCTTTTCCTGCCTCAAGCCGACTCAGACGATGGCAAGGTCGAATGGCTCGAGCCGCGACCGGTCGACCATTCGAATAGCCGCCTTCGCGTGTCGTTCATTGACGAGAACAATCAACTCGAAGTCCGGAACTTAGTGCCTGTCGTTCATACCGAAGATCCCCGAAAGGTCTACTTCCTGCGGTTCAAAGTTGCCAATGCCGACTGGCACCGTGATTCCTCGGGGGCGCTAAAAACAGGTCCGGGACCCGATACGTGGAACAAAAAACTTGAAGAATCGGAGCTCAAGAGACTTCTGCCAGTGAGCGACCGTCAGCATCAACCCAACGAGAACGCCCAAAAGCTAATCGAGCAGCTGTTCGCTCGCCTGACCCAGCCCAATACCGACAACACGCCCAACACGGTCGCGGCGGCTGCAGCCGACATCGTCAGTTCGGGAATCGCCCGCGTCCGGCGTACCCAAGGAAGA
>Ga0116169_1002498_pt1 | contig 13395 bp, 7 predicted proteins | sample AD_UKC130_MetaG_FD_89796 | JGI IMG/M metagenome (GOLD analysis project Ga0116169, IMG submission 89796) | Active sludge microbial communities of municipal wastewater-treating anaerobic digesters from Canada - AD_UKC130_MetaG | ecosystem: Engineered > Bioreactor > Anaerobic > Digestate | place...
ACCTCGCGGAAGGCTTCCGGGTGCAGCAGCAGCGTGGTAATATCCTTGAACTGTATGCCTGCTTTAGGGAAATCCGGCACGTTTCGGATGTATTGCGCGAGATCCATGGCCCTTTCCTCTTCATTCCGCGACGGGCGATCGGATGGACCGTCCGACGGAAAAGCATCATAACATAAACTGGAAAAAGGCCCGATAATTCCGGAACTCAGTTGCCGGTTACGGAAGAAGAGGGCGCCAGGCTTGTCGGGGTGATCGCGCGCTCCTGGGGAAACCACAGCCGGACGGTCGTCCCTTTCCCGGGAGCGGAGATAACCTCCACCATCCCTTCATGGGCGCGCATGATCCCCAGCGCGGCAGGCAGCCCCAGGCCCCGTCCGATGAACCGGGTGCTGAAAAAAGGATCAAAGATATGCAGCTGCGTTTCTTCCATCATTCCCGGTCCGTGGTCGGTGATTTCAACCACCTGGTAACATCCTGGCTGCAGGGTCATGCCCGGCGGACAGCGCAGCGTGATTACCCGGGATACCCTTTCCGACCGCAGTTTTACCTGAACCGGCGCGTTGGCGTCCGGCGATGCTTCCAGCGCGTTGGAAACCAGATTGGCCACCGCGCGCCGGGCCAGTTCCGGATCACACCATATATCCGGAAGGTCCGGAGCCGGCAGTAATTCCACGCGATGCTGGGAAGCATGGCTTTCAACGGCTTCCCGGATACCCGCTTCGACCGCCAGCCGGAGTTGTACCAGTTTTCCCTGGCACAGGAGCCCCCCTGAACTGGCCGTCAGCTGAGCGGTGAGGCCCGCCGCCCGGTGGACCTGCCGGGTTATCTGGTCCAGGTAGATCTCCCGCAGTTCCTGAGAATTCTCCTGGCCCAGCAGCTCGGCGTATCCCTGGATGGCCGTGAGCAGGTTATTGAAATCGTGGGCTACGCCTCCGGCAATAAGCGCCAGGCTTTCCATTTTGCGGGCGTGCCAAAGCTGTCGTTCTGTTTCCCGTTCCCGGGCTGCGGCTTCAAGACGGGCCGTGATATCCCGCGCCAGGCAGCGAAATCCCGTGATCCGTCCGGAGGGGTTCCTCATGGGCGAAAGGGTAATTTCGACCGGCGTCTGCCGGTCGCGCCGGTCGCGCAGCGCGCCCTCAAACGCGGTGGGCTGGCCTGATCGCAAGGCACTTCGGACGGCAGCGCGCGCCGCCGGAACGGATTGCGGAGTCAGTAATTCCCGGTAATGGGCATCCAGCAGTACAGGCGTGCTGCGGCCGGTCATGCGCTTCAGCGCGCGGTTAAAAAACACCACGCGCCCATGGCGGTCCAACTCAGCATATCCCTCCTCTATGCCGTCCAGGATGCCCTGGTACCGCTCCACGGTTCGGTTCAGGGCATCCTGAATCCTGGACAGGTCGGTAACATCCTGGAGAATTCCCCGAATGGTTCGGGTGCCGTCCGCATGATGCTGCGCGCAGGCTACCACGCGGAACTGTCGCCACCGCCCGTCGGCCAGCATGATCCGGCAGAACAGATCAAAAGGCGCGCCTTCCTGCTGTAAGCGCGCGCAGGCCTGCTGAATACGGGGAAGATCCTCGGGCGCCAGGAGGCTCCAGCAGTGTTCCAGCGTCGGGGTAAACATCCTTGGCGGCAGCGCCAGCAGCCTGAAAAGGGAATCACTCCAGGACAGTTTTCCCGAGGCCGGGTCCAGCTCCCACCAGCCGATGCCTGCCAGGCGCAATGCGTCCGTTAGGAGATCCGGGCTTTCTTCTCCTGTTTGAGAAATGTCCGAAGCGCGCCCCCATAACCCTCGGCCAATCGGTCCTCGTTTGAGCCGAAACAGTATGCCACAGGTGATTGCCCCGGCAAAAAAGGCAACCGCCAGAAGGATATAAGTATTTGTTATGATTGTATTTCCCATACCGTTATAATCGAGGCCGGTTTTCTCACTTTGGTTTGTTGAGAAATTTCAGGCTGTTTTACATCACCTGCCAGTGCCACAACCGTTTCCGGTTTTATTATACCACATTTCAAAAAAATAAAGCAAATACAGCTTTAAAACAATAAATACAATAAATTATCTCAAAATTGAATATCGGTCGGGAATTAAAACAGGAGTTTGCATCCGCGGTCGCTTCTGGGACAAAATATATATTGTCGCAGTATTTCCGGCAGTGCGCGCCGATTTCCGTTCCAGGGAAAAGTCACAGGCGGCGGGGTATAAGCCAGCGTGAGCCGTCAGCAGACACGGTTATTTAATACCCGATGAATGGACCTTGAGGATTAAGAAATGAAAAAAGAAGCGGTATTTGCTCCTGTGCCGGGGGATTTTTCTTTTTCCAGGGCGGAGCATGAAATTATCCGGTTCTGGCAGGAACATCGGATTTATGCCCGCAGCCTGGAACGTCGCCGCGGATGTCCGAAATTCGTGTTTTACGAGGGTCCGCCCACGGCTAACGGCATGCCCCATCCGGGCCACTGTCTCACCCGCACCATCAAAGATATTTTTCCCCGGTACCAGACCATGGCAGGCCGGTACTGTGAACGCAAGGCCGGCTGGGATACCCACGGCCTTCCGGTGGAGATCGAGGTATGCAAAGAACTGGGCATTATTGACGGGGGTAAAGCGGCGATTGAGTCCTACGGAATAGACCGGTTCAACCGGGCGTGCGTGGATTCGGTGTTCCGATACAAGCGGGAATGGGAGTCCCTGACCAACCGGATCGGCTTCTGGGTGAACCTTGACGAGGCCTATGTCACGTTTCACCAGTCCTACGTGGAGAGCGTCTGGTGGGCGCTGAAGCGGCTGTTTGATGAGGGGCTGCTGTACCAGGGACACAAGGTCGTGTGGTGGTGGGCCCAAGGGGGGACAGCGCTGTCTTCCGGTGAGGTGGGCGAAGGGTACCGCGAAGTGGATGATCCGGCCATCACGGTCCGGCTGGACCTGACGGAAGCGTCCCGCGGGCGGCTGGGCCTGGAGGGCCCGGTGTCCCTGCTGGTCTGGACGACAACGCCCTGGACGCTTTCCAGCAACTGCGCGGCGGCGGTTGGACCGGATATCACTTATGCCGCGGTTCGGTCTGACGGGATGACGTATCTGCTGGCGGAACCGCTGGTGTCCAGGTATTTTGAAGCCGGGCAGTCGGAAATGGTCCGGACCTTCCAGGGAAGTGAGCTGATCGGGCTGTCCTATGAACCCATTTTCCGGTACGCGGAGCCCGTCCGGATCGATAATCCCGACCAGCCGAGCAACCGGCACTGGATAGTGATTCCGGGCGATTTCGTGGACCTTGAGACCGGTACGGGGATTGTGCATATCGCGCCGGCCTTCGGCGAGGATGACTACCGGGTCTGCCGGGAGCAGGGCATCGGTTTCCTGTGTTTTGTCCGGCCTGACGGCACTTTTGATGAGCGGGTGACCGATTGCGATCCCTTTGACGGAACCCCCATAGCGGGCAGATTCTGCAAAGACGCCGACAAAAGCATCATCCGGGTCCTCAAAGAGCGGAACATGGTGATCCGGCATGAGCAGTACCGCCATGCCTACCCGTTCTGTCCCCGGGCGGAAAACGATCCGCTGATACAGTACGCCAGGAAATCCTGGTTCATCAAAACGTCGGCCTTTATCGATCTGTTTCTGCAAAATAACCGGCACATCGGCTGGCAGCCGGAACACATCCGCGATGGACGGTTCGGCAATTTTCTGGAGAACAACGTGGACTGGGCCCTTTCCCGGGAACGGTACTGGGGAACGCCGCTTCCGGTGTGGGTGTGCGAAAAGACCGGCAAAATGGAATGCGTGGGTTCCTACGTCGAACTGATGGCCAAGCCCGGGGTGCGGGGGACGGAAGTATGGGAACAGGCGAAGGCCTCCGATCCGTCGCTGCCTGAAGACCTGAAAATTCACCGTCCGTATATCGACGCGATAACCTACCAGAGCCCGTGGGATCCCACGGCCAGAATGCGGCGGGTGCCCGAAGTCATAGACTGCTGGTTTGATGCCGGAGCCATGCCTTTTGCCCAGTGGGGATATCCCCACCAGCCCGGATCGGAAGAGCGGTTCAGGGAAAATTTTCCGGCGGATTTTATCAGCGAAGCGCTGGACCAGACACGCGGATGGTTCTATGCCCTGCTGGCGATCAGCACGCTCCTGTTCGGCCGGGACGGCCGACACGCCTGGCCCCACCCGTTCCGGAACTGCATCTGCCTGGGCCTAATCCACGGTGAAGACGGCTTAAAGCTGTCCAAGCGCCTGAAAAACTACCGGAGTCCATCGGAACTGTTTGAATCCTACAGTGCGGACGCGTTCCGCTGGAGCATGATCTTCAAAACGCCCCCTACCTCATCCATCCGGCTGGCAGAGCGCAACGTGGAGGAGGCCCAGCGGGAGCTGCTGATCCGGTGGTATAACTGCTGGTCATTTTTCGTGATTTACGCCAACCTGGACGGATTCCGTCCGGAGGATGCCCCGCAGGCGTTTCTGCGGTCCCTCGGCGCGGACAATCCCCCCGAACCCCGGCAGCCGGAAGGCCGCCCCGCCTGGCGTCCCGTGGATGAGCGGGGCGAACTGGACCGCTGGATCAGCCACTATCTGGCGCGGACAACCCTGGATGTCCGGGACGCGCTGGATGAATACGACTGCTATCGCGCGGCCCAGGCGCTGAACGCCTTTCTGGACGGGCTGTCCAACTGGTATGTCCGCCGGAGCCGCAGCCGGTTCTGGGCGTCCCAGTGGGACCAGGACAAAACCGACGCGTATTGGACGCTGTATGAAGTCCTGTTGCGTTTTGCCCAGCTGATGGCGCCGTTCACGCCGTTCTTCGCGGAGGTGACTTGGCGCAACCTGGCCGCTCCGCTGGCGGGCGCGCCGGAAAGCGTGCACCTGTCCGATTATCCCGCGGCGCGGCCTGAGGAGGTAGACCAGGTCCTGCTGGAGGCCATGGCCCTGACCCGGGAAGCGGTGTCGCTGGGCCTGAGCGCCCGCCGCGTGGCCAATATCCGCGTCAGACAGCCGCTGGCGCTGTGCGAAATCATCCCGGCTTCCCCGGCGGCCCGCGAAATTCTTGAAGGATATATTCCCCTGCTGGCGGAAGAGCTCAACATAAAGCAGGTGGCTTTCAGCGACCGGCCGGAACAGTACGTGGAATACACGGTTAAACCGAATTTCAAAACCCTGGGACCCCGGCTCGGCGCGCTGGTGAAGCGGATCGCCGCGGTACTGAGCCAGTCCTCCGGGGCTGCTCTGTACCGGGAGATGACCGAAAGAGGCGCGCTGACGCTGGAAGTGGACGGCCAGGCCGTAACCCTTTCGCCGGAAGACGTGGAAATCCGCCTGCAGCCGAAGCCGGGATTCACCGCGGCCCACAGCGCCCGCATGGTGGTGGCCCTTTCCACGGAAATTACCGATGAGTTGCGTCAGGAAGGCTGGGTGCGCGAGGTGATCCGCCTGATTCAGGACCTGCGCAAATCAGCGGACGTGGCCTATGACGCCCGGATCCGCGTTCTGGGCCGGGTGGAATCTCCCGAGCTGCTGGAGGCATTCCGCCGGTACGATGCCGAAATACGGGATACCGTGCTGGCCAGCGACATCTGCTGGGACGCGGACCTTCCCGCGGACGCCCGTGAGGAGGACATCGACGGCATGCCGGTCCGGCTGGCCATCGAAGTGTGCTAGGCTATCCGGCGTCCGGGCGCGGGGTTCGCCGCAGGCCGGCAAGGAATTCGCGGAAATCCGGCAGGCCTAATGCCAGGCACGCAGCCAGATAGGTAACCGCCGCGGCAGCCAGGGCGAGGAGCGTGCCTGCGGCATGCGGCAGGAAACCGGGGAGGGTAACCTCGGCGGACCAGAGCCGCCAGACCAGCCACCCGCAAACCGCGGCCGCAATGGAGGCTGCCGTGATGCCGGAGATGCGGATCACCCACGCCGGGGACGCCAGCGGCCCGTACCGCTTCCAGAGAAACAGGTAAAGCAACGCAAAATTAACGGTGTAGCATATGGACGTGGACAGGGCCAGCCCCAGATATCCCATAGGCCGCACCAGAATCATGTTGAGCGCGATATTCAGCATCATGCTTCCGGCGCCCAGGATAACGGGCGTCCGGGTATCGTGGTCGGCGTAGAAGCCCTGGGTGGCCATGCGCAGCCAGGCAAAAGACACCAGCCCCAAAGAGGCATAAAATAACGCGTCCGATGACAGTCGGGTGGTCTCTTCCGAAAAGGCGCCCCGCTCGAACAGCAGCCGCACCAGCGGTTCCCGGAGCGCGATCAGGACGCACATGGCGGGACAGATCAGGAACAGGGTCTGGCTGAATCCTTTCATCAAAAGGCGGCGGACGTCATCGCGCCGACCAATGGCGTTCAGGCGGCTGAGCTCGGGCAGCAAAGCCACCGACACCGCCACGCCGAACATGGCCAGCGGCAGCTGCACCAGCCGGTTGGACAGGTACAGCGCCAGCACTTTGTCTTCACCCAGAGACATGGCGAAGAACCGGTCTACCAGCTTGTTGACTTCCCCGGCAGACTGGCCGATAACCACGGGAACCAGCAGGGCCAGCACTTTGCGAAAAGCAGGATCCCGAAGCGCCGGCCGGGGAATCACCGGCCCGTGGCTGCGCGCGAGATCCCACCACATCGCGGCGAGCTGAAGCATACCGCCCACCCACAGGCCTGCCACCAGGGCCCACGCGGGATGGTGGAACCGTCCCATGAACAGCATGCACGCGGCGATAAAGGCGAGGTTCAGCAGGGAGGGCGACCACGAAGCCACCGCGTAACGCCCCCGGATGAACAGCGGTCCCATCATGATCGCCGCCATGCAGATCATGATGAAGTAGGGGAATGTCCACTGCATGACGCGGACCAGATGCCGCAGCTCTTCCTCCTGCTGGGGAAGCGCGCGTCCCGTGAAAAAGGTCAGCGCGTTCAGCAACCGCGGCGCCAGCGGCATGAGCAGGATTCCCGCGGCGGTGATCGCTATGAACACGGCCAGCATGGCCCCCAGAATAGCCTCGAGGGCGCGCCGGTAGCCTTCCTCCCCGGCGTTGACGCGGCGCTCGGAAAGCACGGGCACTACCGCGGCGTTGGATGCCCCTTCACCCAGCATATCCCGCAGCATGTTGGGCAGGCTGAAGGCAAACAGGAATCCTCCCAGCGCCTGCGAAGGCACCGTGGCGGTAAAGATGATGTCCCGGGCGAGTCCTGTAATCCGGCTGATCATCGTTCCGCCGGCAAATACCGCCGCGAACCGCATGAATCCCGCGCCCCTCGGGTCCGAAGCGCCGGAGTGTCCTGCCTGTCGGCCGCTCATGGCCTCCTCCCCGGTCGCAGTTCCATGGCGGCCAGCAGAACAGCCAGGGCGGGCAGGGCCATCCGCCAGGGCAGGCCCGGCCTGGCAGCCGGCGGGGGAACATCGAATACCCCGGCCATGCGCCGGCCGTAGACCATAGCCGGTTCAATCCGTTCCGGATCGTAAAACCGTATGTCATTGCCGTAAAAAATCGCGTGGACAGGGATGAACCGGCCCAGGGGATCAAACATTCCGGAAATGCCCGTGTTGCCGCAGTGCAGCAGGCTGAGCCGGTTTTCAATCGCCCGAAACCGGGCAATTTCCAGTTCCTGCGCGATAACGTTGCTGGCCCCGAACCATCCCAGGTTGGTGATGACTGCCAGCGCCTGGGCGCCCATGCCGCGGAGCCGTCCGGCCATCGGCGCGAACAGCACCTCGAAACAGATCAATGGCCCAATGGCCTTGCCATTGAACTGAAAAATCCGCTGTTCCGTACCCGCTGACACGCCCCCGAAAGCGATATTCCGCAGAAAAGGCAGCCAGGACTCAAAGGGAATATATTCGCCGAATGGGGCAAGATGTACCTTGTCATACCAGTAGAAATCGCCGTTCGGAGTTGCCAGCACCGCGGTGTTGTAATCTTTCCCGCCGTCTCCCCTCGATCCGCCCACGCACAGGGCTGTTCCTGTTTCCTTCGCGAGGCGGATCAGCCGTTCTCTCACCGCCGGCCTGGAGATGTCATCGGGAACGGCGGCTTCCGGCCAAAGGACCAGGTCCACCGGACGGGATGTTACGAGTGTCCGGGTCATCCGCTCCTGCATGGAAAAGAGGGTTTCGGCAAAATCCGGATCCCATTTGGTCTCCTGGGCAAATGCCGTCTGTACCACGGCCGCGCGAAACAGGGGGGAAGCGCTGACCGTATCTCCTGAACGGGCCAGCGCCAGTCCGCCCGCTGCCGCTATGGTCAGTACGGTCGCTGCTGCCGCCAGTCGGATCCAGCGGTTTCTTCCACCTTCGCTCAGGGCGGCAGCCAACAGGGTGTTAACCGTTATGACGAGGAAAGACACGCCGTCCACCCCGGCCGCGGCAGCCCACTGGGCGGCCGGCCAGGCACCCTGCGAATAGGCCAGCGCGCTCCAGCCGAAACCGCTGAGCCATCGGGCCATCAGCCACTCCATGATCAGCCACAGCGCGGGCAGCATGATCCAGCGCCCGCGGGACCAGCGTCGGGTCAGCCAGGCCCAGAGCCCCCCCACTGCCGCCCAGTGGAGGGCCAGCGCGCCGCACAGCAGCTGCTGTCCGATAAGGGCCCAGCCGCCGGCCCACATGATGTTCGCCATCAGCCACTGCAGGTGGATCGCGTGAAACGCCCATCCCGCAAGCAGGAATATCCCGGCCGTCCGCCAGACAGACAGGTTTTGGACAGCCGACACCAGCATGGGCACGAGAGCAACCCAGGCCAAGGGAAACCATGCCATTCTGGGGAACGCCACGGCCAGCAGTATCCCCGTGACCGCCGCTCCCGTTACCGGATGGGTTACCAGGAGGAACCCTCGGCGGCGCGAATAAGCGGAGGCATCGGCGGTATGGCCTTCGGTTTTCAACGGTCTTTATCCTCGGCGGGACCAAAACGCAGGGCGTACAGATCCGCATCCCTGAGCTCCACCCGCAAACGGACAGGTTTCCCGGACAACGGGGCCAGACTGCCGCCAGTCCAGCGCACGGCCCGAGCGGGATCATTCCCGATAATCTCCGGACAGTCTGAGATATCGAATCCGGGTAACGGTTTTCCGGTTTCAGCATCCAGCAGGGCGCAGCGGATATGCCCGGCCGCGGATGTAGACATGTTCAGGTACAGGGTTTCGCCGGTGAATATGAACGGCCGGGTTTCGAGAACCCCTCCGGCATGTCCCGCCCTGACTGCGGCAAAACGCATGGGTCCCAGCCGATACCGGACCAGGCGGTGCGCCGGCTGGCCATAGGCTTCCTGGATATAGATAGACCACTCTTCCGGCCCTGTTTTGATGATACCCCGGGCAGGGTAGTTGGTGCGGGAGGTCCAGTGCTCGGGACCGATCCCGGGCCGGATATAGGCTTCCAGGAAAGACCGCTCGTACCGGTTGCCGCCCCGACTGGTCATCAGAATGACGTCCGAACAGTCGCCCGCGTATTTCGGTTCGACGCCGATCCGCGCGGCTTCTTCCTCGGTAATCGCCCGGCGGTTCGGCATGAACCGCGCCGCAATGCTGATATAGAGGTGCGGGGCATCCGGACAGGGCAGGGTCTGGTTGGTATAAATATGTTCGTCCGGGACATCCCCTTTTTCCATGGGAACGACCGGCGTCCAGCTTTGGAAGTCAGGGGATGTGGACCGCCCGATCCACCGGAATCCGGAGAAGCCTACCGTGGACCATGTCCGCGCGTAACACAGATACTGTTTTTCGGTCTCGGACCAGAAGGCTACGTTCTGAGAATCAAAAACACCGCCTTCGCGGATTGCCCCTTCCGTTTCCATGGTCCAGTGGGTGCCGTCAGGAGAAACAAATGTGCTTAATCCCGTTTCCAATATCCCTGCCAGCGCCTTAAACCGCCGTTCCGGCGGACATTCAGGATTCGTGTCAAGAAAGGGCGCGAAATTGTGGGAATAGGGGGCCTTATCAGCCAGGACCACGTTATTGGAAGAAATGCCGTTTACAGTGAACAGATTCAGGGCAGGCCGCTGCCACGCGATACCGTCGCTGCTCTCGGCAATGCAGGTTACTTCCGCGGCGGAGCCATCATTCCCGGATTCGGGCAGTCCCCGATAATACATCAGGAAGCGGCCGCCGTCCTGCAGGACCGTTACGTAACCGCAGTATCGCCCTTCCCATGGCGCATCGAATGCAAATACCGGACCGGCATATTCGGGCGGAATGAGTTCATGCCGGGCAGAGCCGTCCAGACGTTCCACCAGGAATCGGTCTGCCAGCGGTTCCCACCGGTTTCCGATATCAACGGCCGAGTCCGCCCCCGCCATGGCGGAACCCAGCGCCGCGCAGGCGACCATGGCGGCGCGGACAAGCACCCACCTCGGAATATTAAGGCGCACTGGATATCTCCTTGACGTCGTTCGCGATACTGCCCAGCACCCGCTGCCGCAGGGCATCCTTTTCCCTTCGGAAAGCTTCCGCTTCTTTTTCCCGGTATTTGGGAGTCAGTCCGACGGTCCGCTGAAAGCTCTCCTGGATTTTTGCCCAGTCCGCTTCCAGGTCTCCCGTAAGGTACAGCAGTTCCGAAACGCCGATCCACCGTTCCCGGTAACTCATGATCCCGAACAGCACGGGAACGTCCGCTGCCCAGGCAATCCGGTAAAAGCCCAGTTTCCAGTATTCCACCTGCTTTCGGGTTCCCTCCGGCGTAATGACGACATTGATGCGCTCATGCTGCCGCATGACCCGCGCCATCTGTTCCACAATGCCGCCCGGCGCGGAACGGTTGACAGGCACCCCGCCCAGCCAGGCCAGCAGCCATCCGAGAGGACCGCGGAACACCGTGTGCTTGATCATGAAAACGCAGGGAAGGCTGAGCGCCATAGCGGCCGCTAAGGTCCAGATGAAATCCCAGTTGGAGGTGTGTGGGGCGCAGGCGACCACGCACCGCGGAACGCCGGGGTTCCGGCCGACCAGCTTCCATCCCCCCAATTTGAGCACGGTGCGGCCGAGCCACTGGGCAAAAGGACCGTACTCCGTGCGAATCTTTGTTTTAAATCGGACAGATGTCATAAGCGTCATCCCGTGTAACTGTGCTGGGATTTTTCGGGCACGCCAAGTCTTACCGCTCACAGTATTGTAGTCGTGAAGGATGGATGTGGAAAAACTTGACGGACACATACCGTTTGGATATAACAGAAGCGGAAGGTCTTGCGGGAGGACCGAAATAGATTCAACGAAGGAGGAAAAGTATTATGTGTCCATTTTTCATGCGACAAGAAGGAAGGAAAGGCTTTACACTGATTGAACTGCTGGTGGTAATCGCCATCATCGGCATCCTGGCGGCAATTCTGCTGCCGGCCCTGGCCCGGGCGCGTGAAGCCGCACGCCGTTCGTCCTGCCAGAACAACCTGAAACAGTTCGGCCTGGTGTTCAAGATGTACGCGAACGAAGCGAAAGGGGCATTCCCCCCGATCCAGCATCAGACCTACTGTTCCGGCGCCTCAGACTGTATGGGCGTGCTGATGATGCCGCTGGCCTCGGGCATTTACCCGGAGTACCTGACGGATCCCAAGATTTTCGTGTGCCCGTCCAGCGCCACGCACAAAATTGAAGATATGTATTACAACGGCGAGGTCGGCGGAGAACGCGTGCTCAATTTCCGCGGCCCTGATTTCAACACCACGGAGTACAACGAGTGGTGGCACGCGACCTGGTCCTACCTGTACTTCGGCTTTGCCTACGACAAATGCGACAGCCTGCCCCAGTATCTCGAGGATCCGAATGTTTCAGGCATCCTGGCGATAATCCAGATGATGAACCCCGATGTGGCCGTTCCCGCGGGCGTGCAGGTTCCCAAACAATTCACCTACCACTGGCTGAAAGTGCTGACCAGCATGCCCAATTTCGGGAAGATGCCTTACAATCAGCGCGGCCCGGTGCGCCAGCTGGATGAAGACACCAAAGGCGTTGTGGATTCCGGCGGAGCGCCGGTCGGCAATGGAACGGGCGATGTTATCTACCGGCTGCGGGAAGGCATCGAGCGGTTCCTGATTACGGACATCAACAATCCGGCGGCGACCAACATGGCCCAGAGCAATATCTGGATCATGGGCGATATCGTGTCTACCAATGCCAGCAAGTTCAATCACGTGCCGGGCGGCAGCAACGTGCTGTTCCTGGACGGCCACGTGGAATTCATCCGGTATCCGAGCCAGAAAGCCCCGGTAACCCGTGAGATGGCACTGGCGGCCTCAGCGCTCTGATGCCTTTTTTCCGCGTTTGATTTTCCCCGGGCCGATACGGTTTCCCGCGCCGTATCGGCCCTGTTGTTAAACGCGCGATTTTGACGTCGGCCGGACTGCGCTGAACCGTCCTATCAGCGCTTCTTTTCGTCCGGCATCTGGATGCGGATGCGTTTCAGATGGGACAACGTATTGAACAGATGGAAGGTGGCAGACAGCGACGGCGCGCGGTTGGTTGCTTCTGAGACAGAGCTGGCGTCGGGGAACCACGGCCGGTCATCCGCCGGGCCCCGGGCGCTGATCCCCTCCAGCACGATGCCCGCGGGAACCGGCACGGAAGCCTCAGCCTGAAGCGGTCCATTCGGTCCGGCCACTCCGGTGACCACGCACAGGTTCAGGGGGTTCCTCCTCAAAACCCAGTCCATCTGCGCGTGGATGAAGCGAAGATACTCCGGCCTTGCCGCGAACCGATAGGACCGGGCCATATATTCGGCCGCCTGGAGCACGGCGGCGCTGTTGCCGCCGCAGGGGGCGCCCGCTGACGCCGGGACGGCAAAGAAACGGGGTGCCGGTTTTTCCACTGCCTGATACAGGCTAAAGGCGCCACTGCTCCGTTTTAAAAGCAGGGCAGCCACCCCATTGGCAGCCGAGCCGATTTCCACTGTCACGGAGGCGTCCGTAAGGGCGCTTTCTCCCTCTGCCTCCAGGAGGTCATCCAGAATCTCCAGACGGATGCCCGGGTTCAGCAGATTCAGAAGATCATTCACGGAAACATCGCTGGTGGATTGGCGGTAATTCCATACAAGCGAAAACCACCAGGGGGATGGCGCCGGATGCGCGCGAATATGATCTATGAGCGGCTTGAACAGGGCAACGTCTGCCTTCACGTCCGGGTGATACCGGGAAAGGATAAGCAGTCCGGCCGCCACGCGCGCCAGGGCATCATCCGGCGGAGATCCTTCCGGGAGGGCGGATGCCTTTTGCAGTATTTGCGATGCTGTGGATGCGCAACGGGCGCACTCCCGGGAGAAAATTTCCGGGGCGTCCGGACGCCGCATCCTCCAGATCAGGCTGCGGTAGTTCGAGGCCAGGTTGAAGAAGTAAAGGCTCTGGTCCTCTTGCTTTCCGGACGGATCCGGCCAGAACCGGTCCGCTTCCGCGCCGGAACCCAGCTCCGCCAGCCCCTGGACGCAG
>Ga0116169_1002503_pt1 | contig 13367 bp, 10 predicted proteins | sample AD_UKC130_MetaG_FD_89796 | JGI IMG/M metagenome (GOLD analysis project Ga0116169, IMG submission 89796) | Active sludge microbial communities of municipal wastewater-treating anaerobic digesters from Canada - AD_UKC130_MetaG | ecosystem: Engineered > Bioreactor > Anaerobic > Digestate | place...
CTGGGCGAGGCTTTGTGCGTGTTGGCGATCGCGCGCTTCTTGATTGCGGCGTTTGGACTCTTCATAGGAGACCCAGGCGGCGAGGGCGAACATGGCTAGAAGCATGAGGATGTACCAGGCGGGCATGAGGTGGGTTCCTTTCTTCTGTGATTATGACGTTGGCCACGCGCTTTGCATGCGGGGAATCCCGTGAGCGGTTAGCGGGGGCTTTTGTGCATGTTTGGGGTGAAAGGGTAGGGCGGGCGAGTTCCTGCTGGGGTCGTCTCAGAAAACGGAAAAAATCGTACGCTAAGAGAACGGAGTGCCTTCAGGGAAGGCGCAACACGGTAGCTCACCTCGTTTGTCACATTTCATCCCAAAACACCCTTTGCGTGTCTTAGACTAAATTACGGGTTAAGTGACAATTTTTGACGGCGAGAACTTTCTGCCTCACACTGTCACATAATCGGACGTATATGTGACAGGTGCAAGATGTTGATTGGCTACATGCGGGTGTCAAAGGCGGACGGCTCCCAGGCTACCGACTTGCAGCGAGACGCGCTGATCGCGGCCGGCGTCGATCCGGTGCATCTCTACGAGGACCTGGCCTCGGGTAAACGCGAGGATCGCCCGGGCCTCGCAGCCTGCGTGAAGGCGCTGCGAGAAGGCGACACGCTGGTGGTGTGGAAACTGGATCGGCTCGGACGTGACCTGCGGCACCTGATCAACACCGTGCACGATCTGACTACGCGCAGCGTGGGATTGAAGGTCCTGACCGGTCAAGGTGCGGCGGTCGACACGACGACCGCCGCCGGCAAGCTGGTCTTCGGCATCTTCGCGGCATTGGCCGAGTTCGAGCGGGAGTTGATCACCGAACGGACAGTCGCTGGGTTGGCCTCGGCGCGGGCGCGTGGTCGGAAAGGCGGACGCCCATTCAAGATGTCCGCCGCCAAGTTGCGCCTGGCGTTGGCCGCCATGGGGCAACCGGAAACCAAGGTCGGCGATCTCTGCGAAGAGCTCGGCATTACCCGGCAGACGCTCTACCGGCACGTGTCACCCAAGGGCGAACTGCGGCCGGACGGCGTAAAGCTGCTCTCCCGCGGTTCAGCCGCATGAATGATGCCGATCTGAAACGGGATTCTGTTCAGTGCTACAACGATCCAACTCCCGGTGTCGCCCCTAACCGGTCCTACGCTGTGTCCGAGCGGCTATGGCCGGTGAGTGAGTGAAGCTGACGCTCGTGAAGACTGCTCGCCGACAAGTGCTCGGCCTGAGCTGCCATTCGACTGGTCGTTATGATCGGTCGGCAATTGGTCGCTAAGCTGTTGTTCGGAGGTGGATCGACTGAGTCGTGGTAGGTAAAAACAGACTTTGGTAGTAATTGCTATTCTGCACATCTGCAATATCGCCCTTGACCGGTCACTCGCTGCCAGGAGCATTTCCCAGCACTTTATTGACGGTAACGAACCGACTACTTAGTCGTCCCTGTGTTGTCGCCAGATCCCGGCGAGCCTGCAGATAGCTACGCTGGGCATCGATCACCGGAAGAAAATCGATGACACCGCCATCATGGCTGGCCTTTGCAAGCAGAAAGGCTTGCTCAGAAGCGTGTTCTCGTATTTCAAGCTCTTGTAGCTGTAGCCGATCAGCCGCGTAGGCGTTCAACGCGTCGTCGATCTCCTGCCAGGCCTTGAGTACCGTTTTTTGATAATTCACCGCGGCTTCCTGTTGTTCCAGTTCCCGGAGTTGCACGATGCTCTTGCGCCGTCCACGGTCGAATAGCGGCAGGTTCAGGCTTGGTCCGACCGACCAGGTACGGCTGCCCCAGTCGGCGAATTCGCCGCTCAGATAGGACTCATAGCCAAAACGCGCGCCGAGGCGGATGCTTGGGTACAGCTCGGCCTGTGCGATGCCAATACTTGCCGTGGCGCGATGCAGGCGGGCTTCGGCGGCGTGAATGTCCGGGCGGCGTAGCGCGACTTCCGAAGGCAGGCCGAGCGCCAGATCGGGCAATGCGGTCTGGCTGTCGGCAATAGGAGCGCCCAGTTCGTCACGCAGCGCCCGTGCCGGTTCGCCGAGCAGGAGCGCGATCTGGTTGAGGCTGGCGCCTTCCTGGCTGAGCAGGGCTGGCAATTGCGCCTTGTTCGCGGCCAGTTCGGCGCGCTGTTGCTCCAGATTCAGATGGTTGATGACGCCGCCCCGCGCCCGCGCCTCCAGTAATTGCAGGCGGGATTCCAACGCGGCGATATCTTCGCGCATGAGCTGGATCTGGCGCTGGGTGGTCCGCAGTTCAAAGTAGTTGCGTGCGACATCGCTGACCAGGCTCAGCCGCGCCAGGTCGAGCAGTGCCGCCTGATTTGCCACATCGGCATCGGCAGCCTCGATGGAGCGGCGCACACGCCCCCAGAGATCGATTTCCCACGAGGCATCAAAGCCGGCCTGATAAAAAGTGAAAGGCTCGCTCAAGGCCTTGGCCAGAGCGTCCCGATTGCTGCCGATCAAGTCGAGCATCCGGGTTCCGGCGGCGTATTCGCTCTGGCGTTGGCGATTCACGCCGCCGTTGAGGCCGATTTCCGGGACTTGTTGTGCAGCTGTTGTGCTGCGCTGAACGCGTGCCTGGGCGAAGTGCAACGCCGCTATCTGTAGATCGGGGCTGGATTTCAGCGCACGCGCTTGCAGACGATCGAGCAGCGGATCGCCCAACGCCGTCCACCACGTCGACGGGATCGGCTGTTCGGCACCGATGGGCAAACGCAGCGCCTCGTCGGCGGCGCGCCAGCTTGTCCAGTCGTCAGGGGCGGCTGGCGTCGGCTTCACGAATTCCGGGCCGACGGTACAACCCGCGAGCAACAGCGCCAGAACACAAGCGGCCAGGCCGAAGCGTGAAGAGCGATGAGAACAATCGGACATGTGAAAACCTCGAATCAGGCAAGACGGTTGCGGAACAGCCAGGCCGCCAGCGGCAGCGTGACGACAGCCAGCACGAACAGGGGAATGAACTGGCGCCAGATATCGCCGAGCGTGGCGCCTTCCAGATAGACGCGACGCACGATGTTCATCCCGAAGCGCAGCGGATTGACGTAAGTGGCGATCTGCAACACCTCGGGCATGTTGCGTACCGGGGTCAGCAAACCCGACAGCAGCATCAGCGGCATGATGAGCAGGAAGGTGTAAAGCATCGCCTGCTGCATGTTGAGCGACAGCGCCGAAATCGACAGCCCGACCCCCACCGCCGCAATCGTGAAGGTAAACAGACCGAGATAGAGCAGCGCGACCGATCCGTTCATGGGAATGCCGAACCAGAAACGGATGATCAGAAAGACGATGGACGATTGGATGATGCCGATGAAGATCGCCGGAAGCGCCTTGCCGATCAGGATCAGCATCGGCGTGAGCGGCGTCACCAGCAACTGGTCGAACGTGCCCTGCTCGCGTTCGCGCGCTACCGAAAGCGCGGCGATCAGCAGCGTCTGGATCATGCTCAATGCCGCGATCAGGTTGGGCATCATGCCCCAGCGCGACTCCAGGTTGGGATTGAACCAGGCGCGCCGCTCGATCCTGATCCCCGGTGCCGCGCCGAGCGATTGATTGAAAGTCGTTACCACGGCGTTGACATGGCCGGCGGCCGAGCCGGCGGTCGTCGAATTGCGCCCGTCGAGGATCAGTTGCAACGGCGCGCGCTGGCCGGCCGCCAGACGGTCGGCAAAGTCGGCGGGGATGCTGAGCACCAGCAGCACCTGCTGATCGTCGATCGCCTCGGCGATCTGCCGCGTTGAACTGAGCGTAGCTTCGCGCTTGAAAACGCCGGTGCCATCCAGATGCGCCAGCAGCTCGACGGACGCCGCGCTGCGGCTCTGATCGAGTACCGCATAGGGCACATGGGTCAGGTCATAGGTGGCACCGTAGCCGAACAGAACTGACTGCAGCAGCGCTGGCACAAACAGGATCACGCGGTTGGCCGGGTCTTTGACCACGGCGAGGAGTTCCTTGCGGATCAAGGCAAAAAGCTGGGCGAGTGTGGCGATGAAGGCGTCCATGGCGTCAATCCAGTGTCTTGCGCAGAGTTCGTGTGGTGGCGACGAGCAAGACGACGGCGTACAGCGCCAGGATGCCTGCGCTTTGCAGTACCGTCGGCCAGTGCGTGCCGGCCAGCAACAGCGTCTTGATTGCGCCCATGAAGTGCGTCGCCGGCAGCAGATGGCTGACGACCTGTACGACCACCGGCACGTTGCGCAGGTCGAAAACAAAACCGGAGAGCATCATCGCCGGCATGAAGCTGGTGATCAGTGCCACCTGGCTAGCCTGAAACTGGTTGCGTGTCTTGCCGGAGATGAACAGCCCAAGAAGCAACGACACCACGAGATAGAGCAGCGAAGCGGCCATGATGACCACCAGAGAACCGCGAATAGGCACCTCAAACAGGAAACGCGCGGCCAGCAGGAACATGACGATATCGATCGTCCCGACGAAGATATAGGGAACGACTTTGGCGAGCACGATTTCCATTGGTCGGACCGGGGTAACGAAAAGCGATTCCAGCGTACCGTTTTCCCACTCGCGGGCGATCAGCAGCGAGGTCAAAAACGCGCCGATCAGGGTCAGAACGAGCACGACCAGGCCCGGAACCAGATACCAGGTGCTGTTGCCGGCTTCGTTGAACCACATGCGCTGCACGACTTCACCCCGCGCCGCCGCATTCGCTTTGCCGCCGGCGCAGTCGGCTTCGCGCAGCATCGATTGGCTGACGGCCCCGCTGACGTAGCCCTCGAGCGTGTTCGCGGTGCCCGTATCGACGCCGTTGAGCACGAGTTGCAGGCGCGCGTCGCTGGCCGCCAGCCGCCGCGAAAAATCGACCGGCACGCGCACGATGGCGTCGACCTCGCCGGCGCGCATGAGCGCCTCGGCCTCGACCATGCTGTTCGTCCAGACCGGTGCAAGGAAGGATGATCCCCGCAAACCATCGAGCGCCTGTCGCGCGTTGGGGGAGCCATCTTCGAGGACCACGGCGATCGGCGCGTGCTTCACGTCCATGGAGAGGCCATAGCCAAAGAGCAGGATCAGTACGATCGGCAACAACAAGCCGACGGCCAGATTGCTCTTGTCGCGCATCATCTGGTGGATTTCCTTGCGCACCAGCGCCATAAAGCGCCTGACGAATCCGGACTGGTTCATGCGCGTCCCCCGTTGCCTGCGAGCCGGCCAGCGGCGCGCCCCTGCTCGACGATGGCGATGAAAGCGCTGTTCATATCGACGCAATGGTCACCGCCAGCTTGCTCACGGACGGCCTGCGGTGCGCCCAGCGCGAGCATGCGGCCGGCATCCTGGATGGCGATGCGATCGCAGTATTCGGCCTCTTCCATGAAATGGGTCGTGACGACGATGGTGACGCCCCCCTGCGCCAGACCGGTGATGGTGCGCCAGAAAGCGCGACGGGCCAGCGGGTCGATGCCGCTGGTAGGCTCGTCGAGAAACAGGATTTCCGGCTCGTGAATCAACCCGGCGGCCATCGCCAGGCGCTGTTTGTAACCGCCGGGCAGCAGACCGCTCAAGGCGGACGGTTCCAGGCCGAACTGCTCGACGACCGCATCGACCCGCTGCCGTAAGGCGTTTCCACGCAGCCGGTAGGCGCCGCCGAAGAATTCGAGGTTCTCGCGTACGGTCAGGTTACCGTAGAGCGCGAATTTCTGTGACACGTAACCGATGCGGCGCCGGGCCTCGGCGCGAGCCGTGCGCAGATTGACACCGGCGACTTCGAGATGCCCGCTGGTTGATGGCAGCAGGCCACAGAGCATGCGAAAGGTGGTGGTCTTGCCCGCGCCGTTAGGCCCGAGCAGACCAAAGATTTCACCACGACCAACGTCAAACGACGTGCTGGCCACTGCCGTGAAATCACCAAACTTGCGCACCAGATCGCGCACGACGATTACCGATTCGGGCGGCTGTCCGCTTGCGCTAATGGTCGGCGCGGGTTTCGACGCTTCGGCCGACGGGCGCCACTCGTTGGTTTCCTTTTGCTGGCGAAGCATCATCATGAAGGCGTCTTCCAGCGCTTCGCGGCGCGGTTGCTGGCCAATCTCGCCCAGCAGTTCACCGAGCGCCGCAGCGCCGGTTTGAGGCTGGCAAACAAAGCTGACCCGACCACCACGCGGCACGGCATCGACGATCAGCGCGTCGGCATCGATCAGCCGGGCCTGCAGTTCGCGGGCCGGCATGCCCATGGGCGGGGTCGCGGCAAAAGTCAGTCCGCGCGCCTGCGCACTAAGCGCTGCGGGTTGCCCGGCGGCCAGCAACCTGCCTTCGTGCAACACGAAAATCTGCGCGCAACGCTCGGCTTCATCCATGTAAGCCGTGCTGACGATGACGCTCAGTTTTTCGTCATCGACCAGTTGTTGCACGATTTTCCAGAGTTCCCGCCGTGATAACGGATCGACGCCGACACTGGGTTCGTCGAGCAGCAGCAGATCCGGCGAGCGGACCAGCGTGCAGGCCAGCCCCAGTTTCTGCTTCATGCCGCCCGAGAGCTTGCCGGCCGGGCGCTCGGCGAAGCGCGCCAGGTCAGTCATTTCCAGCATGCGCGCAAAACGTTCCCGGCGCAGCGTGCGCGGCACGCCGTGCAAGTCGGCGTACAGATCGAGGTTTTCCTGTACGCTAAGATCCTCGTACAGTCCGAAGCGCTGCGGCATGTAGCTGATGCGATCCTGCACCGCCTGCGGATCTTTCGCCACGTCTACGCCAAGCACTTGCAAATGCCCGGCATCCGGCTTCAACAGGCCGGCCATCATGCGCAGGAGCGTGGTCTTGCCGGCGCCGTCGGGACCGACCAGCGCGGTCAGCTCGCCAGTACGTGCGCTGAGCGAAATCTCGTTAACCGCATGCAGGACACCGCCGCCGGGCGCAGCGAAGGTTTTGCGCACGCCCTCGGCGACAACAGTGACGCTGGCGGTGGCGTCAACCCCATTCATTTTGCCGCATCCTTGCCCAGCGCCACGGTCGCTGGTTGCCCGAGACGCAGCCGATCGTCCGGGTCATCAACGAGCACCCGGACCTCGTAAACCAGGCTGGTACGCAGTTCGGTGGTCTGCACGGACTTCGGCGTGAATTCCGCTACCGACGCGATATAGCCCACCTTACCGGCAATGGTCTGCTCAGGCTGGCTGTCAGTGCTCACCTTTGCCGCCATACCCGGTTGAATCTTGCCTAGATCGGGTTCGCTCACATAAATGCGCACCCACTTGGGCTGGGTCAGCGCCAGTGCGAATACCGGGCGCTGCGGCGTGGCCATATCGCCGGGTTCTAGAAGACGCGAACGCACAATCGCATCGGCAGGCGCCTTCAACGCTCCTTGCGCGATCTGGTGTTGCAGCAAGGCCAGCTGGGCTTGTGCCGCTTTGAGTTGCGCTTCGGCCGCCGCCACCTCCTCCACACGTGGCCCCAGCTCGGCCAGTCGCAAAGCATCGCGTTGCTCGGTCACCTTGGCGCGGGCGATCTGTAGTGTGCTGCTGGCCCGATCCAGATCCTGCGCGCTAACACCACGGCCTTGGGTGCTTTGCTCGATGCCTTGCAGGCGCGCCAGATCCTGTTCCGCACGCAAGGCGTCCGCTTCGGCCGACACCATGCGGCTGCGCGCCTGCGAGATTTCCTGGGGACGCGAGCCATTGCGCAGCCGAGCCAGGGTTTGTTGCTGTACGGCGACTTGCGCCTGCGCCTGATCCGCCTGCAACGCGAGCGTGCGGGTATCCAGCACGCCGAGGAGATCGCCGGCTTTCACGTGATCGCCTTCGTTAACCCGCAATTCGGTCACGCGGCCGCTTCCTTCAAACGCCAGCGATATCTGCCGGATGTCCACGTTGCCATACAGGGTCAGGGCCTGAACGTGGCTACGCTGCCCCATGAACCACCAGATGCCTGTGGCAACGAACGCGATAGCGATAACGGCGAGGGCAATGGGCTGCTTTTTCATGATCTGTTCCACAGGAAGTCGAAGTTCTGAATTTAAATAATACTTGAAACTAAAACTAATTTAAAATTAAATTTTAGCTAGAATCTAGCTTGCACTAACCACAGGAAGCACCAAATGAGCAGGAATCGAGGAACCCGGGCCGACGGCGAGCTGACACGGACACGGATACTGGAAACGGCCGGACAGTTATTTGCCGCACACGGATTTGCCGCCACCCCCAGCAAGGCCATTGCCGCACAGGCCGAGGTTGATCTTGCGTCGATCAACTACCATTTCGGCAGCCGCAACGGCCTGTATCAAGCCGCGCTCATCGAGGCACACCGGCGTGTCATGGACGTGGCCAATCTTCGCTCACTGGTGGATAGCCCTTTACCGGCCGAGAAGAAACTGCTTGCGCTAATCCAGCATTTGGTCGGCACGGCAATGGGGGAAGCACCCGGATGGCACTTGGCGATGCTGGCGTCTGAATTCCTCGCCCCGTCCTCGCATCTTGAAGCACTCTTCGCGCACGAGATACTCCCCAAAGCGTCGCTGTTGAAACAGATTCTTTCGGAAATCACCGCCATTCCGGCCGATGATCCCGCGCTCACCCGCTGCCTGGTCAGCGTCATGGCCCCTTGCCTGTTCCTGCTGATCGGAAGACGAGGCAAACTCGGGCCGTTTCAAGAATTGGCACAACAGCCTACTGAAGCAATCGTCGAACACCTGCACGAATTTGCCATGGGCGGACTGATGGCAATCAGGAAAACGAGCGTGCAGGGTTTCACTAAAACATCTTAGAAATCTCAGAGTAAACCGAAATGGGAGGGGTCCTGGGGAACCGGACAACGGGTAGCCGATCTACAACAGCGCGCCGCCGCCGGCGAACAAAATTCGAAGCTGGCTCGTGAGTTTGGTGTGAGCCGGGAGACCCTGTATCAATACTTGAGATTGGTTCAATAGAGATATGCCGCGTCGTTCCATCCTGTCCGCTGCCGAGCGCGATAGCCTGTTGGCGTTGCCAGATACCCAAGACGAACTCATCCGCCACTACACGTTCAGCGAACCCGACCTTTCACTGATCCGACAGCGGCGCGGCGAAGCCAACCGCCTGGGTGTCGCGGTGCAATTGTGCTTACTGCGCTTTCCCGGTCAAGGCCTGTTGCCCGACGCTGCGGTGCCGATGCCCTTGCTGCAATGGATTGGACGGCAACTACGGCTCGACCCGGCATGTTGGCCGCAGTATGCCGAGCGGGAGGAAACCCGGCGCGAACACCTGCTCGAACTGCGGGCGTATCTGGGCATGGAGCCGTTCGGCCTAGCCCACTTCCGGCAGGCCGTCCATGCCACCACCGAGCTGGCCTTGCAGACCGACAAGGGGATTGTGTTGGCCAGCAGCGTCCTCGAATCGCTGCGGCACCGACACATCATCTTGCCGACGCTGGATGTTGTCGAGCGCGTCTGCGCCGAAGCAATCACCCGCGCCAACCGGCGCATCTACGATGCCTTGGCCGAACCACTGTCGGATGCACATCGCCGCCGCCTTGACGATCTGCTCAAGCGCCGAGACAACGGCAAGACGACCTGGCTGGCCTGGCTGCGCCAGTCACCCGTCAAGCCAAATTCGCGGCACATGCTCGAACACATCGAACGCCTCAAGGCATGGCAGGCACTTGACCTGCCTTCTGGTATCGAGCGCACGGTGCACCAGAACCGGCTGCTCAAGATCGCCCGCGAAGGTAGTCAGATGACACCCGCCGACCTGGCCAAGTTCGAGGCTCAGCGGCGTTACGCCACCCTGGTCGCGCTTGCCATCGAGGCTATAGCCACCGTCACCGATGAAATAGTCGACCTGCATGATCGTATCCTGGGTAAACTGTTGAACGCCGCCAAGAACAAGCATCAACAGCAGTTCCAGGCATCCGGCAAGGCTATCAACGCCAAGGTGCGGCTGTTCGGCCGTATCGGCCAGGCGCTGATCGAGGCCAAGCAAGCGGGCCGCGATCCGTTCGCCGCCATCGAGGCCGTCATGTCCTGGGATGCCTTCGCCGAGAGCGTCACCGAGGCGCAGAAGCTCGCGCAGCCCGAGGACTTCGATTTCCTGCACCGCATCGGCGAGAGCTATGCCACGCTACGGCGCTACGCGCCGGAATTCCTCGCTGTGCTCAAGCTGAGAGCCGCGCCCGCCACCAAGGATGTACTGGACGCCATTGAGGTACTGCGCGGGATGAACGCCGACAACGCCCGCAAGGTGCCCGCCAACGCGCCGACCGACTTCATCAAGCCGCGCTGGCAGAAGCTGGTAATGACCGACGCCGGCATCGACCGGCGTTACTACGAGCTGTGCGGGCTCTCCGAACTCAAGAACGCGCTGCGTTCCGGCGACGTGTGGGTGCAGGGCTCCCGCCAGTTCAAGGACTTCGAAGACTACCTGGTGCTGCCCGCAAAGTTCGCCAGCCTCAAGCAGGCCAGCGAATTGCCGCTGGCCGTGGCCACAGACTGCGACCAGTACCTGCATGAGCGACTGACGCAGCTGGAAATGCAACTTGCTACCGTCAACCGCATGGCGCTTGCCAATGAGCTCCCCGACGCCATCATCACCGAGTCGGGCCTGAAGATCACGCCGCTCGATGCGGCCGTGCCCGACACCGCGCAGGCTCTGATCGACCGGACAGCGATGATCCTGCCGCACGTCAAAATCACCGAATTGCTGCTTGAAGTCGATGAGTGGACAGGCTTCACCCAGCACTTCACACACCTGAAATCAGGCGACTTGGCCAAGGACAAGAATCTGCTGTTGACAACCATTTTGGCCGACGCGATCAACCTCGGCCTGACCAAGATGGCGGAGTCGTGCCCCGGCACGACCTACGCCAAGCTCGCCTGGCTGCAAGCCTGGCATATCCGCGACGAAACCTACTCGACGGCGCTGGCCGAGTTGGTCAACGCCCAGTTCCGCCACCCGTTCGCCGGACACTGGGGCGATGGCACCACGTCATCGTCGGATGGTCAGAACTTCCGCACCGGTAGCAAAGCCGAGAGCACGGGCCACATCAATCCGAAATACGGCAGCAGCCCAGGAAGGACGTTCTACACCCACATCTCCGACCAATACGCGCCGTTCCACACCAAGGTCGTGAACGTCGGCGTGCGCGACTCGACCTACGTGCTCGACGGCTTGCTGTACCACGAATCCGACCTACGCATTGAGGAGCACTACACCGATACGGCAGGTTTCACCGATCACGTCTTCGCTCTGATGCACCTGCTGGGCTTCCGCTTCGCGCCGCGCATCCGCGACCTGGGCGACACCAAGCTTTACATCCCGAAGGGCGATGCCGCCTACGAGGCGCTGAAACCGATGATCGGCGGCACGCTCAACATCAAGCACGTTCGCGCCCATTGGGATGAAATCCTGCGACTGGCCACCTCGATCAAGCAAGGCACGGTGACGGCATCGCTGATGCTCCGAAAGCTCGGCAGCTACCCACGCCAGAACGGTTTGGCCGTCGCCCTGCGCGAGTTGGGCCGCATCGAGCGCACACTGTTCATTTTGGACTGGCTGCAAAGCGTTGAGCTGCGCCGCCGCGTGCATGCCGGACTCAATAAGGGCGAGGCCCGCAACGCGCTGGCCCGCGCCGTGTTTTTCAACCGCCTGGGCGAAATCCGTGACCGCAGTTTTGAGCAGCAGCGTTACCGGGCCAGCGGTCTCAACCTGGTGACGGCGGCCATCGTGCTGTGGAATACGGTTTACTTGGAGCGAGCGACACACGGGTTGCGTGGCAATGGCCATGTCGTTGATGACGGCCTGTTGCAGTATCTGTCGCCGCTCGGCTGGGAGCACATCAACCTGACCGGCGATTACCTCTGGCGCAGTAGCGCCAAGATCGGTGCAGGCAAGTTCAGGCCGCTACGACCACTGCAACCGGCTTAGCGTACGATTTTTTCCGTTTTCTGAGACGACCCCCTGCTGAACCTGAAGCCGGCGCACACGAACCCTGGCGGTTCAGCCGCATGGTCGGGCGTGCGTGAGTCGCCGCGCCGCCGACCGGCGCGTCTAGGGGTCAAGCCCTTGCGGCGTGGGAGGGCTGCCGCCATCGTGAACTAGGTGGCTGCTAATCATCGGTCTGTGCCAAGGATTAGGCCCATTTTGATGAAAAAAGTCTCCTACGATCACCGGGTGACTGACGGGTTTGCAGCCGGGTGAATTTAGTGAAGCGCTTCACTGAGACATCGCGCGGTGCTTCTGAAAAAGTTACGCCATCGACAACGCGACGGATCAGGGCGCTATGAGTAGGAAGACGAATTTTTGGGACGTGGTGATTGCGCTCGCGACGAGTAAGCGTTTGAAGCGAGCGCGCGAACAGCGAATTGCATTGTGGGGTTTGCTCGCTTTATGCGCGCTACGCTTGGCAATGCCGCTGCTGTGGTTTGTCGCGTTGGCGACCTTCTGAAAGACAGGGACGCAGGTTGAATTTGCAAAAGTATTGATGCACCAGTAAAATAACGTCCTTAGGACGTTATTTTACTGGTGCAACATACTCTTTGAGCTCAATTACACAAGTTGTGTCGCGTTGGTTGGCCGAGGAGCATCCGCGGTGTGCAGTAACTCAGTATGAGTTGGCGGTCGCGATGGTGCCCATCTATCGCAATCACGCGTACCGCGACACGCGCATCTACCTGCAGAAAGATTTTCCTGATTCGGTTGATGTCAACCGAGTGCGAACGCTTCTAATCCGAAGTGGCGTGCTTAAGATCGATGATCGAGGTAATCGAGCTTATTCACTGGTCGTAGCTCACTCGCCTGAGGACACGGCGGAGTTGGCGTGCGCGCTTGATCCAGCGTGCTACGCCTCCCATTACTCAGCTATGGTCTATCACGGGCTGACGGACCGATTTCCGAATATTACTGTGCTCACTACGCCAAGCAAAGAAGGTTGGGCGGATTTTGTCGCGCGACGTATGACGCGAGACTTGGGTGAATTCTGTAGCCGTTACGACGCCGGCAGTCTCCCAGCGCTACAACGATTTCGATTGAAGCCGACACGTAAGGCCGCGTCAGTTTCATACTATCAATCCGCGCTTAGCCCATCGTACGTGTTGATGAGGGATGGCCGTCTCAGGGTATCCAGCATTGGTCGTGTATTCCTTGAGATGTTGCGCCAACCCGACTTGTGTGGGGGCATGGCACACATCGCGACAAGCTTTGAAACGGCAGGGGCTCGCTATGCGGATCTGATCATTGCAGAAGTAGATCGCTTTGGCGGACCGATCGACAAGGTTCGAGCCGGCTATTTTTTGGAGTCAATCGCGCGGATTACCGATCCACGTATCGATAGTTGGACGGTCTTCGTGTCGCGTGGGGGCTCCAGAGTTTTGGATCCATCGGCACCGTACGCGCCGGAGTTTTCGAAGCGGTGGAGTCTCTCCATTAACTTGCCGGGACTTC
>Ga0116169_1002505_pt1 | contig 13365 bp, 14 predicted proteins | sample AD_UKC130_MetaG_FD_89796 | JGI IMG/M metagenome (GOLD analysis project Ga0116169, IMG submission 89796) | Active sludge microbial communities of municipal wastewater-treating anaerobic digesters from Canada - AD_UKC130_MetaG | ecosystem: Engineered > Bioreactor > Anaerobic > Digestate | place...
CCGTATTATCATGCTGGCTTATATTATATACAAGAACCTAGTGCTATGGCTGCAGCAGAAATGTTAAATGTAAAACCAGGAGATAAGGTTTTAGACTTATGTGCAGCCCCTGGAGGAAAAAGCACTCAATTGGGGGCAAAATTAGAAGGCAAAGGAGTATTGTTTTCTAATGATATCAGTGCTTCAAGATGTAAAGCGCTTTTAAAAAATATTGAAATGGCAGGGATTAAAAATGTAGTCATTACCAATGAAAGCCCAGAGAAATTGTCAAAGTATTTAGAAGGATATTTTGATAAAATTTTAGTCGATGCACCTTGTTCTGGAGAAGGGATGTTCAGAAAAGAACCTGAAACCATAAAAAGCTGGAAAGCAGAAAGGACTGAGTTTTTTGCTGATTTACAAAAAAATATCCTTAATTATGCCGCTAAAATGTTGAAACCTGGTGGTTATATTCTATATTCTACCTGTACTTTTGCGCCTGAAGAAAATGAGGGTACGATAGAAGCATTTCTGGTAAATAATCCCGATTTTGAAATTATACCAATAGACCATAACTATAATTTTGCTAAAGGAATGCCTCACTGGATTGGGGCCAGGAGGGAAATAGAAGGTACGGCAAGGTTATGGCCTCATAAATTAATGGGAGAAGGCCATTTTTTAGCATTACTTTATAAAAAAGACGGTAAAAGTTTTAAAATGGACAAAGAGGATAAAAAAATTAAAACAAATAAGGGAGATTTAACAGACTTTTATAAATTTATTGACGTAAATATAAAAGGCGGGATAGTAGAAAATTTTGAAATCCATGGAGATGCTATTTATTTATTACCAGACCAAATTCCGGATTTAAAAGGTTTAAGGGTAGTCAGGTCTGGTTGGCTTCTCGGATTTTTAAAGAAAAATCGTTTTGAACCTTCACAGGCCATGGCCATGGGTCTTCAAAAAAATCAAGTGGTTAATTTCATTGATTTATCTTTAGAAGATCCTAATGTTATTCGCTATTTAAAAGGGGAAACCCTTCCTATTGATGGAAAAGAAGGCTGGAATCTGGTGTGTGTGGATGGTTATCCTTTAGGATGGGGCAAGATACAAAATAATAAAATGAAAAATAAGTATTTTGCTGGTTGGAGATGGATGTAATAGTTGAATTCTAATAAGTAATATTATAGAATATATTTAATATTTAACTGTTTTTAGGAGGTTAAAGATGGCGATTTTTAAAAGAATTTCAAAAGTAGTCCAGGCAAATATGAATGCTTCTGGTTTAAAAAATAACGATAAAGAATTAGAAAAGTTTTTTAAAGAAATTGAGGATGAAATAGGAAAAATAAAAGCTGAAAAGGCAAAAGCAGAGACTGAAAAGGCACGTGCCAAAAGAGAACTGGATGAATGTAACAGTGAAATTAAAAAATTGGATAAATATATAGAAAAAGCAAAGGAAGCTCAGGAGGATGAGACCCCTTTTCTGCAGAAGAAAGAAACTTTAGAAAGTAAAGCCATTGAATTGGAAAGAAAATATGAAGAAATTTTGACTAAAGAATTGAAGATGAGACAGACCCATGACGCTTTACTGGCTCAAATTGAGGATTTAAAGGCCAGAAAAGAAGCCATCGATATTAAATTAGAAAAAGTCAAACTCCAAAATAAAATAAATGATATAAATTCTGGCTCCTTTGCAAGTCTTGAAGAAAAAGTTAACCGTGCATTGGATGAAGCAGAGGCAGTGGCGGAATTAAATGAGTTTGAGAGAGAAAATATTTTTTAAGGGGGAAAGGGAAATGGGTCTTTTTCGAAGAGAATTACTTAATGTGATTGAATGGAATGAAACAAGGGATGATGTTTTATTTTGGAAATGGAATAATAGCGAAATTAAAAAAGGCAGCCGCTTAATTATTCGACCTGGACAAGATGCTATCTTTCTTTATAATGGAAAAATTGAAGGTGTATTCAAAGAAGAAGGTAATTATGAAATAGAAACGCAAATAATTCCTTTCTTAAGCACTTTAAAAGGTTTTAAATTTGGTTTTAACAGTGGTCTCAGGGCAGAAGTCTTATTTGTAAATACAAAAGAATTTTTAGTAAGATGGGGTACAAAAAATCCAATTAACATTTCGGCACAAAATATGCCGGGAGGAATTCCAATCAGGGCTTTTGGTACTTTTAGTGTAAAAATTGATGATTATATCAGCCTTATTGATAAAATTGCAGGCGTTAAAAAGACTTTTACTATCAGCGATATAGAAGAGCGTACTTTAAGCCTTTTAGACCAATTGCTAATGAAATGGATTGTTAAAGAAGGCAAAAACATGTTTAATCTTCAAGTCAATGCTTATGAAATTGCTAAAGGCATTAAGGAAGATTTAGATATGGAATTGCTTAAGATTGGTTTAACGGTGACGGACCTAAAGATTTCCAGCTTTAATTATCCTGAGCAAATTCAAAAGATGATAGAAAAGAATGCTTCTTATGAAATGGTCGGAGATATAGGTCGGTATCAACAAATTGGTATAATGAATTCTTTAGAAAAAAATCCCGGGGGCAATATGTCCAATATGCTTCAGGCTGGAGTAGGTTTGGCAATGGGGGCTGAAATGCTTAATAATATTAAAAAATCAACAACTAGCAATAATCCTTCAGTCACACCAGCTTCTTCTGCTTCTGTAACTTTAATTTGTAAAAAATGTTCCCAGCCACTTACATCAGATATGAAATTCTGCAGTAACTGTGGAGAAAAAGTGGAAAACTTTTCTGCAGGAGGAAGTAAATTTTGTTCTCAATGTGGTTCAAAATTAGATGCCAATGCTAAGTTTTGTAGTGCATGTGGTGCAAAATTATAAATTTCAGATCAGAATAATTCGTCAGCTTACAATAGAATAACCCTGTTCATTCAGGGTTATTTTTATTTATGATGGTGCAATAGCAGTTCACTTTGATGGATATATTTTTGATAAGCTTAACATATTATTACAATGATAAGGGAAAGGCACGGTAATTCCTCATAGCCGACTTGAAGCTTTGTTGAGTTCTATAATATAATATAAATTATATTGACAAGTGTTATCAAATGATTAATAGATATGTATCTTTTAATTTTAACTATAAAGAAAGGAAGTGATGTCTATTGAACTTACTAAAAGAAAAATTCAGGGATGTAATTATGTCTGTATTACCGGTTTCACTCATTGTTATCCTGTTAAACTTTACGATTGCACCGATAGGCAGTTATTTATTATGGAAATTTATTATTGGAAGTGTATTCATTATTATGGGTTTAACAATCTTTTTATTTGGTGTTGAATTAGGCATTCAACCGATAGGTTCCCTGATGGGAGAAACGATTACAAAAAGTAAAAAAATCTGGATAGTTATTTTGTTTGGTTTTATTCTGGGCTTTTTTATTAATATTGCTGAACCAGATCTTCAAGTTTTAGCTCGGCAAGTAAGCAATATTACTTCAGGCGTCTTGTCTCAGATCAGTTTAGTTGTTGTTGTATCTGTTGGAATAGGTATAATGGTGGCTTTGGGTCTTTTGAGAATTGTTTTTAGTATTCCTATTAATAAATTGTTAACCGTATTGTATGGAATTATTTTACTCTTAGCTGTATTCTCATCAGAATCTTTCCATGGTATTGCGTTTGATTCAGGTGGCGCTACCACTGGTTCTATGACGGTTCCTTTTATTCTTGCCTTAGGTCTTGGAGTTGCTTCATTTAAAGGTGGAACTGAGGCTGAAGAAGATAGCTTTGGTCTGGTTGGTATTGCATCGACTGGTCCGATGATAGCTGTTTTTACAATGAGTATCCTTTCTTCTATTGAAAAACTGACTGGTGTTTCGTCAATTCAAGTTGGAGAAGAAAGAGGGATTCTCTCTTCTTATATTCATGAAATTCCTATCGTTACTTATGAAGTATTAATGGCGTTGCTTCCTTTTTTAATATTATTTATTCTGTTTAATCATCTCAGTTTTAAATTGAAAAGGAGACAATTGCGGAAAATCTTCCTGGGTTTACTCTATACTTTTGTAGGTTTTATTCTTTTTTTTGGTAGGCGTCAATGCAGGTTTTATGGAAGCAGGCAGAGCTATTGGACAAACTATTGCTTTGATAGGAAAAGACTGGCTTGTCATCTTAACTGGTTTTATTTTAGGACTTACGGTTATTTTAGCTGAGCCGGCAGTATATGTGTTAAACGAACAAATTGAAGATGTTACAAGCGGGCATATCAGGAAAAGTCTGATTTTATTTTCCCTTGCTGTTGGTGTAGCTGTTGCAGTAGCTTTATCTATGATCAGGATATTAAATCCATCTGTCCATTTATGGCATTTCCTTTTGCCAGGGTATCTTTTAGCTATTCTACTTACATATTTTACACCCAAATTGTTTGTTGGGATAGCCTTTGATTCGGGGGGGTGTCGCTTCAGGCCCAATGACAGCAACTTTCATCCTGGCTTTTTCTCAGGGAGTAGCAGGAGCAATTCCGGGAGCGGATGTTTTATTAGATGGTTTTGGTGTGATTTCAATGGTAGCATTAACCCCTTTGATAGCCATTCAAATTTTAGGAATACTATTTGAAAGAAAAGCAGCAAAAAGGAGTTGAGATAAGTGCAAACCGATGTGGTTAATTATAGATTTATTCTGACTATGGTCGTAGCCAATCATGGGGATGGCAGTAAAGTATTATCAGAGGCAAAAAAGATTGGCATACCAGGAGGGACGATTTTTTTCGGAAAAGGAACGGTTCATAATCATTTATTAGAAATGCTGGGCATTGATGAAGAAAAAAAGGAAATTGTCATTTTAGCTTCAGAGGCAGCCTATGAAGACGAACTGCATGAAAGATTAAATAATAAGTTTAATATGCATAAGCCTGGAAAAGGGATTATGGTTTCTTTGCCTATTAATAAATTATTGTATACCCATAACTGTGTTGAAGAGGATAGTAATAGGGACTTGGAAACAGGAGGTAAGAAAGAAATGGAATATCAAGCGATTTTTATCATAGTTGACAGGGGTCTTGGCCATGAGGTTGTTGATGTAGCTACGGAAGCGGGAGCTAAAGGAGCTACGATTATTAATGCCAGGGGGTCTGGTATTCATGAAAAAGAAATGTTTTTTTCCATTAATATCGAACCAGAAAAAGAAATTGTTATGATTATTATAAAAAAAGAACTGACCGACGCTATTATTAATGCTGTAAAAGAAAAAATGAAAATCGACGAACCTGGCAGAGGGATTATTTTTGTTATGGACGTTTCAAAAGCTTCAGGATTAAGGGATTAGAAAGATAAATTAAGATAATTTTATTATTTTAAAAGTTTTTAATGGTTAATAGATAGGGTGTTCGTATGAAAAAACTTGACCGATCTTTTTATGAAAGAGATACATTAGTTGTAGCCCAGGAATTGTTGGGTAAGTATATCGTTCATAAAATAAAGGGTAAGGAATTAATTGCCAGGATTGTGGAAACAGAAGCCTACAAAGGCCCTGTTGATAAGGCAGCCCATAGCTATCAAAATCGGAGAACGCCAAGAACAGAAGTGATGTTTGGTCCTCCGGGTCATGCTTATGTATATTTGATTTATGGGATGTATTTATGTATGAATATTGTAACAGAAGAAGAGGGTATGCCGTGTGCTGTATTATTAAGAGCTGCAGAACCTGTTGAAGGCCTGGACGAGATGGCACAGTTAAGATTTAATAAAACATACAAACAATTAACCAGATCACAAAAGATAAATCTGACTAATGGTCCGGGTAAGCTGGCTATGGCACTCAATATTACCCGTGAGGACAATGGATTAGACCTTTGTGCTGAAAAGATGTTTATATGTGAAAGTGATTCAGATTCCAATTTTTTTATTGGAAGAGGTAAAAGAATAAATATTGATTATGCAGAGGAAGCGGCAGATTACTTATGGAGATTTTATATTAAAGATAATCCTTATATATCCAAAGTAAAAGAATAGAGAAGATATTATCTTCTCTATTCTTTTTTAATCCTTTTTTATTGATTATTTTTTGATTTTTTTACTAAAATAATAGCAGCAATTGCAGAAAGTATTAACAAAACGGCTACAAAAATGTCCGTTGCAGACATCCTTTCACCCCCCTCTTATTTCTTATAAAAAATAAGAAAGGTGAAAAATTATTTATGGATACTCCCTTCAAAATAATTAGAAAACAGTTCAAATAATATTTTTCTTTTATCTAATAAAATTTGATTTTTTCGCTGGTACTTATACAGATATTGACAACCATATATAAAAATAACTATTATGTTTGCCGAATATAAAATTAAATGGAATACTTTTCTCTCATTGTTATTCTTAAAATCAGTAAAAGACAGTATAGAATCTGTAATAGATGTATAGCATAATAAAACGGAATGATTTGAAGAAGAATAATGATATTCTTCATTCAAAGCAGTTTGCACAGACCAATTTAGGATAGTTATTAATGATAAAAGTACCACGATTTTTTTTATAAAGATTTTTTCTTTCAAATCCTATCATACCTTTTTTATAATGGATTTATATTTAAATTATACAACGGAATTGTTTAGTTTTGTAGATTAATAAATTATTAAGTGTATAATTTAATATACTAAGGAAGTAATATTAATATTATAAGGAGGGTTTAATATGCAAAATTTAAGTCAATTGTTGCAAACTGGAGATTGGAAAGGAGAAAAACATGTACCTGTTATTCACATCCCTCAAAATGTTAAAGCTGGAGAACCAATAGAAATAAAAGTATCTATTGGGGATGAAATCAAGCATCCTAATGAATTAGAACATCATATTAAGTGGATTAAACTATTTTATTTCAAAAAAGACGGAAAGTTTCCTGTTGAAATTGCTTCCTTTGACTTTGTATCTCATGGGGAAGGCGGAGTCATTACAGAGCCTGTAGCTTCTGTTAACGTAAAACTAAATGATTCAGGTTTTATTTATGCCCTGGCTTATTGTAATATTCATGGTCTTTGGGAAAATAAAGAAGAGATTGTTTTCGAATAATTGGTACGGCATTGCCGTACTTTTTTATTTGATTTAAAGGCACGAATTAGGTAGTATATAATTATAGCATATAGAAATATCAGCAAATAATAAGGAGTGACCTATGTTTACGAATTTTATACAGAATCTTTATCCCATTTTTATAGAAGAAGATTTTGAATTGTTATCTGAAGGTGAAGAATTTGATATTTTTTCAGATGAAAACGAAATGATCCGCTTTGCAAAAAGAGAAAATACAATGCTTTATATTGTTAATATATGGAATATGGAAAAGGTTGATTTAGATACTTTTATCTTTAGAAAAAATGCTTTTAAGAAAAAGTTAGAGCAGGTGTTTGAAGAACTTCACTGCAGTTATCTTATTGTCTTGAATTTATTGGTGACGGATGAGGAGATTCCCTTTATCAAGCCGGAAGAGTTTCAACCCAATAAGGAAATTTATACAATATCCTGGATTATTGATTTGCAGTATAAAAAACTGATTATACCTAAAAAGGAAATTGACGATGTTCTTAATATCAGAGAGTTAATTCACAAAGTTTTTCGGATAATTGACCCGTCTTTGGAAAAAGAAGCAGATGATTTGATAACAAGAAAGAATGAGAGGAAAAAAAGATATTTTTTAAGGCAAAGAACGAATAATACTTTTTTGACCTATGTTTTTATTATCCTTAATGTAATCATATGGCTTTTAATGGAGCTTAATGGTGGTTCAGAAGATATTAATACTTTATTATTATTTGGAGCAAATGAGCCTTTTTTAGTCATAGAAAGACAGCAGTACTGGAGATTAATTACATCCACCTTTTTACACATTGGAATTAGTCATTTATTGTACAATACTTTTGCCCTTTATATTTTTGGAAGCAGGATAGAAAAATATTATGGGAAAGTAGCTTTTTTAATTATTTATTTTATTTCAGGTATGATTGGCAGTATGGCTAGTTTAATATTTAGTGATACCGTTTCAGCAGGGGCTTCAGGTGCTATTTATGGTTTAATGGGTGCTTTACTGATGATTGCTTATAAAACGAAAAAAGAAGTAGATGGCTTAAATGCATTTACGATTTTAATTATGATTATGTTGGGCGTAGCATTTGGTTTTCTTATGCCCTTTATCGATAATCCAGCCCATATAGGTGGTTTAATTGCAGGAATGATTTCAGGCAGACTCATTCTACAAAAAATAAATAAGAAAAATTATTGATTTGAAATTTTTTCAAAAAAAACTTGACATGAATATTATAGAGTTGTAGTATATATAATATAGACATCAACTCTATATATAGATATATTTTAGTATATCTCGGGGGTTGATCATATGCTTAAGCTTTTTTATGTATGTTTTTATATTGGGATTATTTATACCGCTGCAACTTTTATCCTTGGCTATATTTTTGATTTCATGGGTTTAGATGGGGACATCGGTTTTGACGGAGATTTTTTTGGCTATGGGATATCTCCCATAAAGCCAGTGGTTATTGCAGTATTTCTGACTATATTTGGGGGAGTAGGTATTATTGCGCACAAAAATAATTTAACAAGCCGACTAAGCCTTATTCTTGCGCTTGTTATAGCAATCAGCATTTCATTTTTAATTTTCCGCTTTATTTTAGTTCCTCTGCACAGGATGCAAAGCAAGGAGGTGGTCGAACAAAATGAACTAATCGGTCATATTGCAAAAGCTGTATTAACGATTAAAGAAGATGAATGTGGTAAAATCGTTTATACAATAAATGGTAATACATATTCAGCCCCAGCAAGGTCAGAAAATAAAGAAACCATTGATAAGGGAGAGGAAGTCGTCATAGTGAACATTGAACATAATATATTTTATGTAAAAAAACTTAAAGAGGAGGGGTTTTAAATGGATTCTGCTTTAATGATAGCGGCCGTTGTTGTGGGGGTTATTATTCTTTTAATCCTTTCTATTACCATGATGTGGAAAAAAGTTCCACAAGATAAGGCCTTGGTCATTACTGGTCTAAAGAAAAGAGTTATATCCGGTGGTGGGGGGCTTTGTTATCCCTCTTTTAGAAAGAACCGACGTTATTTCCTTAGAAAATATGAAAATTGTTGTAAGAACTGAAGGCGCTTTAACTGAACAGGGTGTTGATATTATTGCTGACGGCGTTGCAGTGATCAAGGTTAAATCGGATAGAGAATCGATTTTAGCTGCTGTTGAGCAATTTAATACAGGTTCTGAAAAAACAACCATTAATTTCATAAAAGACACGGCTAATGACGTTTTAGAAGGTAAATTAAGAGAAATTATTTCTAAAATGACTGTGGAAGAAATTTATAAAGACAGAGAAAAATTTGCTTCCCAGGTTCAGGAAGTTGCTGCTGTGGACTTGGCTGAAATGGGTTTAGAAATAAAAGCCTTTACCATTAGAGATATTTCAGATAAAAACGGCTATCTGGAAGCTTTAGGTAAAAAACGTATTGCAGAAGTAAAAAGAGATGCCAATATTGCTGAAGCAGAAGCCAATAAAGAAACAAAAATAAAAACAGCTGAAGCGGCGCGTTTTGGTGAAGAAGCAAGGATAAAAGCGGAAACACAAATTGCAGAAGCGGCAAAAGAAAAAGAATTAAGAATCCAGGCCTTTAGAAAAGAACAGGAAACAGAAAAAGCGAAAGCCGACCTGGCTTATGAGATTGAAACCAGCAAGATTCAACAAGAAGTTGAAAAAGAAAAAATGCAAATTCAAATTGTAAAGAAAGAAAAAGAAATTGAACTTGCTGAGCAAGAAGCCATCAGAAAAGAAAAAGAATTAGAAGCAACGATTATTAAACAGGCAGATGCTGAAAAGTACCGTGAAGAAAAACGGGCAGAAGCCTTAAGATATCAGGAAATCCAGGAAGCCATGGCAAAAGCTGAAGCCATTAAGGCAATGGGAGCTGCAAAAGCTGAAGCCAGCCGCTTAGAAGGGATGGCAGAAGTTGAAATTATCCGTGAAAAGGGTAAAGCTGAAGCAGAAGCAATGCTTAAAAAGGCAGAAGCTTATAAATTATATAATGAGGCTGCCGTAACAGAAATGATTATCGATAAGATACCAGAAATTGCAAGAGCGATTGCAGAACCTCTTTCAAAAGTTGAAAAGATTGTGATTGTAGATTCAGGCAATGGTGAAGGCAAGGGCGCCTCAAAAATAACAGGTTATGTAACAGACATTATATCCAGCCTGCCGGAAACTGTGGAAGCTTTAACAGGCGTTGATTTAAAAAAGATTGTAAGTAACAGAGACTTATTTAAAGAGTTAGAAAATAAAAAAGACATTATTGAAAAAGAAGATCAAGTAAATAATGAGTAATAAAAAAGATAAAAGATAAAAGAAAAATCTTATGCTAATTTTTCTTTTATCTTTTATTTTTTTGGGTTAAAATAGGATTGAATTTAAAGGTTTAGGAGGAAGTTTATGAACGCAGAGATCTTGGCAGTTGGTACAGAATTATTGCTAGGGAATATTGTCAATACAAATGCCCAGTATATTGCAAAACGCCTGGCAGACATCGGGATAGATGTTTACTTTCAGTCAGTTGTTGGTGATAATTCTGGTCGCTTATATAAAGCTTTTGAATTAGCGCTGCAAAGGGCAGATATTGTCATTACGACCGGAGGACTGGGACCTACACAAGATGATTTGACCAAGGAAATTGCTGCTGAAATTTCAGGGAAAAAGCTTCTTTTAGATGATAAGGCCTTAAGGATGATAGAAGAATATTTTAGCCGGATGGGAAGAACAATGACTGAAAATAATAAAAAACAAGCCTATATTCCTGAAGCTTCCAAAGTATTTTATAATTACAGGGGAACAGCTCCTGGTTGTGCCATTGAAATGGGGGGGAAGATTATTATTCTTCTTCCTGGTCCTCCAAGAGAAATGGAAGAGATGTTTGAAAGAAGTGTCATTCCTTATTTATCTCAATTTCAAGAAGGTGTCCTTGCTTCAAAAATTCTGAGGGTTTGCGGTGTTGGAGAGAGTAAAGTAGAAGAACTGCTTGCTGATTTGCTGGACAGTCAGACGAATCCGACGATTGCTCTATATGCAAAATTTGGAGAAGTTAGCATCCGTATTACAGCTAAAGCTGAGACAGAGGAGAAAGCAAAGGATTTAATCTGTCCTGTTGAAAATGAAATCAGAAAGATTCTGGGTAATCATATATATGGAGAAGGAGACCAGAATTTAGAGGACGTTTTTGGAGAATTATTAATTAAACATAAAAAGAGCATAGCAGTAGCTGAATCCTGTACGGGAGGTCTGCTTGCGGGGCGATTAATTAATTATCCAGGAATTTCTGCAGTTTTTAAAGAAGGAGTCGTGGCTTATAGTAATGAAGCTAAAATAAGAAGACTGGGAGTAAGTGAAGCTACTTTAAGTCAATATGGTGCGGTCAGTAAAGAAACAGCTCTTGAAATGGCAAAGGGAATATGCATAAAAGCAGGAACCAGTATTGGCATTTCGACGACAGGAATTGCCGGACCAGGAGGTGGGAGTATTGAAAAACCTGTAGGTCTGGTATATGCTGGCCTTTGCATTGATGGAGAACTTTATTCAGTAAAATTTAATTTTACCGGAAAGCGGCAGGAAATAAGAGAACGGACTGTTATTTCTGTTTTAGACTGGGCTAGAAAGATACTGATAGAAAAATTAAATTCCGGGAAATTTTAATCTTTAATATTGACGGATAAAAAGAAATAAGCTAAAATAAGAACATAAGTTCGATTGTTTATCTGGCTTGATTTTGGATATAACTCTAAAGAGATTAAAATATAATGAAAGGTGGTGTTCCCGGAAGATGCAAGGCATCGGGCGGGATCAATATGACAAGTGAAAGACAAAAAGCTTTGGATGCTGCAATAAGTCAAATACAAAAGCAATTTGGTAAAGGCTCAATCATGAAACTTGGAGACACCATCGATAATGATCTTTCAACCATTTCTACGGGTTCGTTAAGTCTGGATATTGCCTTAGGAGTCGGTGGTATTCCAAGAGGAAGGATTGTTGAAATATTTGGACCTGAATCTTCAGGGAAAACGACTGTTGCTCTTCATATGATTGCGCAAACACAAAAAGCTGGAGGAATAGCTGCATTTATTGATGCAGAGCATGCTTTGGATCCTTCGTATGCTGAAAAATTAGGTGTCAATATCAATGAATTATATATTTCCCAGCCTGATTATGGGGAACAAGCTTTAGAAATTGCTGAAACGATGGTACGTTCCGGGGCTATTGACATTGTTATTGTGGACTCGGTTGCTGCTTTAGTCCCTAAAGCTGAAATCGAAGGAGAAATGGGAGACAGTCATATGGGTTTACAAGCCCGCTTAATGTCCCAGGCTCTTAGAAAGTTAACGGGTATTGTAAATAAATCAAAATGTATTGTGGTTTTTATTAATCAGCTTCGTGATAAAGTCGGTGTAATCTTTGGAAGTCCGGAAACGACGACTGGTGGTCGTGCCCTTAAATTCTATGCATCCATCCGTTTAGATGTAAGAAAAGTTGATACCTTAAAGCAAAATAACGATTTTGTTGGTAATCGTACAAGGGTAAAAGTAGTTAAAAATAAAGTTGCCCCTCCTTTTAAACAGGCAGAATTTGATATTATGTATGGTGAAGGCATTTCAAGAGAAGGGGATATATTGGATTTGGCAGTTGAAGAAGATATTATTCAAAAAAGCGGTGCATGGTATTCCTATGAAGGAAACCGTTTAGGTCAGGGAAGAGAAAACGCAAAAGAATTTTTAAAGCAAAATCCTGCTTTGTGTGATGAGATTGAAAACCTGATTAGACAACGACATGGATTGCCTTTAATTCCTGTTGTTGCAAGCGAGAAGGAAATTTTAGAGAATGTTTCAGATAATCAGGAAAACAATGATTAAGTCTCTTTTTTAAAAGAGACTCTCTTTTTATATTAAAATCTTGAATTTAGAACGAGATAAACAGCTTAACGAATTAAAAACGGACCAGTTGTTTTTTGGGGTGATGGGATGGATGAAGTTCAGGACAGAGATTTTTTAAAGGCAAAGAATGATGCCTATAAATTTTTATCTTACAAGATGAGAACAAAAAAAGAAGTTATGGAAAAATTAATTTCTAAAGGATATGGGGAAGACACAATTAATGCAGTTATTGAGTTATTAGAACGATATAAATACATTGATGATGAAGCCTTTGCCTATGCTTATGCCCGGGATAGTATCCAGTTGAAACGAAGGGGAAGGCATAAGTTAATTTATGATTTAAAAAATAAAGGGGTTAGTCAGGAAATTATTGATAAAATCCTTACTTATACAGACTTAAATGAGATGGAAAATGTCAATATTTTAATTTATAAAAAAATCGGAA
>Ga0116169_1002513_pt1 | contig 13342 bp, 10 predicted proteins | sample AD_UKC130_MetaG_FD_89796 | JGI IMG/M metagenome (GOLD analysis project Ga0116169, IMG submission 89796) | Active sludge microbial communities of municipal wastewater-treating anaerobic digesters from Canada - AD_UKC130_MetaG | ecosystem: Engineered > Bioreactor > Anaerobic > Digestate | place...
GTGGAGTTTGGGTTGCGGGCGGTGCAGTTCTCCCGCCTCACCCGCCGCGGCATACTTCTCGGCCTCTCCCTCCCGCAACTCATTGTCCTCGCCATCGGCGTGCTTTCCATTGTCGGTGCCCTCTACGCCGGCGGCGGCATCCTCCTCGCCTGGACCGCACCCATCTGGCTCCTCTCCGCAGCGCTCGCCTGGACACCGGCTGGAGGCAGGAAGTTGATCGAGTGGGTACCCGTCACCTTCCGCTGGGTCGCCCGTACGCAGGCGCGGCAGACCGTGTTCCGGCGCAGAATCGTGAAACCCCGCCCTGCCGGCACCCTCGCCCTCCCAGGGGACGCGGCAGCGCTCCGCGAGTGGGAGGACCCTGAGACGGGGGCGGCGATGATTCACGACCCTCACGCGCAGACGCTCACGGCGATCATCGCGGTGTCGCATCCCGCGTTCGTGCTCCTCGACCCCGGCGAACAAGAACGCCGCGTCGCCACCTGGGGGCGTGTACTCGCCACCACCTGCCGCTCCGGCAGGATCGCCCGCCTGCAAGTCTGCGAACGCACCCTCCCCGACGGCGGCTCAGGTCTCGTCGAATGGTGGCGCAGCCACGGCACCGACGACGGGTCGTGGACCTCGACCGTGTACCGGGAACTCATCGACCGTGCAGGCCCCGCAGGTGAGCGTCACGCGACAACGATCAGTCTCGCCCTCGACCTCCGCGCCGCAACACGCCAGGTACGCACCAACGGTGGCGGGATCAAGGGGGCTGCGGCGGTGCTGCGGCAGGAGATGACGACGCTCGTGACCGCGCTACGCGCCGCGGAACTCACCGTCGGTGCCTGGCTCACCCCAGGTGAGGTCGCCGTCATCCTCCGTTCCGCGTACGACCCAGCCGCCGCGGCACTTCTTGAACGTCACAGCGACATCGGTAGATCACTCGCGACGGCGGGGCCGGTGGCGGTTACGGAGTCGTGGGATCGGCTGCGGTCGGACTCCGCGCACCATGCGGTGCTGTGGATCAGCGAGTTGCCCAGGTCTCAGGTGTATCCGGGGTTCCTCGCACCCGTGCTGCTGTCGTCAGGGATTCAACGTTCGTTCTCACTGATCTGTACGCCGATCCGTTCCGATCAGGCCGCGAGGGATATTCGGAGGAAGAAGACCGAGCTGATTTCGGATGCGGCGCAGCGCTCCAAGATGGGGCAGATCGAAGACGCCTCCCAAACCGCCGAATACGGCGACGTCCTCCAACAAGAAGCCGACCTCACCGCAGGCCACGGCGTCCTTCGCTACACCGGCCTCATCAGCGTCAGCGCGCCCACGCCGGAAGAGCTCGACACCGCGGTCGCGGCAATCGAACAAGCCGCGATCCAAGCATCCTGCGAAACCCGGCGCCTCGTCGGGCAGCAAGCCCAAGCCTTCACCGTCGCAGCCCTGCCGCTGTGCCGCACCGTCTGAGGAGCAGACCGATGCCGACATTTCAGAATCCGACCGCGGATGCGGCGGAAGCGTCCGAAGCGTCCGAAGCGCTCCGGGGGCTTGCGCACGCCACTCGCGTGTTCGAGGACCCTGCCGACACGTATGAAGTGCTGGGTGATCTCCTCGCCGGGGTTCGATCACTTCGCCAGGTGTTCGATCAGCTCGCGACCGCACACGCACGGAACCAGGTACGTGCATACGACGACGCTGGAAACCAGGGCGCCGGCGCAAGCCATGCCCTCACCGCAGCCGCCAACCTTCGACAGGCAGCGGCACTGCTGGATGGGGTGCACGAGCAGGTAGATGCGGCCATGAGCGCATCCGGTCGAATCGCCTGGCGCCCCGCACCCTCAGACTCCGCTCCTGCCCGGTGGGTGGGGATCGTTTTCTTACAAGGGCAGGATGCTGACGAGGTACTGGCGATCATCGATCGCGACGGGGCCGAAGCGGCGATCGAGCATCTGACCGGATTCGACATGGGAGATGAGACCACCCAGGCGGCACTGGTCAACGGATACGTCTACGACACCATCCCCACCGGCCCTCTCGACCGCACAGCTACACACGGCGAATACACCTTGACGTTCAACCACGACCACGGGCACATCTCCCTGCTGCGCACACATTCCGAACCACGGGAGGGCGCTGCTGAGACTCCGGCAACCAAGAGAACACTGGCGCGCAACGAAGCCCGTCGGCACTCCCGAATGATCGAGGACGACGATGATCCGTTCGCGCCATCGCGCTCGTCCTCAGCCTCGCGGGGGCGAGCACTATGAGCGACCGGCAGAAACTCCACACCGCCGCCCTTGTCGAACCTGCCGGGGAACGCCGCAAGCATCGGAAAGCCCGCAAACACGCCGCGGTGAAGATCGAGACCGATGCCCGTCAACACGAGCAGGCGGTCCAGCGTGAGCGGGTGGCTGCGGAGCGTGCCGAACGTCGCAACACCAGCTACCTCCCGGCAGGAGGCGAACCGGGGCCTGCGGCGCTTCGGACGCCGGGTAGGTTCCGCCTACCCCGCCATCAGGACACTTCAGCGACGCTCGCGGGGGCGTATCCGTTTCTTGCCGAAGGTGGTCTCGGCGCTGACGGGGTGTTCATCGGGCAGGACCTCTACTCCGGTGGCTCGTTCGTCTACGACCCCTGGACGCTCTATGCCCGCGGTGTCATCACCGCCCCGAACATCGTGCTCGCAGGGATCGTCGGCTCCGGCAAGTCCTCCCTCGCGAAATCCCTCTACACGCGGTCGATCCCATTCGGGCGCCGCGTCTACGTTCCCGGTGACCCGAAGGGCGAGCACACTGCGGTCACGGAAGCAGTTGGTGGGCGGGCGATCGTCCTCGGGCATGGGCTGCGGAATCGTCTCAACCCGCTCGATGAAGGACACCGCCCCGGCGGACTCGCAGATGCGGAATGGGCGGCACAGGTTACCTCACGCCGCCGTGAGCTGATTGGTGCCCTGGCAGAGACGGTGCTGGATCGAGTGCTCTCCCCGTTGGAGCACACGGCGATCGACCTCGCACTCCAAGACGCTGTCCGATCCAGCGAGGTGCCGATCCTACCGATGGTAGTCGACCGCATCCTCACACCCGACCCCCAGGCCGTCACCGATGGACGCCTCGCCGAAGACGGACGCCTGGTCGGGCACGCGCTGCGGCGCCTGGTCGCCGGTGACCTCCAAGGGCTCTTCGATGGGCCATCGACCGTCAAGTTCGACCCGTCACTGCCGATGGTCAGCCTGGACCTGTCGCGGGTGGCAGAGAACTCGACGCTGATCTCGGTGCTGATGACCTGCTCGTCCGCGTGGATGGAGTCGGCATTGATGGACCCGAATGGTGGGCACCGGTGGGTGATCTACGACGAGGCATGGCGACTCATGGCCTACCCGGCACTCCTAAAACGCATGGATGCGCAGTGGCGGTTAGCGCGGCATTACGGGATCGCAAACATGCTGATCTTCCACAAGCTCACCGACCTCGACAACGTCGGCGACTCTGGTTCCGCTATGCGCGCCCTCGCCAACAGCTTGCTTGCGAATGCGGAAACGCGAATTATCTACCGACAAGAACCCGACCAACTCGGAGCCACCGCCGCAGCCCTCGGGCTCACCGGCACCGAGCAGAAACTCCTCCCAGGTCTCGGCACCGGTCAGGGACTGTGGCGGATCAAGGAACGATCCTTCGTCGTGCAACACCAACTCCATCCGGCAGAACTCGCGACGTTCGACACGACCGCGCGAATGAAAGGCTGAGGTCAGGCGTGGTTAGCAGCCGGGAAGTGCGCGAACAGGGATCGCGTCCTCGGGCAGCGCGTCGGCGCCCATGACCTTCCAATCGTGGCCGAGAACGCCGTGGAATCCACAGAGGCAGACGATCGCGATCCATCGCTTGATGACGTCGGCCACGGTGTGACGGAGTTCCTTCTCAAAGGGGGCGAAATCTGCACCGTTCTGTGTTCGTCGGTAATGGTCAGACAGTGCGGAGTTGCCGTCGATTGCGGCGCGTTCAACTTCCTCCCACATCTCCCATGAAGAACGGGAATGAACATCTCCGCCCCTGATCTGGTCGAGGTGGTGGTAACGACCGGCATCCGCGTAGTTTCGGAGAGTTCTGATCGTTGCGGCCCAAACCGGGTCGTTGTCGAGCGTGCAGACCCAGCTTTCCAGGAGCTTCTGGTGATCCCACCCTCCTGCTTTCACTGCTCTTCTGATCGTCTCGCGTAGACGTTCGTCCATTTCGTCCAAGGCATGGCCCCACCCCTGGCGAGTTGAGCCCATGTTCCTTGGCCAGCCTTCGCCGCGGGAGACGGCGACTGTACCGAGCGCGAGCTTCATGAGCCGTTCGACACCGATCGAGTATGTCGCGAGTACGGCGTCAATGTCCCGTTCGAGCGTTCCCTCTTGTCGGAGGAGACGATCAGCAGAGGCAAGAACTCTGCGCGCCGATGTGATCTCAGGCAGCAGGCCGTTCAGCCATTGTTGGCTGCTGAACTCCGACGTTTGCCTCATAGGAGAGATATTACCGACTCGGCACCGTTTCTCCCGGTGGTGCGCCTCTCGATGGAGTGGATGCAATGTCGGGCGCTTACCTATCCCTCGATCGATTCACCACGCAGCGAGGGAGCAAACAGATGGACACGATCAACGAGCTGGCAGCAGATGAGCGCACCGCAAGGATCATCCTCGCGGTCGCATCCGAACCCGGCGATGCGGTCACGGGGCGCATGATCCGCACCGTCGGCGTCACAGAGACCGTCGCCCGTGCCATTGCCGATGAGGTGCAGGTCGGGCCGGATGGTGATACCTGGCAGCGGCGTCTCGTGCCCCGCATCGACGCAGACCGGGTACGGCAGGTGCTCGCGGAAACTGAACGGCACGGCATGCGGGTGCTGATCCCGGGCGATACGGACTGGCCAGCGTCGGTCAACGCTCTCGGAGATCACGCGCCCGTCGCCCTGTGGGTGAAAGGCGACACCGCGCTGCTGGCAGCTCCCGTGTGGGATCGCCTCACCGTCACCGGCGCTCGGGCCTCCACCGGGTACGGGGAACACATCACCACTGAGTTGGTGCAGTCCGCGGTCTCCGATGCCAGAACGGTGCTCTCCGGCGGGGCCTACGGGATCGATGGTGCCGCGCACCGTGCGGCTCTTGCGTCGGGTGGTTCCACGGTCGCGGTGCTCGCGGGTGGCCTGGATCGCCCATACCCTGCAGGTCACTCCGAACTCCTTGGCCGGGTCGGCAAAGAGGGCCTGTTGTTGAGTGAGTTGCCGCCGGGTGCTGCGCCGACGAGGTGGAGGTTTCTGCAACGCGGCAGGCTCCTTGCCGCTCTGTCTGGCTCGGTCGTCATTACTGAAGCCGGCTACCGCTCCGGCTCCTTGCATACTGCGGCGCGTGCGATGGAACTGGGTCGTCCGGTCGGTGCGGTTCCTGGGCCGTTGACGAGTGCGGCGTCTGCGGGGTGTCACCGGTTGTTGCGTGACGGGCTCGGGTCGATCATCACTGGCTACGACGACATCCGCGAACTCCTCCACGGAGTACGTGACGGTGCGCACCGTGCGGTGCGGGAGCGAGCAGGACTCGAGACTGATCCGCTCGATCAGGAGAAGCCCGGCCCGGGTCGGAGGCCGCAGGGACCTGTGCTGTGAGGGTCTGGGTGGTGCACCTGCTGTGAAGGCGACCCGTGTCGGGTTGCTGCTCACCAGAACATCAGGAGGCATCTCGTGTCAGGATCACTCGCACACATTCCGCAGCCCGTGGCTGCGCCACCCCCGACCAGGCTCCGACGATGGCTGTCCGTGCTGCTGGCCCTGTTCTTGCTCGCGGGGTCGTTCGCGCTGAGTACGCAGCCCGCGCATGCGGCGAGTGAGGGCGTCGGCTACTGGTCTGACGGTGCGTTCCTCGGCGCGTACAACACCGGTGTCGACGGCCGGCAGGCGTATTGCGCCGACCTTCACGCCGCGCCTCCCTATGGGAATACGGCGGGGCCGGAGCGGATCACGTCGCTGGATTCGTTGTCTCGTCAGCAGCTTGCCGAGATGAACTATGTGCTGGATCGGTGGGGGCAGTCGGGTGACGCGAATGTGACGGCTGCGGTGGCGCTGTATGTGTGGTCGGTCGCGAGTCCTGGCATGTACAACTCGCATGGCATGTCCGGTGACGACTACTACGTCGCCCGGGCGCCGGCGTCGGAGCGCGGCACGATCCTTGCAAACCTCTCGACCATGCGACAGGAAGCGGCAGTGAACGCAGTCACGGATCCGTCGTTGTCGCTTGCGCTGGATATGACGGATCAGTACACCGGCGCTCTCACCGTCACCGCGCACCCGGCTTCACTGGCCGGGAGTGCGTCGCTCACGAATGCGGTGTTCTCGGACGGGGCCTCGACGCGGAATCTCGCCGTCGGTACGCACCCGATCACCGGCACCCCAGCCGACGGAGTGCCGTCGTACAAGATCGGCGCATCCATGACGGTGTCTGCTGCCGGGTACGGGGCCGCGCTCGACCTCTACACGACGCCCGGCGCGCAGCGCCTTGTCGCCGCTGTCGCGGGCTCTTCCACGGGCCTGTCGGCGTCGGTGGAGTCGCCGGTGATCGAGTTGGATTTCCAGCCGGAGATCACTACCCAGGTCGCCTCCCGATACGTCGCCGAGGACGACGCGTTCCTGGACGGGCTCACTGTCACGGTATCGAAGGGCACATGGATTCACCTCGACGGGAAACCGGTCGAGGTGATCGCGACCGGCACGCTGTATGGGCCGTTCGATGAGCAGCCCACCGAAGCCGACGCCCCGCCCGTGGGTGCCCCTGTCGCGGGCACCGAGACGGTGACGCTGACGGGTGCGGGGTCGTATACGTCGCCGGGCACGATCATCGCTCCGGAGTCGGGGTTCTACACGTGGGTGTGGGCGATCGACAAGGACGCGCACGGCGAGAACGCGAAGTACCTCACCGATTCGTTCACTGACCGGTTCGGGCAGGTGGCCGAGACCTCGGTGGTGCCGTTCCAGCCCATCGCCGTCTCCGAAGCCGACCAGCGCCTCGCCATCCCCGGTGATGCACTGACGGACACGATCACCGTGTCAAGCAGCAATGGTGCGTGGCTGAAGAAGGACGGCGTACACATTCCGGTGGTGTTCGAGGGCACCGCCTACCAAGTCCCCGGCACCCTGCCGCCCGCGCAGAACGCAGCGATCGATGGCAACGCGGTGCCCCTCGGGACCGTCACCGTCACAGCGGACGGCCCCGGCGTCTACACGTCACCGTCGGTGGTGGCTCCGTCGGGTGGGTTCGTGACCTGGGTGTGGGAGGTGAAGAAGGTCTCGCAGCCGGAGTGGGTGCGCGACTACCTCGCCGCCGACTGGCAGGACGACTACGGCATCAACGTCGAGACGACATCGGTGCGGTGGCCGATCACGGTGACCTCGCTGATGCGGGAGTACAACGTGCACCCCGGCGGGCGTGCGTTCGATGTCGTCACCGTCAGCGGGTTCCCGGCGAACCACGGTGACTTCACCGGCGACGGCTACTGGAACCCCGACCTCGATGAACTCCGTCACACCGTCTACGGCCCCTTCGCCACCGATATCGAGCTCACGGATGATCTCGACCTCACCGCTGCGCCGGTGCTGACGGAGCTCACGACGCCGGCACGGAATGGGGTCTACAAGCTCGGATACACCGATGAGGACAAGATCGTGCCGACCGAGCCGGGGTTCTATGTGCTGGTGACAACGTTCGAGGGTGACGATCGGGTGCAGCCCTATGCGTCGTCTCCGGCGGATGTGCTCGAACGCTTCTACGTCCCACCGACGAATGCTGAGGTGCCGGTGTCGGTGATCACGCAGGCCACACCGGAGGCGGCCGTCGGGGAACCATTCTCGGATACGGCGCTCGTGCAGGGCACGACGATTCCCGACGGCGCGTATCTGGTGTTCCGTGCGTACGGGCCGCACCCGGCGGAGGTCGGGGCTGTGTGTGAGTCACCGTTCTACGTCAGCGACGAGATCCCCGTCACCCAGGCCGGTATCTACCATTCCGGCACCACCACCGTCACCGAGCCCGGGAACGTCTACTGGGTCGAAACCCTATACGGCGCCGACGGCGCTGTGATCGCCGAAGGGGCGTGTGGGGCGCCGGGTGAGACCACGGTCGTCATCGAGCAGCCGGAAGAACTTCTCGTGAAGACGAACGCGGTGCCGACGGTGGTGTTGGGTGAGCCGGCGCATGATGTCGCAACCGTTACCGGCGCCGTGCCGGAGGGTGCGCGCCTGGTGTTCGAGGCGTACCGGCAGCAGACCGGTGAGGCGCTGTGCACGGCGGAGGAGCTCGTGTTTACCTCCGCCGTGATCGACCTGAATGGTCCCGGCGAGTACGCCTCGGATGAGGTGGTCTTCGATGAGACCGGTACCTATTACTGGGTGGAGACGGTGATCGATAAGGACGGTCTGATCTTGCACCGTGGCCTCTGCGGCGCACCGGATGAGACCACCACCGTCACCCCCGTACCGGAGGAGCCTGGAAAGCCGGGAGCGCCGGGTGAGTTGGCGCAGACCGGCGGTGGTAACTGGTGGCCGCTCGGTCTCGCCGGTGGCCTGATGGCCGCCGCAACCGGTGGGGTGCTGCTGTTCGGTCGCCGCCTCGCGATCGCCCGCGAACGCGACGGGTACGTCCGTGAAGAGGACGAGGCGTTCGAGGAGTTCAAGGCCCAGTTCGAGGGAGCAAAGGAGGACTAACCAAGGCTGCTGATCCGCTGGCGCCCCACTATGGCGGGTCAGCACGGGAGGGCACGAACCAACCCCCAGGTTCGTGCCCTCCCACCTTTCCGTCTTCTGCATCCATAGGGGACGCGGGCGCACCTACATGGCGACTGCCGTTCGTCTTGGAAGGACCCGCCCGTGACCCCGAAACCCCGCTACCGCCGCACCACCCCCGACACTCAGCCCCCGACGACGCCTGTGCCTCCGGACGGTGGGCCGGTCGTGCTGCCGGTGGTGGAGTTCACCATCAGCGCGGACGGTGCAATGACGGTCACCGTCGACGGGGCACCGTACCTGCCTGAGCCGTTCGCACCGGGATGGCGTCGCGAATCATTCCCCGCGATTCTCGACACCCTCGCAGCCCGCTACCGCACCCCGCTGCGGGTGCAGGTTCGGGAAGCAGACGGATCGACGTTCACCGACATCATCACCCCACCACGCGAACGCCCCACCACGAGACCTTGGGAACGACCCGCGCCGGAGACGCTGACCCCGCCTGTGACTGCGGTGCCGCCGGTGCTGCATCAGGTCGCGGGTGCGGGGTTCGTGCCGGGTGAGGATGTCGCAGTTGCGATCATTCACGCACACTCCGACGCCAGCCTCGATGGCACCGCCCGCGCCCTCCTCACCGCGCAGCAGGCCGCAACCGCGGTGACCGGTGAAGTAATTCTCCTCGGACGTGTCTCCGGCACCCTTGTCCTCAGCAGGCTCCCATGAGCACTCCCAGGCAAGGCGGGGCGCTCGGTGATGAGCTCGCGAACCTCGGCATTATCGCCCTCATCGCCGCCGCGGCCCTCGCCGTCATCCTCCGGGTAGCTGGCACGATCGCCGCGTGGGCGACAGGGATCGCACAACCGAGTGGTGGCATCGAAGCTGGCCTCCGTGTCCTCCTGCACCCCGCCAACCCGGGCACTGCGCTCGGTTCCGATGACCTGAACGCCGTCGTCTACTGGATCGTCGCGGGGCTGCTGATCCTCGGTGTCGGTGCGGCGGGCTGGTGGGTGTGGCGCACGTTCCGGGAGCACACCCGGCGCACGAAGATCGACCCTTACCGGATCGTCGGGATCGCAACCCGCACCGACGTCGCTACCGCAGCGTCGGAGAGGGCGCTGCTGCGCCGCGGCGGGCAACTCCGCCCCTCACTGCCAAAGCCCGAAGCGCAGGACGTGGGCTATCTCCTCGGTGCCTCGCGAGGCGTGAACGTGTGGGCGAGCGTCGAGGACTCGATCCTGCTGATCGGGCCACCACGCTCCGGCAAAGGCCTGCACGTCGTCATCAACGCGATCCTCGACGCGCCGGGCGCGGTCGTTACGACCTCCACGCGCCCGGATAACCTCACCGCCACTCTCACTGCCCGCAGTGCTGAGGGGCGGCCGGTGGCGGTGTTCGACCCGCAGCACCTTGCCGAAGGGGTTCCGGCGGGGCTCAGGTGGTCGCCGATTCGTGGATGTGATGACCCGTTGACGGCGATGATCCGCGCCACCGGCCTCGCCGCCGGCACCGGGCTCTCCGCTGGCGGTGTCGAGGGCGGTGACTTCTGGGAAGGGAAAACCCGCACCGCCCTCCAAGTCCTCCTTCACGCTGCTGCGCTTGATCACCGCACCCCGGCAGAGTTGTTCCGGTGGACGCTCGACCCTGCTGCGGCTTCCGATGCGGTCGCGATCCTTGCCGCGAACCCGCACGCTGCGACGGGGTGGGCGGACTCGTTGCAGGCGATGATCGACTCCGACCCCCGCACGAGGGATTCAATTTGGCAAGGAGTTTCGCTCTCGCTCGCTGCCCTCGCCGATCCGCGTGTGCTCGACGCCGTGAGTCCCGGCCCAGATGAGAAGTTCGACCCGGAAGAGTTCCTCCGCAAGCGCGGCACTGTGTATCTCTTGGCGACGGGGGCTGGGGCGAACAACAGTGCGGCGTTGGTGTCGGCGTTCGTGGAAGACCTCGTAGAAGCCGCCCGCCGCCTCGCCGCCAGATCACCCGCAGCCCGCCTCGACCCGCCACTGCTCCTCGCGCTCGACGAAATCGGGAACCTCGCACCGTTGCCGTCCCTGCCGACGTTAATGGCGGAGGGCGGGGGTACGGGGATCACGACGATGCCGGTGTTGCAGTCACTCGCCCAGGCCAGGGAGAAGTGGTCGGAAAACGCGGCCGGAGCGATCTGGGACGCCAGCATTGTGAAGATCATCCTCGGCGGAGCATCCAACAGCCGCGACCTCCAAGACCTCACCACCCTCATCGGCGAGCGGGATGAGATCACCGACTCCACCACCATCGGCGACCATGGCTCCCGCTCTGCACAACGCTCCATCCGGCGGGTAGCGATCATGCCGCCCGACGTGATCCGCACCCTCCCATTCGGCACCGGCCTCATCCTCCTCCGCGCAGCACCACCCATCGTCGCGAAGCTGCGCGCATGGACGGGCAGGCGGGACAGCGGCGAGCTCCGCGCACAGCGGGCCGTGGTCGAAGAATCCTTGCGTCAACGCCCGTAACCAGGTCAAGAGCGGGAACGTGCTGCGCACCTCTCCAGTGAACGGCGACCACCGCGGTCACCGTCTTTGAGAGGAGTACCCCATGACTATCGATACGCAGCAGTCCATCTCAGGGTTCATTGCCACACAGCCCCGGCTGAGTGTCGGTGAGAATGGGGTGTCGAGGTTTCACGCCCGTGTCGGCATTGAGCATGCTCGGCAGGAGCCTGATGGGTCGTTCACGCAGTTGGAGCCGACGTTCCATGACCTCGCGATCTTCCGCAAGACCGCAGAGGAAGCTGCAGCACGGTTCCGCAAGGGCGACCGCTTCGTCGCCTCCGGGCGCATCCACGAGTACACGTACGAGAAGGATGGGCAGCAGGTACCCGCGGAGGAGTTCATCGCTTCTCGGGTCGGCCACGATCTCGCACGCACCCGCTACGAGGTAGACCGCACACCCCGACGCCCCAGCGTCGATCACGATGCGCCGAGCCCGGATGATCTCGGCCACGATGCGGCGACCCGCGCTCAGGCCACCCACCCGACACGCGCAAGCGTCTGACGGTGGCGATCGTTATGGACGAGAACACCACCGCAGACGACACGGTCGATGAAGAAGTCGAGTTCGATGCCGACTTCGAAGGGCCACTGTTGGTTGAGCCCCCGCATCCGATCAACTGGAACCTCCTCGGGCCCGAAGACCTGGAAGCGGAGTGGCTGGAACTGAACCGGTGGGTGCATTGGCTGCGCCGCACCTACGGACTCCCGGCGGCGGTCATCCCGCCGTTCTGGCATCACCACCCGGAACTGCTGTGGGAGCTCTCCGCCCTGCACCTGCACTGGCTGTGCTGCTACGACGCTGAGAAGAGTGGTTCGGCGCCGCTGGCGTGGCATCGAGACTTCGCCGACGCCAAACTTCGTCTTCGCGACTGGGTCGCCACCAACGGCACGCGCCTCGACCGTGACCGCCCCACCCGACAGACGGCCTGGCCCGGCGAAGCACCAGCACCTCAGGTAGAGGACGTGACCATCGAGGACCGGGAGACCGAGTTCATAGAGTTCGTCCTCGCCGAAGTCGAGAAGCGACGCGAGGAAGAGGACCAGTTCTACCGTTCCCTCGATCCGCGCACGGGCGAGATCTCATGAACGAGACCACTGCGCCAGTCGTGCAGTCACCGTTGCTGCACAGTCGCGATGTTGCCACCTATCTGAAGGTGTCGGAATCGACCCTGTCGCGGTGGCGGTCAGCGGGGACCGGGCCGCCGTTCATCCGAATGAGTGGGATCGCGCGCTACCGGATCGAGGCGGTCGAGGCGTGGCTTGCCAAGTTGGAACAAGATCATGCCGCGGAAGGGTGAACCGCTCCTGAAAGCAGATCCGAAGCCCGTGCCGCCCATCGGTGTGAAGGTCTCAACAGACATGGAGCGCCGTTCCTACGGCATCCGTGCCCGGGCGAGGTGGACAGACCCGATCACGAAACGCCGGGTGATCCGCTCAGAGATCGTCACCGACGAAGCAGCAGCACACGCGTTCTTCGATCAACTGCGTGACTCCTCCGTCAAGGGCATGGACACGGCCATGACGTTGACGGAGTTCGTCACCTCTATCGGCGACCGCTGGGCGCGGGGTCTTGATCCGACCTCCACCGGCGAGACCTATGGTTTCGGCCTGAAGCTACGGGTGCTGCCCGCGCTCGGGCATCTGCCGGTGACGCAGATCACAGCCGGGATCATCGACCGGACGATCGATGAATGGGAGCAGCGCTACGGGACGTCAACGATCAAGAACTCCATCGCACCCCTCGTGCGGGTGCTTGACGAGGCTGTACGCGATGGGCTTCTCACGATCAATCCTGCGAAGAACCGGGCAAAGCGCAGCCTGAATCGCAATGCGTTTCGCACGCAGTCGGCCGAGCAGGCATCGCCGCGGGCGCATGCGATCCCGGATATGAAGACGTTGAACAGGCTCGCGAAGGCGTGCGGGAAGATCGACCAGTCCTACAGCGATTTCGTCATGCTCGCAGCCCTCCTCGCCGCACGCTCATCCGAGGTGTCCGGGTTGCAGGTCGGCGACGTGCGATTCGAGAAGAGCCTCGTCGTCATCGCCCGCCAGATCTTCCCCGGCAAAGGCGGCCTCGTCACCAAACCCACCAA
>Ga0116169_1002514_pt1 | contig 13340 bp, 9 predicted proteins | sample AD_UKC130_MetaG_FD_89796 | JGI IMG/M metagenome (GOLD analysis project Ga0116169, IMG submission 89796) | Active sludge microbial communities of municipal wastewater-treating anaerobic digesters from Canada - AD_UKC130_MetaG | ecosystem: Engineered > Bioreactor > Anaerobic > Digestate | place...
CCGGGCATCCGGCCTTGACATCTGTCTGAACCTACAATACAATGAACCCACCAATTCATTCCTTTCTATGCCTAATGACTCTTCCAGGGAATTTTATGCGAACACGACTTCAGAAAGTGGGGTGTCACTGATCATGTATCGCGAACAGTCGGAAAACGGCATATCGGCCAATAAGAAGGTACTTCAGGGCATTCCGCAGAATGATGTTCCGTTGTACCCGATAAAATTCCGCCCTCTCTTTAAGAACTACATCTGGGGAGGAAGAAATCTGGAGAGACTGGGAAAGGAACTGCCCGAAGGCAGGGTTGCGGAGAGCTGGGAGATATCCACCCACCCGGACGGCATGGGCATCATCGCCAACGGGCCTTTTCAGGGGCATACCCTCCAGGAGCTGATCCGTGCGCATCCCGTAGCCATCGTCGGAACAGCCAGCTATCAGGCATACGGGGAACACTTCCCGCTGCTGCTTAAGCTCATCGACGCCAACGACTGGCTCAGCGTGCAGGTCCATCCCGACGACCGTTACGCCGCCCTTCATGAAAGGGACACCGGCAAGACCGAAGCCTGGGTGGTGCTTGAAGCGGAGCCCGATGCCACGATCATCCACGGCCTCAACCGGGATATCAGCCGGGAGGAACTGAAGGCTTATCTCCAGGAAGGCAGGCTGAACCAGATCCTGAAGTACCGGCCGGTCCGGAAGGGGGATGTGGTCTACATACCCGCAGGAACCATCCATGCGGCCGGCAGGGGCCTTCTCCTTGCGGAGGTCCAGCAAAATTCCAACGCGACCTACCGCCTGTATGACTATGATCGCAAAAACCCTGACGGGACTTCCAGGCCGCTGCATATAGAAAAGGCCCTGGACGCCATAGACTACGGCAGGGTCCGCCAGGACGGCTTTGTGGATGGACTTAAGGTTTGTCCGGAACCTGGCCTGTGCGTGGAATACCTGATAGCCGATCCCCATTTCTTCATCCAACGCCTGACCGTCACGTCGGAAGCCGCATGCATTGCGGACGGCCGATCCTTCCATGCCCTGATCATCCTGTCCGGCCAGGGCCAGTTGTCCTGGAAGGGCGGAACGCTTCCCTTCAGGACCGGCGAATCCATCCTCATACCGGCAGAACTGGGAAGCTACCGAATCCAAGGCCATGCCGCCATCCTGAAATCCTTCGTGGGCGACCTGACCAGGGATGTCCTGGAGCCCCTGGCGGAAGCAGGCTATTCCCCGGAAGCGATCCGGGAAAAAGTCGCCGGCTTCCAGCGTCAGGATTGACCTTTCTGTTGCATCTTCATTCGTTTATGCGATATCAAACACGCTGTTGACAGACAACAGGCCCGCTAGCTCATGGGCTGAAAAACCATCGGGCAGCTGGGCCTTTTCGACCGTGACAACCCATTCCCGGCCGGCGGTAAGATCAAAATAGTTGTCGCTGAACACAAGATCCCTGTCCGGCACCGAGAGCTCCACAAACCGGGCATACGCTTTGGACTGAAGCCTTATCACAAATGCCGCTTCGCTTTCCTCCACGCGCCAGGTTATTCCGGGATCCGAAAAATGATAATGCTTGGGCTTGACGAAGAGGCTGGTTCCCCGGGAAATCACCTGTCCTCCCTCGAGCAGCTCGTACTCCAGGTACCGGTTCATCCGCACTTCCTTAGCGGCGATTTCCTCCGCCAGATCCAGCTCGGCAATATTCCGGGCCGAAAGAGCGGGAACCTCCGCGGGTGCCGAGTCCTCCCTGACAACCGAGCCATCGTTATTCCGGATAAACCACCTGACAACCCCTGAAAAGGGTATCCTGCGTTCATTGCTCACGTTCAGAATACCCACGCCTTCCCCCAGGTCGCAGGACAGCAGGACGGGCGCAAAGAAACGTTTGGCCGCGTAATGGAGGGCCTTCCAGCGGCCATGGTAATCGATGCTGGACCAGGAGGCCACCGGCCAGCAGTCATTGAGCTGCCAGTAAAGGGCACCCATGCACCGCCCCCTGTTCCTGCGCATATGCTCAACGCCGAAGGCGATGGCCTCCGCCTGGAGAAGCTGGGAAGCGTAAACCAGTTGGCGGAGATCCCTGGGATACCGGTAGTTCTGCGACAGATAGGCCAGTATTCTGCCGTTGGCGGTTTCATTTTTCTGGTGCCGCTCCATAACGTAGGAAAAGATATTCCTGTCCTGGGGCAGGGTAAAGCTTTCGATGGTCTTCATGGCGGGAAAGGACTGGAAGCCGAATTCCGAGCAGAACCTGAAATAATGGTTCCTGTAGTCCTCAAAGGGTTTCATGCCATGCCACACATCCCAATAGTGGGTATCGCCGCAATTGACATCCTCCGGACGCTGGAAGCCGCCGAAGCTGGATGGCGAGGACGGCCAGTAGCTGTGCTCATCGTCATGCTGGGCCAGTATTCCGGGTATCAGGCGCTCAAAAAGGTCTATATAATCGGCTCTCAGCTTGTCGTTGGCGGGAATGTCCCAGTTCACAAGGCCTGTTTCAATCTCATTGTTGCCACACCAGAGGGCCAGGCAGGCATGATGGCGCATCCGCCGGACATTGTCTTCCACTTCCCGGGCAATATTCTCCCGGAAAGCCGGGTTCAGATCATACAGGGCACAGGCAAAGGCGAAATCCTGCCATACCAGGATCCCATAGCGGTCGCAAAGGCTCAGCAGATAATCGTCAGCATAGTGTCCGCCGCCCCAGATGCGCAGCATGTTAAAATTGGCCCGTACGCAATCCCGGATCAGGCGTTCGGTCTTTTCGGGGGTACGGCGCCCCAGCAGGCAGTCTTCCGGGATATAGTTGGCCCCCATGGCGAATATCCTGACCCCGTTGACCACAAAGGCGAACTCTCTTCCCCACTGATCCCGGCCCGTGCTCAGTTCAACGGTCCGAAGCCCGATTTCATATTCCCGCTCATCCAATATCTCCTGATCCCTGATGATGACCTTCACCCGGTAAAGGGGCTGATCGCCGTAGCCGTTGGGCCACCAGAGCCTTGGGTTTTCCACCATGGTTTCAAGAACGCAGCCTTCCTGTTCAAAGCCTGTGCAGGCATGGGTTACGCTGCCGTCGGGATGCAGAATCGTCATTTCCGCCGTCAGCCGTCCTTCCCGGAAACGCTTCACCGTGATTTCCGCGGAAAGCTCAACCCTGTTTTCCCGGTGATGCTGCCTGAAGCGGACATCCTCCAGGATAGCAGTCCGGTATCCCTGAAGGTAGATGCTTTTCCAGATGCCCATATCGGGCAGCACAGGCCCCCAGTCCCAGCCAAACATGCAATGGGCCTTTCGGATGTGCTGGTAACCGGGCATGGTATGGGAGGTACCCCATACGGGGCGTTTCATGTCCATCTTCCGGACGTAATCCACGGGAGAGGAAAACCGGATGCACAGATGGTTCTCCCCGGCACGCAGGTATTCCTTTACGGGGAATTTATAGGTCCTGTGCATGTTCTCAGCCTTTCCGACAGTCCGGCCATTGAGAAGGACGGTGGCCAGGGTATCCAGCCCTTCGCAGACAAGCCATACCTCGTCCTGGGAAAGCAGGGCTTCATCGGCCTCAAAGGTCCTCGAGAAAGCATAATCCTCCTCGCAGACCCTATAGGCCTCTTCTTCGTTGTCGCGCCAGAAGGGATCAGGGATCAAGCCTGCGTCCAGAAGGCTCTCGTATACGCTGCCGGGAACCTTTGCAGCGGCTACGGGCCGCCCTTCCTTTTCCAATGTCCATGTACCGTCAAGCATACGCTTCATAGCCGACATCCTTTCAAAAGGTATTTCCCATATTTCCCGCACTCAAAGAGGATTTACCGTTGATGTCGTCCGGGTTATGCAATCTCCGGAAGGCGCTGTGGGCTGTTGCAGCATGCGCAGCCCGAATGATGATATGGCCTTCCTATCATATACCACAGTGCATCAGGATATAAATCTTTATTCATCCGCCTTTCAGCCATATGGAAAAAAATTTTAATTTAGGTGTTGACACCGATATCATGTTTTGCTATTATATATTTGTAACGATTTCAAATATGTAATAAAAACATAATTCATGGAGGGGTTTTTATCATGAAGAAGTTTGTATGTTCCGTATGCGGCTATGTTCACTATGGGGATGAGGCTCCTGAGAAATGCCCTCAGTGCCAGGCCTCAAAGGAAAAGTTCAGAGCGGCAGTTGATCTTTCCAACCTTGAGTTTGCCGACGAGCACAAAGTGGGCATTGCGGCAGGGCTTGATCCCGAAGTCGTAGAGGGACTGAGGGCCAACTTCATGGGAGAATGCACCGAAGTGGGCATGTACCTGGCCATGAGCAGGCAGGCCGACAGGGAAGGTTATCCCGAGATAGCCGAGGCTTACAAGCGCATTGCCTTTGAGGAAGCCGAGCATGCGGCCAAATTTGCTGAGCTTCTCGGCGAAGTTGTTTCCGCCAGCACAGAGGCCAACCTGAGGGCAAGGGTTGAGGCCGAGCACGGCGCAACCCAGGGCAAGAAGGATCTGGCTACAAGGGCCAAGGAACTGAACTATGACGCTATCCATGACACCGTTCACGAGATGGCCAAGGACGAAGCAAGGCATGGAAAGGCATTCAAGGGCCTGCTCGAAAGGTATTTCGGCAACAAGTAAAAATAAGACCCATATCGGCAAATATGGGCTTTCTGATAGCAAAACCGGAATGGTGTAGACCATTCCGGTTTTGCTTTTCTTCCCACGATATCAGCCCGTGCGGTTCAAGCGCTGAACAGTTGCTCGTTCCGCCCGGACATCTCAGTAACCTTTTGCTCAACAACCTCAAACAGCTCAAAGATCCTGCGGGAGCATGCCAGGGTCTCCTCCAGCAATTGCTCGGCCTCCGTCCAGCGATTCCCCCTGATGGCCGCCAGCACCTTTTCGCCCTTCCTGTGCAGTTCGTCGTGAACTTTTCCGATCTCCGACCATTCATAAGCAATGTTTTCATGTTTCACATGCAGAACATGGTAAATATGCCCGAAGGCACACTTGGTGCTGTCGGTCTGCAGGGGCTCAGGCTTCCGGTTGGCAACGATGCGTCTGAGCTTTTCTATCCACTTGCCGTGCGCCTCTTTTGCGGCATTGATGTGCGAGAGGAACTGTTCGTTGTTCATGGCATGGATACCGCCCATGACCAGGTTATAGATATCCGCTGTCAGCCTGGACATATTGGCATCAATGACGGAGATGATTTTTGCCGACTCTGCCGCCGTCCGGGATTGCTCCACGATGCCCTCGGTCATGAAGGTTATGCGCTGTGTCTCCTCACTGGTGTTCTTCATGGCTTTATTGATTTCATTGGCGGCAAGGGCGATCTCATTCATGGCCGAGGCCAGATCGTTGACGCCGTTCACAGTCTCTTTCAGGCTGCTGACATTCTCATGGATGGATTTGCTGATGTCCTCAATCCTTTGCGACATCTCCATTGTGGATTCAATGGTGTTCGACATGCTCTGTCTGCCCTCGTTGGCAGCTTTCTGGATACCTTGTATAAAGCTTCTCATGCCCTCGAGGTTGTTCTTGGTGTCATCGGCCAGTTTTCTGATCTCATCGGCAACCACGGCAAAGCCCCTGCCCGACTCCCCCGCACGGGCAGCCTCAATCGCCGCGTTCAGAGCCAGCATGTTGGTCTGCTCGGCGATTTCCTCAACGCCTGCCACAATCTCATTCACCTTGGCGACCATTTCAACCAGGGCCTCTATCTTGGCGGACATATCGTTGGCATCTTTTATCACGTTATCCTTGATTTGATTGATCTCCTCGATCTGCCTGATGCTCCTGCCATTCAGTTCGATCAGATCCTGGGATTGCCTGGTGATCTTATTCAGCGTTTCGGTGTGGTTCTTGATGGAGTCATTGACATAATCCATGCTGGCAGTCGTTTGCTCCACGATGGCCATATTGGTTTCGCTCATCGCGGTCATTTCCTCGGCAAACTGGCTGATGGACTCCGCCAGAAACGACATGTTCACATCGAAATCGCTGAGTTTTGATATCTCGCCAAGCATTTCCACCGATGTGGAGGCCAGGGACTCCTCATTGTTCAGGAGCCTTTCAAACTCATCAAGAATGCGCTGATGGATAGGGCGGTGAACCACCGGTTTTTCGACTCGATTACCGCTTAATCTGGCAGTGACATAATTGATAATCAGATCAGCTTCATGACAGGCCTTGGCTCTGAGCATCCTGCATCCCCCCGCGAACGATATAAAATGAACTGATCAACATACTTTGAGTAATTGTTTTATACCCAGATTCGCCCGGTCAATAACAGAGGATGGCTCCGGATGCTCATTGTAAGGCATCTGTCTGTTATTACAAAAAAAGCGGGCTGCCGCCCGGTTCACCTTACTTCAGGGCGGCTTTCAGCACAGCCTCCACTTTTTCCAGGGTGGGCACGCCCTCATGCAGCTTTTCCCTGCCGATATAGAAGGCCGGAACATACCAGTAATCATATTGATCCGCAATATCAGGCCTTGCGCTCTCATCAATCCGCTCGATTTCAATGGCCTGGTACGCGGGATTTTTCTCCATCAGGGTCTTCAGATAGTCTTCAGCCTGTTTGCAATACGGGCATCCTGGAAGTTTGAACATGGTTACCTTTTTCATAAAGTCACCTGCCCCCTTAATAGCTTTAATAATTATATTTTCCCCAAAACAACGGGCTTGCAAGCGTTTTGCTCGGTCCGCAAGGATACCGCAGGCTTGCTGATGCAGCCTTACCGCTTTCCCCGCTCACTGGACCCTGTAACGTCCGGAATGGACAACCTTCCCGTTCCCATCGAGAATATAATAGGTAAAATCATTATATTTATACGCCCTGGCATAGCCGGTCGTGAAATCCTCCACCTCATCGTAAACCGCATCGACGACCATGTTACCGGAGGTATTGATGAATCCCCATTTTCCTCCGGCCTCCATCCGGGTCTGGACAGCTGCCAGCCCGTTCCGGAAATCCTTCGCCCAGGCGAACCGGGGTTCTATGGCGATTTTCCCGTTCCTGTCGATATAGCCGTACAGATCATCTTTCCGGAAGACGGCCAGTCCGTTGGAAAAGGTACCGAAGGCATGTTCAACGGCGGCCACAGGGTTACCTGTCTTGTCGATGATGAATTTTTCGCCGTCCTTCTCCGCGTAAGCCAGGCCTTCCCCGAAATCGCCGGCATCCGTGTACCGGGGCTCAATGGCGATGGTATAGTCGGCACCGATATAGCCAAACAAATTGTCCTGCCTGATCAGGGCCAGTCCGTCTGAAAACCGGGAGCAAATCTCATAATCCTCCGGAATGAACACCTCACCGTCGGTGTTGACAAAGCCTCTGACCACTTCCTCCCCGCGGAATGCCCATACCAGCGCCCGCCCCTCGGGCGTGAAGCTTTCGGCATACAGAAACCGGGGTTCGACGAGCTCCCGTCCCGTGGCATCAATAAACCCCCACAGGGCGTTCCCGGACTCCCAGTCGCCTTTGCATACCACCGCATATCCGTTGACAAACGCATCGGCACCGTCATATCCGGGCGGTATCACAACCTGGTTCTGCTTGTTGATATAACCATACCGCTCCCCGTCGGAAAAGATGGCCAGCCCTTCCGAGAAATATCCGGCATAGGCGTTGACCGGCTCTATGACCGTCTCGCCCCGGGGATTGAGATATCCCCATTTGCCGTCTGCTTCAAAGGGCAGCAGGACCTCATCCATATCCCGTGATAAAACCGCTTTCCCTGTCCCGGATCCGGAACAGGCACCCAGGCACAGCATGGCTGCCAACAGGCAAAAAATCCGAAGAATACGCTTGTTCATGAACCGTCCTTCCCGTTTTCGCAAAATACGGAACAGCTTGATGAAGCCATCGCGGAAACTGCAGCGGACATCCGGCCTCAGCAAGGGGCCGATAGCCCCGAATCAGCCGAATACCGCCTCACCCAAAACTTTTCCTATGGCATCGTTGATGACCAAATCAGCCCGCTGGTCATAGGGCGTGGGGGATTTATTGATCAGGACCAGCCTGTTCCCGCTGTAGTAGTCGATGAGGCCGGCCGCCGGATAGACGGCCAGGGATGTTCCCCCCACAATCAGCATATCCGCCTTCTGGATATGGGAGGTGGCCCTCTTCAAAATACGCATGTCCAGGCCTTCCTCATAAAGCACCGCATCCGGACGGACCATTCCGCCGCATTGGCGGCATTTGGGGACTGTCTCCGGATAATCCACCACATACTTGAGGTCATAATTCTCCCCGCATTTCATGCAGTAGTTCCGGAAGACGGAACCATGGAGCTCCAGAACCTCCTGGCTTCCGGCCATCTGGTGCAGTCCGTCGATGTTCTGGGTGACCACCGCTTTCAGAATCCCCCGCTTCTCCAGTTCGGCAAGGGCCTGATGGGCCCGGTTCGGTCTGGCTTCAGCGAAGATGAGATTGTTCCGGTAATATTCGAAAAACTCCTCCGGATAGGCCATAAAAAAGGTATGGCTCAACAGTTGCTCGGGCGAGCGCCCGTATTTTGTCAGGGTTTTGTAAATCCCGTCCTCGCTTCTGAAATCGGGTATATTGCTCTCGGTGGAAACGCCGGCCCCGCCGAAGAAGACCACATAGCTGCTGCTTTCAAGCATCTCCTTCAATGCTGCCAGTTTATCTGCACTCACCGCAAACACCCCCTTCTGGCAATGGAACGCCGCATCTTTTATCCGCAGCCTTCCGGGCAGGGTATCCCGCCCCTATCATTATAGCACTTTTATCCTGTACAGCCCGTCCATTCCGGGGAATAACAGAAAAGGCACCGATAGGGGTTGCTATCAGTGCCTCCGTCATTGCCCGGCGCTAAACGGTTTCCTTCACCAGCGGGTTGCTCCAGTCCCTGCAGAGCACAATGGCCTGATCCTCGGGCATCGGCTTGCTGATAAAATAACCCTGAGCCCGATGACATTTTCGCTTGATAAGGTACTCTATCTGCTCTTTCTTCTCAACGCCTTCTGCCAGGACCACAAGGCCCATCTTGCGTCCCATCATGACAATGGTATCGATAAAGCTTTCACCGATTTGGCCCGTGCTGATGCTGTCGACAAAAGACTTGTCGATTTTCAGCGTATTGATGGGCAGCTGCTTGAGCGAGCTGAGGGACGAAGAACCCTTTCCGAAATCGTCCAGGGCGATCTTCACGCCGGCCTCCTTCAGCTGGAGCAGCCTTGTCCTGATGGTCTGATAAGACTCCACCAGAATCGACTCGGTGATCTCCAGCTCCACCTGTTCCGGCTTAAGCCCGGATTCTTCAATGGTGTTCAGGACCATATCCACAAAGTTTTCCTGGAGCAGCTGGAGTATGGACACATTAACGGCTATCATCATATCCCGATAGCCCATATCATTCAGCTTTTTAAGGAACATGCAGGCATTTTTGAGGACCCACTGGCCGATGGGAATAATAAGATGGGTCTCCTCGGCAATGCCAATAAAATCCAGAGGCGGGACAAACCCCAGTTCAGGATTCTGCCAGCGGAGGAGGGCCTCAAACCCTGTAATTCTGCCATCCAGGATATCCATCTGGGGCTGGAAGTACAGGAAGAACTCATTGTTGTCCATGGCACCCCGCAGGTTCTTCTCAATCTTCATCCTTTTCTCAAAGGCGATTTGTAGATCCTTATTATATATAAAGTACTTGTTCTTGCCGGTGGCCTTGGCCCGGTACATGGCCAGATCCGCATGCCGCAACAGTTCCTCGGTATCGGTTCCATGATCCGGATAGATGGCAATGCCAATGCTCACGGTGACATATAACGTACTTCCGCCTATGGTAAAGGGCTTGGCAAAGCTGTGAATGATCTTCTGGGCGAAATCTTCCACCGCCCTGATGCTTCTGGGAGAGCAATAACAGATGATGAACTCGTCACCGCCCAGCCTGTAGATGGTCTGATTCTTTCTCAATATGGCCGACAGCCTTTTGCCCATCTTGACAATCAGCTTGTCACCATTGGTATGACCCAGCGTGTCATTGATAAACTTGAAATTATCGGAATCCACATACAGGAGCGCGCACAGCTCGTCTTTTCTGGTCTTGATGATTTCCTGCATGTTCTCAAACAGGGACAGCCTGTTGGGAAGCCCGGTCAGGGAATCATGATAGGCATTCTGGCGGAGCTTTTCCTGGATGTCCTTCATTTCCTCATACTTGACGCTCAGCTCACCCTGGGTGGCAAAAAGCTCCTCATAGGTGGCTTCCATTTCCTCATAGCTTTCCTGGAGCTTCTTTTCGGCCACTTTCAGACGCCTGACATAGATGACCAGGACAACGATCAGAACGGTGAGGATGATGATTACGCCCAATACAACCAGGACTTCCAGCTTGTATTCGTCGAAAAAGGAGAACGGACTGTTGATGACTTCACTGTTTGGGTCTATCCGGTCGAGGGGAATGCCGAACCGGGCCAATTGCTTGTAATCATAGATCGTTCTCACGGTTTTTTCCCGGGATACGGGTATGTCGGAGGCGGATTCCCCGTTCAGTATGCGCAGAGCGATCCTGGCCGCATGCTCTCCCTGCAGCCGGCCGCTCAGCACGCTCCCGCCTATTGCGCCGTGCCCTATGGTGAAATCATACAGGTGGAAAACAGGCACCTTGCTCCGCTGGCTGATCATATGGCACAGCTGCTCAAAGCTCATGCTGTTTCCGTCCTTGTCGGAATAGAAAGAGACGATGTAGATGGCGCTGTCGGATTCGATGCGCTCAACGGTATCAAAGATCTCCTTGTAGGTCATGTTGTTGAGGCTGATGCCCTCGATGTCGGGCCTGATTTTCTTCAGCGTGGAAAGGGCAAGTTGCCCGGAAGACATGCCGCTTTCGGTCGTGTCATAAAGGATATAGATCTTTTTCAGGCCGGGCATGGCTTCAATAGCCAGCCGGACCGTGTCACCGGGATCAACCTGTTCAAGGATGCCCGTCACATTATCATGTCCGGATACGATGGCGTCCATTCCCATCTCATTGACACCGCAGAACACCACCGGCGCATTGGAAAACAGCTCCGCCCGGTTCTTCAGGGCAAACTCCAGGGCGGCATCATCCGAGGTGATGATCACATCGAGCTGCCGATCCCTGTACTTGTAGCGGTAATACTCCGCCAGGCGCCTGAGGTTGTCCTCGTTGGGGTAGTTCTTCCAGTCCATGTATTCGACGGAGATATTCAGGATATAATCGGATTCAGGGAGGGTATCGAGAATCCCGCCAACGATCTCGCGGGTCCATGTGAAGCTTTCATGATAGGAGTTCAGGATAAGCACATGCTTTTGCTCGTCCATTGGGCGCGCATGGGCAGAAACCATGACAAACATGGCAAGCATTACAAGGAGAATAGCAAATATCAAGATATGTCTGGTCCCTATCCTGAAACTCATATCATCACCATAATCAACATAAATCATCTTTTTTTTGCACTTCTCTGTGTCTTTATCTTTTTATCTCTATGCAGATAATTCACACAGGCATATGCCAATCATTACAAGAAGCCATGAAATTTTTACCACATTTTTACGGGGCCGAAACCGGTTATTTATTACTTTTTGATTGCATAAATATGTAAGTCGCCGTAAGTATCGGGCCTTCGGGCGGCAAAAAAAATCTCCTTGCGCTCTCACGCAGGGAGATTTTTCTATGGGAAATATGCTTATGGGACGCTTACTCAATCACGTCGTACCCTCTTTGCCGAAAGGTTTCCTTGATCTTTTCCAAATCGATCCCTTTCATGGCCGCTCCCTTCGGGATGGTCATGTAACGGCCAACCGTGCGAAGCATGGCAGGATTCGTGATACTTTTGAACCCCAGCTCATTCATGATATCCATGATTTCCGGGTTTTCGCTGCAAAGCTCATAGACGGTTTTCCTAAGATCGATCTGCCCGGCCATATCCTCCCCTCCCCGTCGCAACCGTTCGCTGAATAAGAACTTACATTTTCTTCTTACCCGGTTGTAGCCCGTCGAATCAGCCGCAGACCAATTCTCCCTCATCTATTTTCCGATAACCGGCGCAAGAAAATACAATGGGGCGGGATTTTTATTCCCGCCCCGAATGACCAATTAACCGTTTCCATTGAACGCAGGCTGAACCTGCGGATCAGAGCTGTGCCTTTTTAATGGTGATCTTCCAGTTGGTTCCCGACGAAACATTATACGCTTTTGAGAAGGATCCCTGGTTGATGGCCACAGCAATATAGTCCAGCGAATTCACATAGACCAGGGGCTCGCCTATGTAAACATCGGCAAAGGATTTTATATACCGTATGATATTGCGGTAGACTTCCCGCGTATCATTCATGATGGTTATCTCCACCCTGCCGCCATAGGGGACATCCAGCGTTTTGAACAGATCCCTGCTGATGTTTGTCCAAAGGCTTCCAAACCGGACGTCCAGGATGTCGATGGTGCCCGTAATGGTGTCTCCTTCCTTAACAGGCTCCGATACAGGAAGCTCCACGATGCTGTCCACATCAACCAATGGTCCTATGTCCTCAAAGCTGATGATGCCTGCCGCCAGCCTGGCGCCGGTGTAGGCATAGATATCCCTGCCATGGAAGGTATAAGACTCGCCGGAGTTGGGAAGGCGGTTGGTTTCCTCGTCTATCTCCCTGGCCTCCCGGATGCCCAGCATTCGCTTGATATGGGTCAGCGTGCCGTTATCCGGCGTGATGATGTACTGGCCGTTTATGGTCCTGGCTGCAATGCTCCTTCTCGTGGAACCCACGCCGGGATCCACCACCGAAACGAACACCGAACCCTCCGGCCAGTAGTTAACAGTCTGAATCAGGCGGTAGGAAGCCTCCCAGATATTGTACTGGGGTATTTCATGGGTCAGGTCGCATATCTTCAGATCCCTGCATACCGAGTAGGTCACACCGTACATGGCACTGACCGCGCCGTCAGCTATACCGAAATCGGATTGGAAAATCAAAAGACTGCTCATAACGTTCACCTCGCTCACATTATGCCTTCTCAAACACAACCGTCCAGTCACTGCCAAAGTCCACATGCCAGGTTTCGCGGAAATTGCCCATACAGGTGGCGACCGCGATGCGCATGAGCTCATTGGTATAGATAACGGTTTCCCCTTTATTGACAGACCCGAAGGACCTGGCAAAGAGCGCCTTTTCACGATGGACTATCCTGCCCTCATGGCATATGGTCATGTCCAGCATATCGCCATATTCGAATCCGTTGCTCAGAAACAGGTCCACGGGGATATTGGTCCACATGTTCCCGAAATTGGGATCGCAGATCTCAAAGATGCCTTCGGCCCGGTTCGGGCTGACCCTGGGTTCCATGATGGGATGCATGACGATCTCTTCCACAGGATA
>Ga0116169_1002517_pt1 | contig 13333 bp, 10 predicted proteins | sample AD_UKC130_MetaG_FD_89796 | JGI IMG/M metagenome (GOLD analysis project Ga0116169, IMG submission 89796) | Active sludge microbial communities of municipal wastewater-treating anaerobic digesters from Canada - AD_UKC130_MetaG | ecosystem: Engineered > Bioreactor > Anaerobic > Digestate | place...
AGGGAGAGGAGATAAAGATAAGCCTAGATGGGAAAGGCCGGGTGATTGATAATATTTTCATTGAGAGGTTCTGGCGGACACTAAAGTATAAGGAAGTCCATACCAAATGCTATGAGACAGTAGCTAAGTGCAGAGCCAGTATCGGGGAGTTTATCCGTAAATACAATGAAGAGAGGTTACATCAGAGCCTGGGGGTATATGATACGCCCTTCGAGGCTTATTATCAGCTACCAGTGAGTGCGGCATGATAAAGGAAACACACCTTAAAAGAAGGCTATATTTGGTCTTGACTACTAGGCCTTCTCATCTTTTCTGTCAAAGCTGCTCTGAGCACCCGGGGCGAAGACCTCTCAAAGAGAAGTAGGGCATTGTGTCAGGAAGTTTCCGTGTGGAATAAGAGATCAGGGACTAAATCTTATCTCAGACACTGGTTCACAGCTGATCTCTGTGGCCCTTATGCCCGAGATAGCCGCGTTAGATATTGACCAAATTTTATGCTGCTTTGGCAACCCGCAGTGTAATGCTGAGACCGAACGGGTTATTCGGACCATCAAAGAGGGTTCCTGTGGTTAAACGAGTTTGACTCTTTTGGGCTACCCTAGCGCAGGATTGGTGCTCGGATAAAAGAGGACCATAACCGATCCCATGTCAACTTAGGTTTGGGGCACCTTGGCAAGGAAGAGTTTGCCCCGGAGTGGCTCAATCACAGTAAGCTACATTGGAGGGAGCTCAAGCATGAACGAACTCAGGAACACAGTTTGTAATTTACTTGTAAGTTAATTGATAGCTGTTATTTTTACAAAAAGTACTCTATCTTCCTCTGCGAGAAAAAGTTTTTTGCTTTTCTGGTTCACTACACCACATGAAACGTGTCGCAATTATTTCTTTTAAATTTTCACCCGGTCTTTGCCAACATGCTATTGCATATGCAAAAGCCATGAATGCTATAGGATTAGAACCTGAGCTTATCCTTAATTATAAATATAAAAGTGTTGCTAGGCAGATGGAATTCTCATATAGATGGCATTGGGATAAGGAAGAATATATAAGTACAGACATTTTTATGTTTATAAATATTCACCCCTATAACATATACCTATCAAGACAATTAAAGCGGGAGGGGAAAAAAATAATTTATCTCTATCATGAGCCATGGGATGGTATAAATAATTATAAAAAAGAAGATGCGTTTCAGATGTTGAAAGCCATGACTGCACACACGCTTTCTTGCATGATGCTTAGATACTCAAGCGTCGTGATAGTACCGTCAATGTATGCCCTTAATAACTATACAAAAAGCGACATAAGGTATAACAAAAATTGTTTCTTCATTCCTTTACTTTTCGACGATGAGTTATCAGATGGAATTGATTTAATTAAGAAACAGTATTTTTCGTATATAGGACATGCGGTAAGAGGGCATGGTTTTGATTATTTTATAAAATTAGTTGAGTTCATTGCTAAAATAGACAGCCAGATGAAATTTTGTATAGCCACTAGTACGGATTTAAGTCAACTTATAGAAAGAAACGAGATGATAAAGAATCTTATTTTAGAGCAAAGATTAATACTACGACATGGGAAGCCTTTGTCTAATGATCAAATAAACAAATATTATGAAGAAAGTTTTTGCATATATAATATGTATCGTAGAACGACTCAGAGCGGTGTATTGCCAAAAGCGTTTATGTTTGGAGTGCCTGTATTAGCGAGTGATATTGGTAGTTTCCCTGAATTTGTTGAAGATGGAGAAAATGGTTTTATAGTGAAGAATCGTGATGAAGGACCTATTTATAATAAATTAAAGATCATAAGGGAAAACATCTATAGCTTCTCGATGCAAGCCAGAAGAAGTTTTGAGAGGTATTTTTATTGGAAGAATAATATCAACATGGTAAAAGAAATGGTTGATAAACTATATGGCTACCGGACTAGATAGCAGCCGACAATTTTTGTTGACGCTGTAAAATTAGTAGAATATGGATTAGGAACTGGATGCCCATGATTGGCTGGGAAAGACGAATTCGCAAACAGATTGAGGCCGAAGGGACACTATTATTTAAAATCAAATGCATAAAATAGCACCAATCAATTGTTATTCCGGATCCCTAAGATCGGTTTTCTGTATTCATACAGTTCTGGAAGCGTTTCTAGCTGACAAATACTTATTTCTTAAAAGGAACTTACCTTCTTATAGGCGATAGAACATATCTGGTATTAGGTCTTGTTATGTCAAAAATAAGAAAAGCCTTAGTAGTTTGTAAAGATATGTGTTCTCAAATACAGGGCAACCCTTTTATCAAAATAGAATTTTTAATTTCTTTTGTATTTCATTATTTATTGAAGCAGTTTGGCTTGACTTTTATTAAAATCCCGAAAATGAGGATTAGAGTAGAGAACTGTATATTTGAAACGAGACCAAACACTATAGACTTTTGGATGCTATGGAAAGGGTATGAGCAAAGCATTTTTATACAACTATATAGAGAGATAATGCCGGGAGACACATTCATAGACATTGGAGCCAACTTGGGTAGATATACTATTCTAATCGCAAGCAGAGGAAATATAGTGTACGCGTTTGAGCCGGTCAAATCTACATTCGATGTTTTGTTAAGAAATATATCTTTAAATCATTTGAATAATAATATTAAAGCGTTCAATTTGGGACTAGGCGATAGGAATGAGTTTAGCTATATTTTATATTTACCCTATAAACAAGGTGAAGCCTCCCTTGCCCTGGATATCGTGGGAAAAAAGGAATTGATTAAATTAGACAGGCTGGATGACTTAAGCATTATTCCAGAAAACAATTGTTTTTTAAAAATAGATGTGGAAGGCTTTGAATTTGAGGTTCTACAAGGAGCAAAAAGGTTTATTGAAAGTTATAGACCAAAAATTATAATAGAAATCTGGAGTGAAAACAGTGAAGCATTTTTAAGGTGCTTAGGTTATCATAAGAAAGGAGAAATTTGGTATCCACCAAATGGGAATTAACAACTTTGAGGTTAATGTAACCTAGGCTCTGAATTCTATCCAATGAAGATAATTAGATCAGGCCAAGTTGAGTGCTGTCTTTTTCCGTATCTAAAAATCGGCTTAGTTAATAGCTAAAGATATAAGGTACGCATTTTAAGCCCCAACCTGGGTATTATGAAAATAATAATAGAAAAGGCACTCTGTAACTTCGAGAAAAATGATGAAATAATAAGATATTTGTCAATTAAAAGAGGGCATACGAGATTTAGACGTGAAATTAAACAAAGCTTTTAGTCTATTATTATAAGGGTAAGTTGTGGGATTACCCAAGCTGTTCATAGATAGACTTTTTAATATTCGGTTGATGCTAAGCACCCGAAGGACATATAAATAAGCATTATCTATGGTTGTAGGTAATTGGCGTGGAACGTGATCGTATAAGCTAATTTATTTGGTTGATAGTGATGGGAGAACTAGTCTCAATAATAACCCCCTCTTATAATTCTTCAAAATATATCGCCCATACTATAGACTCAGTTTTGGCCCAGACATATAAAAAGTGGGAATTGATAATAATTGACGATAATTCTGTCGATGATTCAAAAAAGATAATTGCACATTATGTAAAATTTGATAGCCGTATTAGGTTGATAGAGCTCAGAGAAAACCAAGGGCCAGCAATTGCAAGGAATATAGGAATCGAACAAGCCCGTGGGACCTATATAGCCTTCTTAGATAGCGATGACATATGGCTGCCGAAAAAATTAGAAATTCAAATAAACTTTATGGAAACTCATAATGTCAGCCTGTGTTTTTCTTCATATTTTATTATGGATGACCGAGGGAGAACCATAGACACTTTTATCATTCCTAATAATAGAGTTTGTTATTATCAACTATTGAAAACAAATTTTATTGGAAACTTAACTGCAATTTATAATGCTGGCCGAATAGGTAAGGTTTTGATGGAAAATATTAGGCATGAGGATTATCACTTTTGGCTGAAAATTTTAAAAAGAATAAAATATGCTTATGGATTAAAACCGCCATTGGCGAAATATAGACTTCGGAAACACTCGGCGTCGGCGAACAAGATAAAAGCGGCGTTTTGGCAATGGAATATATATAGAAAGGTAGAGAGACTTAGCCTTTTTGACTCTTTGTATTATTTTGGCAATTATATCTATTGGGGTATAAAAAAACATCGAGGTTTATTTTAAAATGACTGCGATGCAGGATAAGATCTATCCTTCGTGAGAACGCGCTCTTGGTTTATCCGCAATATAATGATCCTTAAGATTATAAAAAATGGACAAAAAAATAACTCCATTTATCGTGGGGATGAGAATAAAGTGCCTTAATTGTTTTAGTTTATTTGACTAGTGGTAGATAAGTATTTGGTAAATGCTAAACAAATTTTCGCCTGAACATGAGATTTCCAATGATGCTCTAATATTAGTCTGTTTTAATCCGATAGGAACAGTAAATGGGGAATTAAGAGAGATAGCCGAAGTTTTGGCACATAAAGGAAAGATCGTCCTATTGGCCTAGGTCTATGATCGAAAAAATATCTAAGAACGATAATAAGATATTCCGGCTAGCGCTTTTTAAAATCTTTTCATTTATAGCTGTTATATTCGTGCCATCTTTTTTTGTTTTTAAGTCGGTTCATGTTCTTAATTATAAGCATGCCATACCAATGATGCTTTTGGTTGGCTTTGCCTATATATTAACTTTGCTTGTTGTTGGGAAGCTTTCGCTATATCCCCAGGTAAGTTCTTTCGGGCTTCGCTTTAGCATCCTGTTACTTAGTTATATGGCCATAATTCTTGTTATTAGTGCGACGAGAGTTTATTATTCAAGGTCATATCTATTAACAAGTTTTTTACTCAGTCTATTGGGTCTTCTTACGATAGGATACATTGAACATAAGCATAAAAAATTGAGGTTCGTCCTTTTGTCTGATTTAAGTGGAAATGAGGCAGAAGATCTGGGGAGGCTTAATATTGAATTTTTGAAAGCTATAAAGCCAAGCGAAAATCATTATGATGGGATCGTTGTTAATGATATCAAGAACCTTTCCCCGGAAATTGCAAGGTTTATAGTAACTGAAACCCTTAAAGGTACTCCAGTTTACACATTTGCTGAACTATATGCCTCTTTTCTGGGTAGAGTCCCTTTAGAATATATAGATCCAGACTTATTAGGAACGAGGGCATCATCCAGCATATATAAGGGCGTAAAGAGGATTGTCGAGTTATTAATTGCGACCATCTTTTTCGTTCCTGCGGCGGTAATTGGATTGATAATTGCAATTTCCATCAAGGTTGATTCCAAAGGCCCTGTCTTTTTTATACAGGAAAGGGTCGGGCAGAATGGCAGGCCATTTAAGCTAATAAAGTTCAGGACCATGCATAATAATTCTGAATTGGATGGCCCGCAATTCGCTAAAGAAAATGATTCAAGAGTTACAAAAGTCGGAAAAGTTCTAAGAAAAACCAGATTTGATGAGTTACCTCAGATAATAAATGTGATAAGAGGAGATATGAGTTTTGTTGGGCCCAGGCCAGAACAGATTCCTTTTGCCAGACAATTCGAGGAGAAGATTCCATATTATAGCTTGCGATATTCTTTAAAGCCAGGGCTGACAGGCTGGGCTCAGATAAATCGGGGGTATACTTCTGGGTTGGATGATACGAAAGAAAAACTCGAATATGATCTGTTCTATTTAAGGTATGAGTCACCCTGGCTTGATTTATTGATATTATTTAAGACTATGAAGATCGTACTGACAGGTTTTGGAGCGAGGTAAATTGGATGGATTAACGTTAGGCAACTAATTAGATAGATTTAAATATTAAGAAAGGCGCGGGATGGCCAGAGGTTTTGCCACCGCGCCTTTTTTTATGGAATTGCAGGGGTGGGGATCGAGAATCATGGCTTTGGGTGGTTAGAGAGCTAAAAAATTTATTGACAGGGGGAGATGGTTTTTATATAAAAGGGAAAAATAAGCCTTGAGATGGAAGTCAAAAGCAAGAGGCAATGAGGAGATGAAATGACCACAGATTTTGCCATCAAAATTATTGGTCTTTTTCTCGGGGTGGTGGCTCGGTCGCTTATCCCCTGGCTGAGGAAGCTCCGGAATGGTGAGGTCAAGGGTTTTGATAAGCGATATCTTTATTCGGGGATAGCTACGTTTATACTGGGCGTGATTATTACCTTAGTGCTTTTCCCGCAGTTTAAAGGTGAGGCGGGTGCGGCTGGCGTCGCCCCTGGTTTTGAAAATTATTTCAGGCTTTTCTGCCTGGCGTTTGGTTTTGGCTTCGGCTGGAATGCCATTGTGCTTGAAGCCGGCAAGTGGGGGAACTGGTTTCTGGAAGAGTGAATCATGAAGAAGATAGGTGAATTTGAGATTTATTTGAAGCCGCTTGAGGACCATAAATGCCCGCATTGTGGAGAAAAACTCAGCCGGCGGCCGCGGAGGCTGTGGCAGAAGGCGGTGTCATTTGCGGTGCCGCTCAGGCACTATAAATGCGGAGGTTGTTATCACCGTTTTTTTGCTCTATCGCCGAGCTGGAAGCAGATGAAGAAAGGCGAGAGGTGGCTGCGGGTGGCGGCCACAGGGGTGGTCTGGGTAGCTGGAATTTTTATTATCTTTAGAATTTTATTCAGCGTCTTATATGCCATCATGAGCTGAAGAAGCAGAAAAGAAAGAGAAAGAGAAAGAAGGAGCTAAGATGAAGAAAATTGCTGTAATCGGGCTTGGTTATGTCGGCTTGCCGCTGGGACTGAACTTTGCCAGGGCTGGGGCGAAGGTCATCGGACTGGATATAGATCCGGAAAAAGTTAAAGCCCTCAATGCGGGCCAGAGCTATATCAAGCATATTTCTGAAGGGGACGTGGCTGAGGCGGTGGCGAAGGGGAACTTTAGAGCTTCAACTGATTTTTCTTTGATTCAGAGCGAGGCAGTTGATGCGGTCATCATCTGTGTACCGACGCCGTTAACGAAGCAGAGAGAACCGGACATTTCTTTTATCCTTAATACCGGGCGGGAAATTGCCCCGTTTATTCAGCGGGGGATGGTGGTTGTTCTGGAATCAACGACTTTTCCTGGGACGACAGACGAATATCTTAAGCCGGTGCTGGAGGAGGGATCGGGGCTGGTCGCGGGGAAAGATTTTTACTTAGCTTTCTCGCCGGAGAGGGAAGATCCGGGGAATCCCGGGAGCCGGGTGTCGGAAGTCCCGAAGGTTATTGGTGGGTTAACGCCGGAATGCCTCAAGAAGGCCATGGAGATTTATGGGGTGGCGGTGAAAAACCTGGTGCCGGTTTCGTCGTGCCGGACGGCTGAGGCGGTTAAGCTTCTGGAGAATATTTTCCGGTCCGTTAATATTGCCCTGGTCAATGAACTGAAGACCGTCTATGCAGCCATGGACATAGATATCTGGGAGGTCATCGAGGCGGCGAAAACAAAGCCTTTTGGCTTTATGCCGTTTTACCCGGGGCCGGGGCTGGGCGGACACTGTATTCCGATTGATCCTTTTTATCTGACCTGGAAGGCGCGCGAATACGGACAGACGACGAGGTTTATCGAGCTGGCCGGCGAGGTTAATACGAAAATGCCCGAGTATGTGATCGGAAGGACGATTGAGGCTCTTAACTGGCAGGGGAAGGCGCTGAAGGGGAGCAAGGTGCTGGTCGTCGGGCTGGCCTATAAGGCCGACGTTGATGATGAGCGTGAGTCGCCATCCTATCATCTGATGGATTTGCTGGCGAAGTATGGGGCAGAAGTATCTTATTATGACCCGTATATTCCGGTCATCAAGGTGACGAGAGAGCATCCACACTGGGCTGGGACAAAGTCGGTGGTGTGGAATGAGGAGACCGTGAGGGGATTCGATGCGTGCATCATAGCGACGGCCCATAAGGTGATAAATTGGGAGGAGCTGGCGAAGTGGTGCGGGCTGATCGTGGACACGCGAAACGCCATGGCCAGTGTCAGGACCGCGCCCAACCAGGTCTGGAAGGCTTAGAAAAGGGGACGTAGAAAAGGGGACGTGATACTCTGTCCCCATTGAAAAATTAACTTATTTATTATCAATAGGTTGAGGTTGTGGAGGCGGTGGGGACAGAGTATCACGTCCCCTTTTTAAACCTTTTTAATAGGCCCAGGGCGTAGGATTTAAGAAAGGCATAAGATTCGAGCTTAAAAGCGCGGCTGAGAGCAAAAAGCGGAACGACCGAAACGATACCCACCACTGCCACTTTTATGGCCAGCGAGATGAAGCCATTTAGAGAAGCAGCTGTGGCATTCCGGAAATAGGGCAGCGAAAAATAGCAGACAATTCCAATCGGAATCGAACTCAAAATGATTTTCACGGTCTCGGCGGCCAACCGGCGCGAGAACGGATTCAGATACTTCTTCAGGAAAAGTGTGTAGAGGATAAAGTTTAAAATCATGACAATGGAGGTGGCCAGGGCGATACCGCCTGCTCCAAGAATCCTGGAAAGCAGTATATTGAGGATAATATTCAGGCTAACGCAAACTGCACTAATGATGAGGGGCGTCGCGGTGTTTTTAAAAGAATAAAACACTTTGGCCAGTATGGGAGAGGTGGCATGAGCAAATAGCCCAATGACATACATCTTGTTTACGAAAGAGGTGAGGGCCGTCGCCTGCGGATCAAAAGCTCCCCGCTCAAAGAAAAGCCGAACGATGGGCTCTGACAGAAAAAAGAGGAAAAAGGTTGAGGGAATCATCAGGTAAAAAGAAACACCGAGCGTTTTTTCGAAGCGCGATTCGTATTCGATCCGGGCTGAGCCATTGAGGGCCAGCTCGGAAAAAGTCGGGAAGATAGCTGTGGCAATGGGGACGGCCAGAAGGCTCAAAGGGATATTCCAGACGCGCGCTGAGAAGTTAAGCGCCGCAATTGACCCTGGATCAAGGCCTGAGCCTATAGTCTTATCCACGATTTGATTGATGATGGAGAGACTGCCGGAGACGACCAGCGGCAGGAGAAGCAAGGCAAACTCTCGAATCTTATGCCAGTCAACCTGTTTGAAGCTCAGCGTGTGGAAAAAGCCATAATGCCAGTAAAGGACAAAGAACATGGCAAAAAAGGAAATCGCCGCGCTTAAGATCTGACCAATGGTCCAGCTGTTGATCCCGAGGTAGCGATGAAGGAAGAATAAGGACAGAACGATGGCCATGTTACCCAGAAGCGAAAAAAGAATAGGCAGGAAAAACTGCTTTTCTGCCTGCAGAAGGCCGGTAAAAATACCTACCAGGACTGTAAAGAGCCCGGAAATAACGAGATAACGGGTCAGCGTGACGGCCAGAGCGAACCGCTCACCCTTAAAGCCGTAAGCTATGAGGTGAACAAGTTCAGGGGTAAAAATCAGGATGAGAAGAGAGATGAAGATAAACGCCGAGCCCCAGACCGTCAGGGCAGAATTGACGAAGCGGCGGGCGGCCTCCCGGCTTTTAGCTTTCCTTTCGAGATAAAAGGGAATGACCAGAGTAGAGAAACCACCAGAAAAGAGCCCCAGTATCGAGATAGGAATTATCATGGCTACCAGGAAGGCATCGGTCTGGCCGGTTGCCCCGAAGTAGTTAGCAACCAGGACTTCGCGGAAAAAGCCAACAAATTTGCTGATAAAAGAGATGACAGCGATCAGCAGAGCAGCCTGAGTTACGGTCTGCTTTTTAAAAACATTCGGAACATTCATCCCTCTTTATCCCCGCTACTTAATGCGCCAGAGTTTTTAATACCAAACTTTTTAATATTTGTCTTTCGATTTTAATTTCGATTTTAAGTTTTAGGCTTTGCAGCCTGCTTATGTTTAGCGCCTGCCAGGCTTAACCCGCCTGCCACATCCATCCATTCATCCAACCAATTTTTCCGCTCCATCTAATCCTACCCTCATCTCCCAGCCAGCTACTGCGCTTCTATCCCGCTAAAATCTCGATGGATGCCTGTTTTTAAGCCGTTTTTAAGCCCTTATTCTACCACAAATCCCCCGCCCTCTGGCATAGAAAAACTTCATCTTTAGATTCGAAGATGTATAAAAAACAAAAAATGGGGACGTGATACTCTGTCCCTCCTTGGGAAGGCGTTCGTCGGTGTTCCTTGCCTCTGCTTTTTCACGATATTGCAAGCCGGTTCCTTAGATGATGCCATTTTGATATCAAAGCGGTTCCTTATAGGGAACCAGATTGGACGAACTTGCTGACTGGCCATCTGTTTGAATGCAATTTATTTATCTCATGAATGAATTTTATTCACATCCTGAATAGATTGTATTGGGACAGAGTATCACGTCCCCAATCTCTTGATAATGCGGGTGGCGGCGTGGCCATCGCCAAAGGGATTTCGCCTCTTGAGGCTCCGCCTGAACTCGCCGCTCTCGACTTTCTTGAGGAGTGTGAGCGCCAGCCGTTCGATTTTTTCGGGGTCGGTACCGCCGAGCCAGGCAACGCCGGCTTCGACCGCCTCCGGGCGCTCGGTTTTATCCCTCATGACTATAACGGGAACGCCAAGCGATGGAGCTTCTTCCTGAATTCCACCCGAGTCGGTCAGGATCAAATCGGCCTGCCGCATAAGAAAGACAAAGGTCAGATAGTCGAGCGGTTCAACCAGATGCACGCGCTCGAGGCCTGATAAGCGTCTGAGGACGACCGAGCGGACATTGGGATTGAGATGTACAGGGAAGATAACTTCAGCTTCTGGGACGCGGCTGACCAGGCGGTTTATGGCCTCGCAAATTCTTTCCATCCCCTCGCCAAAACTTTCGCGGCGATGAGCGGTGACCAGAATTAATTTTGCGGGACAGGAGAGTGAGGGAGCGGCGGATTTCCCGGCGTTCCAGTCTTCTGCTTTTATTTCCTTAATTTTTCCTTTTAACTTTTCGCTCCAACCGGGCTCTTCGGTCTTTTTCAGAATCATGTGCAGGGCATCAACCACAGTGTTGCCGGTGACAGATATGGCACGCCGGTCGAGCCCTTCCCTGAGCAGATTTTCCCGGGCCCGCGGCGTCGGGGCAAAATGCAGGTCGGCCAGATGGCTGATGAGACGTCGGTTTATCTCCTCGGGAAAGGGGTTATATTTGTCTTCCGTGCGGAGCCCGGCTTCGACGTGGCCGACTTTAATGCGGCGATAAAAAGCGGCCAGCGAGGCGGCCATGGCGGTTGTCGTATCTCCCTGGACAATAACCCAATCTGGAGCCTCCGCCCCGAGCACTTTGTCGAGCCTCACCAGCAGGCGCGCCGTCAACCCGGCCAGAGGCTGGTTTTCCTGCATCACGTGGAGGTCATAATCCGGCTTGAGGTCAAAAATTTCAAGAAACGGTTCGACCATTTCCCGGTGCTGACCGGTAAAGCAAATAACCGGCTCAAAAGCGATGAGGTTGGCCGTTGCCCCACTCGTACCGCAACTGTTACGCGCGGCCGACTGGCGCAGGGCTTCGATGACTGGTGCCAGCTTGATGACTTCTGGCCGTGTGCCGAAAACAACCAGCACCTTGATTCGCTTCGGCGAAACTGACGAAGCCGATGAGTGAGTCACGTCCATAGTCTTCACCCTTAAATTAATCCCACCTTTTTCGTCCGCTTTCATCTTCTTTCCGGCCATTCTGGCTTTTGCTTCTTTTCTCATGGCTTTATCTTCCTTCTCATTTGCCTCACTCACCTTACGTTCCTGTCGGCCTATCTGGTCTCTCTAATCCTACCTGCTTTTTAATTATCTTAATTATCCAGCTTTTGCTCAATTTGAAAACTTCGGCCCGACATAGGTCCTTGGTTTAAAATCTATTTTTACCTGATTCCCGCCCCGATGACAAGTGAAAATGGGGACGTGATACTCTGTCCCTCCTCCCTTTCGCTCCTCTGCTTCCGATGTTAATCTATTGGAAATAGTTAATTTAGCTTTGAAAAAGGGACAGAGTATCACGTCCCCAAATTGGAAACTTCTTTAAACTCAATAACTTAGCTGAGCGAAAAGTGGGGACAGAGTATCACGTCCCCAACTACTCTTGCACCTTCGCCCTTTTCCGGCTATAATAAGTTACTGAATTGGAGCGGTCAGTCGGCTTGAACAAGGAAGCGGGCGACCTGCCGTTTTTAAACAATAAATTAAAATTTAAATTTTGAACCAAAACTGCGGAGCGGTCTAACTTAACTTGAATCAGCGGTTTGGGGCGATGGATGAGCGATGAACTATGCGGGCAATTTCTTTTTAAATGCTCTTGATCAGAGCTGGATATTTTTCCGTTGCGTCTTTATTGTGCTGGTGGTGGCTTTTACCATCGGTGGTGCCAACGACCTCTTTGTTGACCTTTATTACTGGGGACGACAGCTTTATCGCTGGCTCTTCAAGAGGCACCTGATCAAGCCCCTGACCCTCGATCAGCTGCTGAGCGTCGAGGAAAAGCCGGTGGCCATGATGCTTCCGGCCTGGCATGAAGCCGGCGTCATCAAAAATATGCTGCTTAACACGATTAACTCCATTGATTACCGCCACTATTTCATTTTTGTCGGTGTTTATCCCAACGACCCGGACACCGCCCGCGAGGTGGATGAGGTCAGCCAGCTTTTCCCGCAGGTGGTCAAGGTGGTCAACTCCAAGCCCGGGCCAACAACCAAAGCTGATAACCTCAATGAAATCTACCGCGGGCTGAGTGAGTTCGAACAGGCGCACGGCCTGAAGTTTCAGATCGTCGTGCTGAGCGATTCAGAGGATGTGCATCATCCGCTGTCTTTCCGCCTTTTTAATTATCTCATGCCGCGTTTTGAGATGATTCAGCTCCCCATCATTCCACTCGAAATACCCTGGTACAGTTTTGTCGGCGGTGTTTACCTGGATGAGTTCGCCGAGATGCATCTCAAGGAGCTGCTGGTGCGGGAGAAAATCGCCCGGGTGCTGCCCTCAGCTGGAACGAGTACGGCTTTCTGGCGCGAGAAACTCGAGGAGCTGGCGACGGAAGGAGCGGAAGAAGAAGGCGTGGTGATGGCGCGTGAGCTTCAGGGGATGGCGGATGGCGGAGCAGGCGAAGCCAGCGAGAGCGCGAGCGTAAGCGCAGGTCCAGCCGTCGCTCCCAATGGAGGCGGTAATGGTCATGGTGATGGTAGCCGCATCGCCACAAATGCTGTCCCCTCCGCTCCCAGCCTCAAGCCTGAAACCGGCGTTGTTCAGCTTTTCAATCCGAAAAGCCTAACTGAAGATTATGAAATCGGCATCAGGTTGGGTAAGCGCGGTGCACGTCGGATTATCCTTATTCAATATGTCGAGCGCATAATTTCCAAAAAGAGACTGCTGCGACGCGGTGTGCGGCCCAAAAAAATCAAAGAGCTGGTGGC
>Ga0116169_1002518_pt1 | contig 13331 bp, 10 predicted proteins | sample AD_UKC130_MetaG_FD_89796 | JGI IMG/M metagenome (GOLD analysis project Ga0116169, IMG submission 89796) | Active sludge microbial communities of municipal wastewater-treating anaerobic digesters from Canada - AD_UKC130_MetaG | ecosystem: Engineered > Bioreactor > Anaerobic > Digestate | place...
GCAAGATCACGGAGATGACGTATGGTTTAGAAACATTAAAATCAAAATTTTAGACTAATCGAATTTTTAATTTAAGTCATTGAAAATCAAGCTTTGTGATAAATGTATTCATTTTAGGCAAGAATTTTCAATGGCTTAAATTTTTAACAATGACGTCATGAAAAAACAATCTTTTTTATTGATATGTGCACTCATTGGAGGTGCATTTATGGTAAGCTGCAATCAAAAACAAGCAGCTACGGAAGATGAAAGTGCCAAAATAGACAAAAAAATCTATTTGCAACTTTACTCGGTACGCGACGACATTAATTCCGATTTTAAAGGAACTATCCAAAAAGTAGCAGAAATCGGGTATACGGGTATCGAAGCAGCAGGATATGCCGACGGTAGATTTTACGGTTTAGAAGCTAAGGAATTCAAAAAAGAAATTGAAAGCGTCGGTATGGAGGTTCTCTCCTCGCATGCCGGAAGACCGTTGGCAGGAAATGTTGCCCAAACCAATTGGGAAGAAGTATGGGAATGGTGGGATACGGCTATTGCCGCACATAAAGATGCAGGGATGAAATACCTTGTAGTTCCATCGATTCCCACTCCAAAGACATTGGCCGATTTAAAATCGTATTGCGATTATTTCAATCAGATTGGCGAAAAATGCAATGCTGCAGGTCTTCGTTTCGGTTATCATAACCATAGTTTCGAATTTGTCGAAATCGAAGGAGAAACGATGTATGATTATATGTTGAACAATACCGATCCTTCCAAAGTCTTTTTCCAGATGGATGTGTATTGGACGGTAAGAGGCGGAAAAAGCCCTGTTGAATATTTTAAAAAATATCCCGGTCGCTTCGAATTGCTCCATATAAAAGACGAGAAAGAACTTGGACAGAGCGGGATGGTAGGGTTTGATGCTATTTTCAACAATATCGAGAAGTCGGGTGCCAAGTACATTATCGTAGAAGTGGAAAGATACGATTATGCTCCTTTGGAAAGCATAAAAATGAGCTATGAGTACCTCATCGATAGCCCATTCGTGAAAGCCGATTATTCCCAACATGCTCAATAGGCGAGGGAAAAATCGCTTCTTCTTTTTTTTTTGAAGAAAAAAAATGCACCCCGAAAACAAAACAAGGTTTTCGGGGTGTATTTTTAATGATTTAATCTTCGCCTGCAATTGGGTGTTTGGCAAGACAGAATCGAATTTACGGCGCTTCTTTTATGATCTACTCTTCGCCCAACCGGGCAACAAGGTTGCGGTCGCCGAAGGCATCGTCGATGCGGGCAACATTGACCCAGAATTTGTTTTCTGCCACATAAGGCAACGGATAGACTGCTTTGCTGCGCGGATAAGCGTGCTTCCATTCGTCGGCTACGCATTCGTATTCGGGATGGGGGGCATTTATCAGCACATTATCGTGAGCAGGATATTTACCCTCTGTTATCTCCATAATTTCTTCGTAAATACCGTTCATCGCATCAACGAATCGATCCAGTTCGGCAAGGCTTTCGCTTTCGGTGGGCTCGACCATAAGTGTACCGTGAACGGGAAACGAAAGGGTGGGAGCATGGTAACCGTAATCCATGAGTCGTTTGGCAATGTCGGTTTCGGTAATGCCCGAAAGTTCTTTTAATTTCCTACATTCCAGAATAAGTTCATGGCCTACTCTTCCGTTGGCTCCACGATACACTATACCGTAAGTATCATTCAACTTTTCGGCAAGATAATTGGCGTTGAGAATAGCCACTTTGGTGGCTTCGGTAAGTCCGTCGGCTCCCATCATTTTTATATAGGCGTAGGCAATTTGCAATACTCCGGCACTGCCGTAGGGCGCGGCAGACACCGTATTGAGATCGCTTTCGAACATTACCGGATGACCGGGAAGGAAGGGAATCAACTGTTCGGCCACGCAGATCGGTCCCACGCCGGGACCCCCTCCACCGTGCGGTATGGCAAATGTTTTATGAAGATTGAGGTGGCAGACGTCGGCTCCGATTGTCGCCGGATTGGTAATTCCAACCTGTGCATTCATGTTGGCGCCATCCATATAGACCAGACCGCCGGCTTCGTGAATGATGCGGCACATTTCTTTGATTTCCGTTTCGAAAATACCGTGAGTAGACGGATACGTAATCATAAAAGCTGCGAGATCATTGCCGTATTCTTCGGCTTTTTTTCGCAGATCATCTATATCCACATTGCCTTTTTCGTCGCAGTCAACCACTATGGGCGTATACCCTGCTTGAACTGCACTGGCCGGATTGGTTCCGTGGGCAGAGGCCGGTATGAGCACTATGCTGCGATGTGCGTGCCCGATGCTTTTCAAATAACTTGCTATCACAATCAGCCCGGTATATTCTCCGGCTGCACCCGAATTGGGTTGGAGGCTTACGCCCGGCAAACCGGTAATTTCTGCCAGCATCATTTTCAATTCTTCAATCATTTCGTGATAGCCTTGTGCTTGTTCGATAGGTGCGAAAGGATGTATTTTTTGAAAACCGGCATAGCCTAGCGGCAATAGTTCCGATGCGGCATTCAGCTTCATCGTACACGATCCCAACGGAATCATCGAATGTGCCAGCGAAATATCTTTTCTCTCGAGGTGTTTAATATAACGCATCATTTCGGTTTCGGTGTGGTAGCTGTTAAAGACCGGATGCGTGAGGAATTTCGAAGTGCGGAGTTGTTCCGGACGAAGGGTAATTTTGGGAGGCTGATCGTCGATCATGAATACTTTGGAGCTGCCCGCAGCCATTGCAAAAACAGCCAGCAATTCGTGTGCTCGATAGCTATTGGTTGTTTCGTCGATACTGATGCCGATCTCTCCCGATTTGAAATAGCGTAGATTGATATTTCTGATTTCGGCATTGTTTTGAATGTCTTTTTGTGAAATAGTTGAGGGAAGTTCTATTTTGAGGGTATCGAAATAACTCGAGTTGAGTTGTTTGTATCCCATTTCCACCAGTTCGTCGGCTATCAGCGAAGCAATGGAATGGACACGTTCGGCAATCTTTTTCAATCCTTCAGGGCCATGATATACGGCATAGAACGACGACATCGTTGCCAGTAGGGCTTGTGCCGTGCAAATGTTTGAAGTGGCTTTTTCGCGTTTGATGTGTTGTTCGCGCGTCTGCAAAGCCATGCGGAATGCCTTTTTCCCGTAAGCGTCTTTTGAAATTCCGATGATGCGTCCGGGTACAAATCGTTTGTACTCGTCGCGAGTAGCAAAGAAAGCGGCCGAAGGTCCTCCGTAAAACATGGGGATACCGAAACGTTGGCTGCTCCCGAAAGCAATGTCGGCTCCCCATTCTCCCGGAGGAGTGAGCATGACGAGCGCCAATAAATCGGTAGCCACTGCCACTTTGCAATTTACGGCATGCGCTTTTTCCACAAAGAGACGATAATCCTCCACGTTGCCGTCGCTGTTGGGATATTGCACGATAGCTCCAAAAAATTTATCGTCTAGATTGACGGTTTTATAATCGCCTACAACGATATTTTTGCCTGTATACTGCATTCGGGTACGCAATACCGCTAGGGTTTGCGGAAAAATATGCTCGTCGACAAAGAGGGTGTCGGCATTTTTTTTTGCTTTGTTGCGTGAACATAGGGTATACATCATGTTGGCTGCTTCGGCTGCTGCCGTAGCTTCGTCGAGGAGCGACGAGTTGGCCAGTGGCATGGCCGTGAGATCGCTCACCATTGTCTGAAAATTCAACAGGGCTTCGAGTCGTCCTTGTGAAATTTCGGATTGATAAGGTGTATAAGAGGTATACCAAACCGGATTTTCAAACACGTTGCGATAAATTACGGCCGGTGTTGCCGTATCGTACCATCCCATGCCGATATACGAGGCATATACTTTGTTTTTGGATACCAAGTGCGCTATTTCTTCTGCATATTCTTGTTCCGATAACGCTTTGGGAAGCGATAGGGGTTGGGTAAGACGGATATTGGCCGGAAGGGTTTGATCGATCAATTTGTCTATGTCGGAAACGCCGATGGTTTCAAGCATTTTTTCCATTTCTGACGGATTGATTCCGATATGCCGGGTTTTAAAATGTTCCATTTCCATAATATGAAGTAATTTTTTCGATGATTGAATGTCTTATGCTCGATTTCCCACAAAAGGATTGTATCTTTTTTCGTTTCCAATGGTGGTTGCAGGACCGTGACCGGGATAAACAATCGTTTCGTCGGGCAAAACAAACAATTTCTCCTTGATGCCTTTTACCAACAGATCGTAATCTCCTCCTATAAAATCGGTCCTTCCTATGCTTCCATTGAAGAGAACATCCCCTACAAAAGCGCAATTTCCCGCTTTATCGTAAAAAACGATGCTTCCTGCCGAATGTCCGGGAATATGAATGACGTGCAATTGTTGATTTCCGAAAGAAACAACATCGTTTTCTTTCAAATATTTCCCAAGAGGAGGAACAGAAAGATGCGACAAGTCGATTCCAAACATTTGGGGATGCGTAGAAATTTTTTTCAGCAAATGCTCGTCGGCTGCATGCGCTTCGGGTTTGACGCCGAATTTGGAAACGATAAAATCGCTTCCAAATAAATGGTCGAAATGCAAATGCGTGTTTAAGAGATGCTTTACGGTGAGATTGTTGTTTACTATATAATTGAATAGTGTTTCTTTTTCGTGGGGATACCAACATGCGGGGTCGATTATCACACACTCGCCGGTTTCATCGGATAATACATAGGTATTTACGGCTAATGGGCCAAATTCAAATATTTTAATTTTCATCGATAAAAAGAGTTTGTAATGTAATCCCATACGGAAAAACCGTATTGTATTTTACAAAAATAGTTGTTTCTTTTCAATTATTGCCCGAAAAGTCCCTTAATTGTAGATTTGTAGCGTCAACCGGCAAGTGCAATATTACTGAAATTGTTTGGTTTATGTTGTATTTGCCGTGTTCTCTCGGGAAGACGGATAATCCTTGGTTGGATCATTGGATTATCGGATTATCGGATTATCGGATTATCGGATTATCGGGAGGTATACCAACTGTTTCGTTTCAAAAAAAGATTCGTTGAAGTAGGTTGTTAGAGGAATGATCTTGACTTTGTTGGAAAAAGGTTTTACCTCGAGGGTCAAATCGCCGCCTTTCAGACAAATAATTCCGTTGGGAAGCGCGTTTTTGTGTTGCGACGAAACATTTTTTCGTGTAGTTTTTACCAATTCGGGCAATGACATGACGGCACGGCTTACCACAAAATCGACTATTCTTTTTTCGTCTTCGACGCGCGAATGGGCAAATTCCACATTTTGTAATCCAATGGCCGTTGAGATTGCGCTTGCCACTTTAATTTTTTTTCCGATGCTATCCAACAACAGGAACCGAACATCAGGGAAAAAAATGGCTAGTGGAATACCGGGAAAACCGCCACCCGTTCCCACATCCATAATTTTTGTTCCTTTTTCGAAAGAGATGAATTTGGCTATTGCCAACGAATGCAGCACATGATGAATGTAAAGGTTGTCGATATCTTTTCTGGAAATGACATTTATTTTGGCATTCCATTCCTTGTATAAATCAAAAAGTGCGTCGAACCGGCGTTGTTGATGATCGGTTAACGTAGGGAAATATGTTCTTATTGGGTTTGACATTTATTTTGCAGCTTGTCCCATCGCATTTATCTTGCAGCTAATTTTGAAACAACGGTATTTTCTTTCAGTAGTGGGCGTAGTGCATCGTACGAAAGAAAAACAACCTGAGCATTCAACGGATAGGCAGCGTATTCTCCTCGATTGAAGATATAGGTAATTCCTGCATCGTCTACAAGAAAATTTCTATTCGGCACGATTTCCTCCACGTCAAAATAGCCCAAGTCTTCCAGGTCGTCAATTGTTCTCACCCCGTTTTGATCGATTAATGAAGCGATAAACAGCAATCGAAGTTGTTTTTCGTAACCCAATTTGAATATATCGTTTTCGGTAAGGATCTTTCCCGTTTTAAGATTAATCGCGCAATTTTTATAGGATTCAAGGGGTATCCCCCCTCCTTTGTTTCCGGTTTGCCTTACTTGAAAAGACAAGATATTGTTTTTGTTATAGCAAATGGTATCCGTAAGGGTTTCGTTATACGAATAAAAGGCATACGATAAGGTATCGCCAAAAGTATTTCCCCTTGTATCGGAATCGGGCGATATCAAGTTTTCGATGAATTTCATATCGGATACGTTCCTATTGAATGTTTTTGCGTCGTTCAGGTAATTTTTGATGAAATTGGCTACATATCGATCCACGGCTTCTTGAGGGGAAAAGTGGATGTAGGAGTGCCCAAACATGTTTTCTATAAACAGTTGTTGCAATTGCTTTACGTCCAATTTCGCAGCAGTTTTGGGATAAACAAAGTCAATGGATATTTCGCAAAAGGGTTGGGTTGTATCGTTATTCAGATGCGATTTTTTTGTTACGGCCAACGAATCGAATTCGATTCCGTTATTATTGCCGAATGTATTATTTACGTTTTTACAAGAAAAAAAGGAAGAAATCGTACCTATGCAAATGAAAATTGCATATAAATTTTTTTGTTTTTTCATGAACACAATCCTCTATTCGGTTGCAAAAATACACTTTTTACCTGAATTATGATTGTTTTGTTTAAAAAACTTCGATAAAACTTTCCGGGAAAGTTGCACTTCCAAGTTGAACTTACGGGTAAATTTATGCTTCCCCCATCTTTCCCAAAGGAGGAAAGAAATTTTCGGGTTCGTTGCCCAAATGAATGGTTCCGTTCGTTTTTTCGAATTTGTCGATATTGTCTTTTAATGCAAGGAGCAACCGTTTGGCGTTTTCCGGAGTGAGAATGATGCGCGATTTGACTTTTGCTTTAGGCACACCCGGCACGATTCGGACAAAATCGATAACAAATTCGGAAGAAGAATGGGAAATAATGGCCAGATTGGTATACGTTCCTTGAGCCACTTCCTCGGACAACTCAATTTGAATTTGATTTTCTTCTTTATAGTTTTCCATTGTTTTAATTTTGAAACACGATTGATTTTTGCTTTAATAAGTCGATTACTTTATTCCGGAGAAAATTTCCAAAGATTTTCTTTTTTGAATTTTCATTTGAATTTTCAATGGAACGACAGATATGTAAAAGTAGTATAAAAAAATGGAACAACTCTATTTTTTCACAATAAATTTTCTACATTTGTAGAGAACTTAAAGGCAACTTAGTTATTAATCACACTAAACATTAAAACAAATGGTAAGTTACAAAGAATTGGGTCTTGTAAATTCAAGAGAGCTTTTTAAAAAGGCAATGGAAGGCGGTTATGCAATTCCTGCATTCAATTTCAATAATATGGAACAATTGCAGGCTATTATTTCCGCCTGTGTAGAAACAAAATCACCCGTGATTTTGCAGGTATCGAGTGGTGCACGCAAATATGCGAATCAAACGTTGTTGCGTTATATGGCACAGGGTGCGGTTGAGTATGCAAAAGAACTGGGCTATTCCATTCCTATCGTGCTTCATCTCGATCATGGGAATAGCTTTGAACTGTGTAAAAGTTGCATTGAATATGGATTTTCATCGGTAATGATCGACGGTTCGCATCTGCCCTACGACGAAAATGTGGAATTGACGAAGAAAGTTGTCGATTATGCCCACCAATTTGATGTTACCGTTGAAGGCGAATTGGGTGTATTGGCCGGTATCGAAGATGATGTCAAAGCTGAACACCATACCTATACCGATCCCGATGAGGTGGTCGATTTTGTGAGCCGTACGGGAGTGGATTCGTTGGCAATTTCCATTGGAACTTCTCATGGCGCCTATAAATTTAAACCCGAGCAGTGTACACGCGACGAACACGGCAGATTGGTTCCTCCTCCGCTGCGTTTCGATATATTGAAAGAAATAGAAAGACGTATACCGGGATTTCCCATTGTACTTCATGGCTCTTCTTCCGTTCCTCAAGAGTATGTGGATGAAATCAACAAATATGGCGGCAATTTGAAAGACTCTATCGGTGTTCCCGAAGAGCAACTCCGCAAGGCAGCCAAATCGGCGGTTTGTAAGATCAATATCGATTCCGACGGTCGTTTGGCGATGACAGCCGCCGTGCGAAGAGTACTGTGGACGCAGCCCGAAGAATTCGATCCGCGTAAGTATCTTGGACCGGCTCGCGATGAACTGAAGAAACTTTATATGCACAAAACCCAAAATGTACTGGGAAGCGCAGGTAAGGCTTAATCGATAGCATATACTGTCTAAACAAAAACCGGGCGTTGCTGATAGCAATAGTCCGGTTTTTTCGCATGCAGACGACATTCTGCAAATAACAATCAGACAATATCGAAAAGCATTTGATGAAGAGAAGCAGCTGTGTTTGCATGTTTTGTTTTCTATGGGTCGCCATTGGGGTGGGTCAGAACATTCTGCGCACATACCGGCCGACAATGCTTCGGCAGCCGCCGGACACCATCGGGGTGGGGCAGAACATTCCGGAAAAAGTTGCGGTTGGCGATTCCATTGAGAAAATTCAACACAACACGTCCGTCGATCTGGTTGGCAGGTTCCCCATAAATGTGGGAGAAAAATACATGCCGATTCTCTATTTGGCAGATACGTTGGTCAATTTGGTCTTGGACGATTGGTTCCCTTTGGGTGATCCCCAAACGAATGCTTTCGATTTTGGCCGTATCCAAACCATCCCTACCTATAATCACATGGAAGGATTTCGATTGAGAGGCGGCGTGGCATCCACAACACGATTTCACCCGCATTTTTTTCTTAAAGGGTACATGGCTTACGGCTTCAAGGATGAAAAGCTCAAATGCCGAGGCGAGGCAACCCTGTCGTTCAACAACCCCCTTTATCATGAGGACGAATTTCCCAAAAACAACCTTTCCGTTATTTATGAAAACGAGGTGTATCCTTTTGCGGAGCTCCACCCGCGTTCGACAAACGATGCCGTGTTGTATGCCTACAAACATTCGGAAAACGCAATGGCTTATCGAGATTTCCTTGAATTTCGTTATGAAAAAGAAACGTTATGGGGTTTTGCCGCTCAGGCATGGGTTCGCACTTCCACGGTCAAACCCGGCGAGGGCTTTTCCTTTACAAGCATCGAAACCCACAACGAGCAGGTTGCGCACAAGAATGTAAAAACCGGCGAAGTGGGAATATCGTTTCGCTATACTCCGGGAGCAACTTATTTTCAATATCGTCGAAAACGGGAATTGTTGACCTACGGCAAACCCATCTTCACGGTGTCGTATACCAAAGGGCTGAATGGTTTTTTGGGTGGTAAGACGGCATACGACAGGGTAGAAGTTTCCATACAGGAACGCTTTGCCATCGGCGATTATGGCCGTTTCAATACTTCGGTGGATGTTCAACGGGTTTGGGGCCTTTTGCCTTTCCCCCTGCTGCTTTATCCTAATCAACAAAGCAAAAATCCAATAGAAAACAGCGCATTTTATTGCACACCTTCCATTGAGTTCGTGGGCGACAAACAGTATGCATTGCGTACCACTTTCAAAGGAAATCGATGGCTGCTCTATCGGGTGCCCGTTTTTCGAAAATGGGGAACAAAAGAATTGATTACCCTTCGAGCGGTTTACGGTACGTTGAAAAATAAAAACATGCCTACGCCGGAAAACGGACTCTTTGTTTTCCCCGAAGCAACTACCGTCATGACGAAGACACCGTATATCGAGGCATCCATAGGGGCTATCGATGTGATGGGGTTCTTTCGTGTCGAATATGTCCACCGTTTTACTTATCGCAATAATCCTCATGCCATTCGGGGAAGTCTGCGCTTCGACGTCAGTCTTTGACAAACCGAAAGGTTGTTGATTCGACAAGGTGCGAAAAAAAGTCTGCGCTTCCGATGTCGGTCTTTGATAAAATGAGAGGGGAAAGAGCTGTATATTTCTTTTTTTTCACTTATCTTTGTATTTGCTATGCGGAATGAAAAAAGAATCACCATTTTAGGAATAGAATCTTCCTGCGATGATACGTCGGCTGCAGTTATTCGCGATAGATTGGTCCTATCGAACGTAATTGCCAATCAGTCGGTGCACGAACGATATGGAGGTGTCGTTCCCGAATTGGCATCGCGTGCGCACCAACAAAACATTGTACCGGTTGTGCACGATGCGTTGAAGCAGGCCGGAGTATCGAAAGACGAACTCTCGGCAATAGCTTTCACGCGTGGACCCGGACTTTTGGGTTCGTTGCTGGTAGGAACATCCTTTGCAAAGGGTTTATCTTCGGCATTGAACATTCCCCTGATCGATGTCAATCATTTGCAGGCGCATGTGATGGCTCATTTTATCAAGGAAAATGAAGACGACGACTCTCACCCCGATTTCCCATTCCTGTGTTTATTGGTTTCCGGAGGAAATTCGCAGATAATCCTTGTAAAATCGTACAACGATATGGAGATTATCGGGCAGACGATCGACGATGCTGCCGGCGAAGCGTTCGATAAATGTGCCAAGGTGATCGGGTTGGGGTATCCCGGAGGTCCCGAGGTCGATCGATTGGCCAAACGCGGAAATCCCAAAAAGTTTGTTTTCAGCAAGCCGCAAGTTGCCGGCTACGATTATAGTTTTAGCGGATTAAAAACGTCGTTCTTGTATTTTTTGCGCGACAATTTGAAAGTGGATCCCGCTTTTATCGAAAAAAACAGGGAGGACTTGTGCGCATCGTTGCAAAAAACGATCATCGATATTTTGATGGATAAACTGCATCGCGCCTCCAAAGATTTGGGAATAAAAGAAATTGCCGTTGCCGGCGGCGTTTCGGCAAATACCGGCTTGCGCGACGCTATCGAAAAATATGCGCGACGCTATCGCAAGAAAGTGCATATTCCGAAATTTTCCTATACTACCGATAATGCGGCTATGGTTGCCATTGCGGGATACTTCAAATACCTCGACAACGACTTTTGCGGTCCCGATGTGGCACCTTACGCACGAGTAGCCATTTAACAATCAATATAAATTACCCATGTCATTTACAGAAAATTCAAAGTTGGAGGAGAATAAGAAAAGCCTCAATTTTATTGAAGCCATTATTGAAAAAGATCTACGGGAAGGCAAAAACGGTGGACGCATTCAAACCCGTTTTCCGCCTGAGCCCAACGGTTATCTGCATATCGGACATGCAAAGGCGGTTTGCCTTAATTTTGGCATTGCCGAAAAATACGGAGGTATTTGCAACCTTCGGTTCGACGATACCAATCCCGTAAAAGAAGATGTCGAATATGTGGATTCAATCATGGAAGATATCCAATGGCTCGGCTTTCAGTGGAAAAATGTATACTATGCCTCCGACTATTTTCAACAGCTTTGGGATTTTGCAGTAAAACTGATCAAAGAAGGCAAGGCATATATCGATGAGCAGTCGGCCGAAGAGATTGCAAAACAAAAGGGTACGCCAACGCAGCCCGGTATAAACAGTCCGTATCGCGATCGCCCTGCAGAAGAATCGCTCGAATTGTTCCATAAAATGAATTCGGGAGAGATTCCCGAAGGGAAAATGGTGTTGCGTGCCAAAATCGATATGGCTTCGCCCAATATGCACCTTCGCGATCCCATCATATACCGCATCATCCACTTGCCGCACCATCGTACGGGCACAAAATGGAAAGCGTATCCCATGTACGATTTTGCACACGGACAGTGCGATTATTTTGAGGGGGTCACCCATTCGTTGTGTACACTGGAATTCGAGTCCCACCGTCCTCTTTACGACTGGTTTATCGACCAATTGGCCGACAGCGATTATCGTCCGCGTCAAATCGAATTCAACCGGTTGAACTTGACGTATACGGTCATGAGCAAGCGCAAACTTTTACAGCTTGTGCAAGAAAAACGCGTAAACGGATGGGACGATCCACGGTTGCCGACGCTCTGCGGTTTGCGACGTAGAGGCTATACACCCGAATCCATTCGAAATTTCATCGATAAGATCGGTTACACCAAATACGAGGCAATCATCGATATGTCGTTGTTGGAACACAGTATTCGCGAAGATTTGAACAAAAAAGACATTCGCGTCTCGGCCGTTCTCGACCCAATCAAACTCATTCTTACCAATTATCCCGAGGGAAAGGTGGAGGCGATGACTGCCATCAACAATCCCGAAGATGAAACGATGGGCACTCGTGAAGTGATGTTTGGTAGAGAGTTATGGATCGAGCGCGACGATTTTATGGAAAATCCGCCGAAAAAGTATTTTCGTCTCACACCGGGCAAAGAGGTACGTTTGAAGAATGCCTACATCATAAAATGCACCGGTTGCAAAAAAGACGAAAACGGCAATGTGGTAGAGGTTTATGCCGAATACGATCCCCATACGCGAAGCGGCATGCCCGAAGCAAACCGCAAAGTAAAGGGAACCATTCACTGGGTTTCGGTTTCTCATTGCTTGGATGCCGAAGTGCGTTTGTACGACCGATTGTTTTTGGTAGAGAATCCGTTGGAAGAAAAAGATAAAGACCTGTGTGAATTGTTGAATCCCCATTCGCTGATTGTGAAGAAAAACTGCAAAATGGAAATGTATCTGCACGGTGCACGGCCATTGGACAGTTTTCAATTTCAGCGTATCGGTTATTTCAATGTCGACCCGGATTCCACAAAAGACCATTTGATTTTCAATCGCACGGTGGCATTGAAAGATTCATGGAGCAAAATAAACAAGATGAAGGAGGTATCGAAAAATGGATGACGAATTGAATATGGATGCACTGATCAAGAAGTACGAACAGATGCGTGCATTGGGGAAAACAATGTATCTCGATGCCGATGAGTTTGCTTTCTTGGCACAATATTATGGTGAATTGGGCGACTATAAAGAAGCCGGACTCATTATTGAAGAGGGTCTCAAAATGCATCCGGGAAGTTCGGAACTTATGTTGCAATATGCCAAAAAACTGATCTATTTGGAGCAATACGAAGAGGCATATCATTATTTGTCGCGCATAGCCAACGAAGGCGATCTCGAACTCCCGTTGCTGAAAATCGAATCGTTGCTGCATCTCGAAAGGTACGACGAAGCTGCCAAAATCATCGACGATATCGCATCGGAAAACATTCCCCAACCCGATCTGTATACTTTTTTCACCGAAATAGGGTACATGTACAACGACATGAATCAATACGATCGTGCCATCTTTTTCCTGGAAGAAAGCTTGAAAATCGATCCATTCGATTCGGATGTGCTTAGCGATTTGGCTTATGCTTGCGAAATGAAAGGCGATTTTGAAAAAGCCATTGCATACAACAATAAATTGTTGGACAATGACCCGTATTCTTTAGAGGGGTGGATAAATCTCGGCAAATTGTATTCTA
>Ga0116169_1002519_pt1 | contig 13331 bp, 8 predicted proteins | sample AD_UKC130_MetaG_FD_89796 | JGI IMG/M metagenome (GOLD analysis project Ga0116169, IMG submission 89796) | Active sludge microbial communities of municipal wastewater-treating anaerobic digesters from Canada - AD_UKC130_MetaG | ecosystem: Engineered > Bioreactor > Anaerobic > Digestate | place...
GCTGACGCGCAGGTCGATGTTCTTCTGGCGGCCATACTGCTCGTACTGCTCCAGTACGCTCTGCACGAGGTCGTTGAGCCGCACTGGCTGAAGCGCAAGCTCGATGCTGCCGCTGCGGATGGCCTGCATATCGAGGAAGTCGTTGACGATGGAGCGCATCACGTTGAGCGAGTTCTGCATGGTGCGCATGATGCTGTCGAACTGCGGGATCTCGCAGTTGGTGCGCTGGTAATGCCGGTTGAGCAGGTCCACTGCAAGCGTGATATTGTGTACGGGCGTGCGAAGATCGTGCGCGGCGATCTGCAGGAAGCGGTCTTTGATGTCGCTGAGGCGACGCAGTTCGAGGATGTCGCGCTCGCGCTGGTCCTGCAGCCGCTTGAGATGAAGTTGCGTGCGCACGCGCGCGGCGAGCACTTCAAGCTGCGGCGGCTTGGTGACGTAGTCGTTCGCACCGAGGTCCAGCCCGCGCACAATGTCGTCCGTCTCGTCGAGCGCGGTGAGCATGATCACCGGCACCCCGGCAGTGGAAGGCTGGGCACGCAGCGTCTTGAGCACTTCCAGCCCGTTCATGCCGGGCATCATCACGTCCAGCAGAACGAGGTCGGGCGGATCGGCACGCAGGGCTTCGAGGGCTTCGAGCGGGTCGTTATACGCGACCGCATCGAACCCCTCTAGCTGCATGTGCGTGACGAGCGCATCTGTACTGAACGGGCTGTCGTCCACGACGACGATACGCAGCATCGGGTGGGCGCCGTTGTCTGGTGAGTTGGTTGGTGGATACACGTTGGCCGTTGCTCCGTCACCCCAGGTGCATTGTGTGGAAGACGAAATCTCTCCGACTCGCATGGTAGCAGGACGGCGATAGCCGAACAATACAGTACTCTCCTACCATCCCCCGCATCGCCCCGGCGTGACAGTCCTCCCGCCTTTTGGCGAGGCTCGTCGCTTGTAAGTCTCGGGGGCCTTGTCTACAATGCAGATACACGTTCGGGCAACTCCGGCATGGTTTATCATGCCTGTACCTCTGTTAACCACATCAGTGCCGAAGGATCGTCTGTTAGGTGGTCCTCATGATGCAGTTGCGAATTAGGTTATACTAGCGCGGGGTGGGAGCCTCCCGCGAGCCGCGCATTGGCACCACACAATGTCACGTTTGTGAGGAGTAAACACAACAAATGACCGTTAAGACCGAAGAACTGAATCCCTTTGCCATTGCTCAGGCGCAGCTTGACGAAGCCGCCGCGATCCTGAAGCTGGAGCCGGGCGTGCATGCGCTGTTGCGCGAGCCAATCCGCGAGATTCACGTGCTGCTGCCCGTGAAGATGGACGACGGCACGACGCAGGTCTTTAAGGGCTTCCGCGTGCAGCATAACGACTCACGCGGGCCGACGAAGGGCGGCATCCGTTTTCACCCTGATGAGACGATTGACACCGTGCGCGCGCTGGCGATGTGGATGACGTGGAAGTGCGCGGTGGTGAACATCCCGCTCGGCGGCGCGAAGGGCGGTGTCGTCTGCAACCCCAAGGACATGTCACCGACGGAGCTTGAGCGCCTCAGCCGCGCCTACATTCGCCAGGTCGGCCCGGCGCTGGGTCTGGAGAAGGACGTGCCCGCGCCCGATGTCTTCACCGACTCGCAGATCATGTCGTGGATGCTGGACGAGTTCTCCGTGCTGAAGGGCCACAACGAGTTCGGCGTGATCACCGGCAAGCCGATCGCCCTGGGCGGCTCCGCCGGGCGCACCGACTCAACGAGCCGCGGCGTGGCGATCTGCGCGAACCTGGCCGCGGAGCGCCTCGGCATGGAGCTGAAGGGCGCGACGGTCGCGATACAGGGCTATGGCAAGGTGGGCCGCTACGCGGCGGAGATCCTGCACAACGAGTACGGCTGTAAGGTTGTTGCAGTGTCCGACGTGACCGGCGGCTGGTACAACCCGGACGGGCTGGACATCCCGAACGTGAGCCGCTACGTCGATACGGAGGGCGGCGGCCTGCTGGAGGGCTACGGCAAGGTCGACCCCGACGCGAAGGCCATCACCAACGCCGAACTGCTCGCGATGGATGTCGATGTGCTCGTCCCGGCGGCGCTGGAAGGGCAGATCCGCGGGGACAACGCGCACACCATCCGCGCCAGGATGGTCGTTGAGGGCGCGAACGGCCCGACCACGCCTGAAGCTGACCACATCCTGCAGGAGCGCGGCATCCTCGTCGTGCCGGACATTCTCGCCAATGCTGGCGGCGTGACGGTCTCGTACTTCGAGATGGTGCAGAACTCCTACGGCTACTACTGGGACCTCGACACGGTGCGCGAGCGCCTCGCCCGCATCATGACCGAGGCCTTCCACGCCGTCTTTGAGATGACCGATCACTTTGAGGTTCACCCGCGGCTGGGCGCGTACCTGCTCGCGGTGAACCGGGTCGCAGAGGCGGTGCGCCTGCGCGGCTGGGCGTAAGTTCAACGTTCGGGAATTGATGTGTTGTGTGGTAGGGGCGGGTCTCAGACCCGCCCCTACGTGATCGATCCGTGCGGTTAGGGGCAGGGCTAATGATGCTGTCGGTGCGAAACATCGGGCATCACAGCCGCCCCTGCAGATTCCTGGCGCCAACCATCCCCGTTTCGAGCGGCAAACCCGGACCTGATCAGTTATATTATGTGGTAGAATTTGTCCGAAATGTTCGCTTCACGCTGGAGTTGAGAGCTAGATGAAACACTCGAACGCGCCGCTTCTGGCCATTATCGGTATCCTGATGGTGATGTTCGTCATCCCGTTTGTGCTGGCGGTGATCACGCTGATTGTCTATGGCGAGTTTGCCCTGCCCTCCGGGGCGCTGATGGAGGGGGTGCTCGCCGAGTTTGACGCCAACTTTGCGCTGATGCTGCTCGTCACGGCGCTGCCGGCGCTGTTCGTCTGGCTGATCGAGTCCAGCCGCCGGCAGGGGGACCGCCGCCGCTCGCTGACGCTGACGCTTGTTATGCTGGTGGTGCTCGTCGGCGCGGTAACTGCCGTGCCGTTCATCGCCTCGCTGCGCCCGCTGAGCGCCTTCCCGCCGGGGCAGGCGCTGCCCATCCTGGCGGTGGTGGCGCTGCCGCTCCTGGTCATCATGTTCATCGCGGCGATCCTGCTGCCGGAAGCGCGCCGCCGTGGTGACAGCGCCTAGCTCCCGGCTCATCCGCGTATGAGTACGCCCCGCCCCACCGTTCCGGCTTCGCTGCTGCCCTGGCTGCTGGTTGCCGGGATCGTGGTGGTCGGGGCGGTTGTGATCACCCTCACGCCTGCCGAGGCGACGCTGGGGCAGGTGGTGAAGGTTGTTTTCGTCCATGTCGCCTTCAGCCGCGCCGGTGCGATTGGCCTCTACATCGCGGGGCTGGCGGGGCTTGCCGTGCTCGCCCGCCCGTCGGAGCAACTCGTGTGGTGGATGCAGGCAGTGGGGTGGGCTGGTCTGATCCTGTTCGCCATTGGCTTCATCGTGAGTGGCGTGGCGCAGATGATGAGCTGGGGCGGCATCACCCTGCAGGAGCCGCGTGTGGCCGCCGGGGCGAATGTGCTGGCGGTCGCGCTCATCGCACAGATCGCCGCGCTGTGGCTGCCCTGGCCGCGCGTCGAGGCGGTGCTGCACATCCTCGTCGCGGCGTTTCAGGCGTGGGTTTCGCTCACCACTCCGAACGTGCTGCATCCGGCGGGTGCGATCACCAGTTCAACGTCGGGGGCGCTCCGCCTGAGCAGTGCCGTGCTGCTCCTGCTGGCGCTGCTCTTGGGCGCGTGGATCGTGTGGATGTTCCGCGTGTATGGGCCGCTCCGCCCGGCGACGCCGCTCGATAAGACGTAGGGTCGCGGACTATCACGCCTCTCGTGGATGAACGTCACGGTTGGCGGTATGCGGCTTGCTCGTGGTAAAAAGCGGATATAATAGACACGCGGCCCGGTTGTCGGGTGGGAGCAACGACGACAGACAGGCCCGTAATGTCTCCGTGCGCAGGGGCGTCACCCGGCTGCCCAACGCGCACGATGATCGACCTCCGCCGGTACCGACCCGGCACAAACAACCTTTTCTTCTCGGCGCTTCTACGGGAAAGGATTCTCTCGCATGCAACGCACAAGACTCTATGATACCCATGTCAAGCTCGGCGCGCGCCTCGTGCCGTTCGCTGGCTACGAGATGCCCGTGCAGTATGAAGGTCCGCTTGAGGAGCACGCAACCGTCCGGCAGGCGGCAGGGCTGTTCGACATCGACCACATGGGCCAACTCATCGTCGAGGGGCCAGACGCCCTGGACTTCCTGCAGTACATGTGCACGTCTGACATCGGCGCGCTGCGCGAGTGGGAAGCCGGCTACTCGCTGCTGTGCTACGCCGACGGCGGCGTGGTGGACGACATCTTCGTCTACCGCCTGCCGGAGTATTATTACGTCGTGGTCAACGCGGCGAACCTGAAGAAGGACGTCCAGTGGCTGAAGGCCCACACCCCCGGCTTCGACGTGACGGTGACGGACGTTTCCGAGGAGACCTATCTGCTGGCCTTCCAGGGGCCGAAGGCGCAGGAAGTGCTCCAGCGCATCACAGATGTCGACCTCAGCCAGCTTGAGTACCATTTCTCGACGCGCGGGAAGGTGGCGGGCGTCGATGCGCTGATCGGCAGCACCGGCTACACCGGCGAGTATGGCTACGAGCTGTACTTCGACGCGAACCACGCCGAGACCGTGTGGAACGCCATCCTTGAGGCGGGCAAGCCGGACGGCGTCAAGCCCATCGGCCTCGCCGCGCGTGACAGCCTGCGCTTCGAGCCCTGCCTGCCGCTGTACGGCCACGAGCTTGGGCCGGACATCACCCCGCTTGAGGCCGGGCTGGGCTTCTTCGTCAAGACGGACAAGGGTGATTTCGTCGGGCGTGATGCGCTGCTCAAGCAGCGGCTGGAGCAGCCCCCGCGCAAGCTCGTCTGCCTGGAGATGATTGACAAGGGCGTGCCCCGCGAGCACTACGAGGTTGTCGCTGACGGGCAGTCGGGCTTCGTGACGTCGGGTATGTTCGCGCCGACGGTCGGGGCCTACGTGGCGATGGCGCTGCTCCCGCGTGAGGTTGCCGAGATCGGCAGAGAAGTTGACGTGATGATCCGCGGCAAGGCGAAGAAGGCGAAGATCGTCAAGCGGCCCTTCTACACACCCGCCTACCGGCGGTAGAGGCGCAGGCGGGTGAGGCGTCTGGAGCGCAGAACCGGTACGCCTCCGGCCTGATCACTCGTCTGTGCACGGGATTTAACGGAACCCCCTCCCAACCTTGCAGCGACGCTGTCGCCGCAGTTGACCTCTCCTTGCACGGGGGAGGTGGTCGCTCGTAAAGCGAGCGCCGGAGGGGGTTCGGGCAAGTTGCCCTCGGCGGTTGTCAGCTCCTTCACACCACCTCCCAACCGGCAAGGCTTTCCCCGTTACACTTGTGTATTTACTGTGCGCTTGCGTATTTACCGGCACAACCTGTAAACTTGTGCGGTAAAGATACAATGCGGGTATCGGACGATGGCCGCTTGGGGCCGGGTGTCGGGCTATATCGGCTCGCCTGACCGTGGCGGCTCTCTCCTGCTTCAGCAGTTTAGGATTTAACCCTCGTTATGAAAATAAGCCGCATGAACCTGCGCCCGCCATATGACGCGCTGCTCATCGCCCTCTGCTACGTGGTCATTGCGGTCCTCTGGGTTGCATTCTCTGACTGGCTGCTGGTATTGCTGGTTCCCAACCCGGCGCTGGTTCGCAACTTGCAGACCTACAAGGGCGTCGGATTTGTGGTGCTCAGCGGCGGGATGATCTACCTGCTGATGCGGGTGGCAAACCGCGAGCAGCACCGCACCGAGATGCAGCTTCGCCGCCTCTCTCGCGCCGTCGAACAGAGCGCGAGTGTCGTCATCATCACCAACGATCGGGGGGAGATCGAGTACGTCAACCCGCGCTTTACGGAAGTGACCGGCTACACCTTCGACGAGGTCATCGGCCAGAACCCCCGCATCCTTAAATCCGGCGCAACGTCCCCCGAAGAGTACGAGCATCTGTGGAAGAGCATAACGAGCGGTCACGACTGGCACGGTGAGTTCTACAACCGGCGCAAGGACGGCGGCTACTACTGGGTTTCGGCGACGATCTCACCCATCCGCGACACGCAGGGGCGTATTACGCACTTCCTCGCCGTGCAGGAGGACATCACCGGGCGCAAGCATGCGCAGGAGAACATCGAGCGGCGCAACCGGGAACTCTTGCTGCTTAACCGCGTGATCTCCGCCGCGGCGTCGAGCCTGCAGGTGGAAGAGGTGCTGAGCGTGACCTGCCGCGAGTTGGCGATCACCTTCAACGTGCCGCAGGTGGTGATCGCGCTGCAGGGGCAGGACTCCGACACGCTCGACATCGTCGCGGAGTATGGCTCGCTGCACCCCGGCGCGGAGTCCGCCCTCGGCTTGACCATCCCACTGCACGGCAACCCGGCCATTGAGTGCATCATGGAATCGCACGAACCGTGCGCGTTTGAAGACGTGCAGCATGACCCGGACATGGCCGCACTGCGCCCCACACTGCAGCAGCGCGGTGTGGCTTCCACACTGCTGGTGCCGCTGCTCGTGCGCAACCAACTGGTCGGCCTGATCGAACTGGACACCGCCGAACCGCGCCGCTTCGCCCCGGAGGAGATCGCGCTCGCCAAGCACGTCGCGATTGCGGTCAGCCAGGCGCTGGACAACGCCCGCCTCTACCAGAAGGTTGCCGACCATAACGACCTGCTGATGCGGGCCATTGCCGAGCATACCGAGGAGCTTCAGCGGGTGAAGGACCGGGTCGAGGCGATCCTCAACAACAGCCCCGACGCCATTCTGCTGCTCTGCGCGGATGGCCGCATTGAGACCGCCAACCCGAGCTTCTACCGCCTGTTCGGCATTGAGGAGGATGTTTACAACCAGCCGATCTCGCAGCTTGTCGATCCGGGGGACGTGATCGCGCTGCGCCGGGCGCTGAAGGTCGCAGCGGAAGAGGCCCGCGTGATGCGCATTGAGGTCACCGCGCGGCGCGGCGATGGCAGCATGTTCGATGCAGGCATTGCGCTCTCCCCGTTCGAGGAGCGAGGCTCGCGCCGCCTGGTGTGCGTGCTGCGCGATATCACCCCGCTCAAGGAAGTCGAGCGGATGAAGGACGAGTTCGTGTCGAACGTGTCGCACGAGCTACGCACGCCGATTACTAGCCTCAAGCTACACCACTACCTGCTCGGCGTGAACCCCGACAAGCGCAACGACTATATGGACAGCCTCGCGCGGGAGATCGAGCGGCTGGCCGACATCATCGAGAACCTGCTGATGCTCTCCCGCATGGATCAGGACCGCATCAGCCTGGAGCTTGCGCCGCTTGACATCGATACGCTGCTGAGGCAGTACGTTTCCGACCGGGCACTGATCGCGGAAGATCGTGGGCTGGAGCTGGTGCACAAGCCGATGGAGGGCCTGCCGCTCGTCCAGGCCGACCGGGGCCTGCTTGGCCAGGTGTTGAGCATCCTGCTGACCAACGCCTTCAACTACACGCCGCGCGGCGGGCGTGTTGAGGTGCGCTCGCTGCTGTCCGAGGAGGGGGGCTGTCGCCGGGTGGGCTTCAGCGTGACGGATACCGGCTACGGCATTCCGCTCGAAGAGCAGCCCTACGTGTTTGATCGCTTCTTCCGGGGGCAGGTTGCCAAGGAGACGGGTTCCGCCGGGACGGGGCTGGGGCTGGCGATTGCCCGCGAGATCGTCGAACGGCACGGCGGGCGGATCGAGGTGTCAAGCAGCGGCAGGGCGGGCGAGGGGGCGTCGTTCTGCGTGTGGCTGCCCGCGGATTGTGAGTGAGGTGAGCCTAGCGAGTCAAACACAGGGGCCGCTTCTTGCCGGCCCCTGATTGATTCCTGGCGAAAGCTCGTGTGTGAGGCCCAACTGTAGAACCCCCACCCAACCGGACTTTGCCCGGTTGACCGGGGGTTCTCAGCTTCCTATCTATCGAACCGCTCGCCGCTGTGCCCCTCGATCACAGGCTCGGCGGGTGCGGATTCCTCGCCTTCACGGCTGCCGCCTGCTGGCCCACCGCCGCTGCGACTTGACCGCCGCACCAGCAGGAAAACGCCGAGCAGGATGAGCATCACCGGCCAGATCACGCTGCTGACCAGCCCGCCACTGATGCCGAGGATCAACTCGAAGAACATCCCTGACAGCAGGAAGAGCACCAGCCCGCCGGTGATCCACTTCATGCCAGTCTGCCGCAGCCGCTCGATCTCGCTCCAGGCCCCGTTGATGACCAGCCCGATCCCGACCGATGTTGGGAAGATCAGCGTCCAGGCGTAGGCCCAGCTTTCCCAGTGCCCGGTGATGGACTGGTACAGCAGCAGCAGCCCGGTCATTGTGACGATGCTGCCGGGGATGGCCAGCGGGCCAGCCTGCTTGCCGCCGAGCAGCATCCCGACGAAGAACAGCAGGCCCGGCACGATCACGAAGAACGGCCACAGGTAGCTTATCAGGTTGATGTTAAAAAACTGCCCCAGCAGGAACATCGCGCCAAGTCCGACCAGCAAAATGCCGATCAGCACGCTCATTCGCCCTTGCGGAGTGCCATGCGCCATAAAAGATTCCTCCTCGCTCCGCGCAGCGCGCGGATGCACCGCATAGAAATAGGGTGCTGTCTCACTCAACTATACGTATGCCCCGGTTAAGAGTTGCACGTGCCCGCGCGTCGCGCCCGGCGCGAGATTGCGCTTAACCGGCTGCTCTGTTATCTTCCTTAGTTATCCCTGTTGGCGCGTAAATTCTAGGCCTGAGCACTGCCCACTGGCGTACCGGCGCACTGTTGTCAGTGCTGCTGTTCGCCGGAGGCAAGTAGAGGGGGGACTCCGCTTGCCTTGCACTTATCGTGCTTGTCGTGCCGCTACCCAGGGATGAATATTTTACACCAACCAAGGGAGAGAGAGCTGTGGCAGTGAAGAACAACAACTACCGGCCAATCGATAGTATGGTCCTGCCGCGTTTTGCGGGTGTGCGCACGTTTATGCGGCTCCCTCACGTGACGGACCTCGAAGGTGTGGATTTTGCCGTCGTCGGTGTGCCGTTCGATACTGGCAGCACGTTCCGGGTCGGCGCGCGCTTCGGGCCGGAGGGCATCCGCAGCGCCTCGGTGTTGCTGCGACCGTACAACCCCGGCCACCGCATCGGCATTTTCGATTACTGCGCCGGTGTGGACTACGGCGACCTGCCCGTCATTCCCGGCTACCTGCCGCAGTCGCACCAGCGCATCAAGGAGGAGGCCATCCGTATCTTCGAGAAGGGGGTGGTGCCGATCTTCCTCGGCGGCGACCACTCCGTCTCGCTGCCGCTGCTGCGCGCGGTCCACGCCGTTCACGGCCCGGTTGCGCTCGTCCACCTCGACTCGCACAGCGACCTGTGGGCGGCGTACTACGGCGGGCTGGACACGCACGGCACGCCCTTCCGCCGCGCGGTGGAGGAGAACCTGCTTGACCTCTCCCGGTCGATCCAGGTGGGGCTGCGCGGGCCGGTCTACGACTCGAGCGACATGGTGCTCTCGCGTGAGATGGGCTTCGACGTGGTGATGGCCGATGAGCTTCACGCACGCGGCGTCGAGGACGTGGTACGGCAGATCCGCGAGCGGGTGGGCGATGGCCCGGCCTACCTTTCCTTTGACATCGACTTTGTAGACCCGGCCTTCGCGCCCGGCACCGGGACGCCGGAGGTTGGCGGCTTCACCAGCGCGCAGAGCCAGCAGTTGATCCGCGGCCTGGCGGGCATCAACTTCCTCGGCTTTGACATCGTCGAGGTGATGCCGCCCTATGACCCGACGGGCGTTACGTCGCTGCTGGCGGCGAACATTGCCTACGAGTTCATCTCGCTTGTCGCCGTCCGCGAGCGCGATCGGGCCAGCTAAGCGCGTTCGCAAGCTCGCGTTTCAAGCCCCCTCCATCCGCTGTGGAGGGGGTTGTTGTTTGCCCGGGACAAACCATTCTCTAATTGCCAAAATTGTTATATAACTGTAACATGCAAATATCTGAGCATAGTGCATAGCGCTACACCGGGTGTATCCCGGGATAGTGCTTTGGGACTACATCGGGCAGGGGGGCGCGAGGTCGGTAACACTGCGGAAGCCATCTGTAGTATCCCGAGACGAACGAAGTAATCGTTTACAACTTTATCGCATCAACTCCTTCACCTTATCCGGCTCCTCACATCGCGTTCCCGACGACTCTGTTTCGATGTGTTGCCTGCATGCGCGCCCAGCGCTGCTGGTAGAAAGGGGGGACCATCGAGGCTGCAAAAGTTGTCTCTAACCACTGCGCGGGCCTGCCTGGATCGGCTCCTGGCGGCATGTATCTGGGGGGGCCGGTTTGCTACCGGCTGGCCGCTTCACGGCACTCCAGGTGCGCATTGCGAAATGCGCGTGAGGGATGGAGTGCAGGCCCCGCAAATGGCATTAGCCTGGCAACTTTTCATATAGCAACTGCTTAACACATATACATATATATCAAACCAGTGGAGGAACACCTTCAGATGAAGCGTATACTTGCCCTGCTGGCAGTTCTCCTCGCCGTCGTACTGGTCGCAACGACCGCTGCACCTGTGGCGGCACAGGCACCTAGTCGTTCCTATCTGCTTGTCGCACAGAACAAGATTCCGAATAACATCGAGCAGCAAGTAGCCGCTATCGGCGGTACCGTCGAGCGCGTCATCCCGCAGATCGGCGTGGTCGTGGTCAGCTCGAGCAACCCCAACTTCAAGGCGCAGGCCGCCGGGATCAAGGGCATCCAGTCGGCGCTGCCCAACGTCTCGCTCCAGTGGATTGATCCCGGTCACAGGGAGGCTGTCACGCCGGATCAGTTCGGCAACCCGCCCGCCAGCGGTGATGATGACTTCTTCTTTGACCTTCAGTGGGGCCATGACGCCGTCGACGCGCCTGAGGCCTGGGCTGCCGGCGCTCGCGGTGCTGGTGTCCGCGTGGCCGTCCTCGACGACGGGATTGACTCGGATCATCCCGACCTCGCCCCGAACTTCAACGCAGCCCTGAGCACGTCGTTCATCCCCGGCCAGACGTACGAGTACGCGGTTCCGGGTGATGTGTTCAGCCACGGCACGCACGTCGCCGGTACCATCGCGGCTGCGGACAACGGCTTCGGCACGATCGGCGTTGCGCCGGAGGCCGAGATCGTGATGATCAAGGTGCTGGACTCCTTCACCGGCAGCGGCTCGTTTGAGGGCGTCGCAGCGGGTATCGTTTACGCCGCCGACATCGATGCCGACATCATCAACATGAGCCTCGGCGCGACAGTGTGGCGCAGCGGCTTCTTTGATGAGGACACTGGTGAGTTCGTCACCGCCCGCGAGGTGGCTGAGCTGGTCAACATGCTGGGCCGTGCCACGCGTTACGCCTACCAGAACGGTACGGTGATCATCGCTTCAGCGGGTAACGAAGCCAACGACGGCGATCACGATGCCGACCTGCTGCACCTGCCGTCCGACCTGCCGCACGTGATCTCCATCTCGGCGACCGGCCCGGTGGGCTGGGCGGTCGATCCGACCACGTCGCTCGACAACCTGGCCAGCTACAGCAACTACGGCCAGTCGGTGATCGACTTCGCCGCGCCCGGTGGTGACTTCATCTACCCGGGTGAGGAAGAGTGCGTTGTTGCCGGCCTGCTGCGCCCCTGCTGGGTCTTTGACCTGGTCTTCAGCACGGGGTCGGCTGGCAGCTACTACTGGAGCGCCGGGACCAGCATGGCTGCTCCGCATGCCTCCGGTGTGGCGGCGCTGATCATCAGTGCGAATGGCGGCGACATGAAGCCGCAGCATGTCGAGCGCGACCTGCGCCACTCGGCGGATGACCTTGGCAAGCCGGGCAACGACGACGCCTACGGCATGGGTCGGGTCAACGCAGGCAACTACTTCAAGTAGGCAGCACAGCACGGTAATCACAAACCGGCGGGCCAATCGGCCCGCCGGTCTGCTTTCAATAATTGGAATAAAAGTTGATAAAACCAATGAGACCACGGGGGGACGTGGTCTCATTGTTGCCTCGGACACATACCACCAGGAAGAGAGAGGAACGGAAAGAAGGGAGGAACGGAAGAAGGGAGAAGTCCATCTTCTTTTCGTTTTCCTTGGTGTTGCGCCCATAATATACAAGATTGTGAAAAAATGCGCAACCATCCTTGTGGGGGATTTCTGACTGGTCACTAGGACAGTCAGGAGACTGGTTAGATGGCCAGGTGTTTATGGGTTATTTACCCCATCATGTTATGGCACGCGGTACGGCTCCGTCATGCGGGCGACCTCGCGGGCGCGGTTCCACAGAAGCCGTCGCTGATTCTCAAACCAGCGCCGCTTGTTTGGCTCAATATCCGCGATGAGGGCATCCGTCACCTTCTCGAATACCTCATATTCCATCGTCGCGACCTCTCCGATAGTCATCTCCGACAGCGCCTGGCCCACCTCGGAGCCTGCGCCCAGCCCGCGCACCGTCGTGAACGGCAGCTCTACCGCCGCCCCGAACGCGCCCGCGTAGTCCGCCTCAAGGATCTCCCGTGCGCTCTCATCGACGTGCAGCATCAGCCGCTCGGCAAAATCCGCCGCGCTGTCGAGGGTCGCCTGCTGATCGCCACCGCGCTGCTGGCAGGTGTAGAAGAAGTGCGCCAAAGAGAGCACGTAGCGCCGGTGCGCGTAGCAGTCAATGACGAGCCGGCCCGAGTCGTCGGGTATGATGTCGGCGATGATCACACAGGGGTCGCCGGTGCAGCAGGGGCACTCGCTCACCATCTCGCATGGCTCGAACCGTCCCAGCGGCCTGGGGTCCATGTCCCGGTAGGCTTCGGGCAGCCGGGTGAGCACCTTCACGACGAACGTCTCGCGGATGCGGCTGTTCTCGCAGCCCGCGTCATCGCAACCGCACCCCGCCGGGTGGATGCGCACCGGGCGTGTCTCGCACTCATCGTAGCATACAGCGAGGTACACTGTCTCGCCGATGGGGCGGTCGACCGGCACGTCGCTGCACCAGGGATCGTCCTCGTACCCGCCGCGCACGTTCTTGCCGTTGAGCGCCTCGCGGCGCAGGTCGTAGGTCACGGTCTCGGGGATGAGGATCTCGTTGCCATCGCAGTCCAGCACATAGCCGGGCGATATTTGAACCGTCCAGGGCTGGGGCTCGCCGTTCTCATCGAGCGCCTGCCGGACCTCCACCCCGCACACCACGCCCCAGCCGTGCAGCAGGCGGTTGTGGCGGCGCATCCGGTCGCGGAAGTAGGTCTGCTCCAGCGTCATCTCCTCCGGCGTCATCAACTGCCGGGGGAAGTA
>Ga0116169_1002521_pt1 | contig 13319 bp, 8 predicted proteins | sample AD_UKC130_MetaG_FD_89796 | JGI IMG/M metagenome (GOLD analysis project Ga0116169, IMG submission 89796) | Active sludge microbial communities of municipal wastewater-treating anaerobic digesters from Canada - AD_UKC130_MetaG | ecosystem: Engineered > Bioreactor > Anaerobic > Digestate | place...
CCGGCGGTTCAAGGCTCCATTTTGGGGCGATTCGGCGCGTTTTGTACGGGAAACTCAGTTTCATCCGGATCAGGTTATTGAAGATGGGCCGGAGGATACGGTCGTTTTTACGGCCAAGGCTTACGGTTTGAAGTCGGTATGCCGGTGGGTGTTGTCTTTCGGGGGTGAAGCGGAGGTTCTGGAACCACGACCGCTAAGAGATATGGTGGCAGAGGAGATCAGAAAGGCGGGAGGGAGGTATTAAATCGTTTTGTGTTTCGTGTTTCGCGATTCAGGTTGACCGAACTGTTGTTCTGTGACAATCCCTTGTCAGTCGATAGTGCTAAACTGTAATTAGATGTGATTAGAGAGTAGTTAGATTAGGATTAATAGAGAGAAAGGAGCGTAGAGTCAAATTAAGAATTGAGCTTAATCAGGAAATATATGATAAAATATATTTAAATATGAGGTGTAATGAGTGATATTTTCAAATCAGGTAAATTTGATGAAATTAAAAACAATTATTATCTAAAATAGTTAGTCATGGGAGAAAAAACGATGAGTTTTACCAAATTAACTATTAAATCAGAATATAGATCGTTATCAGATAATATAGTCAAGGATTTTTATCTACCTGTACTAGATCAATCAATACTCTATAAACGCGCAGTGGGGTTCTTTTCTTCCACTGCTCTTGTAGAAATATCAAAAGGTATTTCAGGATTAATAAAAAATGGAGGAATGATTCAGCTTATTGCATCTCCCCATTTATCAGATGAGGATATTGAAGCAATCAATAAAGGCTATGAACTTCGAAATAATGTAATTGAAAGAGCACTACTCAATGCCATCAGTGAACCCCAAAATTATTATGAAGAAGAGCGTCTTAATATTTTAGCGAATTTAATAGCCCAAGAAAAGTTGGAGATAAAAATTGCTTTTACTAAAGTAAATAATGGTATTGGGATATATCATGAAAAGCTAGGTCTCGTGTATGACAAAGAAGGCAATATAATTTGTTTCACCGGTTCAATTAATGAATCTAGTATGGCTTTTTTAAATAATTATGAAGTTTTTGATGTATATTGTTCTTGGCAAAGTGAATTTGAAAGAAATAAAGTTATTGAAAAAGAAGATGCGTTCGGGCGGCTTTGGGGGAATGAAGAAGAAAATGTTTTTGTTGCTGAATTTCCCCAAGTAGCTCTAGATAAATTAAAATCGTACAAGAAAGGTACAGTTAATTTAAATATAGATCAAGAAGAATTGGATGATTTTTTGGGAGATAAATTTAGGGATAAAAATGTATCATATTCGGTACAATCAATAAAAGTACCAGCACTTCCAGCAAGTTTAAAATTACATCAATATCAGCAAAATGCGATAGAAAATTGGCAAATTAATGGTTTTCGCGGTATTTTTGATATGGCGACTGGTACTGGTAAAACCTATACAGGACTTGCTGCCATTGTTAAATTAAGTGAATATTTGCAACACAAATTTGCAGTTATAATTGTCTGTCCATATCAACACTTAGTAGAACAATGGGTTGAAGATATCATAAAATTCAATATCAATCCCATTATTGGTTATAGTGGTTCCTCGCAAAAAGATTGGAAAAATTGCTTGGAAAATGCAATTCGTGATCAAAAATTAAAGGTGAAAGGGCGCGAGTTTTTTTGCTTTATTTGTACCAATGCAACTTTCTCATCTGATTTTGTGCAGACCTGTATTTCAAAAATTAAAGGTGATGCTTTATTGGTAATTGATGAAGCACACAATTTTGGTTCATCCCGACTTAGTACAATGCTTTCGAATTCGTTTAACTATCGTCTAGCGCTTTCTGCTACATTAGAAAGATATAGAGACGAAGAAGGTACTGCAAAACTATTAAATTATTTTGGGAAAAAGTGTATTGAATATACATTAGAACGGGCGATTGAAGAGAAAAAATTAACTCCTTATAAGTATTATCCTGTTATTGTAAATTTAAATGAAAGAGAGTTAGAGGTATATTCTTATTTATCACAAGAAATTAGTAAATGTGTAATACAAGATAAGAATGGAAAGAAAAGACTTTCGGAAAAGGGGGAACGGTTAGCTTTAAAACGAGCGAGACTGGTCGCTGCTGCTGAAGGAAAAATAAGTAAATTAAAAGAAGTCATTCTACCGTATCTTAACCAAAGTCATATTCTTGTCTATTGTGGGGCTGCTTCTATTCTTAGCGATAATGATGATTTTTTAATGATCAATGAAGATGAGATTCGGCAGATTGATGCAGTGACTCATTTATTGGGAAATGAATTAAATATGAAGGTTTCGCAATTTACATCAAAAGAAGGCATAGAAGAACGCGAAATTTTGAAACGAGAATTTGCGAAAGGAGAAAACTTACAAGCATTAATTGCTATTAAATGTTTGGATGAAGGAGTTAATATTCCCAATATTAAAGCGGCTTTTATTCTTGCAAGTACTACAAATCCAAAGGAATATATTCAACGTCGAGGTCGTGTACTACGTTTAGCTCCTGGAAAAGAATATGCTGAGATATATGATTTTATTACGGTTCCAAGACCATTGGATGAGGTATCTTCACTAACTGTTGCAGAAATCAATAAAGACCTTTCGCTTATTCGAAATGAATTAAACCGTGCAGAAGAATTTGCACGGTTGGCTATGAACGCGATGCAAGCTGATGTAATAATTCAAGAAATAAAAGAAGTGTATGGGCTTCAGGAAAAATACACTGAGTTTACAATAGTATGAAAGGGTGGAAATTGGTTATGGAAAATGAAAACAATATTCAAATTGATAAAACTAAAGTTAAGCGAATAATCTATAAGCTGATATTGATGGAGAAAGATAACTTAAAAACAAAGAAATATAATGAGGCGGAAATGATTAAGAGAATAAAAAAGGCGATTGAGGAGGAAATAGAATGTTATTAAAAAAAATGAAGTTATTAAACTTTAGACAATTTATAGGCGAACAGACAGTAGAATTCGCTACTGATGAAAATAAAAATGTTACGGTGATTATGGGTGAGAATGGCTCGGGTAAAACTACTTTAGCGCAAGCCTTTACTTGGTGTTTATATGGAAATACTGATTTTGATGATAAGTTAGTTTTAAATCGTAATCTTGAGAGACAACTACTTCCTGGAAATGAATGTGTAGTCAAAGTTGAGATTGATTTAACTCATGGTAAAACTGATTATACAATTATTCGTGAGCAGGTTTATAGAAGAGAGTTAACAGGGAAAATAAAAGTTGAAAAACCTGAGCTTAAGATTAAATATAAAAAAGACGGGCAACAAGAGTTTGTCAGACCTTATGAAGTTGATTTTATTGTGAAACAGATACTTCCTATGGAATTATCAAGATACTTTTTCTTTGACGGCGAACGTATTGGTAATATGAGTAAAGAGATTAACAAAAAAGGTCGAAGTGATGAATTTGCTCAAGCTGTACGAGGTTTAGTTGGACTTAATGCCTTAATTAAGGCTTTGGAGCATCTTAAGCCCACCTCAAGACACAGTGTTATCGGCAGTTATAATAAAGACTACGATTTTAACAGTGATGTAAGAATAACTCAATATACCAAAGAAATTGAGGATTATCAAGATAAATTAGAAAAAATTGATCAGCGTCTTAACGAGATTGAGAATGAAAAACAAATTGCTCAAAGTAAATGTGATGAGTTGAATATAAAATTAAGCCAATTACCCGATACTGAACGACTTCAAAAAGAAAAAGAGAAATTACAAGCTAAATTGGAGCAAACCCAAAATGCTTATGCATCTGCAGTATCATCTTTATTAAAACAGTTTAATAAGAGTGCTGCTTCTTATTTTTCGCAGTCGCTTATTAAAAATGCATTAGAAAGTTTATCTAAATCTGAAAAACTTGATAAAGGCATACCGGATATTCATGCACGAACAATTGAGTTTTTAATAAATCGAAAAATTTGTATATGTGGAACTAAAATTGAAGTAGGAAATGAAGCGTACAATGAATTGAAAAAGACTTTGGAGTATATACCTCCTCAATCAATTGGTAATTCAATCGCTCAGTTTGTTAAAGAATCTGAATCACGTACCCGATATGCCGGAGATTTTTTTGATACATTTATTAATCAATATGCAACAATCAGAGATTATGAAAATAATATACTACAATTTCAATCGGATATAGATGTAATTGAAAAGCAAATGGAAGGGAATGAAAGAGCTGCTGGGGTAGTTCAGGAATTACGGCGTTATAAGAAAGTTATTAGTGACCGACAACATGAACGTGATGAATTAAATCAAAAGAAAGGCTCAATTAAAACATCTCTTGATAGAGCGATTACTGAAAGAAAAGAATTAACGCTTCGAGATGAGAGAAATAAAAAAATAGAGGTTTATCGAACTTATGCGCTGCGTGTATTTGAAGAACTTTCACTTACATATAAACAGAAAGAAAGTGAAACTAGAAAAAATCTGGAAATAAATATTAATGAAATTTTTAAGTCGATTTATAATGGTGGAATGTCCCTAACAATTGATGATCGGTATAATATTCAAGTTTTTGTAAAAGATGAAATTGGAATTAGTAATGATGTAGAAACGTCGACCGCTCAAAGCATTTCGATAATATTTGCTTTTATTGCTGGTATTATTAAAATGGCACGTGATAATAGTAAAAAAACGGATGATATTGAAACAGTCCTTGATACAGAACCGTATCCTTTGGTAATGGATGCGCCATTATCTGCATTTGATAAACGAAGAATTAAAGCGGTATGTACTGTGTTACCTAATATTGCTGAACAGATAATTATTTTTATTAAAGATACTGATGGTGAAATTGCTGAGGAACATTTAGGTTCAAAGATTGGGAAACGATATTTATTTGATAAAAAGAACGAATTTGAAACTTATTTAATGCCGAGGTGATTTTCATGCTGTTTGATAAAGAGTATACTTTTTATGGAATTCATGCGGAGAAAGTAAGAAAATTAACTTTTCAATTTGACAAGAAAAATAACTCAATATTTTTATCTAATGTTAATGTATACAAAACTGCTCCAATTATAGGTTTTTTATATCAACGAAAGGCGGAATTAGATAAAACACCAGAAATAAAGCCAACTAAAATCTTTTTAAATGAAATGTTAAATCATTTAAATGATTTAAAATATAGTTATCAGTTAATAATGCTTTTGGATACAAAGAATGAAAGTTCTTTTGAAGAGCGAGTGAATAAGGCATTTCGCTATTATGGTAATGAAAGTGAACAAACGCTAGCCGATGAGCAACTTTTTGAGCAGTATGTACGTGGTGGCATTGATGTTTTATACGAGAAACTTATTGAAAATGCAGTTAATCCTGAAGATTATTTGAAAAATCTTTATGATTTTATGGAAGAGATTAATGATCGGTATAATTCAGTAATTACAGATGATAGTATTCTTGAATTATGTAGATTAGAAATATAAAAATTGAAATCGAAATTTCAAAATATTTGCTTACCCATTTAGATAAGGATAAGTTGGAAATTATTTGGTAACTAATTACTTTAAGCAGTAAGTTATACGAAAAAGTTAAATTAGAATCAGAGTTTTATACTGGGTAAATTTTTTAGTTTATAATAAACATATGTTCGATTTTTTGGAAGGAGTTTATTAGAAGGGATAGAATAAAAAATACTGGGGAATCATTTCCCAGTATTTTTTATAGGGTGATAATAATGAGTCTATTTTGGTGTGATCATTGTAATATACCAATATATAAGCAGAAATGTCCATTATGTGGTTGCGAGGGACATTATTTTGCTACAGATGCACGTCCGGTGTTTCCTGAAGAAATTCTTTTGCTTGAAATTCTGTTAGATAAAAGAGGACAATTGAAAAACAAGAGTGTTTGGCATTTCAAAGGGAATCGTTATTTTGTCGACGGTCACAAGTTTGAAATAATCCTTAAGGATATCATCCGCGATGTTGATCCAAAGAAAGTCAGTCAGGTGTTTCAAAGAGAACTTTCAGGTATTGATTATGATGCATTCGATTCAATGATTGAGCGTTTTGCTAAAGCAAATCAAGAGCGTCTTAATGAGTTGGAGTATAAAAGTTTTGAATTTATCGATAAAGTAAGCAAAGATTACGAGAATCGCATAAAAATGGTTTCTTTTAGTGGGGGGAAAGACTCAACAGTTGTTTCTAGTCTTGTGAGACGGGCACTTGGAGATCCCAAAATATTACACGTTTTTGGAAATACAACGTTGGAATACCCAATGACGTATGAATACGTTAATCGCTTTCGGAAAAACAATCGGAAAACTCCGTTTATTGTTTCTAAGTCTTCGAAAGATTTTAAAAAATTACGAGAAATTATTGGTCCCCCAAGCCGGGTGATGCGTTGGTGTTGCACAGTTTTTAAAACAGGGCCTATTTCGGACGTAATTGATAAATTTAGCGGAAATAAAAATATTTTAACTTTCTATGGAATTAGACGGAGTGAATCGCTGAGCCGTAGTAAATATGAAGATATTACCCGTAGTCCGAAAATTGCGAAACAGATTGTTGCTTCACCAATTATAGATTGGATTGATGCTGATATATGGCTTTATTTGTTGACTCATCAGGAAGATTTTAATGATGCATATCGGTATGGATTCACTCGTGTTGGATGTTGGTGCTGTCCCAATAACGGGGAGTGGCCTTTCTTTATCGCACGTATTCTAATGAACAATGAAGCCGAAGAATGGCGAGATTTTTTGATCAATTTTGCAGCCCGTATCGGGAAACCCGATCCAATTGAGTATGTGGATTCCGGTAACTGGAAAGCTCGGCAAGGTGGTAATGGGATGGATGTGGAGTATACCGAGATTAAATTTGAACCCTGTGCCACTGATGAATATGTAAAAAACTATTATTTATCTCGTCCAATATCAAAACAACTTTATGAATTTTTTAAACCTTTTGGTGATTTGAATTTTGACATGGGGAAAAAATTGTTGGGAGAGGTCTATATTCTGGATCGAAAAACTAAAGAGCCTTTACTAATTCTTCAAGGGCGCGAAGGTCAAAATCATCTTAGAGTTGTTGCGGTAGATCATTTTAATTATCGCCTCTTAGTTACCCGAATTGACTGTCAAATTAGGAAATATCAGTCGTGTATAGGATGTTCAGGCTGTTCTGCAATATGTAAACATAAAGCTATTAAAATTATCGGAGATGAATACTTTATTGATTCCAAGCGGTGTACAGGTTGTATGGATTGTAATGCTCATTTTGATCGGGGTTGTTTAGTGACTAAAGTTACTCAAACGAGGAGGACAAGTTAATGCGTTTTGCGCGTCATGAGACCTTTTATTTTCGCGAGGGATGGTTAACAAAAGGTTTGAGGAAAATTGAACATGAGAATATGAAAGATGTTTTTCAACGGGATGATGCCATGGAGCAATTAGGAATTGGTAAGAATATGGTATCTTCCTTGAGATATTGGATGCAAGCAACAGGCCTAACCCGTGAAACTGGTTCTGGGAAAAAACAGCAATATTTAACTGAGCAATTTGGAAAAATAATTTATGAATATGATCGTTTCATAGAGGATGAATTTACTTTATGGCTATTGCATTATAAATTAGCAACCAATAAGGAGATGGCCACGACATGGTATTGGTTTTTTAATATTTTTAAGCATCGGGAATTTGATGAAGAATCATTCATTAATGAGCTCGAAACTTATGTAAAATCTCAAAATCAAGATATTGCGATTGGGTCATTAAAAAAGGATTTTGATTGTCTGATAGGTATGTACTTATCTTCTAATGCTACTAAAACTTGTTATAATCCCGAAGATAATCTGGGATGTCCGTTACAGGAGTTAGGTATCATCGATATTCTAGATGCTAAAAAGAAAAGATATTGTTTGACGCGCAGAAAGGTCCGTGAAATGCCACGGGAACTCTTTTTGTTTGGAATATTGGATTATTTGCGCGATAGGGATAATGATAAAAATATAAGTATTGATTTATTATTGCAGGATGAAAAAAGTATAGGTCGTGTTTTTAATTTGGGACTTAGCGAATTAATTCAGATATTGGAAATGTTTCAGGCAGAAGGACTTTTGCATATGACAAAGACAGCAGGTTTAAACCAAGTCACTCTTTATACTGAAACAACTCCGGAAGAGATTATCATCCAGTACTATCAAAAAAAGAGAGTAGGATAGGAAAATGAAAAGTACATTAAGAGAATTAATTCATATTTCTGAAGGCTTTCAATATTCTGTAAATGTTAAATATGATTTATTTAATAAACTCAAGGTATCGAGGTATATTCCTCTTTTTCAAAGTATTGAAGTAATTCGTGATATCATAAAATCCAATAAACCTGGAGAAAAGCAACGCTCGAGAATAATTATTGGATCTTATGGAACTGGTAAGTCTCATTTAAGTACGGTTCTTCTTTCGATATTAGGGAAAATATTACCCTTGGATGATTATAATGAACTGCTAAAGAAAATAGAAAATATTTCCCCGGATGACGCTAAACTGATCGAAACAGAATTGAAGGGAAAAAAGTTATTACCTGTTGTCATTAGCCCAAATGGTAATGATTCGTTGGAACAATTATTTTTATCAAGTCTTTCTTATGCTCTTCAACAGGCAAATCTGGGCTCAATAATGCCTGATACAATTTATAAAGCTGCGGAAGAGCAAATTGCGATTTGGAAAAAAGAATATCCTCTGGCATATAACCGTTTCCTTGAATTACTAGCAACCAGGGAAATGCACGAAAATCAATTAATTAATAGTCTCCGCTCGTTTGATAATGAGGCTTACTCTTTATTTATCAATTTATATCATGAGATTACTCATGGAGCATTTTTTCAGCCTTTACTTACTGGGAATCCCATTGATATATATCAGTCAGTTGCTGCTGCATTGCCTAATGACATGTATCAGGGAATAATTGTGTTATTTGATGAATTTGGAAAGTATCTTGAAGATGAATGGGAACGAGGAAGCATAAATAATCGTTTTCTTCAAGATTTTGCAGAAGCCTGTAATTCATCTGAATTACCTATTTTGCAGTTTGTGTTAATTACTCATAAGCCAATATCTCAATACGCAACTCGTTATGGTCAGGAGTTGGTTAATGAATGGAAAAAAGTTGAAGGGCGTTTTAAATCAATTGAATTAATTAATCCACCTTCTAAAATATATACCTTAATCTCGCAGGTGCTTTTGAAAGACAATGACGCATGGAAAAGGTTTTTATCTACACATCATGAAGAGATAAAATTGTTGACGAAGAGTATTCAGAGGACTCAGCTTTTTGCTGAATTAACAGAGAAAGATTTCTATGAAACAGTTGTTGAAGGAGGATATCCACTTCACCCAATCACTACATTCTGTTTGCCGAGAATATCACAAAAGATTGCTCAAAATGAAAGAACATTATTTACTTTTTTATCCTCATCTGATTTTAGTTCATTGGGTGAGTTTCTTAATAACCAATCAACAGAATATTTTAATTGTCTGACAATTGATATTTTATTTGATTATTTTAGTAATCAATTAAAAGAATCGAATATTAATGAAAACCCTCACAAAATATGGTTACAAACTATCGGTGCTTTAAATCGCTTAAATGATGATGAACAAGATGAAGCGAAATTATTAAAGGCATTAGCAGTTATTAAGATTATTGATTTACCTGTTTTACCTCCTAATGAAGAGATGTTGAGTTTAGCATTTTTAAATTCAACGCTTAATGTTAATCGTTTTTCAAAAGCATTTGCCAACTTATTAAAAAGAAAAATTATTTATCGGGGTCAATCTACTGGAAATCTAGAATTTTTAGAAGCAAGTGAAATCGATGTTGCGAAAGAAATTGAAATTATTATCTCAAAACGGCGTTCGTTAATTGAACCCTGGGATTTTTTGAATCAGTATTTTATCCCAAAGCCAGTAATAGCAAAGAAGTATAATGTTGAATATACAATGACCCGCTATTTTTCTTGTGTTTTTCAATCGGTGGAACAAGTCATTAAAAATGGTCTCGATGAAGTAAAAAATATTTTGGACCATGATGGTAGAATCTTTTATATTATTCCTAAGTCTGAAGAGGAATATCAACTTATAGAGACTTATGCGTTAATGGAGGGTAAAAAAGAAGCAAGAGCGATTTTTTATATTTCCAAAGGTAATCGGAATATTAAAGAATTGGAAGAATTAGTTTGTAAATATGATGCGCTTTTGGAATTAGAGATTCAAATTGAGAAAGGGCAATATAAATCATCTGATCGACTTGAAACTCAATTGTGGATATTGGAAACCCGAAAAGAGATAGAGCAGTATATTAATGAAAGTTTTCTATTTAATAATTCGATTATCATCAGTTGTGGGGAAGTAAAATCTATCTCTAATAAAGCTGAGTTAAGCAGATTGGTTTCGGATTTGTGTACTCAAGTCTACTGTGATTCACCTAAGTTTAATAACGAAATGATTAATAAACATTCCTTGACTGCACCAATTTTAAAAGCGCGGCAGAAGATTGTTGATGGTCTATTAAAGCAATTTTTGGGTAAGAAACTAGGGATAGTTGGTTCTGGTCCGGAGCTCTCAATATATAAATCGATTTTATTATGTACAGGAATTTTAAAAGAACAGGATGATTTGCTATTCATTGAAGAATTAAATTTAGTTCCTGATAGAGGCCTGGTTAAATGCTTAAAGAGCTTAAATCAATTACTGTCGGATACGTCTGAAACAAGAGTTTCTTTTAAAAAAATTATTGAACATCTTTCAGCTCCACCGTTTGGAGTACGTCAAGGTTTAATTCCAATATTGTTAGCAGTTGTATTTCATAAGCAGAAGAATGAAATAATTATCGTGGACAATTTTGGAATTGAACAAGTATTGAATTCTCAAACAATTGAGGCTGGGATGAAGGAGCCTGAACGGTATTTTGTTTTAAAGCAAGACTGGGCAGAGTTTAAATCAATTTATTGTTCATTGCTTAGTGATTTATTTAGTAATTACATCGATCAGGGGGAAGGCCTGTATGGGCCATCCAAACAAGTTTTGGATGCTATTAGACGGTGGTTTTTTTCACTTCCACGCTTTACACGAGATTCAAAATTATTAAGTGATAAAGCCAAAGAAGTTAGACGTATTATTAGGCAAGAAGGTCGTTCGAGTTTGGATGTTCTTTTCAAAGAACTCCCTAAAGTTCTCATCCAAGCTGATATCAATGAATCGAACTATAAAATTATTTTTAATGAATTCAAAAATGTTAAAGAAGAAATGGATTCTTATTTTATTAATTCAATACTTACCCTTGAAAGAAATATGCTTGTGTATATCCCGAGAAAGAATGAAAGCAATACTTTATTAGGACGCCTAAAACATTGGTATCAAAATTTAGATGTCCAACAACGAGAACGTTTGTATTCGGACGGAACACAGGAGGTAATGGATAAAATTGAAGCCTTTAGTGGAGAAAATTCTATTGATTTTCTAAAAGAAATTTTTTCATCTATCAGTGGGTTGCGTCCAGAAGATTGGAATGACTCGTCACTAAGTATAGTTGAGAATAATTTTAAAGAAATTATCAATGAAGTTGAATCATTTAAAGAGTATATTGATGAGTCTGCAGCGGCAAGCGAGATTATAATTACTTTTAAAAATGAAAATTCAATCCAAACCAAGAGAACATTTAAACAAGCATCGCTGTCACCTACAGGGGAAATTTTGCAGAATTTATTGTCTGGTTATATTGAAGAATATGGTGATGCGATAACCAATAACGAGAAACGTCTTATTTTATTAAATTTATTAGAGAAAATAACTAAGTGAAGGGATTCTAATGATATATTTTGATAATGCAGCAACAACCTTTCCTAAACCTAAGTCTGTTATAAGTGCTATGACTCAATGTTTGGAATCTGAAGCCGTTAATGCAGGACGTGGTATTTATCCTTTGGCGCAAAAAGCTGACAAAATTATTTTTCAAACACGGTTAAAAGTTTTGAAACTTTTGGGTATGCCAGATGGGAAAGTGATTTTTTCTCCAAGTGCGACGGTAGCAATAAATCAGATACTTCTTGGAATGCATTGGAGTAAAGGCGATGTTGTTTATACAACACCACTCGAACATAATTCGGTTAGTAGGACTTTATTTCATATTTCCCAAAAGTATGGAGTGAAAACTCATCAGCTATATCTAGATCATTGCACATATGAGTATAATCTGAAAAAAATTGAAGAACAGTTTGATAAAAATCCTCCAAAGGCATTGGTTTTAACACATATTAGCAATGTTATTGGCCTGGTTACTCCAATTATCGAAGTATCGAAATTGGCTAAACAGCATGGTGCGTATGTTATTATCGATGGGGCGCAGGGGGGACCTTTAGCGGCAATAAAAGAGGATTCGAATCTGATTGATTATTATGTTTTTTCAGGGCATAAAACTTTTTATGGCCCATTTGGAATTGCTGGATTTATTTTAAATAATAAGGATTTACAATTGGATCCCATTTTATTCGGAGGAACCGGTAGTCATTCTGAAATGCTGGAAATGCCAGAAAGTGAGCCTTTCCGATATGAAACAGGCAGTCATAATATTGTTGCTATCACTGGTTTAAATGCCGCATGTGATTGGTTGCTGGACGTAGGGCCTGAAAAGATACTTCAAAAAGAAAAAAGATTAATGAAATCAATGCTTGACAAACTTAAAATGTTTAATGAGATAACATTATATGTCGGAAATGAGGAGTATCATCAAGGTTTATTTTCCTTTAACCTAAACGGCTATGCTTCTCAGGAAGTAGGGACTATCTTAGGGGAACATTTCGATATTGCAGTTAGAGCGGGATTGCATTGCGCTCCGATGGCTCATCAGTTTTTAAACACACTACCGAAAGGTACAGTAAGAGTTAGTTTTGGATATTTTAATGAAGAGGATGAAGTGGATATATTTGCTGACGCAATAAAGAAAATCATAGATTCGTAAAGTTATTTCATTACATTAGCAAAAAGTAGAAAATTATATTTTTTAGGCTTTTTTCTAGCGTAAAGAGGAAACCAACTCGAGGTTTGGCCTTAAATTTTATCCAACCTCCAACCAGTTTCCTCTTTCATTTTTTTCTCCGAAATAACCAATGTACTGACTCCGCAATTATTTTCAAACTTACCGTTTTCTTTTATAAAAAAGGGATGATTTTGAGCAACGATCGTCAGGACACGATTGGCAGGAGATGGTACAATAGCATTACATCCGGATGATAAATTCTATAGGAGGTTAACTCTTGAGCCAATCATTTCAAGTGAATCCCATTGGATATATAC
>Ga0116169_1002522_pt1 | contig 13313 bp, 11 predicted proteins | sample AD_UKC130_MetaG_FD_89796 | JGI IMG/M metagenome (GOLD analysis project Ga0116169, IMG submission 89796) | Active sludge microbial communities of municipal wastewater-treating anaerobic digesters from Canada - AD_UKC130_MetaG | ecosystem: Engineered > Bioreactor > Anaerobic > Digestate | place...
GCAATGTCCCAGACAAGCCCTATTTTCATCATGGCACCGATAACGACCACAATGACGAACACAATCTGATAAATGCGCCCGGCTTTTGTTCCGAACAGGTATTCAAAGCAGCGGGTACCATACAGTGACCAGGTAAGCAGCGTGGACAGGGCGAACAGGGTGATGCCAACGGCAATAATCAGGGCTCCCGTTTTGTCTCCAAGGACAGTACCAAATGCTGCAGAGATAAGAGGGGTTCCGCCTTCACCGCCCCAATCCGGGCTGACGCCTCCGCGGGCCGCGGATGTAAGCAGTACCAAAGCTGTCATGGAACAGAGGATGATGGTATCCATGAATACTTCGAATATGCCGTACAGACCTTGCATAACCGGATTCTTCTCGCTGGTAGCCGCATGGGCCATCGGGGAAGAACCAAGACCGGCCTCGTTGGAAAACACGCCGCGGGCAACGCCTTTCTGAATGATGGTCTTTGTTGTGATACCAACCGCACCGCCGAATGCGGCCTGAACCGAGAAAGCGTTTCCGAATATCCAACTGAAGGCTGTGCCGATATAGCGGCCGTTGCAAACCAGTACAACAATGGATGCGAGTATGTAGATAACCGCCATGACGGGAACCAGTTTTTCCGTGACTGAACCAATTCTTTTGATTCCGCCCAAAAGAACCAGAGCACAAATGGTAGCCATGATAATACCTATTATCAGACTGGTCAAAGGAATGGTCTGATTAAACAATTGAAAACTGACAGCCGAGGTATTACCGCCGAATGCATCAATCGCGTTGTTGACCGATGTGGCAATGGTGTTGACCTGCGCCATATTGCCTATGCCAAATGCTGCAAATGCGCCGAAAACGCAGAAGATGGAGCCCAGCCAGGCCCAGTTCTTACCAAGACCATTCTTTATATAGTACATCGGGCCGCCAACCCAGTCGCCCTGATCATTGCGCTCGCGATATTTAACGGCCAGGACCGCTTCGGAATATTTGGTAGCCATTCCAAGCAAAGCGGAAAGCCACATCCAGAACACAGCACCAGGACCACCCGCAACAATGGCTCCCGTGACACCTGCAATGTTGCCGGTGCCGACAGTCGCTGCCAAAGCAGTCGTGACGGCCTGCCAGGGAGAAATCTCTCCATGACCAGCCTCGTGCTTCTTAAACATCTTGCCAACGGTGTTTTTCAAGACATAGCCGAAGTGTGAAAACTGTGGGAAGCGCATACGGACGCTGAGATAGACGCCTGTGCCTACCAGGAGGATCAGCATCACCGGTCCCCACGCAAAGTTGTCAAGCTTAGTGATGATTTCACTGAATGTCATGGTGCATCTCCTTTAATTACGCGCTTTGCGCGAATTTTAGCACAAGAATAAGAAAAGCGTTCCGGGATACCGGAACGCAGACTTGAGCCAAAACCGCCTGAATTATCAGGAACGGTTCATCCGTTCTGTCCTTTTGCCTGAGAGATTGGGCATATTTATGCCTTGCCCCTTCGGCCTCCGCTGCAAGCGGATGTCTCCAGAACGCCGTCTGCCGACAGTCCTTTTACCTGGTAGTATCGCTCCTTCGGTCGGGGATATCCCCTGTCTCCTGTCGGTTTCAACCGGTAGCCGTTTGATCTTGAATTAGATTTCATTATACGCTAATCTGCCAAAATTACAATATGTTTTTTAAAATGGTCTTATTTTCCTTATGATTAAGTGGGTTATTTCCCATTGCCGGGACTGTCGGCTACTTTATTTTCAGATTTGATCTTCTTCCTGTTGCGTAAGTTTTCTGAACCGATGGTAAGCTTCGTCCCATGTTTCTGTATTCTTCGGTTCGTAAACATCCAACGGGAATGATTCCCGTATCAGGCTACGCGCTTCGTTTAAGTCCTTCACCTCTCCCCTGGCGATGAGTTGGCAGATGATATTGCCGATGGCCGTGGCTTCCACAGGTCCCGCCAGGACCGCTTTCCCTGAGCAATCGGCTGTGAGTCTGTTCAAAATCCTGTTCTTGCAGCCTCCACCCACGACGTGAATGGTATTGAGCCTGCGTCCTCTCACATACTCCAATTCCTCGGCCACCAGCCTGTATTTCAGGGCCAGGCTTTCGAGCACGCAGCGGATAATCTCTCCCTGGGATCCGGGGACTTTCTGTCCTGTTCTCTCGCAATAGGCCTGTACTTTCCGCGGCATGTCCCCCGGCGTGAAAAAGCTGTCATCGTTCGGATCGATAAAGCATTGGAAAGGCGCGCTTTCCTCCGCCTGTCGGTCCATCTCATCAAAACTCAGGGCTTGTCCTTCCCTTTGCCAATACCGCCTGCATTCCTGGATGATCCACAAGCCCATGATATTCTTCAGCACTCGCTTATTCCGGATAACTCCACCCTCATTGCTGAAGCTCAGGCTGAATGTGGTATCGTTGATAAGGGGCTCGCCGGATTCAATTCCCATCAGCGACCATGTACCGCTGCTTATGTAGGCATAATCCTCTCCCGAAGCAGGAACGGCGGCTACAGCGCTGGCCGTGTCATGTCCGGCCACAGCGATGGCCTCCATAGAAGGAATATTCAGTTCTTTCAGTACATCCTCCCTGATGGGGCCGACCCGTGTACAAGCGTCGATAATTTCCGTAAAGATATGCGAGGGTATGCCCATTTTCTCCATCATGTCCCTGTCCCAGTCGCCGGTATGCACGTCCAGAAGCTGGCTCGTGCTGGCAATGGTGTATTCGGTGGACTTGATTCCTGTCAGGAAATAACGTAAGAGATCCGGAATGAACAGAAGGGTTTCAGCCTTGTCCAGGATGTGGGGCTGCTGTTTCTTCGCAGCCATAAGCTGGTATAAGGTATTGAACTTCATGAACTGAAGGCCGGCCCGTTCATACATCTGTTTCTTGGGACACAGCTCAAATGCGGCCTCTATCATGCCATCGGTCCGGTTATCGCGATAATGATAAGGATTTCCCAACAGATCCCCGTTTACGTCCAGAAGACCATAATCCACACCCCAGGTGTCAATCCCAATGCTGTCAGCTTTATACCCCATGCCGGCGGTCTTCAGAATCCCTTGCTTGATCTCATGGTAAAGCCTCAGAATGTCCCAATAAAGGCTTCCATTGACCATAACCGGCTCATTGGGAAAGCGGTGGGTTTCTGCCAACTCCAACCTGCTTCCGTCATAGCATCCGGCCATGGTCCTACCGCTGCCGGCACCAAGGTCGACGGCTATCATGGTCATTTTTTTTCATCTTTTATCCCCCCTTTTTCATTATACACAAAACACTTTAAGGGAAGGAATATGAAAATCCTCATGAGAACATTAATTTAAGATTCTGCAGTTACATCCGGATGAAGAAATCAGGTTCCCTGCTTAATTCCAGACTTCGGCAAGTCAAGAAAATGATCAGCAGGCTTATAGAATAAAATCAAATTCTTCGGAGAGCAGATCCCAGATCCTTTCTTGGAATAAGGTATAATAGAAACCGGGAGGTCTTATGAAAAGGGTAGTCTTTCTGGTGGATATGAACGCCTTTTATATCAGCTGCGAAACCACCCGGCGTCCTGAGTTGGCCGGTATTCCTGCGGCTGTCGCCGGTGACCCCAAAAAGCGCAGCGGCATCATCCTGGCCGCCAATTACGAGGCACGCAAATACGGCGTTAAAACCACCATGACCGTGGGAGAAGCCCAAAAACGCTGTCCAGAAATCATACTGGTCCCTCCTGATCACAGCTTCTACGAGGAGAAATCCAGGCAGGTCATGGAACTTCTCTCAGGCTATACGCCGATCATCGAGCAAGCCTCCATTGATGAGGCATGGCTTGACATGACAGGATGCGAAATTCTTTCAGGGCAGCCCCGTGCCGCGGCCGAGCGGATAATGGCGGATATCAGGGACAAGCTGGACCTTATGTGCTCCATCGGCATATCCGAAAACAAGTTCCTGGCCAAAATGGCCGCCGAGATGAAAAAGCCCATGGGAATCACCGAGCTCTGGGTCCACGATGTGCCTGAAAAGCTCTGGCCTCTGGACGTGAAAGCCATGTACGGGATTGGCAACAAGACCGCCCAACTTCTTGCGAATCTCAACATCCGGACTATTGGCGAACTGGCCAAAGTGGATCCCGCCGTGCTTTCAGAGAAGCTGGGCAAGTTCGCCTTTGAGATTCACCAGAAGGCCAACGGCATAGACAACGATCCGGTAACACCCCATTCCCCCGATGAGATGAAATCCATCGGCCGATCCACCACCCTGCCCGAGGACATCACCGATCTGGAGGAAGCCCGCAAGTGATCATGGAGCTTTCTGAGGAAATAGCCATGTCGGCCCGCCGGCACAACAAAAAGGGGCGTACCGTGCAGATAACCATCAAGTACAGCGATTTTAAGACCATCACCAGGCAGACAAGGATCTCTCCCACCAACCTTGCACGGGATATCATGCAGGCCGGATTCATGCTGCTGGAGAAGAACTGGAACCGATTCAGGCCGGTGCGCCTTTTGGGCATCAGCATCAGCGGGTTCGAAGAAGATTTTTGCGACCAGGTATCCTTGTTCGAACAGGCCAATATCGGCCACGACAGGGTGAAAGAGGAAAAGCTCGAGAGGACCCTGGACCAGCTCAGGCTAAAATACGGCCTGGATAAAATCAGCCGAGCTGCACTGATCAAAAGGGATCCATCATAGTTATTCCACAGTTTGCGTCACGGCAAATACCTTTTTACTGCATCAGTGTCAAAAGGTAAATAGCCGATTTCCCAAATGCTGTCCTCATGTCGTGCGCATGAGTTACGCATCAGTTCCTCCGTGGCCCTTCCCCGGAGCTTTTCTTGTGGATAACCTGTATGATATCTTACAAAAAGGTCATTTCCAAGCTATCCGTTTTTGTCATGGATATAATTGACAATTACCACTTGTCTGAATTATGATAGGAACTGTTGCTTCCAGGCAGCATCTGTTCAGACTGGCATGTCTGTGAAATTCTTCATGCAGCAAACGACACAAAACGGAAAGTGAGGATTAATCAAATGAAAAAACACATCATGAAACGCATTTTGGTATTGGCTTTCACCGTTGTGGCAGCTCTTGTGTTCCTGTCCTGCTCCAGAGCATCCGTAAAGGATAATGACTATACTGAACCGGAGCGGGAAGACATCATTGAGACGGAAAAACAGGACGAAGACATCTCGCAGGGTGAAGCCGATGACCGGAAAGAAGCATCGGACAATGGCACCGTATCTTCCGATGCGGAAGCAGTTCAGTTTGAAGACAAGGCCATCGAAAACGCCGTCCGTCAGCACGTTGGGAAATCGACAGGTACGATACTGAAAAGTGATTTGACCGGTATTAAATCTATAACCATCGATAAAGTCTGGAACAAAGATGAGCATACCATCTACTTAGGCTGGACCGAATATAACGGTGTAGGCAAAGTAGAAACCATCAATGACCTGAAAGCATTTCCTGATTTAAGGTCGTTGTGTATTTATGGCCCGGTTGACGACCTGAGCATATTGGGAAAACTGAAACAACTTGAGGAACTTGAGATAACGAACTGTACCTATAGCGACATCAGCGCTTTGGATAATTTGACCAACCTTCGCAGATTAAGGCTGGAAAACACTGACCTGACTGATATAGGTACACTTGAGAATCTGACCAATCTTGAAGCGCTGAAACTGGGCAAGAATCAGATCAGCGACATAAGTGTCCTGAGCAATCTGACCAATCTGACATACCTGGATTTGGGTACAAACAAGCTCAGTGACATCAGCGCACTCCAGAACCTCACAAACCTGGAAACGCTCTATCTGGTGCAAAATGAAATAGAAGACATCAGCGCGCTGGAAGCGCTTAAGAACCTCAAATTGCTGTCAATGATGACAAACAAAATCAGCGACATCAGTCCATTAAAGGATATGGCAGAGCTTACCGATTTAAACCTGTCAGATAATAATATCAGTGACATCAGCGCTCTGGGTGGACTGAGCAATCTCACCAACCTGGATCTGGGCGCCAATAATATCAGCAATATCAATGCATTGGCCGGACTTTCCCAACTGGAAAGATTGCATCTGGGCGGGAATCCCATAAAGGACATCAGCGTGCTGAAGGGATTATCCAATCTTCAAAGTGTAAGCCTCTACAGCACCCCAATCAGCGAGAGTGCTATTGAGGATCTCAAAAAGGCATTGCCTGATACAGAAATAAACTATTAAGCGCTAAACAGCAAACCAGATCACAAATGGGCTGGCGACCAATCGCTCAGCCCGTTTTATTTTGTGTCTATCTTCAGAACGGCAGGCGCATGATATATAGCGTGCTGCGCTATTATCAGCTACAGTACCAGGTCCGAAAGGCGCACGTCCGGATTTCCCAGCCGTCGTTTTGCCACAAAGGAACCATGGCAGTCCGAGCCGCCGGTTATCAGAAGGCCATGTTCCATGCAGAACGCCCGGGCATACCGGGTTACTTCCTCACTGTTCTCTATATGATAGCATTCAACACCCTGGATCCCCATCTTCAGCATATCATGAAGCACAGCCCGGTAATCCGGGTTATAGAAGCCGGTGCCTGGATGGGCAAGGACAGCGTATCCGCCTGCCTTTTTTATGATAGCAATGACCTCATCCGCAGGATGGAACCCGGGCGGCTCCGACAATGGCGAATCCTCCGGAAACAGGGCGAAGAACTCCTTATAATCCGTGCAGAGCCCTTTGTCTATACAATAATTCAAAGACTTCCAACCGCCCCTTCGCCGATCGTCCTCATAGCGGTCATAATCCTCGGCGGACACCTGCGGATATCGGCTCGTCAGATAGGCTATCGCCTTTTTGTCCCGCATGGCCATCTTTTCCTCCTGATCTTTCAGGAGCAGTTGAAGGCTGCTGTTTTCAACATCGATGCCCAGCCCGAGGATATGGTAGGTATACCCGGCGTGGATTGAGTCGATCTCAACCCCCGGAATAAAGAAAAGTCCTTGCGTTTTGGCCAAAGCGGCTGTCCGGGAAACGTACGCCACGGTATTATGATCGGTGAGAGCAAAGATTCTGATCCCCGCTTCCTTCACATGCCGCACCAGTTCCTCCGGCGACCAGGTCCCGTCGGAGGCATTGGAGTGCATATGCAGATCCACCCGGACATCCCTTGGATCATCCATTAATCCCTGATAGTATTTCTCCAGCATGGTTAACCCCTTTCATGTACGGACCGTCATGGAGCTGTTTGCGTTTATTATAACCTGTAATCAGGCTGATAAAAAGGGTACGACCTATGCGAACAAATTGATATATAATAAATTCAGCAGTAACAGCCTGCCATAAGTTGCTATAAGGGGAATAACCGAATGGATCTGTTGATTAAAAACGGTCTGGTCTATCACCAGGGAGCTTTTCACCATACCTCTATCACTATTTCAGGTGACAAGATAGTTGCCATGGGGTGTGAGGAAAAGCAAGAGGGTTTTGAGGAAATCGATGCTTCCGGCAAGTATGTTATGCCAGGCTTCATCGACATCCATACCCACGGCGCTGTGGGGGTGGACATCAACCATGCTGCAGGCACGGATATCCTTAAGGTCAGCCGTTTCTTTGCCTCCCAGGGAACGACAGGCTGGTTTGCTTCCATTGTGACCGATACCGAAGAAAATACGCTCCGTGCAATTCAAAGCATCTATGAGGCCATGGACCATCCTGAGCCCGGAGCGGAACTTCTTGGCATCCATTTGGAAGGCCCTTTCCTTTCCCAGGAGTATAAAGGCGCCATGGCCGGAGATCTGCTCAGGAAAGCGGACTGGCCTCTGCTGCAAAAATATCAGCAGGCTGCCGGCGGCAGAATCCGATATATCACTGTTTCCCCTGAAGTGGATGGGGTTCCCGGACTCATAAAGGAAGCCTGCCGGTTGGGCATTGTAGTGGCCATCGGCCATTCGGGGGCCGATTATGAGACAGCCATGGCATGCATACACCATGGCGCCCGTTGCGCTACCCATATTTTCAATGCCATGAAAGGGTTACACCATCATGCGCCTGCCATAAGCGGAGCCGTACTGGAGAGCGACATCTATTGTGAGGCCATCTGTGACGGCAGGCATCTTCATCCGGCCATCGTCCGGCTGCTCTTGAAAGCTAAGGGCGCGGACCGTGTTGTAGCAGTTACTGACAGCATCATGGCCGCCGGGCTCTCCGATGGCAGGTATGTCCTTGGTGCCAATGCCATTGAGGTCATCAACGGGGGCGCACGGCTGGTGAGCGACGGCACTCGGGCCGGCAGCACCCTGACCATGATACAGGCACTGCGCAATCTGAAAGCTTTCACAGAAAAGCCCCTTGAAGATCTTATTCCCTTGCTGACCATCAATCCGGCAAGACTTTTGGGCCTGGAGCAGAGAAAAGGCACTATAGATCCCGGCAAGGATGCGGATCTGGTGATCCTGGACGAGGATCTCACGGTAGAAACCACTCTCGTCGGCGGAAGAATCGCCTACGCAAAAGACAGCATGGCATAAGCATTCTCCATTGGTTTCAATGTATATAGCTCATTAGCCTGTGCTTCCAAATCTAAAAGGCAAAGCTCCGCAGCGCTGCCTTTTTTGCTGCTACCTTTCAGATTCTGACTGGAATGCATCCCCCAGCTGATTGCAAAAGGAGGTCTAATCCGCAGGGGAAGCAGTTTACCTACTTTCCCGCCGAAAGAATGGTTATTGAATTTTATCAATACTTATATTAAATTAGTATTATCCATAATCAACCCAACCAGCAACACAAAAACCTTGACAAAACTATTTTGAATCATCGACTGCTGAGGCAACTTTCTTGGAAAGAGAGGCTGAATGAAATGAAAAAGGAACACATCAGGAATATCATCGTAGCGGCTTGTATTATTGTGTTCGGCTTTCTGTCAGCATCCTGCTCAAGAATCGCTGTCAAGACAAATCCCTCTTCAACACCGGTAAGCGAAGATTCAGGCGAACTTTTGGAAAATCCCACGTCCTCCGACGACGAAGCGGAGCAGGACAACAACGAAGACCTGCCGACAGCACCAAACGTCGTACAGTTCAAAGATGCCGCTATTGAAAACGTTATCCGCGATTTTATAGGTAAAACGGAAGGAGCAATATTAAGCACCGATTTAGAGGAAATAACCGATATCATGATACAGGGAACAGCAGGCAGGATGGATGACTCTGTCAATGGTGATGTAATTGGAATCAATTCACAGGAGTATACAGGTTTTGGAGAAATCCAAAGCCTCGATGATTTGCGACTTCTTCCGGATCTTGAAAGTTTATTAGTCAGCGATAAACACATAGACGATATCAGTTTTCTAAAGGATTTGCACAACTTGTTCGGCTTAAGTTTGTCAAACAGCAACATCAGCGATATCGGTACATTGGAGAAACTGAAAAACCTTGAGGTTTTGTTTTTGTCACAGAATCGGATCAGCGATATCAGCCCGCTGAGAAACCTGACCGAGCTTTCAATCCTTGAGCTATGGTCCAATCAAATCACTGATATCAGTCCATTAAGCGGATTGGAAAAGCTATGGCTTTTAAAATTAGGTGACAACCAAATCAGCGATATCAGTCCGCTGAAAAAACTGACTATGCTTGAGCAGTTGTATCTGGATGCGAACCAAATCAGTGATATCAGTCCGCTGAAAGGTCTTGCGAATCTCAAGGTACTATACCTGTCGGGCAACCAAATCCGCAATATCAGCTCACTAAAGGATCTGGCAAACCTTGAATATTTATTCCTGGCGGATAATCAAATCAGCGATATCAGCGCACTGAAGGATCTGCACAAACTGGGAGTTCTTAATCTAAGCAACAACCAAATCAGCGATATCGGCCCATTGGCTGGATTGACCAATCTTCAGGCCCTGGCCCTGGATGGGAACCAGATCAGGGACTTAAGTCCGCTGAAAGGATTGACCAATCTTAAATATTTGGACTTGACCAATAACCCTGTCGGTGAGCAGCAAATCAGGGAATTGAAAGAGGCGCTGCCTGACATAGAAATAGAATACTGATACATCTTTTCACACTGGCTGATAAATACTGGCACATGGCAATGTTCAATGAGATAACACAGCGCCTGTGCAATCCCGAAAGGGCTGAACCATAAGTGTTCAGCCTTTTTTGAGTATGCGGTAATCCAAGGGTTAAACAGAGGTAATGGCTCGCTTAACCTTAAGCGTTTCCTTATCACATCTTATTGAAATCCGGGATGCCTTATATTATGATAAGCACATATATGCAGAGATGCAAAATATGGATGTAGCGAGGCAAGCGTTATGGCAAAGATCAGTTTTAAAAGAAAGCGCTCAATCAGAACTGCGGCCGTTTTGGTTTGTATCATGGCGTTGGGCACAGCCCTGGCCTCCTGTTCCAGGATCACCGTCGGCGTGGAGCAAAAAGTTCATACGAAAAAGGCTAAGCCGGAAATTTCATCAAATGCTGTTCAATTCAAAGACCAGGCTTTTGAAAAGGCCGTTCGCAAATATTTCGGCCGGAACCAGGTATTGCGTTCAGATTTGTCACATATAACCATAATAGAAATTACCGGAGAAACACTCGCAGCCGATGGGGTCAATAAAGACGACATGATCAAGATAAATGATCAGGAATACCGGGATATCGGAGAAATAAAAACTTTCAGGATTTGGTATTCTTCACCGAACTGGAGAGCCTATGCATCGGCTATAAGCCCATAAGCGACATTAGCCCGCTTAAGGGTATGCATAAACTGAACACTTTATTTTTATACGATACTCAAATTAGCGATATCACCCCCCTGGAAGACCTTACAAGTCTGAGAGCTTTTTATTTGGATGGAAGTAAACTCAGTGATATTGGCCCCTTAAGCGGACTGGCTGAACTTGAAAATTTATACTTAAACAACAGTTTAGTCAGCGACATCAGTGCCCTGAAAGCTTTGAAAAATATCAAGTACCTGAATTTATATTCTAATGTAATAGAGGATATAAGTGAATTGAAGAATCTCTCCAGGCTGGAGTTTTTGAGTTTGGCCTCCAACAAGATCAGCGATATAAGCGTACTGGAACATCTTTCCAGCCTTGAACATCTGGATCTGGGGAATAACCTTATCAGCGATATCAACATTTTAAAAGGTTTAAATAGCCTTGAAGTCCTGGTTCTAAGCATGAATAAAATCAGTGATATCAGCGCTATAAAAGAATTATCCAACCTTGAATTACTGTATTTAAGCCATAATAAAATCAGCGATATCAGCGCTTTGGCCGGACTGACCGTCCTTGAAGATTTGGACCTGTCACATAACCTGATCAGCGATATCAGTCCGCTGAAAGAATTAACCGGCCTGAAATACTTGAGTTTACATAACAATCCCCTCAGCGAGCGTGACATCAAAGAACTCAAAAAAGCTTTACCCAACACGGAAATATATTACTGAAATTTTGGATCCATGATTATTTTTAAAATTGCCGCATGGTGGTATTCCAATAATACAGCACAACAATCCTGAATGGGCTGAACTTTTAAGGTTCAGCCCATTTGAGTATACGGAAATCTAACCTTCTTTTTCGCTGGTATTTGTCAGCTGCATCAATTCTATATATGGATGATATTGACTTTATCTCCAAATTGAATATATTCTTTTACCAGTGACCAACGAGTAACAACAAAGAAAGTTTCAAGAGATCCACCGGAAGCATCATGCCTTAAACGAATCTTTTTTCCGGTAATAAGCAGATAACAATGAAAGAGAGGTTGAGATATGAAAATGAACAAAAAACATGCGAAAGGCCTAATCATACTTATCTGCATGATGTTGCTGAGTGATATCAGCCCTTTGGCCGGACTGAAAACCTTGAAACGCTAGTTCTTTATGATAATAAAATCAGCGATTTCAGCGCATTAAATACGCTGACAAACCTTCAAAGGTTAGATCTTCGCATAAACCAAATCAGCCAGCTCGGTGCTGTAAATGGTCTTGAGAAGCTTTTGGTATTACAACTGGACGATAATCAGATCCGTGATGTCAGCCCGCTGAAGGAACTCAAAAGCATTGAATGGCTATCCCTGGATTCCAACCCGATTGGCGATATCAGCCCTTTGAGTGAACTGAAAACCTTAGAAATACTGCATTTGTATGATACACAAATCAGTAATATCAGTTCGTTGAAAACACTGACAAACCTTACTTCACTGAGCCTGCTCAGCAACAATATCAGCGATATCAGCGCGCTGGCGGAATTGAAAAATCTGGACAGTCTGACCCTGGCCAGCAATCAAATTACCGATATCAGTGTTCTCAAAGGATTAACCAAACTTGAAAGGCTGGACGTGCGAAACAATAAAATTGATGATATCAGTGCCTTAATGGGATTAAAGAGCCTGAAAGAGTTAGATATTAGTCAGAACCAGATCACGGATGCCAGTGTTTTAGCCGGGCTGACCAGCCTTGAAACTCTGGAGATGGACGACAACCAGATTCATGATATCAGCGCTCTCAAGAATTTGAAGAATCTTACGAAGCTTGACTTAAGTAATAACCAAATTGATGATATCAGCGCTTTAAAAGGCCTGACCAACCTGGAAAACCTGATTCTGAGGGGTAATCAGATTAGGGATATCAGTGCTCTAAAAGGGCTGACAAACTTGGAACGATTGGATATCAGCTATAATGATATTGATGACATCAGCCCACTCAGCAGCCTTACCAAACTTCAAACACTAAAATTGCGGAAAAATCCGATCAGCAACAGTGATATTGAGAAACTCAAAAACGCTTTGCCAAATGCCACAATAGAAAACTAAGAGGCTGGACCATAACGGTTCAGCCTCTTTATATGCATTGCAGACGCATGAATACTGCCTTACTTTAATTCAACCCTTACTTGTTCTTCAGATTGAACCAAGCGGCAAGGCCAGGATACTCGGCCACTTCGCCCAGCTCTTCCTCGATGCGGAGCAGCTGGTTGTATTTTGCCACACGGTCGGTTCTGGAAGGCGCACCGGTCTTGATCTGGCCGGAGTTGGTGGCAACAGCAATGTCGGCGATAGTGGCGTCCTCGGTCTCGCCGGAGCGGTGGGAAGTAACAGCGGTATAGCCGGCCCTGTTGGCCATCTGGATAGCTTCCAGGGTTTCGGTGAGGGTACCGATCTGGTTAACCTTGATGAGGATGGAGTTGGCAACACCCAGGTCTATACCCTTCTTCAGGCGCTGGGTATTGGTTACGAACAGGTCGTCGCCAACCAGCTGAACCTTCTTGCCCAGCTTTTCGGTGAGCAGCTTCCAGCCTTCCCAGTCTTCCTCGGCAACGCCGTCCTCAATGGAGATGATGGGATAC
>Ga0116169_1002523_pt1 | contig 13313 bp, 12 predicted proteins | sample AD_UKC130_MetaG_FD_89796 | JGI IMG/M metagenome (GOLD analysis project Ga0116169, IMG submission 89796) | Active sludge microbial communities of municipal wastewater-treating anaerobic digesters from Canada - AD_UKC130_MetaG | ecosystem: Engineered > Bioreactor > Anaerobic > Digestate | place...
AATGGCACCTGACGCCGACCTTCGAGACCTCGCCCGCCGGCCCCTACGACCAGTGGCCGCTGCAGCGCGGCTTCGACCGGTTCTACGGCTTCCTCGAAGGCGAGACCAACCAGTTCCATCCGGAACTGGTGCTGGACAACCACCACATCGAGGCGCCCCAGCGCGAGGGCTATCACCTGTCAGAGGACATTGTCGATCAGTCGATCGGCATGATCCGTGCGCAGCAGTCGGTCACGCCGGACAAGCCGTTCTTTCTCTACCTGTGCCTGGGCGCGCAGCATGCGCCGCATCACGCGCCCAAGGCGTTCATCGACAAGTACGTGCCGGTGTTCGAGAAGGGCTGGGACGTCACCCGCACCGAACGACTCGCGCGCCAGAAGGCGCTGGGCATCGTGCCGGAAAAAACCGTGCTGCCCGAGCGCAGCCCGGGTGCAAAGCCGTGGGACGAGCTGAGCGGCGATGAGCGGCGATTCGCGGTCCGGCTGCAGGCAGCCTTTGCCGGCATGCTCGAGCACGCCGATCTGCAGGTCGGCCGTCTGGTGGACTACCTGGCCAAGGCGGGCAAGCTCGAGAACACCGTCATCGCGCTGATTTCCGACAACGGCGCAAGCCAGGAAGGGTCGCCCTTCGGCACAGTCAACGCGCTGCGCTACTTCAACGGCGTGCGCGACACGCTGGCTGAAAACATCGCGCACATCGACGAGATCGGCGAGGGGCACCTGAACAACAACTACCCGCTGGGCTGGGCAATGGCGGGCAACACGCCGCTGAAGCGCTACAAGCAGAACACCCATGGCGGTGGCGTGCGCGACCCGCTGATCGTCCACTACCCGAAGGCCATCACCGATCGTGGCGGCATCCGCCATCAGTTCCATCACGTCTGCGACATCACGCCCACGGTGCTCGAACTCACCGGCGTGCGGATGCCCGAGGCGATCGGGGGCGTGACGCAGCAGCCGATCGAAGGAACGAGCCTCGCCTACAGCTTTGCCGCGCCGAACGAGCCCACGCGCAAGCACACGCAGTACTTCGAGATGCTCGGGCATCGGGGCATCTGGCATGACGGCTGGAAGGCGGTCACCTGGCACCGGCCCGGCACGCCCTTCGACGCCGACCAGTGGGAGCTCTATCACCTGCCCAGCGACTTCAACGAGATGCACGATCTGGCCGCCGAGCAGCCGGCTCGGCTGCAGGAGATGGTGCGCCGCTGGTTCTCCGAAGCGGGCGCCTGCCAGGTGCTGCCGATGAACGACACGCTGAACCGGTTCGTCAGCTCCAATCCCCACAGCGTCGCCTCGCGCCGCCACTGGGAACTGCAGCCGGGCACCGGACGCATTCCGCAGGCGGCTTCGCCGGACATCCGCAATCGCTCGTATCGCCTCACGGCGCGCGTCGACATCCCGGCGGGCGGTGCACAGGGCGTGCTGATCGCCCAGGGCGACTGGTGTGGCGGCTATGCGCTGTACGTGCAGGACGGCCGGCTGGTGCACGACTACAACTTCGTGAACCGGCATTACATCGTGCGCTCGAACATACCGGTGCCCAGCGGGCCCTGTGAACTGACCTACGAGATGAAGAAGACCGGCGAGTACAAGGGCGAAGGCACCTTGTTCATCAACGGGGTGGCCTGCGGCTCGGTGGCGCTGCCACAGACCTATCGCGCACAGGCGTCCTTCATCGGCGTGGAAGTCGGGCGCGCACCGCGGCCCTCGGTGGGCGAGTTCGAAGCGCCGTTCCCATTCACCGGCACGCTTCATTCGGTGGTGGTGGACCTGGCTGACGATCAGGAGGTCGATGCCGCGGGCGAGCTCAAGGCGGCGCTGCGCCAGCAGTGAAAGACCATGCGATGATCCCCGGTTCTCATCCCCCGTCCAGGCGCTGACCATGCACCTCACCCCGCCGCTCTCATGCGCTTCCGGATTGCCGGTCAGTGCCGCCCGAACACAGCAGCCGCGCCTGCTGAAAAGGGCGGTCGCGGCGGCGGCGTTCGGCCTGGCCGTGCTGACCGGCATGGGGCTGTCCGCCGAGGCCTCGGCCCAGGGCGCTTATCCCGCCCGCACGGTGAAGATCATCGTCCCCGTCACCACCGGCGGGCCGAGCGATCTGGTGGCGCGCATGGTCGGCGACAAGCTGGCCGGCACGCTGGGCAAGCCGGTGATCATCGACAACCGGCCGGGCGCCTCCCAGGTGGTGGGCGCGCAGGTGGTCGCCAAGTCCGATCCCGACGGCTACACGCTGCTGCAGGCGGCCGCCAACATGGCGATCAATCCGATCCTGATGAACGATCTGCCCTTCGACACCCTCAGGGATTTCGCGCCGGTGTCGCTCACGCACCTGACCCCTTATGTGTTCGTCGTCAGCGGCCAGTCGCCGATCCGCTCGGTCGCCGACCTGCTGAAGTTCATTCGCGACAACCCCGGCAAGGTCACCTACGCGACGACGGGTCAAGGCAGTCCGCAGCAGCTCGCCACCCTGCTGCTGGGGCAGATGCAGAGCCTGCCGGCGATGACCGAGGTGCAATACAAGGGCAGTTCCGCCGCCCATCCCGATCTGATCGCCGGCCGGGTCGATTTCATGATCGATCCGCTGGCGGCGTCCGCCCCGCACATCCGCTCGGGCAATCTGCGTGCGCTGGCGGTTACCACGCCGGCACGCTATCCGTCGTTCCCGGACGTGGCGACTGCCATCGAGGCCGGCGTGCCCGGCTACGACTTCGCCAGTTGGGGCGGCGTGTTCGCGCCGGCCGGTACGCCGCGCGACGTGGTGATGCGCCTGAACGGCGACCTTGGCCGCATCCTGGCCAGCGACGACATCCGCCGGCGCTTCGGCGACATGGGGCTGGTGCCCAAGGGCAGCAGCCCCGAGGAATTCGGCGCCTTCCTGGTCGCGGAGATGAACCGCTGGAAGGCCGTGCTTGGCGCGCGCAAATGAGGTCCTGGCATCGGCGCAGTGCGGCCGACCTGTTTCACCCTTCCTGGCGCGCATGAGGGCGTCGATCGGCCCCGCATGACGGCGTTGGATTTCGGGGCATGACGGCATCCGCTCAGGCAGCCGACGGGGTCAGCAATCCCCTGGCGCTGCCCGACTATCGCCGCTACTGGCTGTCGCGCGTCTTCACCACCATCGCCACCCAGATCCAGGTGGTGGCGGTCGGGTGGCAGATGTACGACATCACCGGCAGCGCGATGGCGCTGGGCCTGGTCGGACTGTTCCAGTTCGCGCCAGCCCTGATGCTGATCATGGTCGCCGGTCCCATCGTCGACCGCTACGATCGGCGCAAGATCCTGATGATCTGCCGGCTCGTCCAGGGTTCGGCCGCGCTCAGTCTTGCGGTTGCCAGCCTCACCGGCCTGCTCGACAGCACGCTGCTGTATGCGCTGGTGTTCGTGCTGGGCACCGTCGGCGCATTCGAGATGCCGGCGGGTCAGGCGATGCTGCCCTCGCTTGTGCCGGCGCGGCTGCTGTCGCGGGCCGTGGCGCTCGGCTCCAGCGCCCACCAGGCGGCCACGATCGGCGGCCCGGCACTGGGCGGGCTGCTGTACGTCGCCGGGCCGCACACGGTGTATCTCAGCTCCTGCGCCCTGTTCGGCGTTTCACTGACGCTGCTCAGCCGCATCCGGACCCGCCCGCGTGCGGCGGCACGGCCCAGGATCACGCTCGAGTACCTGCTGGCCGGCATGGTGTTCATCCGCCGCCATCCGGTGCTGCTGGGCGCCGTGTCGCTCGACATGTTCGCGGTGCTGCTGGGCGGCGCGACGGCGCTGTTGCCCATCTACGCCAAGGACATCTTGCACACCGGGCCCTGGGGGCTTGGGCTGCTGCGCTCGGCGCCCGCGGTGGGCGCGCTGGCGGTGGCCTTGTGGCTGGCCCGTCATCCGCTGGAACGCCGGGTCGGCCGCCTGCTGCTCGGGGCGGTCGCGGCATTCGGCATCGGAACGATCTGCTTCGGGCTGTCGACCTGGCTGCCCCTGTCGCTGGCGGCGCTGGTGCTGATGGGGGGCTGCGACATGATCAGCGTCGTCATCCGCGTGTCGCTGATGCAGCTCGAGACGCCCGACGAGATGCGCGGGCGCGTCGGCTCGGTGAACTCGCTGTTCGTCGGCGCGTCCAATCAGATCGGCGAATTCGAGTCCGGCATGCTGGCCGCCTGGCTTGGCGCCGTGCCGGCGGTCGTGCTGGGCGGGGTCGGCACGCTGATGGTGGTGGCGATCTGGTGGCGTTCGTTTCCGGTCCTGGCGCGGCGCGATCATCTGGAGCACGGCTAGCGTCTGTGCAGCGGGGGCTTCACCCGCGGGGTCTCACCAGCCGAAGCGGCGCATCAGCCCGGCAAACGCATCGTTCAGGGGCGCCTCGATCTGCAGCGGCAGCCCGGTGACCGGGTGGCTCAGGCGCAGGCGGGTGCAAGTCAGCAGCAGCCGGTGGCAATCGAAGGCCTGCTGAAAGAACCGGTTGTGCACGCCCTTGCCGTGGGTGGCGTCGCCGATGATCGGATGCGCGATGTGCTTCATGTGCCGGCGCAGCTGATGACGCCGGCCGGTCAGCGGGCGGAGCTCCATCAGCGCGTACCGCGAACTGGGGTAGCGCTCGACCGCATGCGGCAGTTCGATGGTGGCCAGCCGGCGGTAATCGGTGACTGCCGCCTGGGTGGTCATCGTGCGTATCGCACCGCCCGGCTCGTCGGTGTCCCGCGTGAGCGGGTGGTCGATGCGGCCTTCAAGCGCCGGCCAGCCGCGCACGACAGCGCGATAGCACTTGTCGACCTCATTGCACTCGAAGGCCTCGCTCAGCCGGCGCGTAATTTCGGCCTCGAAGGCGAACAGCAGCACGCCCGAGGTGCCCTTGTCCAGGCGATGCACCGGCTGCACCCGCCGGCCGATCTGGTCGCGCAGCAATTGCACGGCGAAGCGGGTTTCGTGGCGATCGATGTCGCTGCGATGCACGAGCAGACCGGCCGGCTTGTCGATTGCGATGAGATGCTCGTCGCGGTGCAGGATGGCAAGCACGAACGGGGCTCAGCCGGCTTCGCCGGCCATGGGAACGCAGCGGGGACAGGGATTCATCGGCGAGATGGCCCGCCCGGCAGAAAGCGTGAAAGCCGCTCGAACTCCGACGGGCCGCGCGCCGCGTCGGCCACGTAGCGATCGGGCCGCAGCAGCACCGCCGCCGCCTCGTGCGCCGCCAGCCACTGCCGCATTGCCGGACCGAGCTCGGCCTCGTCGAGCAGCGTCACGTCGTCCCGCTGCCAGCACGGGGCCAACCTGGCCGAAGCCAGCGTGGCCGGTGTTCCGAACAGTGCGAAGCGCTGGCCCACCCGTTCGTCGAGCAGGCGGCCGTCGGCCATCCGGGGTTGAGGAAAGATCGATCCGGCCGGCCCCAGTCCGCTGTGAATGCCGGGCCCAAGCCCGGGCGCCGGAAATTCGAACACCCGCGCTTCGCCCTGCAGGAATTCACGATCCCGGCGCTCGACGACGGCCGGGTCGGTCGCCTGGATCACGTCGCCCAGGCGCACGGCCAGTTCGATGAACGCCCGCGCATGCGGCTTGCGCTCGGACTCGTAGCTGTCGAGCAGTCCGTCCCGGGCCCGTCCCCGCAGGATCGCGTCGAGCTTCCAGGCGAGGTTCGCGGCGTCGCGGATCCCTGCGCACATGCCCTGGCCCAGGAAGGGCGGGGTCTGATGCGCGGCATCCCCGGCGATCATCAGCCGGCCCCGTCGCCAGCCGTGCGCGATCACCGAATGGAAGGTGTAGACGACGCTTCGTTCGAGTTCGGCGTCTTCCGGGCTGATCCAGCGCGCGAGCATCGGCCAGACGCTTTCGGGGCGGGCGATCGTCTGCGGGTCGTCGCCCGGCATCAGCATGATTTCCCAGCGCCTGCGGCGGCCGGTGACCATGCAGCTGGTCATCGGGCGGCGCGGATCGCAGTGTTGCACCGTGTGGTCGGGCAAGGCCGCCTCCCGGCGCAGCAGCGCATCGAACACCAGCCAGGGCTGGTGCAGGCCCAGGTCTTCCATCGTGGCGCCCAGCGCCCGACGAACGATCGACCGCGCGCCGTCGCATCCGACGACGTATCGGGCCTGCAGCGATCGGGACGGCGCTCCTTCGCGGCTCTCGACGGTGAGTGTGACCGGCCCCTCGCCCGCCTCGCCGATGGCAACCACGTTGTGGCCTTCGAATACCGCCACGCCAGGAAACCGGGCAACGCCACGGCGCAGCACCGCCTCGAGTTCCGGCTGATGGAAGTAGTGATTGCTGGCGCAGCCGTGCGGGCCGAGCGCCGCGGTGCCGCCGCGCACCAGCAGGACTCGGTCATCCGCGTTGACGAAATGCATGCCCTTCATGCCCGGGCGGGTGACCGTCTGCACCTCGTCGGCCAGCCCGATGTTCTGGAAGATGCGCATCACTTCGCCATCGAAGTGGATGGCGCGCGGCAGCGGATAGATGGTGGTTTCGCGTTCGATCACCGCAACGCGCCAGCCCGCCTGGCCGAGCTGATTGGCCAGCGTCGCGCCCACCGGCCCGTAGCCGATGATCGCGACATCGAAGCAGGCGGGGTCTGGCGGCAGGCTCACCGCCCGATCAGCGCCTTGTCCTGGCCCGCGGGGTCTTCGGGCGACGGCAGTGCATCAGGTGGCCGGGCCGGCGAGCCGGCCAGCAGATAAGTGAGGCCGCTGCAGATCGAGAACAGGGCCCAGAACAGAAAGAAGCCCACGGTGTAGGCGGCCTCGCGGCTGTCGGCCAGGTGCAGGCCGACGATGGTGAGTTCCTGCGGATCGATCATGGAGAAGAAGACGCCCTCGGCGACCGCCGACATCACGAAGGCGGGCCACAGCACGTACATCATGAATCGCCCCAGGCGGCGATCGCCGATCGGCTTGTTCATCAGCGTTCTCTCCGGACGTGCTGCACGCGGGCCTCTAGGGTTGCGACTTGAACATGACCGGCTGATCGAAGCGGGTCACGGTCGCCGTCAGCCGCCAGGTGTTGGCGGGCTCTTCGATCATCAGGTTCCACCGGCCTTCGCGCGGAAGCTGCCCGACAGAGGCCGTGTAGCGCCCGTCGCCCGCGGCGTTCAGACGAATGAGCTGGTCGAGTTCTGCCCGCGTCGCGTGCACGACACGCAGTGTCAGTGCAGGCGGCAACGCTGTGCCGGGAAGGGCTGACAGTTCGATGCGCGCCGTGCCGTCGGGCGAACGGGAGAGCGTGGCGCCCAGACCCAGCGCCGCCGCGCGGGTGTCGCGGGCGAGCTGCTGGTTGATGGCCTTGCCTTCGCGGTAGTAGTCGTCGACGACCATCGCGTTGTTGGTGGTCGCAGCCAGCCAGAACGTGAAGATGCCGCCGAACAGTGCGGTCGCAGGCATCAGCATCAGCAGCCAGGGCCAGAGCTGGCGGTACCAGGGAGGGGGTGTCATGACGAGTGCGACCATGATGCATCATCCAATCTGTTGCAGGGATTTCATTGCGGAGCCTTGTCGGGCCTGGCGGGTTCAGCGCGGCACGAAAAATGTCGACTTCTCGCGCACGGCCACGCCCGGGTCGTCGACCGCTTCGATCTGGAACACCACCTTGCTGGTGCCCGGCTTGGCCGAGCCGCCGGCGATTCGCACCCGCACCGGCAGCAGGCGGGCTTCGGCACGCGGCACCTCGACCTCGGCTTCGGAGGCGATCCGGGCCGAATCGATGCCCGACACCGACAGCCGATACTTGCGGCCCACTTCGGCAGTGTTGATGATCTGCAGGCTGTAGACGTTCTCGATCATGCCGTCCTCGACCTCGCGGCCCAGCGAACCCCGGTCGCGAATCACGTCGACCTTCAGCGGGACCCGGGTGAGCATGTGGCCCAGCAGGGCGATCGTCACCGCGGCCAGAATCGAGGTGTAGACCAGCACCCGCGGCCGCAGCGCATGGGCGACGATCTGGCGCGTGCCCCACCCGTTGGCCAGGCCGTTCTGGGTGGTGTAGCGGATCAGGCCGCGCGGGTAGTTCATGCGGTCCATCACCTTGTCGCAGGCGTCCACGCAGGCTGCGCAGCCGATGCACTCGTACTGCAGGCCGTTGCGGATGTCGATGCCGGTCGGGCAGACTTCGACGCACAGGTTGCAGTTCACGCAGGCGCCGAGACCCATCGTGGCCGGATCGGCCTTCTTCGAGCGCGCACCGCGCGGCTCGCCGCGGGCCTTGTCGTAGGTGATGATCATCGTGTCGTGGTCGAACATCGAGCTCTGGAAGCGCGCGTACGGACACATGTACTTGCAGACCTGTTCGCGCATGAAGCCGGCATTGCCATAGGTGGCGAAGCTGTAGAACAGGATCCAGAACGTCTCCCAGGGGCCCAGCGTCAGGCTGCCCACCGAGCCGAGCAGTGACCGGATCGGCGTGAAATAGCTGACGAAGGTCAGGCCGGTCCACAGCGCCAGCGCGATCCAGATCGCATGCTTGGCCGATTTCAGGGCGAACTTGCGCAGCGAGCCCTCTTCGCGGTCCAGCCGCATGCGCGCCGGCCGGTCGCCCTCGACCTTGCGCTCGATCCACATGAAGATTTCGGTGTAGACGGTCTGCGGGCAGGCATAGCCGCACCACAGCCGCCCGGCGACGGCCGTGAACAGGAACAGCGACATCGCCGAGATGATCAGCAGGCCGGTCAGATAGATGAAGTCCTGCGGGTACAGCACCAGTCCGAAGATGTAGAAGCGCCGTGTCAGCAGATCGAACAGCACGGCCGGCCGGTCGTTCCAGGTCAGCCAGGGCAGCACATAGAACAGCAGCTGGGTCGCCCAGACGAGGGCCCAGCGCCAGCCGGCGAACAGTCCGGTGACGGCTCGCGGATAGATCTTGCGCCGGACCTCGTAGAGGTCGTCGCTTTCGTTTCCGGCGGGTACGGCTTTGAGCGGGGCGGGGGTCATGCGGGCGCTTGCCTGACGGCTGAAGGGAAAAGGGCCGCCCGATGCACTCTCGGCGCGGCCCGGAGGGTGGCGCTTGCGCGCCGGATGCTACTTCTGCGCTGCGGCGGCCTTCGGCGTGTTGGACAGGCTCCAGACATACGCCGCCAGCACCTGGACCTTGCCGGGGGCCAGCAGATCCTTGAAGGCAGGCATCTGATTGCTGCGGCCCTTGTTGATCGTCTCGACCACGGTCGCCAGCGAACCGCCGTACAGCCAGACCTTGTCGGTCAGGTTCGGCGCACCGAGCTGCGGGTTGCCCTTGCCGTCGGCTCCATGGCAGGCGGCGCAGGCGGCGAACTTGGGCTTGCCCAGCTCCGCCTTGACCGCGTCATGCGCGCTGCCCGACATCGACAGGACATAGTTGGCCAGGTTCTCGACATCGCTGGCGGTGCCGACCGCGGCGCCCATCGGCGGCATCATCCCGATGCGGCCTTCGCTGATTGTCTTGACCAGCGTGGGTCCATCGCCGCCGTGCAGCCAGTCGTTGTCGGACAGGTTCGGGAAGCCCTTGCTGCCGCGTGCGTCCGATCCGTGACATTGCACGCAGTAGGTCAGGTACATCCGCTCGCCCATGGCGCGGGCCTGCGGATCGGCCGCGACCTCGGCGATGTCCTGCTTGAGGTACTTGGCAAACAGCGGCTCGACGGCGGCGTTGGCCTTGGCGACCTCGGCTTCGTACTGCGAGACCTGCGTCCACCCGAAGGTGCCCTTGTTGGCGCCGAAGCCGGGGTACAGCACCAGGTACACCACGGCAAAGACGATCGTCAGATAGAACAGGTAGATCCACCACCGTGGCAGCGGGTTGTTCATCTCCTCGAGAGTCTCGTCCCAGGTGTGGCCGGTGGTGCCCACGCGCTCGCCCGCGGGCGGCTTCTTGGACAGCGTGACCGTGATCCAAAGGCAGAAGGCGAGGGAGATCGCCGTGACCACCATGATGTAGACGCTCCAGCCGGAGCCTGTGAAATCAGCCATCTTTTTTCTCCGTTCAGGGCCGGTGGGCGACGTCGTCGTCGTCAAAAGGCAGTCGGGCCGCCTCCTCGAAGCGCTGCTTGCTCTGCGGGCTGTAGGCCCACCAGACGATGCCGGCGAAGGCCACCAGCGACAGCACTGTCACGAGGCTGCGAATGAGATTGATGTCCATTGCGCGGCTCCTACTGGACTTTCTTGAGGGACGTGCCCATGACCTGCAGATAGGCGATCAGCGCGTCCATCTCGGTCTTGTCCTTCAGCTCTTCGGGCGCCTTGCCGATCTCGGTATCACTGTACGGATGGCCGAGCATGCGCAGCGTCTTCATCTTTGCCTGGATCACGCCGGCGTCGGCCGCCGTGTTCGACAGCCACGGATAGCCGGGCATGTTCGAGTCGGGAACCAGGTCGCGCGGGTTGGTCAGGTGGATGCGGTGCCATTCATCCGAGTACCGTCCGCCGACCCGGGCCAGGTCCGGCCCGGTGCGCTTGCTGCCCCACTGGAACGGCCGGTCGTAGACGAACTCGCCAGCCACCGAATAGTGGCCATAGCGCTCGGTCTCGGCGCGGAACGGCCGGATCATCTGCGAGTGGCAGTTGTAGCAGCCTTCGCGGACGTAGATGTCGCGTCCGGTGAGCTGCAGCGCGCCGTAGGGCTTGAGACCCGCGACCGGCTCGGTGGTGGACTTCTGGAAGAACAGCGGCACGATCTCGACGAGGCCGCCGACGCTGACCAGCAGCACGATCAGCAGCATCATCAGGCCGATGTTCTTTTCGATCTTGGCGTGTGAAAAGGCCATTATTTTTCTCCTCGGCTCAGGCGTGGGCGACCACGGCCGGCACGCGCGCGTCTTCCGGCTTGCCGACGCGGATCGTCATCAGGGAGTTGTAGAGCATCAGGATCATGCCGCCGAGGTAGAGCACCCCGCCGAGCAGCCGGATCACGTAGTACGGATAGGTCGCCTTGACCGATTCGACGAACGCATAGGTCAACGTGCCGTCGGCATTGGTGGCGCGCCACATCAGGCCCTGCATCACGCCGGCGATCCACATCGCGGCGATGTACAGCACGATGCCCACGGTGGCGATCCAGAAGTGCAGCTCGATCAGGCGCTTGCTGTACATCTCGGTGCGGCCCCACAGGCGCGGCAGCAGGTAGTAGATCGCGCCCATCGACACCAGACCGACCCAGCCCAGCGCGCCGGAGTGCACGTGGCCGACGGTCCAGTCGGTGTAGTGCGACAGCGCATTGACCGTCTTGATCGACATCATCGGACCTTCGAAGGTCGACATGCCATAGAACGACAGCGAGACGATCAGGAACTTCAGGATCGGGTCGTCGCGCAGCTTATGCCAGGCGCCCGACAGCGTCATGATGCCGTTGATCATGCCGCCCCAGGAGGGAGCCAGCAGCACCAGCGAGAACACCATGCCCAGGCTTTGCGCCCAGTCGGGCAGCGCGGTGTAGTGCAGGTGGTGGGGGCCGGCCCACATGTACGTGAAGATCAGCGCCCAGAAGTGCACGATCGAGAGCCGGTACGAGTACACCGGGCGCTCGGCCTGCTTGGGGATGAAGTAGTACATCATGCCCAGGAAGCCCGCGGTCAGGAAGAAGCCGACCGCGTTATGGCCGTACCACCACTGCACCATCGCGTCCTGCACGCCGGCGTAGGCCGAGTACGACTTGGTCATCGACACCGGGATCGCGGCGCTGTTGACGATGTGCAGCAGGGCCACCGTCAGGATGAACGCGCCGAAGAACCAGTTGGCCACATAGATGTGCGGCGTCTTGCGCTTGACGATGGTGCCGAAGAACACGATCGCATAGCTGACCCAGGTGACGGCGATCAGCAGGTCGATCGGCCACTCGAGTTCGGCGTATTCCTTGCCGCTCGTGTAGCCCAGCGGCAGCGTGATCGCCGCAGCCAGGATCACCACCTGCCAGCCCCAGAACGTGAACGCGGCCAGCGGCCCGGCGAACAGCCGGGTCTGGCAGGTCCGCTGCACGATGTAGTACGACGAGGCGAACAGCGCACAGCCGCCGAACGCGAAGATCACGGCATTGGTGTGCAAGGGCCGCAACCGACTGTAGGTCAGGTACGGGATATCGAAGTTCAGTGCAGGCCATGCGAGCTGCGCGGCGATGATCACACCGACCAGCATTCCGACTACACCCCACACCACCGTCATGATCGCGAACTGTCTGACGACGGTGTAGTTGTAGGCTTGCGCGCCCGCGGCGACAGGCTGACTGCCCATTTGCTTTCTCCCAGGAATTACTTGTAATGGCTACGTGGTTTTGACCACTTGGGTCACCTTATCGACCGCAGTGCAGCACCGCATTGACAATGATCAAACCTGTGTTGCCGGCTCGGCGCACAGGCACATGCTTCGTATGCCGCGGGCTCAGTCTGTGGTAGCGGATTGCCTGGTGGAGGTCCGGCGCGGCAGGTCCGCATCGATCGCCGAACGGGGACGGTCGTCGTCCATCAGAATGCTGTGAGCAGGACCCTCGAGATCGTCGAACTGGCCGGTCTCGGATGCGCGGATGAAGATCCACACCGCGATTGCGACAATGACCAGGCTCAGCGGGATGAGGAGGTAAAGCGATTCCATGTCCTGATCCGAAGTCGCAGCGCGTTGCCCACCACCAGCAGTGAACTGGTGGACATCCCGATCGCTGCCATCCAGGGCGGCACGAAACCGAATGCAGCGGCAGGGATGGCAATCAGATTGTAGACCGTTGCCCAGGCGAGGTTCTGCGCAATCACGCGCCGGGTCCGCCGGGCCATCGCGACCAGATCGGCGGTGCGGCGCAGTTCGGGCGCCAGCAGCACGCTGTCGGCCGCTGTGCGGGCCAGCGCGGTGGCGTCGCCCACGGCGACCGAGGCATCCGCTGCGGCCAGCACCGGCGCGTCATTCACGCCGTCGCCGATCATCAGCACGCGTCGGCCCTGCGCCTGAAGCTGCCGGACGTAGTCCAGCTTGCCGGCTGGCGTGGCGTCCGAGCGGATCGATTCGATGCCGAGCGCCCCCGCCACACGTTGCGCGGGGCCTGCGTGATCGCCGGTGAGCAGATGGGTGCGCAGGCCAAGCGCATGCATGGCGCGCACCGTGTCGGCGGCATCCTCGCGAATGGCGTCGGCAAGCCTGAGCCGTGCGCGTGGACCGCTGCGATCGACCAGCCAGATCTCCGAGTCCGCGTGATCCGGCGTCGGGCACGCGGCCCATTCGCCGCACCAGGCGGGCGAACCGAGGCGCAGTTCGTCCTCGCCAATCCAGCCCTGGATGCCCCGGCCCGGCGTGGCCTGCACCTGCCGGGCGGTCTGCGCAGGGTGGCCGCGGGCCGCCTGGCGAAGCGCGCCGGCCAGAGGATGGGCCGAGCCTGCCTCGAGGGCCGCGGCCGCGG
>Ga0116169_1002524_pt1 | contig 13309 bp, 11 predicted proteins | sample AD_UKC130_MetaG_FD_89796 | JGI IMG/M metagenome (GOLD analysis project Ga0116169, IMG submission 89796) | Active sludge microbial communities of municipal wastewater-treating anaerobic digesters from Canada - AD_UKC130_MetaG | ecosystem: Engineered > Bioreactor > Anaerobic > Digestate | place...
AGCCTCGGCGGTCTGCTCGTCTTGAGCTCCGGCGCGTCCCCTCTCTGGGCGGGGCTGCTCTTCTCGCTGGCGATCCTGAGCAAGCAGTCGATGCTCGCGGCGCTCTTCGGGGCGTCTCTCTTTCTCGCTGCCCGGCGCCGCTGGCGCGAGCTAGGGCTGCTGCTGCTCGCGACCATAGTTCCAGTGGCGGCGGTGTGCGCGTGGCAGATGGTTGCAACAGAGGGGTGGTTTCTCTTCCACACGGTGAAGGCCAACGGCGTGCGTTACAGCGTCAGCTGGGCTTCGCGCTACCTGGGAGAAGGGCTCGTACCGCACACCGCGCTCGCGGTGCTGGCACTCGCGGGGTGGTGGGCCGCGGGATGTCCTGGGTCGCCGCGGCGCCCGTCGCTCCTCACGGGCTATCTGATCGGCGCATGCGGCGCCGCGCTGATGGTAGGCAAGGTAGGAGCGGTGGTCAACTACTTCCTGGATTACGTGGCTGCACTCTCGATTCTGGCGGCCATCGGGATAAGCCGGGTGGTGGGGGAAGGCGAGCCGCGCTCGCTCTATCGCGAGGCGTTCGTGGCGGCAGCGCTCCTGATCCACTTTGGAGCCGTGACGCGCATGCCCGATATCGCCGAGTATGTGGAGACACTGCCGGCGATGCGCCGCGTGACGAGCCTGCTCGCGGAGTCGCGCGGGCCCGTGCTTTCGGATGATCCCAGCGTGGTGGCCGGCGCTGGACAGCGGCTGGTCCTGGAGCCCTTCCAGGCCACTCAAATGGACCTGAGCGGGATCTGGAGTGCGGGTCCGCTGGTGGCCCGCCTGCGCCAGGGCGATTTCCCCCTCATTGTCCTCCGGTTCGACCCGTGGAACCCGGAGGATCGATTGCCAGACGGCACCTGGGCGAGTGGCCGATGGAGCGATGCGATGGCCGCGGCGGTGCGCCACGCCTACCGCGTGGATGAGCGGTGGAAGGGGTCCCTTGTCCTGCGCCCCCGTGGCAAATAGGACGCCTGGTGCGCGGGACTCAGTCCCAATAATAGCCCCGAAAGAGGGAAGCGGGCGGGCGTTTCTGGGTTGCTGTTCGAACCGGCGCCGGGCCCTACGGCCCGGCGCCATGGGGCTGGCAGCACTCTATCACGCCAGACCAGGTGCTGCTGTTCAGGTTAGAAGACAGCGCCCGCCGATACGGAAAAGCCGCTCATCTTCGTGTTGAAGATATTGGAATACCGCAACTCGAGCGCCAGCGCCCCCATGTCGTAACCGACACAGCCGTGAACGCCACCCTTCCATTTGTGAAGGGAGTCCTCGGCGGGCTCGTCGACAGTGCAGTAGTACATGCCGGCACCGCCGCCCAGGAAGAGACCGGCACCACTCTTGTAGCGCAGCGTGTAGGTCAGCGGCAGCATGCGAACGGTGGGCGTCGCCCACACCGATGTCTTTGCTCTTCCAGATCATTCCCACGCCAAAGCTGTGCTCCAGTTGGGGATCGCTCTGGATGTTGTAGTTGGCGCCCAGCTGCCAGAAGGGCGAGCCAATCAAATCGACCGCTACGTCGTCGGTCGGGAAATACAGGCCGCCCGTCACGGTAAAGCTGTCCCTCGGTCCGGCGAGGGCGACGCTGCCAGCGAGTACAGTCAGAACCGATGCAATCACGCAGATTCTTGATAACGACTTCATCCTCTTTCCTTTCTCTCGCTCGACTGAACCTTCTCCCGCAAGCGCCCCGCAGGGGTTCTCTGAGCCCCGCTGCGAAGTACAACTCTGTTTGTCCGGCGGAGTGCCGGAACGCCAGGCCGCTTCGCGAGCGGTTACGGGCGAGCGTTACACCTCGAGCGAAGGACTAAGGACTCCGGCCGGGTAATGGCAGGGATCCCGCGGGGGCGTGGGCAACCTTCTGGCAGGCGGATGGAGCCCTCATGGAGCGCGGCGGTGGGCGCCCTCCTGGCTTGAGGATAGGAGCCTCATCCTCAGAGAATGCCTGCGGCATCCACCGGCACCACCCCGCGGCGAGTGGTAATCTGCCGTGAGCATCTGGGAGAGCGCGCAGCAGATTGCGCATGCGCTGCCGGGCGCGAATGTGGCGGAGGCGCGTTCCGGGCAGAGGGACCGATGCTTGCAGGAAAGCCTCGTTCGGGTGCAGAAGAAGCGTCAACGGAAGAGGCTATTCCAAACGCGGAGCGAGATGGGTCCACTGTGCGCGGAGACAGCGCTCGCGGTAGGCCTTGGTCTGATACTCTTCGTTGGGAGGTTTGTGCGGGATGCCCACGGTGTTGGTGGTTGATGAGGAAAGGGCAGAGTTTGGCAAACTGAGAGCGGCGTGTGAGGATGCAGGATTCGCCGCGATGTGGGCGGGGAGTGTGGCCGAGGCCGTGGGATGTGTGGAGCAGCAGGCGCCTGCGGCCATCCTGGTTGCCGGCGCCAAGCCGGGGGCTGAGAGCGGGAAGACCGTCTCGCTCTTGCGAAAGAATCCACGTACTGGAAGCATTCCTCTTGTTCTCCTCTGCGAGCCGAACGGCAACAGCCTGGTAGAGGGCTGGAATAGTGATGCCGACATGGTACTCGAGAAACCGGTAGATCCCGTCGAGCTTTTTACTGTGATCCGCCACCTGATGGCGGCGCCGCGTTGAGAAGGAGATCCGAATGAGCGAGAGACCCCTGCGTTTCGCCGTGGTGGGCCTTGGCATGGGGCAAACCCACTGCCATGACATCCACGATGCCAACGGCGCGGAGCTGGTGGCCGTGTGCGATCTGGTGCCGGAGCGCGTGCAGAAGATGGTAGAGCGCTATGGCTGCCGCGGCACCACCCGATTTGAAGAGATTCTGGCGGCACCGGATATCGATGTCGTAAATATCGCGACGCCATCAGGCATGCACGCAGAGCATACGATTGCGGCGTTGCGCGCCGGAAAGCATGTGATCTGCGAGAAGCCACCCGATGTGACCGTGGCCCAGGTAGATGCGATGATCGCGGCGCAGCGCGAGACCGGTCGGAAGCTGGAGATCATCTTTCAGACGCGCTTCGAGCCGGTCTATCGCCGGATCCGGCAGACCATCGCCGATGGGCGCCTGGGCAAGCTGATCGGTATCCATGGCTCGGTGCATTGGTGGAGAGGGCAGTCCTACTACGAGTGCCCCGGGATGTGGAAGGGCACCTGGGCGCTGGATGGCGGTGGCTCGCTTGCGAACCAGGGTGTGCACACGATCGATATCCTCCAGTGGATGTGCGGCCCCGTCGTCGAGGTGTACGGCAAGTACGGCGTGTACGCGCATGAGATCGAGGCGGAAGACAAGACCGCGGCGGTGCTCACCTTTGCCAACGGAGCGATCGGCACGCTGACGACGACAACCGCCTGCTATCCCGGCATCGATACCGAAATCCTGATCCATGGCGAGAACGGGTGCATCCGCACTCAGGGCGGCCTCCAGATGTGGCGCATCCGCGCCGAAACGCCGGAAGCCGAGGCAGAGGAAGAACGCCAGATGCTGGCGCTCTATGGCCCATCGGACAAGCGCGACGCCGGCGTGTCGTCCGATCCCTTTGCGCTGGCCACTCGCGGTCACCGTGCTCAGGTGGAGGATATGGTGTGCGCCATCCGCGAAGACCGAGATCCGGCGATCACGGCGGAGAGCGCCAGGCACACGGTCGAAATCCTCAACGCCGTCTATGAATCGGCGCGTCTTGGCCGGCCGGTGAAGCTCGGGCAGTAGCAGTCCATCAGAACGCAATTGATCGAGGGCCGCGTCATCATAGGATGGCGCGGCCCTCTTCAGCAGTCAGAATGCCAACAAAGCATCCTCTGGCGTCTCCTGGGTGAGAACCGCAGCGAGGGGGCGCATAAGCAAAGGGGCTACGATGCGACTGGCCACACTGGTGGTCATCGCCGTGAGGTTCTTCCTCGAGGTGTGGCTCCTGCCGTGCCTGGGCGAATCTGCCTGACCGCCTCGTTCCTGCCCGGTGGAGCCGGGCAAGCAACGCGGCCGGGATGCACGGCCACCTGCCGCCAGGGAAGAGGATGCCGGGATATAGCCGGCCCCTCCTGGCTCCTCCGAGTGATATGAGAGACGACTGAACGCCTGCGCGACTGGCTCCCTTAAGTGCCGCTGGCCCTTGCCCGCCTGCATTCGGGCCGGGCATCCCCGATACTTCGCGGCATCGGAATGGCTCCACCCCGTGCATGGCCCATCCCCATCCCTCTCCCGAGGCGCCCTTCCGGCGTGCCCAGAAAGGGCGCTCCTCCGCCGAGCACCCTATCGGCGGGGGGCTTGGACAGCCGATCCCCCTAGATGTCGGGGCGTTGACATGCGGTCACACTCCTGCTATAGTCTTCTCTGTTGGGCATGGGCTATCATAGCCCGTCATTGTGTCAGGAGAAGAGACCGTGAACAGAGGGAACGGTGGGACCACAGAGGGAGAGCTGGTGTTCCGCGGTGGCGGTGAAAGGGCACTCTTCATCGTCGAAGCGGGGGATCTGGCGCGTGCCAAGCGGCTTCTGGCGTATTTCGACGGCATGGCGTGCGAGGTGCGTCCGATCGCGGTTGGTCCGGTGGTGGTCTGTGCCGCGTGGGTAGAACAGCCCGGGTCGGGGACGTTCGAGAGCATGGCGGAGCACCTGCGCGATGGCTACTCGCTCTCCATCTGCGAGCCGGGCTTCTCGCCAAGCATGTATCGGGTGGCTCTCCAGCTTGCGCGCGACACGGAGGGAGAGCTGCGGCCACTGGAGTGTTGCAGCGTGTGCGGCGCGCCCGATCCCTTCCCAACCACGCTCTCCTTGCGGGTCGGCGGGGAAGAGGCTCGCTTCCTCTTCTGCCAGAGCTGTAGCGGTGCAGTGATGGATGCGCCAGACGCGGTGGCGCGTCTGCTCCTGGGCAAGGCAGCGGAACGCTCGCCTGAGTGGCGCGATGTTGAGCTGGGGCCGCCCATGAAGAGCGGCCGTGCGTGGCGGTTCCCGATCCGTCGCGCGGCGGATGCGCTCTCGCCGAGCCATCGATAGCCGTCTCCCCGGCCAGATGGGCCCGAGGGCGCACTCTGCGCGCCATATCCGCTCGTCCGGCGTGTTCCGGCCTGGAAGGCGCGGTTCAGGCATCCCGGCGGAAGCGGTAGCCCACATTGCGAACCGTCTGGATCAGCTCCTCATGCTCGGGGCCTAGCTTGGCCCTCAAGCGCCGAATGTGCACGTCCACGGTGCGCGTGCCCCCATAGTAGTTGTAGCCCCAGAGCTCGCTGAGAAGCTGCTCGCGCGTGAAGACGCGTCCCCGGTGCTCCACCAGGTAGCGGAGGAGCTCATACTCCTGGTAAGTGAGGGCAAGCGGTACGCCACGCAGGGAGACCTCGCAGCTCGCGAGGTTGATGACGAGATCGCCTGCGCAGAGAAGATCCGCCATGTCGGTGCGGTTCGCGCGCCACCGCAACTGGCGGATGCGTGCCGTCACTTCCTGGCCAGAGAGGGGTTCCACGAGGAAGTCATCAAACCCGCTGGTGAAATCGAGGTGATCGAGCTGGGCGCGGCTCAGGGCAGCGAGCACGTAGACCCTGGGGTTACCCACAGCCTGACGCACACGCCCAAGAGGAGGATGTGGGCGACTGGCGCTGCGCAGGTCAACGACAAGGGCGGTCAGGTGAGTGGTCTGGTCCTCCGGATCGTCCAGGAAGGCGGATGTGGTGGATGCGTGCGCCCGATGGCCCGCGCCGACTAGTTCGGAGACGAGGGCGTCGCGCCAGAGGGCATCATCGCTCAGGACCAGAATGCTCTCCATCGAATCTAGGATCTCTATCCGCGCGGTGCATGCTGGCGCAGCTGGCCAACCGTAGGCAAGATACGCGGCACCATACGGAGCCAGGCGACCGATAAACGACAGGGCCCGCCGGGCGTCTACCTATCGCCTCTCTTTGCGGGCCCTCCTGTGCGGGATCTTCGCGGCGACGCCAGCAATGCACCAGGGCGGCAGAGCGTGGCGGCTATTGCCCGGGACCGAGCACGGTCACATCGACCCGCGTCGATTTCGGGGCGATATCAATCGTTCCCGGGATAGTGAGCCGCGCGACAAGGCCCGCGTTCCCCGCAGCCACGCCTTCGAGTATCACCGTGTTGTAGGCGCTAGGGGCGACGCGGATGGAATTGGCGCCGGTATCGACCAGAAACTCGACGCCAGCGGGAATGGGGTTGCCCGCGGAATCGAGCGGCTCAGCGATCAGGGTGGTACCAGTCCCCACGGGGATGGATACCGAGGTGGCCTCCACCCCTGTATTGAGCACCCGAATCCGGCTCACCAGGCTATTGAGCACGTTGACCACAGGCTCCGCCAGGCCGCTGACCACGGACGCATGCGCTGCCTCGGGCGTCGAGAGGTGAGTGGAGACGGCAGAGAGGCGTACCGGGGTCGACCCTGGGGCAGGCGTGCGTGCGAGTTCAGCGACGCGCTGCTCCAGCGTGTTGATCTGGGCGCGCGTGATCTGCATCACGGGGCCGCCGGCGTCGTAAAGCGCCTCCAGGTGACCCGCGACGAGGGTGGACGCGATGTTGGCATCGCGGCTGAGCAGTGCCCCGGGACCAGGCACCAGGGTGCTCAAGAGAAGGACGTTGGCAACGACGGTGCTCCCGTTGGCATCGGGGATGCGCACTCCGGGAGCGAAGATCTCGAGCTGCCAGAGATCATCCGGGCTGGCGCCAACAGGCACATCGACGGCTAGGCTGTAGGAGCCGTCGGGCGCGGTGGTGCCGGTCTGGTGAACAGAGGTACCCGAGTCGCTTCGGCGCAGCACACGGTAGGTGGCGCCCCCGAGGCGGATATCGCCGCTCGCAAGGCCACGGGTGGCTGGCTCGCGCTCGAGGTAGGCAGTACCGACCACGGAAAAAGTGTATTCGGTGAGGTCGGCGCCAGATTTTGCACCATCGTCAGAACCGCCGCAGCCTGCGAGGAGAAGGCCGGCAAGCGACAAAATCAAGGCGCCCACCCACTGGGCAGAGATGCGATTGGGCTTCAAGTCAGTGTCCCCCTTATCGGTCCTGTGCGCTGAGTTCGCGTCGCGATACGCACTTTCCTGCTGCTGAGCGGCACGGCGATCATCCGCGACGGAGGCATGGCGGTGCGCCGCCAGGGGCGGGGGAGCGCGGGCTCAGTCGCGCTCGCGCATGGCACGCTCGACATCGCGCGCTGCGGTGCGCTTGGCAATCTCCTCGCGCCGGTCGTAGAGACGTTTCCCCCGCGCCAGGCCGAGCTCGATCTTGGCGCGTCCACCACGCAAGTAGAGCTGAAGCGGGATCAGCGTGAGGCCGCGCTGCTCCACTTTGCCCCGAAGCCGCTCGATCTCGCGGCGATGGAGCAGCAGCTTCCGGGGCCGGACGGGATCGACGTTGTAGCGGTTGCCCGCCTCGTAGGGGCTGATGTGCATGTGATGCACCCACACTTCGTTCCCCTCGATGCGTGCGAAGGCATCCTGGATGTTGGCCTTCCCCTCGCGGATCGACTTGATCTCCGTTCCGGTGAGCACAATGCCCGCCTCGTGGCTTTCCTCAATCTCGTATTCGTGCCGTGCCTTGCGGTTGACCGCAACCACTTTCTTGCCTTCTTCGCGCATTTCCTTCGTGCCTTTGCCTCGGTTGGGGGGGATAGCCACCTGGCTTCGGAGAGTGGTGGCCGCGCGGGCCCGAGGTTGCCCAGAAAAAGAACGCGGCGGGGGGATGGGGATCCCCCCGCCGGCAGGGTTATCAGTGCCGCAGGATTGGGCGACACAGCGTACGTGGGCCCAACGTATTGGGCCTAGCCGCCAATGCCAGAGCCCTGGGTGTGACCCGGGTGGGGCACAGCAACCACCCGAACGTTGAAGGTGGTGCTGCGGCTATTGCCTGCGACGCGCGCCGTCACGCTCACCGTGCCGAGAGCATCGCCGCGAACCCACAGCGAGTCTCCACCGAAGGCCACGGCCGTCAGCACGTTGCCACCGTCGGCGGGCTCAAGGACCCACTCGATGGGGAAGGCGACCGGCTGACCATTCAGACGGGCCTGAGCGGTGATGTTAACGCTACCCGTCTGGAAGAGGTCGAAGGTCGCGGGCACGGGCGAACCATCGATGGTCACGACGATCTCATCGACGGCAGCATTGACCAACGCCGGCAGGGCGGTCTGAAGCTGGGCGAGAACCGCGGCAAAGTCAGTGTTGTTGAACGCGGTCGCCGCGAGGCTCGGCGCTAGCGCCTGGCCGGCCTGGATGGCAGCCTGAATGGCATCGGCGAAGTCGGCCGTCAGCACGAACCCGGGATCATTCACGAGGTCCGCGAGGAGGGCCACGGCGACCGAGGTGGCGCCATTGGCATCCACGCCAGAGATGGTCGCGCCCGCAGTGGTGGGCGGCAGGAACGGGGCAGCGAACGCCTGGGCGACGCCATCATCGTCACCCTCGACCTCCACGGTCCAGAGGCCCCGGCTGAAGTCGGTGCCAGGGAAGTTGGCCAGGTTGGCGGTGAGGGTGTAGCCAGCGGCCGGAACCGGGGTCTGCGTATCGACGACGACCCGCTGGCCAGCGGCGGTGATGAAGACGAGGCGAGCGGTGGTCGCCGTGAAGACGCGGCCGCGGCCGGCAGACTGGCCGGTCACGGTGAAGGTGCCGGCAACGGCAAGCGGCGCCGGTGCGGGCGTCTGCGGGATAACCACCGATCCAGGCGGCGGAACCGTAGGCGCAGGCCCGGTTCCCTCCACGGAGCCGAGAAGGCCTCCGCACCCTGCGAGGGCTACTCCAAGCGCCAGCGGCGCGAGAGCAGCCAGATACCGAAGGTTCTTCACACTTGGTTTCAAAGCAGTGTCCCCCTTTCTCTCCTGTGGACCGTCGGAGAGGACCAGAGTCATCACTGAGTCACCCGGCCAGGATCGGGTTCCGTGTTTCCCCTCCTGGTTGCTTCCTTCCGTCCGGCCTCAGTGCCCGGGTCGTTGCGCAGGCGCAGCGCCCGGATATCTATCAGTTTGACTGCCTAGGTGCAAGTGCGCGTAGATGGCGTCTGGCTGGTGCACGCACCAACCGCTGCAAGTCGTTGGCACTGCTCCCGCCGCAGGGCATCCTGCCGTGCGGCCCGGGGGCGTCCCTCTCGGGCGAGGGTAACGCTATAACCATAGAGTTCGAGAGGGCCGCGAAGGTTTCCTCTAGCTGATCAAAAGCGTGCTTTTCGAGCGTGGAATATGCAGCGGGGGGCAGGTTAGCCTGCCCCCCGCCAGTCGGTTGTCAGTTAGGCTTTCCCGACGCGAGTCTTCGCAGGAACCTCCTCGGCTTCCTTCGTGGTGATTCCGCCCTTCTTGCTGAAGAGGACGGCCACGGCGAGGAACGCAATCGCCATGAGGACGACGAGCGTGCGTGCCGCGAGGCTGATGTCCTGGATGACAATCGGCGCGATGAGCACGGCCACGAGGTTCATGACCTTGATCATCGGGTTGAGCGCCGGGCCGGCCGTATCCTTGAGCGGGTCACCCACGGTGTCGCCGATGACGGCGGCCTTGTGGGCATCCGTTCCCTTGCCGCCCAGGAAGCCATCCTCAACCTTCTTCTTGGCGTTGTCCCATGCCCCACCGGTATTGGACATGAAGACGGCCATCAACTGGCCACTGAGGATGGCGCCAGCGAGGAAGCCGCCGAGGCTGGCAGCGCCCTTGAGCGGGTCGGCGAAGCCGAGGCCGAAGCCGACGAGGATCGGAGCGAAGACCGCGAGGATACCGGGGCCGAGCAGCTCCTTCTGAGCCGCCGCGGTGCTGATATCGACGCAGCGCTGATAGTCAGGCTTGTTCTTCCCCTCCATGATGCCGGGGATCTCACGGAACTGGCGGCGTACTTCCTGCACCAGCATGAACGCCGCGCGGCTAACCGCGTTGATAGCGAACGAGCTGAACAGGAAGGGCACCGCGCCACCGATCAGCATGCCCACGAAGACCTCGGGCCAATCGAGGTGAATACCGGATCGGAGGAGATCCTCGGCGCCTGCGCTGAGGGCAGCCATTCCCTCGGGCGGCAGCAGGCCGGCATCAGCCATGAAGGAGCGGAAGAGCGCCGTGGCGGCGATAACCGCTGTGGCGATAGCGAGACCCTTGGTGAGGGCCTTGGTCGTGTTTCCAACCGCGTCGAGCTTGGCGACGATGCGGCTGGCGCCCTCGTTCCCCTCCAGCGCGCCAGACATCTCGAAGATGCCGTTCGCGTTGTCGGAGATGGGGCCATAGGTGTCCATGGCCAGCATGTAGCCAGTGGTAGTCAGAAGGCCCAGGCCAGACAGGGCGATGCCGTAGGCCGCGAGGGCGGGGCTGCCCGGGAAGATCAGGACCGAGCCGATAATGGTGGCGCCAATGGCGACGACCGACCACACAGAGGACTCGAGGCCGACGCTCAAGCCGGAGAGAATAACCGTAGCCGGGCCGGTCTTGGTCGAGTTTGCAATCTCGGTGACCGGGGCCTTCTCGGTGGCCGTGAAGTACTCGGTCAGGCGCTCGATGACCAGGGCCAGGATGATGCCCATGAGCGTAGCGCAGAAGAAGGAGTACCACGGGGCGATCACGGTGCCGTCGTCAGCGACGAAGTCGTTCATGAAGAAGCGAGTGATCACGCCGAAGCCGATCACAGCCACGCCAGCGGCGATCCAGTAACCGCGGCTGATCGGGGCCATGGGATCCATGTTCTCGTCATCCTTGCCGCGAACGCTGAGGATGCCGATGATCGAGGCCACAACGCCCACTGCACGAACGAGAAGCGGATACATGATCAGCTTCATCACGAACGGGGCAAGCGGCGAGCCCACCGGGCCGGCCGCGGCGCCGAGGATGATGGCGGCGACCAGGGTGACCTCGTAGCTCTCGAAGACGTCTGCGGCCATACCGGCGCAGTCGCCGACGTTGTCTCCCACGTTGTCCGCGATGGTCGCGGCGTTGCGCGGGTCATCCTCCGGGATGCCCTGCTCGACCTTACCGACCAGGTCGGCGCCGACATCGGCTGCCTTGGTGAAGATACCACCGCCAACGCGCATGAAGAGCGCGGCGAGGGCGCCACCAAAGCCGAAGCCGAGCAGAACCTTCATCGCCTCCTGTCGGAAGATGTAGAAGACGATGGTGGCGCCCAGCAGGCCAAGACCCACCGTGAACATGCCGGCCACCGAGCCAGCCCGGAACGCCGTCTCGAGAGCACCCTTGTAGGAGCGCAGCGCCTGAGCAGCGACGCGCACGTTCCCGCGCACGGCCATCTTCATGCCGACGAAGCCAGCGCCGTAAGAAGCGGCCACGCCCAGGATGAACGCGAACGCCAACCCCACCGCGAGCGCCGTAGGCGACATGATCTCCTGGTAGGTGGGATCCGCAGCGCGGGCAACTTCAGCGGCGTGCACGAAGACGCCCTTGTAAACGAAGAACAGCAGGATCGCCAGGCCGATGACCAGCCAGATCATCGTCTTGATCTGGCGGGCCAGGTAGGCCATAGCGCCGTCGTGGATGGCAGCGGCCACATCCTTCATCGCCTGCGTGCCTTCGTCTACAGCCATGACCTTGCGGACGAGCCAGTAGCCGAAGAGCAGCGAGACGATGGCCGAGGCGAACACGATGTGGAGGATGGTGTACTCTTGGGCCCCCAAGGGCGGCAGGACGAGATTCGCCTCGCCTGCACGCGCCGGGGCTGTGCTCAGCAGCATCCCCAAAGCGGATAGAGCGAACAAACCGGTCTTACCCGCCGCGCGACCGCGTGTGGATCGACGCGCGCGGACTAACGTGTGCATGGTCTTGTGCGTCCCCCTTCTGATTTCGGACCAGGCCTGCGGGTTGATCCCGCTGCCTATGCTCGAGCTGCCCGGGATGGTCCGCTTCCTCTTCAGGCCCGTGCCGCAAGGAGAGGGAAGCCTGCTCCGCGGCATGTACTTAAGAGGTGCGCCCCATCGCGGGCCGCGCTCCGCGTTTTACGCAGATGGCCAGTCACGCCCGGCGTGATGGTCTCTGAGTGGTATGCCGGCGCCTACGCCAAGCTACTCGTCCGGGCCGCCGGCAATGGTCGCCGCATACCCCTTGTCTCCCAGGCGGGTGGCAAGACGCTCGGCGTTGCGCCGGCTGCGAAATGCCCCAGCCTGAACATGGATAATGTTGCCTTCCACAACCACGTGCGAGGCAAAGCCGTGTTGACGCAGCTCACTCGCGAGACGCTCGGCGTCCGCGCGTGTTGCTGGTGCTCCTACCTCCACACGGAAGAGTGCCCCCTCGCCGTTGCTCGCGGCATCCTCTGTGCGCGCGCCAGGCGATGGCTCAGCCCCCTCCGCCTTTGCCGTGGGGGAGGCCGGTTCATCGGAAGGCACGGCATCTCTAGCTGGAGAGATGGTCGCCTTAGGCCAATCCCTGGCAGGGGCGGCGGGCTGGGAAGGCAGATCGACCGACGGCGCGGGCTCTGGGGCCGGCCGGACAGTGACGCTCTGGGGCGCCTCTGTGCCTGTCGTCCCCCCGGTAAGCAGGGTCTCCGCCACGTGGCGGCTCTCTTCCGCTCGAGTCTCCGGGCGCGCCTCGCGCACCGACTCGGTAGCCGGCCGAGGCTTGTGCTCTCGGGATCCGACTCTCTCGCGATCTTCTATCGTTGGCAGGGCAACACGGTTCTCAGTGAGATCCGCCTCGTCCCTGGATACTTGCGGGCTGGTGTCAGCCGGGCTGCGCGACGGGTATACGCGGGGCGCAATCCAATACAAGCTGACAAAGAACGAAGCCAAAGATGCAACAACAAGAATACTGCCCCACTTGACCCAAGCGAGCGCCGTTTCATCCCTGCCACGGCCCCTGCGAGGACGGTGCTTGCCAGACACCCTCTCCACTTCGGGCATACCATACCCCCGTCCACGACGTGATCCGAAGGACCTCGCCGGATCGCCAGGAGGAGCCGCCGCACATCGCGAAACCATGTGCACGACGCATCCCCGCAGGGAATGCCTGACGCACCTGAGGTCCGCTACGGACTCGATTCACTCTTCGGCCAACAAACCATACCGCGTCAGTGAAACAACCCCGCGCCTACCGGGGGTAGGCGCGCAAGCGCGCTCACTACCGCGCGCTGTGGCATGCTCACCCGCCGGCGAGCCCTCTCTGGACCAAAAAGGGAGAGACGCAAGCAGCTTTGCGGCAGGCGTATCTGGATGCTTCCCAGACACATATGTCGCGGAGAGTATACAATGTTTCCATGCGCCTGTCAAGGGTTCCGGCGTGTGGCAGAACCCTGTCTCCCCTTGCTGGAGGGGCGTGCGGGGGCCGGTTCCGCGAGTGCTCGAACCACGGCAGCCGCCGCCCCCAGCGCCGATCCTCCCTGGAGTTCGACAACGATCCGGTCGGGGCGCACCTGCAC
>Ga0116169_1002526_pt1 | contig 13309 bp, 13 predicted proteins | sample AD_UKC130_MetaG_FD_89796 | JGI IMG/M metagenome (GOLD analysis project Ga0116169, IMG submission 89796) | Active sludge microbial communities of municipal wastewater-treating anaerobic digesters from Canada - AD_UKC130_MetaG | ecosystem: Engineered > Bioreactor > Anaerobic > Digestate | place...
AAAATTCTTTAATGAAAAATTACACGTAAATTCCCCTGGGTGGCTGCTGCAGAAGGTGTCTGCAAAAACAGGGAAAAAGTACTTGCAAAAAACAGTTGATCAAAGCGAAAGCGAGCAGGGCCAGGTACAGGGGGAGAAATAAGCGGGCCGTGGCTTTAAATTCATATTTTAACAGCTTGCCTAGCATTTAAAAACCTCCCTGAACAAAGAGTTTACTGATTTCCCACTTTCTTCGCGAATTTCGTCCACCGCTTTGGAAAGAACCACCCGGCCTTCTTTAAGAAAAATGACGTGATCGAGAATCGTTTCAATATCAGAGATGAGATGTGTAGAGATGATGATGGTGGCTCTCTGGTCGTAGTTTGCCAGGATTGTCTGCAGAATATAGTCCCGGGCCGCCGGGTCCACGCCGCCAATCGGTTCATCGAGCAAATAAAGGCGGGCTTCGCGGCTCATGACCAGGATGAGCTGCACCTTTTCCTTGGTCCCCTTGGACATGGTTTTTAGCCGATCCCCGGGATTTAAACTGAGCCTTTTCAGCATATCGTAGGCTTTTTCTTTATTAAAATCAGCATAGAAGTCTTGAAAGAAATCAATAATGTCCGCAACCTTCATCCAGTCATTGAGGTAGGTTTTTTCCGGAAGGTACGAAACCAGCTTTTTAGTTTCCACGCCGGGCTTAAGGCCCCCGATGTAAATCTCGCCGCTGGTCGGCGTCAGCAGTTCATTGCAGAGCTTGATCAGGGTGGTTTTACCGCTGGCATTGGGACCCAGCAGGCCGACAATGCAACCTTCCTTGATTTTCAAAGTAACCTGATCAATGGCCTTGACAGGCCCAAAGGTTTTGGTTAAATTCTTGCATTCCAGGATATAGTTACTCATCCTTGTTCTCCTCCATGATTTTTGAGATGGCCGTCAAAATCTCATCGCGGCCAAAACCCAGTTGCTGCATTTTTTCCAAGAAATCCCGAACTTGCTCCTGCACCAGCCTGTTTTTTAACTGTTTAATTAAAGCTGTGTCCTCCGTCACAAATCTCCCGCTGGTGCGGTGGGTATAAAGCAAGCCAATTTCTTCAAGCCTGGCCAGGGCCCGCTGCATGGTATTGGGATTCACCGAGGCCTCCTGTGCGAGTTCGCGTACCGGGGGTATTTTGGTGCCGGGCGGATATACCCCGGAATAAATTTTCTGCTCAATCTTTTCAATGAGCTGGGTATAAATGGGGCGATCTGATCTTAACTCCCAGGGCATTGATCCACCTCCCTTTGTATTACTGTATTAAGGCCTTAATACAATAATACAAGTGGTTCGTCTTTTTGTCAATGCTAAATAAGAGAAGGGGCTGTCCAAAGAATCAACGAGGACAGCCCCTTGCGGTGGTTGTTAGATTAGGGTTGGCATTGGCTTCAAATTTCGTGCCTTCTAAAGTTCTCCAGTTTGACAGATCCTTTTTCGATGAGCATCTCCCAAAAGGGAGGAGTGAGGGCTAGCCGCCAATTATAAAAGGTAAAATTGTTACCTGATCTGAATGATTGAGTTTATGGTTTAAATTCACCTGCATGTTATTTAACAGGATTATAACGCGATTATGATCCACTTCGCAGGCAGTCAATAAATCCCTGACTGTACTGCCCTCAGGCAGCGACACTACAGCAGGCGTCTGCATTTTTGTTTTTAACGTTGAAACAGTTCTAACAGTTATTTCAATCAAGCATCAGGTTCCTCCCTTTTAGGGTGGTATAGCGAAACAGGTCCTGAACCATTAATGCCGCACCGGATAATTTTTACAAAGCTTGCCGACGCCGATGCATCAACATTTTTATCAAAAGCTTGCCTATAACTTTACAGGTTTAGTGAAGCTAATTTGTCTTCGGTTGGAATACCGTTTTTATCCCATCCCCTTGCAAAATAATAATCTTCCAACATATCGTCATAATTAACAATTGCGCATCTTGCTTCATCTTTATATTTTCCGAATTGAGGCAAACTCCTCATTCTTTCCGGAATCATATCATCAGCGGCGCTGCATCCCTCGCGAACATTAAACAAACGTTGAATATTTATGGTCCGCTCGCCGATCTTCAACAGTTCTTCTTCTGTAATTTCCCAGCCGGTTAAACTGGATATTATGTCAGCAAAATGATTAATGGTAAGCCCGCAATACATCAAAAATTTGCAGTTAACCAGTACATCCGGGAGGACGAGCCCGTCTTGAAGAATCTTTACCATTTTCCCCTTATCTTTTTCATCCCAGCGATCAAGCTCTTCCGGGTCTTTCAGGCCATGCGGCATTAACCCGAAATCGGACTTGCCTAAATCATATGCCTGCCCTTCAAGGGGATGTATATGGCATAGGCCCCTGTTTGCAGTGCCATAAGTAATCGCCAGGGCTTTACTGGACCTGGGGTCATGGGCCGGCGCCTCCAGGCCTTTTCCATGAATGGCAAACTCTTTTGCCGGATGGCCCAACTTTTCCGCGGCACGCATCACCCCATCGGCCAGGAGGTTGCCTAATCCTTTTCTTTCAGCCACCAGTTTGACGAGCAAGGGTAAAACCTCAGGGTTCCCCCAGCTCAGGTCCAGGCCACCTATGTCTTCAGGCTTAAACAATCCCTTTTCATGGCACTCCATGGCAAAGGCAATTACGGCCCCCATCGAGATGGTGTCAATACCATATTCGTTGCAGAGGTAAGTGCTGTGAACAGCAGCATCCATGTTATCATTGGTGACGAATGCCGTAAAAGCAGTGATTGATTCGTACTCTGCTCCTCCATGAACCGGGGTTTTAAATTTTCCCTCGTCTACTTTTACCATCCGACCGCAGCCCACCGGACATCCGCTGTAGCAGCCAAAATTGCCAACCAAATTGTTTTCATAAAAATAGTTGTACAGCTCTTCACCTTTGCCCCATGAGTTGGAACGCCAATTTTGGGTGGGCCAGTCTCCGAGAAGATCGCAGCTGGCAATATCCCCGACAGTGCCGTGTTCTTTAAAGCTGCCAGTATTTGGATCTTCTCTTACTGCTTTCATGGCTTTTCTTATGGCTTCTCTAAACTTATCGGGGTGCTCTGCCTCAATCTTCTGTGAGCCCTTAACCGCTATGGCCAGCAAATTTTTAGAACCCATTACCGCGCCTGCACCACAGCGCCCAGCCGCCCGATCTTCATCCATAATCGTTGAAAAGAGCACTTTGTTCTCTCCGGCAGGCCCGATACACATAACCGTTAATTTGGCGTCCTTGTTTTCTTCGCGGATGATTTGGGTTTTTTCCCCGACGGTTTTGCCCAGCAGGTGGCCGGCGTCTTTTATTTGAACCCCGCCGGCGGTGATTAACAAATAAACGGGCTTATCAGATTTACCTTCCACAATCAGGAAATCATATCCGGAGGCCTTTAATTCAGGTCCAAAATTTCCGCCGCACCTTGATTCTCCCCAAAGGTTGGTTAAGGGTGATTTAAAACAAACTTCAACGCTCCCTCCGCCGGGGATATTCTTTCCCGTCAGCGGGCCGGTTGTAAAAACAATCTTATTCTCTGCACTTAAAGCATCTATTTTAGGGGCAAGTTCATCATAGAGCAGCCTGGCTGCATATCCCACTCCGCCCATATACTTCTTTAATAATTCAACATTTATCTCTTCCTCTTTGATCACAGCATCAGTCAACTGGACGCGCAGCTGTTTCCCGGCATAGCCTTTCAGTTTCATCTAACCACCCTTTCATGGCCATATTGGAGGTCCTTCATGGCCATACATTTATCTATTGAATTCCATAGGTCTCTAGAAAATCTTGATGCAGCCTTTTTGCTTCTGACTCCGGTATGGTTGTAATGCTCCCCAGGCTCTTGGCTATGCAATAAACCCTGGCTGCATCTTCCACCACGACAGCGTTAAAAAATGCATCGTTTAAGGATCTGCCGATAGTCACTACGCCATGGTTTTGCAGAATTACGGCTGCACGGCCCTCCATGCCCTCAACTGCCGCTTCCCCCAGGTCGACAGTGCTTTCCACGCCATACCGGGCTGTTTTAATGGTGCCTCCAACAGCATTGGCAACCTCGCCGATAATTAATGGGATCTCGCCCTGGACAACTCCTACAGCCGTGGCATAGGTGGAGTGAGTATGGACTATGGCTTTTGCTTCAGGCCTCTGGGAATAAATATACAGGTGCATCGGAGTCTCGGAGGATGGCTTGCGCTTGCCGTCAATAACATTGCCTTCAGCATCAAGCACAACGACATCCGACGGTGTAATTTTGTCATACTCCATCGCGCTGGGAGTAATGGCAATGTAACCGGTTTCAGAATCTTTGGCGCTTATATTCCCCCAGGTGACGGTCACCAGGCCGGTCCGCAATATTTTAATGCCGGTTTCAACTATTTCCTCTCTGAGCTCTTTTAATAACACTGATGCATTCCCTCCATGTCTAGCTGATTTTTATTTGAACTTTCAAACCTTCCGCCCTCTGTGCTGCTTTCATCCCTTCGACAATCTCTTCCAGGGGATAAACCGACGTAATATACCGGTCGGCGGAAATAACACCGGCAGATACATATTCAAAGGCAAGATCGTTTTCTTTCCTGCTGTATGCATACGAACCTGTCAGCGTAACTTCATCATAATGGATTCTGTTGCCGTCCGCCTGGACAGTAAAGTTATCTTTAGGCAAGCCGCCAAAAGCAATTACGGTGCCCCTTTTGCGCACCAGCTGGATTGCTTGAGCCAAAGCACCAGGTGACGGGTTCGCGGATATAACCTTATCCATTCCCTGGGGGAAATTCTCCCTGACATAATCATTTAAATTAACAGAACTTGCATTGACATAGCTGGTAAAACCAAATCTTTTGGCCGATTCAAGCCTTGCTTCCGACAGATCCGCCAGAACTATGGTCTCCGCCCCGGCATGTTTTACCAGTTCGCCGTGGATACACCCGATTGGCCCCCCGCCAATAATCAGTACATTTTCGGAAGGCTTAAAGGGAACAATAGATTGCGTATGCACGCACGATGATACCGGCTCAATAAGGCTGGCTTCATTTTCGGTCATTGTATCCGGTATGCGTTTAACCCATCCTTTTCTCAATGCAACTTCTGGTATAACCATGTATTCAGCAAACGCACCCTGGAAATGTTTGCCAAACTCCAACTTGTTTTCGCACAAATGTTCCATATCATGGAGACAATACCAGCAATTTTCACAAGGGATATCTTGAGCGGCGGTAACCATATTTCCCGCCTCAAATTCACTCCAATCAGGTGCCTGGAGCACCCGGCCGACAAATTCGTGGCCTAAAACAGTCCCCGGTTTAATGCTTGATGATCCGGATAAATACGTCCGCAAATCTGAACCGCAAATGTTGCACAGCAACACTTGCACCATGAGATCATTCCGGCCGCAAGCAGGCTCTTCAATTTGCCGAACTTCCAATTTCCCAGGTCCATACCAAACCGCGGCGCGCATGCCAACCACATCCTTGATTTTGATTGCCCTCCCGTACCATTTTAGTGATACGGGAGGGTGTACTGCTTTGTGATCAGAAATGGCTGCTCAGCCCTATAGGAAAAAGGCTCTCAAAACAGCCCAACTAAAAACATCTGGATCTTATATATAACCCAGGTTAACCACTGTGAACCAATAGAGAGACAGGTAATTACACTTGCCCCTTCGGGGAATTCAAAACCGACCTGCTGCCCTAAAGCGGTCATCGCCGGCGCATAATCCGAAGCAATGTAAAGAATTGGGATCATGAACAGGGTCCCAATCAACCAGCCGCGGAAAATGTTGCCATTCGATGGTATAACCGCCCAGACAACAAAGAATACCAACCCGCCTAATTCTGCCAATGGCAGCGTCTTGTTCCCGGGTAAAATTATGGCCAAAATCAGAATTGTAGGCACCAGCAGCAAAGCTGTGGCGATAATCGACGGATGACCCAAAATTACCGCTGAGTCAAGGCCGATATACACTTCGCGATCCTTAAATCTTCTTTTCATGAATTCGCCCGCCGCCTCCGACAGGGGCAATAGACCTTCCATCAGGATGCCGATAATGCGGGGCAGTAAAAACATGGCCGCGGCGGTACTGATTCCAGTGTTGAGAACGGTCAAAGCGTCCGCGCGTGCAATTATCGCCAGCAAAGCTCCGATAATTAAGCCGAGAACGGTAGGTTCACCGAAAACACCCAGTCTTTTTTGGATTACTTCCGGTGACCAGTTAATTTTATTAATTACCGGAATCCGGTCAATCAGCTTATTGAGGGGAATACCAATTAGCGCCCATCCCCCGGTCTCAATATGAGGAATCGAGATTCCTTCCATGCCGTAAAAATCCCTGATGTACGGCTGGGAGAAGTCAGCAATTTTCCACATTATGGCCATGGCTACACAGGCACCCAAAACTGAATACCAGATGCTTCCTGTCATCATATATACGACTCCGCCCAAAAATAGCGGCTGCCAGTAGTTCCAAATGTCAACCATTAAGGTCTTTGTCCACCTGAGGGCAAGAAGAAGGATATTGAGCAAGAAAATGGCTACGATGATAAAAGGAACCACCACACCGCTGCCCCAGGCAATGGTGGATGCAATTGGCCAGCCGACGTCTATGGCAGTAAGACTAAAACCATAGACTTCAACCATCTGGTTGACTATGACCATGATTGATTCTGCCAGCAGATCAATAACAAGCCCGATCCCGATAAAGGCAACCCCGACAGTAATGCCCCCGCGTAATGCTTTGCCAAATTTTTGGCCAAACGCTACCCCTAAAAGCAAGATAATTAAAGGCATAAACACAGCAGGGCCTGCGTCCATGATAAAATTAATCACTTTCATTAGCCAGTCCATGAAGATTCCTCCTATGTTATATTTTTCAGCAGCTCGACAATTTGCTCCAACGTCTCTTTTTTGTTCACACCGGTAATAAGACCCAAACCGTTTACTACTGGAACCGGGTAGCCTGGGCCCAATGCTGTAGTTGAGACAATGATGTCGACATCTCTGGCCCGGTTCGCAACCTCCGTTGGAACACACCTAATGGATAGAACATCAATTCCTTCATCTTTACATGCTTTTAACACCTCCTGTTCTGCAATCGCTGACGTTATACCACCTGTGCCACAGACAAATAAAATCTTTTTTTTACGATCCACCTTTAACACCTCCTTTAAGCGAATCAATCTACTCAGAAGCTGATTCCCTTTGCAAGTATGCAGTTAATGCTTTTTTCACCTCATCAGCACTCTGCAAATGAAGCAGTTTGGCCGCCAGCCCGGCTGCGTCTTCTTTGATGCATTTTCCGACAACTTCTTTGGTCAATAGGACCGAACCAGCGGCAACGCTGAGTTCGTCAATACCCACTCCGATCAAAAAGGGGACGAATATACTGTCCGCAGCGGCTTCACCGCAAACCCCGACAGGAATCCCTTTTGCATGAGCGGCTTTTGCCGTCATGTCGATGAGCTTGAGCACGGCCGGGTGGTAATGGCTGGCCAGCCGGGCTACCCTTTCGTTGGTCCTGTCCACGGCCAGGGTATACTGCACCAGGTCATTGGTGCCAATGCTGAAAAAGTCCATCTCTTCGGCGAGGGCCTCGGCAATCAGGGCGGCAGAGGGTATTTCAATCATTGCTCCTATCTCGACGGGCTCGGCAAGGCGGTGCCCCTCCTCCAAGAGCTCCCTTTTCACCTCTTCCACGATGGCGCGGCCTCTCCTGGCCTCTTCAAGGGAGGAGATCATGGGAAACATGATCTTGAGAGGGCCGCTGCGGGAAGCCCGCAGGAGGGCCCGCAGCTGGGGCTTGTATATCTCGGGGCGTTCGAAGTAGAGCCGCACGGCCCTGTAGCCCAGGAAGGGGTTCTGCTCAGGCGCAAGATTAAGGTAAGGAATCTCCTTGTCGCCGCCCACGTCCAGCGTCCGGATGATGACCGCCTGCCCCTTCATCTTCTGGACAGCCTCCTCGTAAACCGCCAACTGCTCCTCCTCCGAGGGGAGCCGCTCCTGCTCCATGTAGAGAAATTCGGTGCGGAAGAGGCCGATCCCCTCGGCGCCCTGCTCCAGCAGGCGCGCCAGGTCGCCCCGGCAGCCCATGTTGCCCGCCACAATGATCCTGTGCCCGTCCCGGGTGCGCGCGGGGCAGGTGCGGTAATAGGCGAGACGCTCCCGCCTCTGCTGTTCCATCTCCTGCCGGCGGCGGTACGAGTCCAGGACCTCCGGCGTGGGGCGGAGAATGACCAGCCCTTCATCGCCGTCAACAATGACCATGTCTCCCGCGTTGACCTTTTCCAGCATCTCTGCTCCCGCGCCGACCACCGCCGGGATGCCCAGCGAACGTGCCATGATGGAAGTATGCGAGGTCCGGGAACCCGCCGCTGTAGCGAAAGCTAAAACCATGGCCGGTTCAAAGAGGGCCGTTTCAGAGGGGGTAAGGTCATGGGCGAAGATGATCACCGGCTTCTCTAAGCGCGGCTTATGTTGCCGGCCGCCCTGGAGCTGGCTGATGATCTGCACACCCACGTCCTTAAGATCGGCGGCGCGAGCCCGGATATACTCGTCTTCTACGCAGGCAAAAAGGGACTCCAGCTCTCGGACAACCGCGTCAATTGCCGCGGCGGCGCTCATCTTCTCCTGCTTAATCTTCTCGCGCACCGGAGGGATGAACTCGGGGTCATCAAGGAGCATCATCTGCGCCTGGAAGATCTCCGCTTCCTTGGCCCCCACCCTGGCGGCGGTGCAAGCGATTAAAGCCTGCAATTCCTCCCGCACCCCCTCGAGGGCTCGCTCCAGCGCGGCCAGTTCCGCCTCCACCGCCCCTTCGGCTATGCGCGCCTCGCCGATGTCCAATTCCCGCTGCTCCTGGCGGTAGGCCGGGCCGATGGCGATGCCCGGCGAGGTCCCGGTAGCGTGAATTATCTCCATCAGTTCTTACTCCTTTGCATCTTCTTCCGGCAGCTCTTCTTCAATGACCCTGGCTAGCTCCGCGGCCGCCGCTTCCGCATCCTCGCCCTCGGCTTGAATGGTGACTCTGCTGCCCCGGCCGGCGCCCAGGCTCAGCACGCCAATCATGCTCTTGGCGTTAATCTCTTTGCCGTTGCAGACAATCTTGATCGCCGAGTTAAACTGATTTGCTCTCTGAACAAAAATCGCCGCAGGCCGGGCATGCAGGCCTGTTTTATTGGTAATCACTGTTTCCCTCGTTACCGCCATGACAGTCCTCCATAGTAATTCTGGTATAGATGTAAAACAAAGATAAACTAAGTAAACTTAACGTCTATCCGCAATCTGACTACCTGACTTATCAGCGTTTTTTATCGCTTACTCCCCAAGCAGGGGCAACACCATCCTTTATTTATCAAAAGCAAAGTGCTGCTTCATCAATACCAATATCTCCTTAGCTTTTTGGGCTTGCCGGAGTTTTGTCAGGGTATTCTCGTCCTGCAGGATCTCCATGATCTTTTGCAGCGACTTGAGCTGCATAGAGGGCTCTTTTATGGCCATGACGATGACCAGCTCCACCGGTATCTCTTTCTGCGGGTTATCCATAGCCCGGAAGGGGAGCGGCTCCTTCAGGGTGGCAATGGCCAGGGCAGGCTTTACCACGTGCTCGGTATCGGTATGGGGAATGGCCACCCCCATGATGCTGGTCTGAAGGCCCGTGGGATAGGCCTTCTCCCGCTCCAGCAGGGCCTGCAGAAAGCTCTCCTTCACATAGCCCTTTTGGCCCAGCAGCCCCGCCAGCTTCCCCAGCAGCTCTTCCCTTGAGGCTGCTTTTTCGCCCACCAAAATCAAATCATCGGATAGTCTAAATTTTCCCTGTTCCTGTTCTTTAGGTCCGGTTGATGGCAATAGTGATCGCCTCCTCAATTTCTCGAGCCGATTCCGCAGCGCGTATGGCCTGGATCTTGTTGGGATCGTTGATCACCTTGAGAAGTGATGCAAAGAGCTGCCGGTCGGATACGCGCAGGGCCAGCAAAAAAACGAGGTCAACCTGCAAGCCCCACCACTCCACGGGCTCAGCCAGGGTGGCTATGGCCACTCCCGGCTTATGGACATACTGGGGATCGGCATGGGGGATGGCTATGCCTCCCTGCAGGCAGGTCGGCCCCATCTCTTCCCATTCCAGAACGCTTTCCACAAAACCGGGCTTGACATAACCCTGCTGCAGCAGCCTGCGGCCCAGCTCCCGGATAACCGCAGCCCGATCGGGCCAGTGCTGCTTCACGGCAATCATTTCTGGCACCGTGATCTTATCGCTGCCAGGCGCCAGAATTTCGCTGCGCCCCAGCAGCATTTTTAAATGCTCCATTCCCTCCCCGTTGACTAAATCGTAGAAGGGGATGAAGGGCAGGCCGCTAATCTCGGGATCAATTGTCCCCACCGCAGCTATGACCCGCTGCTTCTGCCGCCACCGTTCAATGCGCTGCAGCAGCTCCACCTCGTCCATCAGCCCCACCGTTTTAACGGCCACGTTAAATTCCTTGAGCCGCGGTTCAAGGTAATCGCGAATCTTTTCCGCAGCGCCGTAGCCCGACAGGCAGACGGCAATAACAACGGCCTCCTTTGAAGAGCGGTCCGGAGACGCAAAAGACATCCTCTTGGACTGGGCGAGGGCTGAAGCTATCTCGTCCACGGTGGCATTGGAAAACATGGCCCAGCGGGTTGCCTCCAGGATCATGACCAGGTCAACCCGGTCTACCGTCCGCACCTTGAAGCCAAGCCGCTGCTCAATGATTTCACCGAAGGTGAGCAGGGAACCCATGTCCACAAGTATCAGGATCCCCTTGCCCCGGTGAACCTCCTTGCAGAGGACAATGGCGCGCTCCAGGAAGCGGTCCGGGCTTTCTCCAAGCTCCATGTCGAGCCCATGGGCATGGTTCACTTTAAGCATGCTGTTGACCACCCTGGCCATCTCCGTGGCCGCCCGGCCATGTGTAAGCACCACCACGGCCACATTGCCTTCGTCATGCACATGATCGGAAAGAAAGGCGGAGAGGTAGAGGGTGATGAAGCCGATCTCCTCTTCGGGGAGGGCAATGCGGTAATTCCTTTTGACAACATTGCCCATTTTAAGCGCCGTGAGATATTCCCGCTGGTGTTCTTGCTTGATTTGCTCCAGGCGGGGATTGTAGATGGGCTTGCCGCTGAGGATGCGCTTAAGGGTGGTGTTCAAATGCAGGGCCAGGTAGAAGAACAGCTGATCGCCGTGGACAAGAGGAAGCTCGTTGCTGGCAATATCCACCATCTGGGATACTGTTTCCGCGAGCTCAAGGCCGACGATCTTTTCCAAATCCTGCCTGCTTAAAGCGTGCTTGATCTTGCGGGTATGAGCGATAAATCGGTTGAACTCTTTTTCCAGCTCCTTGGAGATGCGCTGGTTGGCCTCCTCCAGGCTGAGCCCCTCCCGGCGGCAGCGGCTTACTTCCCGCTCGATATACTCGTATATCTTCGCCGGCAAGGTATAGATATTTTCAGCCAGGATGGACCCATCTCCCGAGTCAAAGTCCCGCGGGTAAAAAACGGCATCCTGGGTGACCAGGGCACCCAGTTCCCAGTTCTCCTTCTCCAGGATGAAGGAGCCTTTCGAACTGGCGCTCAGTTCGTTCAGGGTAATGACCACCTCGTCCGCCTGGGAGAGGGTAAAATGATTCAGGAAACCCCGGGCGCAGGCTACCTGGATGTCGCTCTTTAGCTGCCCCACGTTTCCGGGTTTGTCGCCGGAGAGGAGGGCCTTGATCACGTTGCCGTGGACCACAATTTTTTTGCCAATGCGGTTTGCTTCCTGCTTGAAAAAGTGATGGACCAGCTCCAGTCTCTCGGTTAAGGGCCTGCTGTTGAGCGAAGGCATTTCAATGACCATGGGGATGCGGCGCCGGAAGGGCAAGATGAGGCTTGATTCCAGCTTTTCGCTGGTAGCCGCAATGAGCATGAGGTTAACGCTGTGCTGGTTTTCCGTCTCACCCAGGCGGCGGTAAACCCCGCGATCGATAATGGCGTAGAGAATCTCCTGCCCTTCCGGGGGCAGCCGGTGCACCTCGTCGAGGAATAAAATCCCCCCGTCCGCTTTCTGCACCAGGCCCGTTTTATCTTCGTTGGCCCCGGTAAAGGCGCCCCGGATGTGCCCGAAGAGTTGCGAGATCAACAACTGCGGATTCTCGGCATAGTCAGCGCAATTAAAGACCACGAAAGGGGATCCCTTTGGGCGCTGCCCCACCTCGATGGAATAGCGGTACATGGCCTCGGCCAGTTCGCTCTTGCCTACACCGCTTTCACCCAGGATCAAAGTGTGCAGGCCCTTGGGGGGGTAAACCACCGCCGCTTTAGCCTGCTGGATCTGCGTGCGCAGGCTTCCCTGCCAGCCGATGAGATTGGTGAAGGCCCCCGCCTCCTCTTCCACCTCCAAGCCGCCCGCGGCCCGGCCAGAGAGGGGGCGCACCGCGGACGCATCTCCGCCTTCAGACAACTCATCGAGCAGACTTTTCACCACGTGGCGGGAAAGCTTATAACCGCGGGCCTTCAGTTCCTCGGTAAGAGCGCGCACGGAATAATCATGCCGCTTCTTTAACAATTCCCTAACCGTTGAGCGCAAATGCTGCTTCAGCCGTTCCCGCGAATTGGGAATGCCAAGTTCATTGCGCAGCAGGGTAACCTCTTCACGCGTCGTCGCCAGCGCAGCGGCAAGTTCCTGGTCCGTGAGAGGACGGCGCCGGTCTTCCCGGGAGATTAGCTCTTTCAATTTTTCTTTCATCATCTCACCTGCTTTTATGCTGCAATTTACATGCCATACACAAACAGCCCCCGCCAATGCGCTAAGCATAGGGGGGTAGCGCCCTAACTCATACAAATCCGACATATTTCACACAAATCCTTCAATCAATTTCTGCCACACGGCTGAATATGTACATAGCCCTTGAAAAATATGTAAGAGGGTGCAATTGGCTAGAAAATGCGGAGGGAAACCGCTAGGGAAGGCAAGTATAGCTTTAATACCCTCATGCTCCGCCGGGTTTGTAGGGACTGCTCATGAGCAGCCCAAATCCGTACCGGCAAACAATACAACTATTAGAACAGAAAGGCTTCCTAAACGAACATTTGTACCCCACCGGCGGGCGGAGTCATGTCCCGCATATTAGAAGCCAAACCATAATGGCTCGGGGCTGTCCAAAAACGTGGGTGGAAGCCGGTGGGCGGGCATTGAAGCCCGCCCCTGATATGGTAGTGCGTGTCAAGACCCCGCATAAAATTTTTTTCATCTCATGTTTTGTCCTAAAACTAGCCGAGACCAACAAGGTCGGCATAAAATTTAGTAAAGGCAGGTG
>Ga0116169_1002528_pt1 | contig 13304 bp, 13 predicted proteins | sample AD_UKC130_MetaG_FD_89796 | JGI IMG/M metagenome (GOLD analysis project Ga0116169, IMG submission 89796) | Active sludge microbial communities of municipal wastewater-treating anaerobic digesters from Canada - AD_UKC130_MetaG | ecosystem: Engineered > Bioreactor > Anaerobic > Digestate | place...
GGCGCTCTAGTGCGGCGTCTTTTTCGATGTATTTGCGGTACTCGTCGAGCGTGGTCGCGCCCACGCAGTGCAGCTCGCCGCGCGCCAGCGCGGGCTTCAGCATGTTGCCGGCGTCCATGGCGCCTTCGGCCTTGCCCGCACCGACCATGGTATGCAACTCGTCGATGAACACGATGGTCTGGCCCTCATCCTTGGCCAGGTCCTTGAGCACGTTCTTCAGCCGCTCCTCGAACTCGCCGCGGAACTTGGCGCCGGCCAGCAAGGCGGCCATGTCGAGCGACAGCACCCGCTTGCCCTTGAGCGATTCCGGCACCTCGCCGGCGACGATGCGCTGGGCCAGGCCTTCGACGATGGCGGTCTTGCCGACGCCAGGCTCACCGATCAGCACCGGGTTGTTCTTGGTACGGCGCTGCAGCACCTGGATCGCGCGGCGGATCTCGTCGTCACGGCCGATCACCGGGTCGAGCTTGCCCATGCGGGCACGTTCGGTCAGGTCGATGCAGTATTTCTTGAGCGACTCGCGCTGGTCTTCGGCATCGGCACTGTCGACGTTCTGGCCGCCGCGCACTGCGTCGATGGCCGCTTCCAGCGCCTTGCGGGTCAGGCCGTTCTCGCGCGCGATCTTGCCGATCTCGCCCTTGTTGTCGGTGAGCGCCAGCAGGAACAGTTCGCCGGCCACATACTGGTCGCCGCGCTTGATCGACTCCTTCTCGGCCGCCTGCAGCAGGCTGACCATGTCACGGCCGACCTGCACCTGCTCCTGGCCCTGCACCTGGGGCAGGCGCTTCATGGCCGCCTCGGCGGCGTTCAGCAGCCCGGCCACATTGGCACCCGCGCGCTGCAGCAGCGCCTTGGGGCCATCGTCCTGGCGCAACATGGCCACGAGCACATGGGACGGCTCGATGTAGGCATGGTCGTTGCCCAGCGCAAGGGTTTGCGCCTCGCCCAGGGCTTCCTGAAATTTGGTGGTGAGTTTGTCTATACGCATGGGAAATCCTTTGGAATGCCTCACAGCTTAGGCTTATCCATGCGTTTTCAAGACCCGCAGCTACGCAAACACTGACCTGGATCAAGCCGCGCGCAGTGCCTGTGGCCGCGGCGCCGGCAGCGCCGCAAGCGTCAGGCCTTCACCGATGCCAGCGAGAAACCGGCAATCCGCTTGTAGTTCTCGGATATTTCCCGCAATTCATCCTGGCTGATGATGTCGTCGATATGGCGAAACGGCTTGTCGCCCGCAAGTTCGTCGACCCGGATGTTGATGAAGTCCGGTGGCAGTTCGCGGTTGGTCCGTACGATGCGCGCCGTGGTCTCGCGCCGCAGACCCTCGTAGGACTGCAAGGCCGCCAGTGGATCGCCCCCCTCGGCCAGCTGGGCGGCCAGGACCCTTCCATCGATCAGGGCCTGGGCCGAACCGTTGGAACCCCGCGGGTACATCGGATGCGCGGCATCGCCCATCAGCGTGACGCGCCCGAAGGTCCACTGCGCCACCGGGTCCTTGTCCACCATCGGGTACTGCAGCACCTGGTCGGCATTGCGGATCAGCGCGGGCACGTCGAGCCAGTCGAACTTCCAGTCGGCAAAGATGGACACGAAGTCCTCGACCTTGCCGCCGGTGTTCCAGTCGTTCATGGCCTGGTCGTCGCCCTCGATCTCGGCCATCCAGTTGACCAGTTGCCGGCCCTGCGCGTCGATGGCGTCGACGATCGGGTAGATCACCATCTTGCCGGTTTTGATGGAACCCACGCGCATGTAGCTCTTGCCGGTCAGGATCGGCGCATGGCGGGTCACGCCGCGCCAGGTATTGATACCGGCGAACGCCAGCTTCTCGTCGGGGTAGAACTGCCGGCGCAGCGCCGAGTGGATGCCGTCGCAGGCCACCACCACGTCGCAGTCCACCGCCGGCAGTGGCGTGCCGTCGCTGCCCTGCACGAACGCCAGCCGGGCGCCATGCGCGTCCTGCGTCATGCCGGTGCAGCGGTGGTTGGTGTGGATGCGCTGCGGGCCCAGTTGCCGGCAGGCGGCGTCGTACAGGATGCGGTGCAGCTTGCCACGGTGGATGCCAACCTCGGGCAGTGGATAGCCCGCGTGGCGACCGCGGGGCTCGCGGTAGATGAACTGCCCGAAGCGGTTGAAGAACACGCTCTCCAGGTTCTCGATGCCGGCGGCCTCGAGTTCGGCCTGCAGACCGAGCGCAGCCAGCTCACGCATGGCGTGCGGCAGCAAGGTGATGCCGACACCCAGCTCGCGCACTTGCGGCACGCTCTCGTACACGTCGCAGGCCAGACCGCGCTGGTGCAGCGCCAAAGCGAATCCCAGCCCGGCGATGCCGCCACCGACAACCGCGATCCGGGGCGCTGCGGCATCACGCGATGCAAGCATCTCTGCCCCTCAGTCTGCGGTGATGCCGTTGCGCTTGATCACGGCACCCCAGCGCGGATAGTCCTTGGCCGACAGATTGGCCAGCTCGGTCGGCGTCGACGCGGCGGCGTCCAGTCCTGCCTTGCCCAGCACCTCGCGCACCTCAGGCAATTTCAGGATCGCGGCAATCTCGGTATTCAGGCGGTTCACGATGGCCGCCGGCGTTTTGGCCGGTGCGAAGAACGCATACCAGAGGTCGACATCAACACCGCTCACGCCCAGTTCCTCGAAGGTCGCCACCGTCGGCGACACCGGATGGCGCTTGGGGCTGCCCACCGCCAGTGCCGTGAGCTTGCCGGACGCCACGAAGCTCTGCGCCACGTGAACCGGAAGGAATCCCACATTGATCTCGCCGGACAGCAGGTCCTGGGTATAGCCGGCAGAGCCGCGGTACGGCACGTGCAGCATGAACAGGCCGGTCTGGGCCTTGAACAGCTCCATCGCCATGTGGTGCGGGGTGCCGACACCGGGCGAGCCGAAGGTGACCGAGCCGGGCTTGGCCTTGGAGCGCGTGATCAGTTCGGCCATCGAGTGGATGCCGGTCTTGGGATTGGCCACCAGCATCAGCGTGCCCCAGGCCGCGAGCGAGATCGGCGCGAAGTCCTTGATCGGATCAAAGGGCACGTTCTTGTACAGCTGCGATGCCATCAGCATCGTGTTGGCGCCCATCAGCACGGTGTAGCCATCCGGCGCCGCCTTGGCGACGTTGTCGGCGCCGATGTTGCCACTGGCGCCCGGCGTGTTCTGCACCAGCACCGGCTGCCCGAGCCGCTCGGACAGCCGCGGCGCCACGGTGCGGGCGATCGTGTCCATGCCGGTGCCGGGTGTGAAAGGCACGACGATGCGAATCGTCTGTGTCGGCCAGGTCTGCGCCTGCGCAAGCAACGTGCTGGCGCCCAGCAGCAGGCCGGCAATGATCTTGGTCCAGGGTCCTTGCATGTATGTCTCCTTCGTTTTGATGAATTTTGTCGCGAGGCGCGCCTGCGTCAGCGCGCGCCGATCTTGAACAGGTTCTGGGCGTTGGTCTGGAAGAACATGCGCTTGTGCGCATCGCTGATCGCCATCGCGTCGAGCATGCTGACCTCGTCCACCGCGTACTGGTAGGGATAGTCCATCGCATACAGCACCCGTTCGGGGCCCATGAATTCCTGCGTGAACCGGATCGCCTGCTCCCAGGCCACGCCGCTGTTGGTGATATGGAAGTGCTCACGCAGATAGTCGCTGGGCTTTTTCTGCAACGGCTTGACGCTGTCGTAGCGCTGCGATCGCACGGTGGCGCGGTGCATGTAGTCCAGCCGGTAGGCCCAGAAAGGCAAGGCCTCACCCATGTGGCCGAGGATCATGCGCAGCTTCGGAAAGCGGTCGAATACGCCGGCCGTGATGATGCGCATGGCATGCAGCCCGGTCTCGACCCCGAAGCCGTAGATCGCGCCATCCAGGCCGCAGTCCTGGAACGATCCGATCATGTTGGCTGGCAGCGAGTTCGGATGCAGGTAGATCGGGGTGTCGAAGGCTTCGGCGGCGGCGAAGATGTCCCAGAACTTCGGGTCCGACAGGTACTCGCCCTGGGTGTGCGAGTTGATGACGACCGCATGCATGCCCAGGTCGCGCACGCCGCGTTCGATCTCGCGCGCCGCCGCCTGCGGATCCTGCGGCGCCACCGCGATCATTCCGGCAAAGCGCGTCGGATGCCGCCGGATCGCCTCGGCCAGGTAGTCATTGGCAATTGTGCTGAAGGCGACCGCTTCTTCCTTGTCCATGACCTGGACACCGGGCGACGTCAGTGCCAGCACCTGCATGTCGATGCCGCTGGCATCCATGTGCGCCAGCCGGATCTCGTCCATGTCGCCCAGGCAACGCATGATGTGCTGCGCACGCTCACTGGGACTGCGCATGTAGAAACCCATCAGACCTTCGAACCCGGGATCGACACCGGGCCGGCCAAGCAGGCGGCGGTAGATGTCCAGCATCTGCGGCGGCGCGAAGGCCTCTTCGGTCGCAATACGCAGGTAGGGTGCCGGCGCCGGTTTGCGGCTGGAGTCAGGGTCGGGGAGTTGCATCGGTGGCAGCGGACGAGCCGGGTTGTTGCAAAGACGCCATCGTAATTAGCATCTAATTCAGCAACAATAGGCAATATTACATCGTTACTTTTCGCAATTCGCGTTGAATCATGGACACACTCGACAATCTTCGCGCCTTTGTGGCGACGGCAGAAGCCGGCAGCTTCTCGCAGGCCGCACGTCAGCAGGGCCTGGTGCCCTCGGTGGTCGCCAAGCGCATCGACCAGCTGGAGTGGCGCGTGCGGGCGCCCCTGTTCACGCGATCGACGCGCCGGCTGCGCCTGACCGACGTCGGCGAACGCTACCTGCCCGAGGTACGACGGCTGATCCGTGAAATGGACGAAACCCTGGCCGGCATGGCCCGGTCGGGTGGCGGTATCGAGGGCCACATCCGCATCAAGATTCCGACCACGCTGGGGGTTTTGCGGCTCAGCGCCCTGCTGCACGATTTCATGGCCTCCCAGCCGATGATCAGCCTGGATGTGGTGCTCGCCGATCGATCGGTCAATCCGGCTGAAGAAGGCTTCGACATGGCCATCGGTGCACGGCCCGAGTCCTATGGCAATGTCCAGGACCATCCCCTGTGCCCGATCCAGCGCCGGCTCTGCGCGGCGCCGGCGTATCTGCTGCGCAAGGGCGTACCGCAGACGCCCGCGCAGTTGCTGGACCATGACTGCCTGGTGTTCGCCACGTCCGGCCCGCCCTGGGAGTTCCAGGGCCCGCAAGGCCTGGTGGGTGTCGAGGTGCGGCCCCGCCTCAGGACCAATGACGGCCTGGGACTGTGCCAGGCGACGCTGGCAGGCCAGGGCATCGCGGTGCTTGCCGACTATCTGGGCGCGCCCCATCTGCGCAGCGGTGCGCTGGTGGAGGTGCTGCCGCAGATGCGCCTGCCCGACCTGTGGCTCAAGGCGCTGGTGCCGAGCAGCCGCATCGAGTTGCCGCGGATTCAGGCGCTGCTGCGCTGGCTGAACCGGCAACTGGCATCGGCACCGCTGTCGCCGCCGGCCATGGATCTGCCGCATGGCGCAGGTGATGGCCGTGCGTCCTAGAATGAAACGATGCACGTACGCCAGTTGTCGATCAGCTACCTGCCGGAGCAGGACCGGATCCTGGTGCGGGTCAATACATCGGACAACCATGAGCTGCAGTTCTGGTTCACGCGCCGCCTGACGCTGGGGCTGGTGCCGCTGTTCGAACGCATCGTCACCGAGCACGCGGCCCGTGCCAGCGGTCCGGCGGACACCCACGTGGCAGCCACCGATCCGATCGCCAGAAAGGCCATTGCCGAGTTCGCCCGTGCCGAGACCATGCGCACCGCCGACTTCTCGACACCGTACCGGACACCTGAAGCGAGTCAGCCGTTGTTTGCCAGCCCTCTGCTGGTCACCGACATCACGCTCACGCCACTGGCCGGTGCGCAGATGCGCATGCGCTGCGCCGAAAAGCTGGCGGACCATCCGCAGGCACGCAAGTTCGAACTGGCGCTGTCGCAGCAACTGACCCACGCCTTCATGCACCTGCTCGAGCGCGCGCTGCGAGCCTCGCAGTGGCGCCAGGTCGACATGGCGCAGCGGACCGATACAGCGTCAGGCCCGCCCGTGGCGCCACCGGCGGCAAAACCCGACTACCTCAACTGACGGCGCCATCGGGCGCGCCGTGGCCTTCAGGTCTTGCGCGCCCAGCTGGCGTGCGCGTGGCGCGACAAGGCATAGCTGGCGAAGAACTTGCACCAGATGGTCGACCCGGCAATGGCGGTCCAGGTGCCGTAGTCCAGATGCCCCAGCACGACAGAGACGATGACCGCGACGATGACCACGCCAGCCACCAGGTTGACCACCATCTCGTAAGGCGCGAACTTCTCGGGGTTCGGCGGCGCCACGCCGCGTTTGATCGCGACCTCGGAAAAGTCGCGCTTCACCAGAATGCGCCAGACGCGGCGAAGCCAGAAGAACGCCATCGGAAACAAAGCCAGAAACAATATCCAGGTCAGTGCCACGTGTACATCGAAAACCATTGATTACTCCTGTGTTCCAGCACCAGGCCCATCACCCTTGCAAAGAATGCCGGAAACGAAAAGGCCCTGCCAGCGCAACCGGCAGGGCCTGACCATCACCCCGCCGTGCCACGATTGTCGCAGCGCGGGTGGGGGATCAAGGCTTTACACCCGACGCATCAATGCGCGCCGTCCACGGCCTTGGAACCGCGCGGGATACGCACGGCCTCGACCATGGCCTGGATGTGTGCCGGTGGCTCCTTCGTCACCTTGTCGACCAGGAAGGCCACGACGAAGTTGACGATGGCACCGACCGAGCCGAAGGCTTCCGGCGTGATGCCGAAGAAGCTGTTGGGGCCACCGATCAGGTCCAGGTACTCGGTACCCTTGATGAAGAACAGGCCCTTGTGCGCGAACACGTAGAACAAGGTGACAAACAGGCCTGACAGCATGCCGGCCATGGCGCCTTCCTTGTTCATCTTCTTGCTGAAGATGCCCATCATGATGGCCGGGAACAGCGAACTGGCGGCAATACCGAATGCCAGTGCCACCGTACCCGCCGCAAAGCCTGGAGGATTCAGGCCCAGCCAGCCGGAGATCACGATGGCCACCGCCATCGATATCTTGCCGGTCATCAGTTCGCCCTTCTCGCTGATGTTGGGTGCAAAGATGCCTTTCACCAGGTCATGCGAGACCGCAGACGAGATCGCCATCAGCAGACCCGCCGCCGTCGACAGCGCCGCCGCCAGACCACCCGCAGCAACCAGCGCGATCACCCAGTTGGGCAACAGCGCGATCTCCGGATTGGCCAGCACGATGATGTCGGCGTTGACGTTCAGCTCGTTGCCCTTCCAGCCCGCATCGGCAGCCTTCTTCTGGAAGTCGGCGTTCTTCGATGCGTCGTTGTAGTACTGGATCCGTCCGTCACCGTTCTTGTCCTCGAACTTCAGCAGGCCGGTCTTCTCCCAGCGCTTCATCCAGTCCGGACGCTCTTCGTACTTGATCGCAGCATCTTTCTCGAACACGTTGGTGTCCTTCATGACGACGCCAGGGGTGACGGTGCGGATCAGGTTGGTCTTGGCCATGGCGGCCACGGCCGGTGCCGTCGTGTACAGGATGGCGATGAACACCAGTGCCCAGCCGGCCGACGAACGTGCGTCCTTGACCGAGGGCACCGTGAAGAACCGCATGATGACGTGCGGCAGGCCCGCAGTTCCGATCATCAGCGACAAGGTGTACATGAACATGTTCAGCGTGCTGCCCGGCAGAGCTGTCGTGTACTTGCCAAAGCCCAGGTCGGTCACCACCTGGTCGAGTTTGGCCAGCAGTGACACGTCATGACCGACGAGGCTTGAACCCAGGCCGAGTTGCGGCAGGACATTGCCCGTGAGCTGCAAGGAGATGAACACCGCAGGAATCGTGTAGGCCAGGATCAGCACGATGTATTGCGCCACCTGCGTATAGGTGATGCCTTTCATGCCGCCGAACACCGCATAGGCAAACACGATGGCCATGCCGACGTAAATGCCGGTGTCGCTGGAAACACCCAGGAAACGCGAGAACGCGACGCCGACACCCGTCATCTGTCCGATGATGTAGGTGATGGATGCCGTGAGCAGACAGATCACTGCCACCGTGCTGGCCGACTTCGAATAGAAGCGGTCGCCGATGAACTGGGGCACGGTGAACTTGCCGAACTTGCGCAGGTACGGCGCCAGCAACATGGCCAGCAACACGTAGCCACCAGTCCAGCCCATCAGGAACAAGGCACCGCCGTATCCCATGTTGGAGATCAGGCCGGCCATCGAGATGAACGAAGCCGCAGACATCCAGTCAGCAGCTGTCGCCATGCCGTTCATGACGGGGTGGACAGAGCCACCCGCGGCATAGAACTCGCTGGTCGACCCGGCACGCGCCCAGATCGCGATGCCGATATAGAGCGCGAAGCTCAGACCGACAAATATGTAGATAGTGGTTTGAAGTTCCATGGCTCAGTCCTCGTGTACGTCGAACCGACGGTCGATGTCGTTCATCTTCTTGGCGTAGTAGAAGATCAACACAATGAATATGTAGATGGAACCTTGCTGCGCGAACCAGAACCCGAGCGGATACCCCCCCAACTGGATGTTGTTGAGCAAAGGCGCAAAAAGGATGCCGGCGCCGAAAGACACAACGAACCAGATGATGAGAATCCGGGTCAATAGCCCCAGTGTGGCTTTCCAGTAGGCGTGACTGCTGTCTTCGTCCTTCATGAAGTCTCCTCGTTTTCAGTTTGCAGAAACAGCGGCCGAGAGCCACCGAACGGACATCACCCACGGCTGGACCATGGCAATGTGCGCTGATTCTGGAAGCACTTTCTTACAGTGAACTGATTCCGAAGGCCTTGCAGGCCCCAAACCCACGACTCGAGGGAAAACCCCTAGAACACAGGGCCATCGCCTGCACACATGCGCATGGTCGGTGTCATCGGCTTGTGCAGCGCAACATGATGCAGCGCTGCACGCGCCGCTACGGATCGCAGGAACACGCGTTCCTGCAAGGCGGGCCCACAGCCAAGGCGGTGGTGCCGCAAACGCGTTGGTGCCGTCAGCAGCAGGGACTCAGCCGTTGCTGGCTGTAATGCCCCAGCGTTGCAGCGCAGCATCGTCGGCGACACGGGCATCGACCCAGCGCGCACCTTCGGGGGTCTGCTCCTTCTTCCAGAACGGCGCCTGGGTTTTCAGATAATCCATGATGAACTCGCAGGCCTGGAAGCTCTCGCCACGGTGGCTGGCGCTCACGGCCACGAGCACGATCTGGTCCAGCGGCTGCAGCACGCCGATGCGGTGCACGACCCGGCTGGCAAAGATGTCAAAGCGACGGTGGGCCTCGTCGAGCATGGCCTCGATCGCCTTTTCGGTCATGCCCGGGTAGTGCTCGAGTTCGAGGGTCGACACATCGGAGCCCTCATTGCGGTCGCGCACGGTACCGATGAAGCTGCACACGGCACCGACACGCCTGTCGTCCGCGCGCAGTGCAGCCACTTCGTCGGCTAGATTGAAATCCTGGTTTTGAATCGCTACGCGCTGCTTGTCCATGTTGCGATTGTGGCACTGCACACCCGTCAGAAGTCGCCGTGGGGGCAAGCCGCCCATGCGCGCGAAAACAGCGGTTAAGATCGCGCCATGCCGACCCTCTCCATGACCCAGCTGCCAGATTCCGTGCGATGCACGGACGGCGCGTTCATGGTGGTTGGCAAATCGAAAAAGACCTGGCTCATCTGACCGGAGCTGCGGTTCCGTCCTCGGATGAGCGATGGAACTGCCCGACACCCCCGCTGGCCATTTCTGCGTTTTCCGATGGACGTTTCATCCATCGGTCGACTCTTGCAGAAAGGTTTGTGCACATGACTTCCCCCCTCCCCCGCGTGACCTCGGCCGTCACCGATTTCTCCGGCCTCTGGGTTCCGCTGATCACGCCGTTTCGCGACGACCGGATCGATCACGCCGCGCTCGCGCAACTGGCCCGGCGGCTGCGCAAGGATGGCGTCAAGGGCCTGGTCGTCTGTGGCTCGACCGGCGAGGCTGCGGCGCTCGACGAGCAGGAGCAGCGTGACGCATTGGCCACGGTATTGCAGGCCGTGCCCGGCATGCCCGTTGTGATGGGTTTGTCGGGCTACCACCTGGTGCAGACGCAGGCGTGGGTGCGCGAGCTCTCCGCCCTGCCGCTGGCCGGACTGCTGGTTCCGGCGCCCCACTACATCCGACCGTCGCAGGCCGGGCTGTTGCATTGGTTCCATGCACTGGCCGATGCGAGCGCCCTTCCCCTGATCGTCTACGACATCCCCTACCGGACAGGCGTGGCGATCGAGCAGGACACGTTGCTGGAACTGGCCAGCCACCCACAGATTCAGGCCATCAAGGATTGTGGTGGTGACGCGGGCAAGACGCTGGCACTGATCGCGCAAGGCAGACTGCAGGTACTGGCCGGCGAGGACCTGCAGATGTTCGCATGCATCGCGCAGGGGGGCGTCGGCGCGATCGCGGCAAGCGCGCACCTGTCCACCGGCAGATTCGTGCATCTGATCGACCTGCTGCGCCGCGGCGACCAAGCGCGTGCACGCACGGTCTGGTGCACGCTCTTACCGTTGATCGAGGCCGCCTTCGCAGAGCCGAACCCGGCCCCGATCAAGGCCATGCTGGAGTTTGCCGGGGCCATCGACGGGGGGTTGCGCGCGCCCATGACGCCGTGCACCCCTGGCCACGCGGCGCACCTGCGGCAACTGATGACCGGCATTGCCTGACAAGCCGACGCAGAGCTGCGTGCGCGCCGTCAGGCCTGCACCATCCGATTGATCTGGGTCGGCATCGGTGCGGGCCAGCCGGCTTCCTTGCAGACCTGCAGAATCATCGCGTTGGTGTCGAAGTACACCTGCCAGTAGTGGTCGTTGTGGGTATAGGGCCGCACGGCAATGACCGGCCCGACCAGGTTCAGGTCGACGACATCGACCTCGGGCTTCTGCTCTGTACTGACGTTTGGAATCTTCGCTACCGCAGAACGTAGCCGGGCAAGCGCCTCGGCAGGATCCACGCTACCGGCGAGTTGCGCCTGCCGGTCGACCCGACGCACCGGCAGCGTCGAGTAGTTGTGCACCGTGTCGGAGAATATCTTGCCATTGCCGACCAGCGTCATGACGTTGTCGGGCGTGACGATGGTGGTGCCGAACAGGCCGAGCTCGTGGACAGTTCCGGTAATGCCGGCCACGCCAATGAAATCTCCCACCTTGAATGGCTTGAGCACCAGCATGAAGGCACCCGCTGCAAAGTTGCCGAGCATGCCGCTCCAGGCGGCGCCGATGGCCAGACCAGCGCCGGCCAGCATCGCCGCAAACGACGTCGTCTGGATGCCGAAGTAGCCCAGGATGCCCAGCACCAACGCGATATTGAGTGCCACATTGACGATCGAGCCGAGATACTTGGTGAGCGTTGCGTCCAACTGGTTGCGGCTCATGACGCTCTGCATCACCGTGATCACCCGACCGATGATCCAGCGACCGACGATCCAGAATGCGATTGCGGCCAGTATCTTGATGCCGACGTCGATCGCGGTTGTCGTGAGAAAAGTCTGTACAGCCTGCATGTCCATGGGTTTCTCCTGTGCGTGGCATGGGCGTATTTGCCCGGTCCCGAATTCTGCGGGCTACACACACCTTTACGCGTGGGGCAACTGTAAAGAACACGCTGTGAAACCCCGCCAACGGCGGCCACGCCCGAGAACGCCGGAATTCAGTCCGTCAGCCGCCGGTCACCGGCGGGAAAAACGCGACTTCCGCACCTGCGGCAATGACCTGGGTCTCATCGCACATGGCCTGGTTGACTGCCATGCGAACCGCCCTGCCCCGGGCCAGGCAGGTGGCGTAAGGTGCTCCGCGTGCGATCAGTTCGTCGCGCAGCCCGGCCAGATCAACGGCAGTGGTCTGCCAATCCTCGGAGCCATGGCCGACGGCTTCGCGGATCGATGCAAAAAAGCGCAAGTGGATGGATGGCATGCGGTCAGCTCAGGACAACAGGTCGGACAGTGCGATGAAGCGCACGCTGTCCCCCTTGGCAATGGACTGCCCTGGCGGGTTGTCGACCAGACCGTCACCCCATACGGCCGAGGTCAGCACACCCGAGCTCTGGTTCGCGAACAGGTCGAGGCCCCCTTGGGCATTGCGACGCACCCGCAGGAATTCGCGTCGGCGGTCAGCCCGCGGCCACGCGAAATCAGCGCGCGCGGTGACGACGACCGGCGCGACATCCGGCACGCCGAGCAGTCGCAGCACAAACGGCCGCACCAGCAGCGCAAAAGTCACGAAGCTCGACACCGGATTGCCCGGCAGGCCGATGAAATGCGCATCGGCCACATGGCCATAGGCAAAGGGCTTGCCAGGCTTGACGGCAATCTGCCAGAGATCAAGATCCCCCAGCGATTCGACGGCCGGGCGAATGTGGTCTTCCTCGCCCACCGACACACCGCCGCTGGTCAGGATCAGGTCGTGGCGCTGCGACGCCTCGCGCAGCGCCTGCACCGTTGCTGCCCGCTGATCCGGGACGATGCCCAGGTCGCTGACCTCGCAGCCCAGGCGCAGCAGCATGGCGCGCAAAAAGAAACGGTTGGAGTTGTAGATGGCGCCCTCGCGCATGTCGGCCGGCGCCACGGCACCGGGCATCACCAGCTCGTCACCGGTCGAGAACAGTGCAACCCGCGGACGGCGCACGACCTGCAGTCGGTCCATGCCGACGCTGGCGGCCATGCCCAGACCGGCCGGTGACAGCCGCGCACCCTGCGCCAGCACCACCGAACCCCGCGTGACATCTTCGCCGGAGCGGCGAATCCACTGTCCCGGGGCGACGGTTCCGGCGATCTTGACCGAGGCAAAGGCGTCGGCCTCCGGCGCAGGCACCAGTTCGCAGTCCTCCTGCATCACGACCGCGTCAGCGCCTGCCGGAATGGGAGCGCCCGTGAAGATGCGGGCGGCATGGCCCGGCTGCAGGGCCTGTCCACTCGCGCCGGCTGGAATGCGCTGCGAAACGATCAACGGCGCACCGGGCTGCTGCTGCAGATCGGCGCAGCGAACGGCATACCCGTCCATTGAGCTGTTGTCCTGCGGCGGCACCTGAAGCTGTGAAACCACGTCCTGCGCCAGTACCCGGCCATCGGCATCGAAGGTGGAGACCGACTCGGTCTCGGTCAGCGGCCTGGCATGCGACAGCAGACGTTCCGTCGCTTCGTCCAGGGGCAGCAGGGGGGGGCGTGTCGGGGTCATCTCAGTTGCTCTCGGTGCGCGGCCTCGAACTGCCGCAAAGAGGCGA
>Ga0116169_1002532_pt1 | contig 13289 bp, 13 predicted proteins | sample AD_UKC130_MetaG_FD_89796 | JGI IMG/M metagenome (GOLD analysis project Ga0116169, IMG submission 89796) | Active sludge microbial communities of municipal wastewater-treating anaerobic digesters from Canada - AD_UKC130_MetaG | ecosystem: Engineered > Bioreactor > Anaerobic > Digestate | place...
CTTCAGCTACACGTATAATCTGATCACGTGTAATAATACCACCTTCAGCAAGAAATGGGATTTTTGGAATTTGAGGAACACTTATCGTATATCCGCCTACGTAACCTACGAATGGTATGTATACTTGAGGTACTTTTATTTCAATGCTGTTCCAATAGTCAATGAACTTGTTTACAAATGCAATAATTTGGTTTATCTGTGCTTTGATTGTATCTTTTATACTACTCCAGTACTCATCAGCGGTTATTCTAATACTTTCCCATATATCTCGCAATGTGGTTTTGAAGCCTTCCCACTTGTCAGAAATAGTTTTAATCGTATCTTCAACCCAAGTGGAAATAACAGTTTTGATTTCTTCCCACTTAGTATCTGCCGTGGTTTTATACTCTTCAAACTTAGTAGAAATCGAAGTTCCTAGATCGGTAAACCACTGCACGACGCTGTCGTATATTTCTTGTACTTTATTTACGATGTTTGTTTTAATTTCTTCCCATTTAGAACTAACTTCTGTTTTCGTCTGCTCCAACTGCGATGCAGCTGCCAATTTGGCATTTGTAAATATACTACCGACGAAGATTACAAATGCTGTTGCAGCACCTACAATACTTGCAGGTAAGCCTGTAAAGAATAATACGATGGCTACTCCCAAAGCGGCAAATATACCGATAATAGCCAACTTATGATCTTTGAAGAACTGAGCTATAGTCTGCAAACCTGGTTGAATTACCATTCCTGCTTGCTGTAACACTTGCCAAGCTGCAGCAGGTAATTGTTTTAGCCAATTTACAGCTTCAGCTATATGCTGTCCAATTGAAGTAGATACTTCACTGAAAGCTTCACTTACCCTTACAGGAAAGAGAATAACCCAATCGATTGCTGTTTGTATTCCTCTACCTACAGTTTCACCCAACTTGTTGAACACTTCTTCAACTTTTCCGTACCAGTCTCTAACAGGTTGAAGTGCGTTGTTGAAAGCACCGCTTACTCTTGCAGGAAAGAGAATAATCCAGTCGATCGCTGTCTGTATACCCCTACCTACAGTCTCCCCTACTTTATCGAATATTCGCTCCAACTCACCATACCAGTCACGTACTGGTTGAAGTGCGTTGTTGAAGGCCTGACCGAATTGGCGTACCCATTCACGGACTCCTGCAGTCGCTTCTGCCCACATGATCTGCAAACGCTCGAAGAAAGCTGCTAAGTTTTCTACTGGTACAGTTAAGGGAGGATCAAAACGAGGCGGCGGAATGATGAGTGGTGGAAAGTTCTTTGTCGCATCTTGAAGCTTCTTGATTAAACTATCTATCATTCCTCCTGTCCGACTAGTATCTATTTCAGGAGTAGTGCCAACTTCTAAGTTAGGTAGACTGGGAAGGTCCGGTATGTTGATATTATCGCCTACGTTACCTATAGCATCTCCTACGTCACCTAGCTTTTCCGGTATTTCATACACTTCGTCGAAGCATGCTAAAAACTTATCTTTGACCTTCTTACCTGCTTCACTGGCTGCGTCACCAGTTCCTTGAATGTCGCCTACAATGTCTTTGAGACTCTTATTATACTCCTCCATCCATTTATTTACTTCTTGAGGACTGGTTGGCTCTAAAGCTTTACCTATATCCAGCCCTAATAGAAGTCCAAGCCTCTGCATTACAGCGTCTAGCCATCTACTAGCAGTCTGAGAACTAAGAGCTAAGTTAAGCAAAGCGGCTGTAGCTAGTACTACAAGTCCAGTAAAGGGGTTACGTACCATAGCAACGTTAAGTGCAACGATTGCGTCGCGTAACATAAGAATCACACGGGCTACTGGTCCTGCAATAAAGAGCAACCTGAGTGCTCCGTAGAAGAGAGTCATTACTCTTATAACTACGCCTGCTATTAAGAGAGTACCGATAGCGGCTGCCAAGTAGCGAATGAGAGGAATATAATACACAATTTCCCCTAGTTTCGCAACTACACGAATTAGTCCTGCTAAGATAGGAATGACTAAGCCCGCAACTCTTAAAGCTAGTTCACCCATAGCTACTACAACTGGCTTGATGCTCTGCCAAAGCATCTGCAAGCTTCTAACAAGTTCCCCTATACCATGGATGGCAGAGAGAACAACAGTTCTTAACCGAGGAGGGACAAGCTCTTCAAACAGCCCTTTTAAACCTTCTCTCCTGGTAATACCTTTTAGTTGAGTTAGACGATCAGCGATTCCTTCCAATTGAAGCCTGATAGCTTCAAAGACTCCTTTAAACACTTCGTTTCCTATCACCTTCAAATTATCGCCGATCTTCTCAATCAACCCGCCAGTCGTACGTGAAATTCTTTCAGAAGCGCCGTGGAAGCGCTTGTCCATACCTTCAAGAATAGCTATTACGCCTTTTATACCCGGTATACCTAAATCTCCGATGTTCTGTACTTCTTCAGCGGTAAGATGCAGCTCTTCTTGAAGGATTTTGTAGGCAGGAATACCCCATTCAGCTAACTGCCGAAGCTCTTGAGCCTCAATTTTAGATTTACCAGCCATCTGGCCAAGCGCCCGGCTGATACCCTCAATAACCTCCGGACCAGCACCTCTGATAGAAGCAGCATCGAGAATCTTACGCATGGTATCAAGGGTAGCTTGCGCCGGAATACCATAGGCAATTAGCTGCTGTGCAGTTCTCTGAGCTTGCTCATAAGAGTAGGAAGTATCAGCCGCGAAGTCCAGCAGCATCTCTTGGAACGCTTTGGCTTTGTCTTCACCACCGAGCATTATATCAAAAGCGATTGCAGACTGCTGGAGTTGGTTGTTAAATTTGAAGAGGCTTCCAGTAGCCGACTCGATGGTGTTGAGCATTTTGTAGAAACCCTGAGAAATAAGAATACCCGTAACAACCTTAGAGGTGTCCTTTACGTATCCCCTAACAGCCCAGGTAAATCTCTGAAATCTATCTTGAGTCTTGTCTATCTCTCTACGAGGGCCAGGTCCAAATGCCTGCTCCATATCAGCGCCGACTCTCGATATTCTATTTCTTACTTGATCAAGCGCGCTGTGAAACTTAGACAGAACCACTGATAGATCAAGACTTAATGTTCCAATGTTCATATAGACACCTCCTAAAGAACCTGGTCAATGAAACCAGCTCTTGAGGTTGTTTCCCTACTATCAGAATCGTTGTTGTATATCTCCATTTTCACATCGAGTAAAGCTTTGAGTCTTTTAGGCTGGGTTCTCCAAAATTCCCGATCGGACATTTTTAGGACGACGGTACCTAAGTAATATAGGTACCGCCAGTCCCATCCGTCGTCTTTTTCCCAGCCTACTGAGGGTTTCCCTTGGAAGCCCCTTGTGGCTGAACACTGTCTTTAGGAGGCATTGCTCCTTCGATAGCCTCCATCAACGCGTGAGTGACCTCTTCAAGCTTATCTAAGTCAATCATTGCTCCTACCTGTTTAGGAGTAAGTGTCTCTTCTTCGTGAAGTAGTCCAGCCCACAAAACAGCACGGATAGCCTTAATCTGGTTTTTGCCACTTTGCATCGCTTCAAGTGCAGCTTCGATAGAACCGTATAAGTCTTCTAACTCTATGAAAGCGTTCAAGTCAAACTTGAGAGTACGCGGCTTATCCAGAACTATAGGAACGCTTTTAACTTTAATTTCCTTCGCATGACTCATAAATACACCCCCTTATACCCAAAACATTAAGCAGTGGTGAAGCTCAGCACGTACGGAGCAGCAAGTTTATTACCAGCCAAATCTGTAATAGCAGTGGTGAAAATAAGCCGATGTGCTGTTTTAGTAGCCAAATTGCTTGCAGGAGTAAATGTAATTGTCTTACGATCCGCACTTACATTAATGGTACCTGCAACGTTGTTGTCGGCAGCATTTAGCAGGAATACACTACCTGCATTAATAGTAGACAGAGCCAACGCTTCGCTAAAGGTAACAGATAGAGCCGTTCCAACCGCTACACTAGTGGCACCATCAACAGGAGTGGAGCTCGAAACGACAGGCGGAGTAGTATCAGCGGCGACTCCACCACTTACGGCAGTAAACCAGTTAGCACCAAGAGAAGCTACGTAGTTGATCATATCTTCATCAGTTTGATGAATCCACTCGTTATCGTAGTCCCTCTTGACGAAGTTTCCTTTCAAAGTAGGAGTTTGGAAGTTGACTCTGTCACCTTTAGTTTCATGTTTCTGCTCCGGCTGATTGAATTTACCTTTCAATAACCACACATAGCGGTACTTACCATTAGACTTGAGCGATTTGAAGCCGATGGCTACCCACGGAGGTACGTCATTGGCGTTCCTCTTCAAAACGCCTCCAGAGATAGTGTGCCCCAACAGAGCAGCTTGCACCTCTAAAGGAAAGTCAGCCGCGATAAGTTCGAGTTCGATTTGTCCCAAAGACGAGGCGGTTTCCATAGGACCGTCGTCTGCAAACAAGGTATCGTTAGACGAGTTAGGGTTGATGTTTGCCTGCACTGCACCAGCAATTTTGACTGGGGTGCTGTAAACGACACCACCGGAGTCGTCTCGCTGTAACAGCGCATAGTGCAGGTCTTTTAACCCAATAATTACACCAGGCATAATAGTCCCTCCTTAATCTCCATAAGTTGTAACTGCAAGGTTAAAGCCCCATAAAATACGGTTCTGCTCGTCGACTCCTACCTTAAAAGGAGTCTGACGTGGTAAAATGATGGCCCATCGAGATGAGGTGAGATATATAATTCGATCTTCAGGTATGTTCAGAACGTTGTAAATGTCCCAGGCCTTTCGCCTTGCCTGCTCTGCGTTGGGATCGCGTACCGTGACTTGTATCGATCTAGCGCCAACTTCTGAAACCGAATCTGGGGTTCCTGCGTACTCGAACAGTACTACAACAGAGTCAGGCGTATCGGGTGAGAAATCCCTGAAGACGTCTACACCATCGCTGCCTACAACTCCTTTCACTTGGAGGTACGTGGCCAAGTCCAACAGTAAATCGCCCATACGATCACCTACCTATAATAGGCGCCATTCTAGCTGCAATGTTAGACTCTAACTTAGGGCGTAATCGGTTTACAGGGTCTTCCAAAAACTTCGCTTTACCTACAGGGTGGTACACATCTAAACGTTCGTGTACGTATATTGCGTACTCAGACGTGGGACGTTTAGTTTTGGGATTTATGACAGAATCGGTACCAAAGCCACAAATAACTTTAACTTCCTCTTTTGATCGTATAGGAGGAGTAACAAAGCGACTTCTAGAAAGTGCTAAAGTATCTTTAGGACATTCTACATTTGCCTCTTTGATTACCCCTCTGGCTTCTGCAAAGAGAGCCCTACCTAACTCTCTAACGAGGGTATCTTCCACAATACCGAGATTTCTTGCAATCTCCTTTACTCCTTTAACGTCAACTTTTATGATATCTCTAACTCCCGGCATTACAGATACACCTCGTAGTGATCAACATTACCTTTCTCGTCCATTACCGGACTTATACGAATGATGGGAGGCTGTTCACCTGAAGGTAGTGTGAGACGATCCTTTTCAGTCATGGTAGCTACCCTCGGATCTGCAAAGTACAAAATCCAACTAGTAACTCTTTCCTCACCAGTTCTGCTTCTCACCATCTGCTGGGAGCCTTCGATGAAGCCTAGCAAGCTGACAGGAGCTCCATAAGTAGGGACACCCCTTCCTGTCTGACTTATGAAGGGCTCCCATCTGATAGATTGAGTTAGCCAACTTTGAAGGGTAGAATCCATAATCTCACCTACCTCAGCTTTGGTCCATCATACCCACACTAAATATGGGGTCACTCTCAATACCTCCTGCGACTGGAGCGGCAAAGCTGGATATTCGCTTTCTAAGCTGCTTAGCCCGGTCTGTATACGCCTTACTTCTCTGGCTTGCTCGCACGCTGGTTTTACCCATAGTGCTATCAGCTTGCCTTGCAAATTTAGTAGCGATAACCTCGCAGCATTCAACTGCGGCGCGTAGTTCGTCATTACCTTTTTGCAACAGTACGAAGTTGATTTCCTCGTCCTGCAGTAGTTGATCTGTTTGTATCGTGTCCCCGATCTGGAACCTCACTCGGTCTTTGGGCGTGGTCAGATTGGGATCGTAACTCCATGTCATCCCGCTTCGCCTCCTTTACTTGAGGCTGTTCAGGTGGCTTCACTTGAAGTTTCTCCGTTCCGATGCTGGAATCGGCAGGAGAGGGCGACGCCGGGGGCGAGAGCGCCGCCTCCTGTTTGATAAGCCATCCTGCCGAAACTAAAGCTCTAAACTTAGTTAACTTCTCAGCATCTGGCACGGGTTGACCCGGAACGTATCTTTTACCATTCAGGGTCATATGTCTCCGTGCTACGTACCCCATTAAGCCACCGCATCCTTGAAGAATGCCCCCATATCAGCTGCGACGACCTTCTGGTCGAACGCCATTTCACCTTCAATACGTTCAGTGCCAACGCCTAAATGGTCCATCGGGAAACGTAAAATGCGGTTTCCATAAGCACCAGCTCCCATAAGACCAGTCCAAGCGAAAGTGTAACCAGCGCTTGGAGTTTTCAGAGCAGGCCGTGGAGCTGCATAGACCAGCAAGGCGTGCTTCCCAAGGATAAACTTGTTGTTTTCAGCGACGCCTTTAGGCGACAGGTTCTGAACCGCTTCAGCGACGAGGACTTCGTCGACATCGAAAAGCATAGCTAGGATATCAGTAGTAACGATACCCCGCTGGGTATACTTGATACGATCAAGAATATTAGGATGGTTCTTCAAAGCCTTGTAGGTCCAAGCACCCAGTACGAGCTTGTTAGGCTTATAACCAGTAAGCTCAAGCAGCATAGTCTGAGCCTTGTCGATGTCTTCAATCGGATTGGAAGTTGCATCATTCCACTGGAGAAACTGACCTGCACCAGGAGTTGCAGCGACGCCAGTGTACTCAGTCGACCAGACGCCAGAAGTGAAGAATTTCTCAGCCCACAGAACTTCCCTCTTCAGCAACAGCTTGGTAGTTACAAAATCGACAGCATCTTGATCTGGATTCAGAGGAGCATCGGCATTGGTGCGATCCTCTTCGCCAACATCCTTATGGTAAGCATACTTCTTGCAGAAGTATGTTGGGGTGTTGTCGATATCATATCCGCCACCGGCCGATTCGGTCATAGGGGCCCGCTCCTTAGCTTCATCACGGTACCAATCTTCACGTTTGTATACGAAATACCGGTCACTCTGCTTCTGTACTGGTACAACCGGAAATACTCGAGCAGAGATAAAGGCAGAAGCCGATTGAATGTACGCTACGCTAATGTTGGTCAGCGCTCGGTCAATGTGAACTTGAATGCGATTCGGGTTGGTAGGCATTTAAGTCACGCTCCTTTGCTAAATTTTCAAACTGCCTAATTAGCTAGTTAATTAACTAGCTAATTAGGCACTTACAGACGGATTCGCTCCCAGTAAGATGGTGCCCTCTTGGTTGGCAACCCCGCTTTCGAGAGCTCTACCAATTGCATAGTTTGTACTACCAGCAGCAGGAGTAGCAAACGGGACAATCTTGCCCGTAGCGTTTACCATAACGCGCTGGCCAGCAGTGATATTTGCACCATAAATGGCTTTGGTAATGCCACTTACCATGACAGTAGCGGCCTCGCCGGCAATAGCAGGCATCTGCAAGATGCCAATTGCGTCCTCACCGACGGATGTAATTGCAGTAGCCTCGCCATTCGAATCTAATTTGACAGCATGGTACTGCTTGGCTGTTAAATCAATGGCTGCAACTAGAGTGATATTCTTGCCTGGAATTTCGTATCCCATCGATAACACCTCCATAAGAATTACTCAGTTTACTGCATTTCTTTAACATACTCAGCGTATAACTGGGGATCGTCACGCATGACTTTTGCAATTGCCTGCTCTTTAGTCAGGCTAGGTTCAGACTTGCGGATTTCTTCGGCTCGTTTTTCGATCCGCTCCCAAGCTCCAGCAGTAGCGCTGCTGCTCTTTCCAATTTCCTCCAGCAGAGCGCTTTTCTCGACAACCGTGTTGAGGCTCTTCAAGGTGGCCTCTAACTTTGCGTACCCTTCGGGATTCGTTTCGGCTAAGCTTTTCAGTATCGGACCGAACTCTTCGGCGTTGATGCCAAGATGGGTGAACTGAGCGGCTTTGGCGACGTACTCCTTAGTAATACGCGCTTCCCTTTCTGCCTTAGCGATCTCCTCAGCAGCTTGAGCTCTCTTCTGCAGGTCTGTGATGATGCTCTGAACTTGAGACGGAAGTCCTTTCAAAACTTCTTCGACGGAATTAGCAGCTTGCTGTCCGCTAGATTTTTGAAGCTCTTGGAGCTGCTTCTGCAGAGTATCTACTTGCTCTGCTTTCTTTTGCAGTTCGAGGATCTCGTTTCGCACCTCTTCCGGCAACCCCTTCAAAACTTCTTCCGTAATCGGCATATTGTTTCCCTCCTTGTTTTTTATCGTCGCAGCAGGCGTTGTACCTGCTATCGCAGCTAAAGCAGTGGCAAAAGCGTCAGATACAACTTGCGAGAACTCTGCAAGGCTAGCATTGATGTATGCCATCTTGTCGGTTATTGTAGTATCTGCCATAGTCGATTTGATCGACTCACGCAAGGCACAGCCAGCATCATACATCATGTCATACAACTGATTGTCTAAAGTTTCGTACGCATACGCCTGGCCAAAGGTTAAGGCACCGTCCGTTTTTGGAGGTAGATACTGTTTTATGATGTTAATTAGCTTGTCTCTCAGCGAGTTTCCAGGAGCAGCGCTCTTAACTATAAGAAACTTGCGCATGTTTGCAGGAGAGCCGACACCTGAAACTTCCTTTATTTTAATGTCTACCAACTTGTTGGGCACCCTGTACACCTCCTTCTACTGGTATTCGTATTGCGGTGCCTCCCATACTGAACCCTGTTATTTCACCTTTCTTAACCTTCTCGTAGTACTCGGGTGTCCAGATAACACCCATTAACCAAGTGCCCTTCTTCACAGTTTGATTGCCAATTACCATGTCGGCGGGTGCGATGTAGTTCTCGACGATCTCGCCAATCCCGTCACTCCAAACCGCGTGCGCGTATCCCAAGCCGACTCCGCCGCTCTTCTCAACACGTTCTAAGAGATCTGTTACGTCCAGCCTCAACGTTTCGTTGTTTTTCGCTGCTTTTACCACTGCGTCAAGCAGCTGCAGCCCCATCTTCACAAGCGGCGTTTGTGCTTGCAAGAGTCTACTGAACTCCCAACACGCCTTTTCTATTTCATCGGCAGTGGCGAAGTCGCCCTGCGAGTCTACCGCATCAGGCTCATAGACTACACCTAAAGTGTATCTACGCTCGTCGTTTTTCTCTATGAACGACGTTTTCTTCACCCAATTACCTTGTTTGTTTTTCTTCCAGCCGTTCTTTACGGCTCCCCACGCGATTTGGGCAGATTCACTTTCTGATTTCCCTTGACCGTGCGCTGCATTAAACGCGTTCATCCACACTTTCTGCGCTTCCGCTGGAAGGTTTTGCTTCATCGAGTCTGGTAACTCGCTCACGTTCTTGTAAGGCACTCTTATCACCTCCTGACGTCCAAGAGTAGAACTCCTTTGGATTGTACTCAATACCTTCGGGAGCCCGTGGCATACTACCGATTTCTCTTAGGTAGTTATGTAATTCTCCGTCAGGTATGAGAATTCTAGCACCAGACAACGCGGAGATATACTTGGCTAAAGCCTCAAGATCCGGCGTTTCTACCTCGCCATGAACAAGCCTTGGCAGGCCTGACATCCCAGGAAAGTCGTTCAACTCAAACAGGCGAGGGATTGCATGCCTGTTGAATATCTCCGCTATGGAGTCTAAAAACGCCTCTAAACCAGCTGCAAACATGCTTTTCTTCACGTTTGCAAGCGCAAAACTACCGACTTTATCCGCTCCTAGCATGACTAAGTCCGCCAAAACTGTGATTGCAATACGCTGATCGTACCGATTTATGATAGCGTTGGTGTCGAATTGACGCCTAGATCCTGTATTTAACAGCTTCAATTCCCACCCAAACGGCAAGACTACGCCTTCATTTTTGTCTCTTCTGATGTTAGTAACCAACGCTTGAGCTTGATTTCTGAGTTTTACCGAGTCCGGATCGTGATCATTCCAAATATCCACATCTTCGGGAGGTACTAAGACAGGCAAACCAGCCAAGTCTCGCTCGATCCCAATACCTTCAATTTCCTCGATTCGCTTTTTAAAGAACCAAGGTCTGTAAGCATTTCTCAGCATTGACCGACCTTCGGGGTTGTTTCTATCTGCCTTAGTGCGGAACAGAAGCGCCTTTTCGATTGGAATCATCACCAGTTTATAGTCAGGTGGCGCTAGCTGACGCATTCCTTTGATGCCACCATCGTCGTCGAATACCCAGTCAAACAACGTTTCCTGTGACCTACCAGGAAGCTTGCGCCAGCCGATCCTACCATCGTTGTATTGGCTGCGAGTTTTCGGATCGCGAGTGTAGCCTTTACGTATTTTATATACAATCTCATGGTAGCTCCAACCGTAGACGATCATCGACGAGATCTCGGTGATTGTATCCGTCCAAATGATACTCATATCGTTCATACATTGCTCAAGGAACTCGGCTGCTTGCTTGTCTACTCTTTTGCTTCCTGCAGGCTCAACCCGCCAACTGGCCCTTCGAATCAACTGCTCTGCTGCGTATAAGATGGCACCGATAACTGGATCGTTCGTTGACATCTCCTTGTAGATTTTGATTCCTCGTAGGCCTCTCAGTTCGGTTAAGTACTCTTCGTATACGTTACCGCCCCAACGGTTCAAGCCGGTAACGCCAATTTCTGCAAAGTTAGGGACTGCCACTTACTCACCCCCTTCATCCCACACCTAACCTGCCGTCTCCCAGTAAGATTGACCTTCACCGACACCGATCGGTACTGCGTCGAGCGCAGCTGATTTACCGATCACCTCAAACGCTCCGGAAAGAGCATCGACTTGGTCATCGTGAGAGCCTCCAGGGAACACCTCCAACTCGTCTAAGAAGTCAGAGATCCATCTGCCCCTTACAAGGAAGATTCTACCACCCTCTGCTGCTGCACTTACTGGATTCGCTCTGGTTATCTTAGAGCCGGTGTTCCTGTTTCCACGGACAGCATAGCCCTTTAGAACCTCTCGAGCGTAGTGATCTACTAACTGAACACCAGAGCTGCCTGGTTCTTGCTCGATCCAGATGCTGGTGCCCTTACCATCGAGCAAGGCTGTTTGCTGGACGATTCGTTCAGTCTCGTGAGGCCGTGCTCTGAACCGTTTCACATCCATTACGTAATAGATGCCACGCTTCTCTCCTAGTAACAGACCTACTGTCCAGTCAGGATCTTTGCGTTTCTTTGTAGGCTCAGAACTTGCAAAATCCCAGTACCGAACCATTCTACGCACTTTTGGCCTGGCTGATATGATCTGGAACCACGACCGTTTGAACATATTTCCCTCAGCTTTGACGTTCCAGTCGCCTTCACGCAGCTGCATCCTGGTGACAGGATCTAGCTCTGCCAATGATTTTTCGTACTCTTCTATATCCAAATACGGGTTGTCTTCCAACCTAGCTGGGATGAAGATTCGGTCTTTCTTAGGCCCTTCTACTATGAACCGCTGAGCCACCCAGTCGTGGCCGATACCACCAGGGTTGCTTGCAGCCCGCATTCGAAGCGGTACTTTGTAGCCTTTCAATCTACGGAGACGAGAGAATAAGTACCTATATTGAGTCTCCGTAAACTGAGTAAGCTCGTCGAACCCTATAAACTGAAACTCGGCGGACTGATACCGGAACTTATCGTTTTCATGTTCTAAGTATCCAAACGCTAGCCGAGCGCCACTAGGGAAGACCCAGGCTTTTTCTTTTTCCACCCACCGAACTTCAGGAAACCGGCTTAACCAGCTTCTAGCTCGGTCCATCAACGCACCAGGCAGTGTTAAGTCACCATAGGTCCTACGGAAAAGGATGGCACTGTATCCAGGAACGTCAACATACTGTAAAGCCGCAGCTAACAAAGCTGAACTTTTCCCACCACCGGCGGCTCCGCCGTAGAAAGCTTCCAAGTTATCTAACAAGAGAAAGGCAGCCTGTTTTGGCGTCGGTTGCTCCACAATGTACTTCGTCATCCGAGGTGTCATGATCTGCTTCAGGCGCCTCAGTTCCTCGCTCGTTAGCGTCAACGTCGACCACCTCGCTTTCTACGTCGAGAACCTTACCTTTAAACACTCCTGCCTGTTGTAGAACTGATAGGATTTGGAATATCCTATCTTTGTCTTGCTCTTTATTGGTGATCTCACTTCCGTTTGGTGTGATAGTCTGATTGATGTTAATGACGTGTCCGCTGCCTCCACCATGCTCGCAGTAGCCGTCAGGCTTATCTTTCGGCAAGCCTAAACTTAGGCGCTTCAGCTCAACACTCAGCTTCAGCCAGTCTAAAGCCATCTTCGGAGTGAGTTCTTTGTGATGTTTCTTGATGAAGTCCATACAAGTTTGGAATATCTTATCAGCCGCTTTGGCGTGCTCGTTCTCCATCTTCCGAATTTCGTACTGGCGAATGTATTGTCGCTCCATCTCCTTGAATTGATCATAAGCGGCCGCTCGAACCGTCCAATGCCACAGCGAAGCGATGGCAGTTACCGCTCGCACGTCTATACCTGCACGGGATGCTACCGCTGCAAACGCCCTCCTACCATTAGTCGCTGGTAAGTGTAGGTAGCATTTGAACAAGTCGTACATGTCTAGAGGCTCGCTGTCCAGCCGTTCCCAGATCGGTACTCCGTTTACTGTAGGAAAGCCTTCTAGGAAACTGATTGGGACGATAGCGAGGGAAGGATCGTCAGAGGCAGAGAGTTTGGCTAACTCGACAGAATCGACGTAACCGAGTGGTATTCCACCATCCCTGCAGGGAATGTCTTCTTGCAGCGTGGCGACGCGTTTACCTAGTTTGAGCATGCTGTCGATCTCCGAAGGTTTCCACTTAGTTACGGCGTCCATCAGTTGGCCTCCTTTCCGAGCCTTTTCCCTATTTCTATTTTCCAACACGCGGCGAGTGAGGTCAACGAGATTTTTCGGTACGATTTGGTACGGACGTTGGAAGCGAGTGTGGGTGCGGACAACGCTTGGTTTTGGGTTGTTTTGTTTTCCACAGTTTGGAGTTGGACGGTGTGGATTTCTGTAGGAATTGACCACGAGATCACAGTGGCACCTTGTTTAACACACTAACGCGTTTGCTTTTTGAAAGTTTAACCAACTAAACATTGTTCAATTGTTTAATTGCTTAACGTTTAATCGCTTAATTGTTTAA
>Ga0116169_1002534_pt1 | contig 13282 bp, 8 predicted proteins | sample AD_UKC130_MetaG_FD_89796 | JGI IMG/M metagenome (GOLD analysis project Ga0116169, IMG submission 89796) | Active sludge microbial communities of municipal wastewater-treating anaerobic digesters from Canada - AD_UKC130_MetaG | ecosystem: Engineered > Bioreactor > Anaerobic > Digestate | place...
TCCGGAGTGAATTGTCGTCTACCCATTCGTGAACCCTCTTTTCTGACAATCTACTTGTCCTTTATTATATCAGGCTCACTTAGATTTTCGAATTTTTTGTCTTAAATCATGGGTACATTATAGGTGGCTGGTATGGTGTTACAGATACAAAACGGGTTATTTCAATTTATTTTGGGCAGCCCGAAGTGAAGCATGATGCTGTGGCCGGCGCCTTTTACTTGGGTTATGATTTTCTTCCTGCAAAGGATGCTACCTTGGCTCTACTTGCCAGTTATTCCTTTTTTAGCCATGAAAAAACTTTCGAATATTCATATGGATGGGATTATTGGTATGAGCATGGATTTGAAAAAAGGAACATAACAGTGGATTCCCTTGGCCTTGGTGTAAAATATGGACGGCAAATCGGACGGTTTAATTTTGAACTCCTTTTCCATTACGGAATTGATGATCACATGGAATATGAGTACTACGACATATATGAGTTCAAAGACATAGAATATCCTGATGGCTTTGTTTATGAAGATACAGAAAAAAGGAAATGTGATGGTGATTATAAAGGATACTTTATTAAACTTGGTTATCGGATTACGGATAATTTAAATTTAAAGTTATGAATACCATTACCACGGATAGGACAAATGCAGACAATCTCATCAATTTACCACTCCCTGACAAATTTATATTTATTATTATACCCTTTTTTTATTTTTCGCAATTAATCCGGTGGTTAATAACATATTTCGACATATTGCTATAATCCGTCACCCAAAAACCTTCATGTTTTGAAAAAGGGTTAAACTTTATTGTTTGTTTTAAATTCATGTCTTGAAAACAACCGTTTAAAAATAGGGTTAATCATTTGCCGACTTTCTTCTTTATCTTTACTTGAAAGGCTTTTACAGACCAAGAAAAGTCGTGCCTTTGCTATGGATAGAACAGAGTGACAGCAGTTGGACCGTCTTCGATGGACAAGTAGCCCTGCTCTTCAAAAAGGCAACAACCGGGGTGAATATCCCGGGTTGTTGCCTTTTGTCCCTTCTTCTTGTCTTTACCTATGCCCTACAAACATCTGGCCCAAAAAATCCGTCACAGTTCGCCACCAGGCGGTGATGGCATTTAATGCCTGTACCTCACTTTGGGCCGTCAGCAGCGCCTCCTTTACAGTTTTGCCGTCGATCGTTAACAGTACCTTCCCAACCATAGCACCCTTTGTTACCGGCGCGCGCAGCGATTTTTTCAGCTCGACTTTGACCCGGGGTTTTTCCTTTATATCACGGCGGAGGACCACACTTAGAGCTTCTGGTAAAATGGCATTGACATATTTTTGTTTCCCTAAAACCACCGGTACCTTCCCCAATGTGGCGCCGGCTGGGTAGATCAAAGTTGCCTGGTATTGACTGAAGCCATAATTGAATAACTTACTCATCTCCCGGGACCTTATTTTTGCCGTTTTCGCTTTCATGATCACAGTAATCATCCGCACGCCGTCACGTTTTGCTGTTCCTACCAGGCAAAAGCCGGCATCTTCGGTAAAACCCGTTTTCAGCCCGTCACAGCCCTGGTAAAACCGGACTAAATTGTTGGTATTTCGCAGGTACGATTTCCCATCCCGGACGCTGTCCAACCATGTTCCCGTCCACTGCAGCACTTTGGGATGTTTCAGCAATTCTCTGGCCAGTACGGCCATGTCATAAGCGCTGGTCATGTTCCCCGGGCCTTTATGATCGGGGGTTAAACCGGTGGTATTATAATAAACAGTATTTTTTAGTCCCAATTCCTTGGCCCGGCGATTCATCAAGGCGACAAAGCGTTCTTCCGACCCTGCCAGATGCTCAGCCAAGGCGTAGGATGCGTCATTGGCGGAGACAATACAGATGGCCTTCAACAGATCGGCAACAGTCATAACCTCCCCCGGTTCCAGCCAGATCTGGGAACCGCCCATCCGGCACGCCTCGGGACTGGCCACCACCTCATCTGTGAGTTTAATTTTGCCCTCATCCAGCGCCTCCATGGCCAAGAGCATTACCATCATCTTGGTTACACTGGCCGGCGGCAATGGTTTGTGGGCGTTTTGTTCCATTAAAATTTCTCCGGTGGATTCTTCCATCAGGATTGCCGACTCCGCCTCAACCCGCATACCCGGTTCCGACAGTACGCTTCCTTGGCAGAGCCCAAAACTGCCCCCAACAAATATGGCCCCAACAAGCGGAACAATCAACCACCGTCGCATTGTTCTGCCTCCTTAAGTTAATAAGAAAACTACCTGTGCTCTTATTCTCTGCAACAGGTAGTCGTCTTATTCCCGCTTTGGCTTTGGAGGCTAGTTCATCCTGAGCAAATGGATTTTATAACGGCGGGGTCCAGCAGCGGCGCCATTTCCACCCTGTTCCTACCCTTTTCTTTCGCCACATACATGGCTGCATCCGCCCGGGCCACCAACTCTTCCAGGCAACTTTGAAACCATTCTTCGTTAAAATTCTCCATTCCATCCCCGTTTTTAATGGGTAGAAGCGAGGCCACGCCAAAACTGGCGGTTACTTCCAAGCGGTTCTGGCAAAGTTTCCTGGCAACCAAGGCATTACGGATACGTTGGGCAAGCTCTTTGGCCCCTTCCGGCCCGGTCTGCGGTAAAACCAGGATAAATTCCTCCCCGCCATAGCGGCAGGGAATATCGTAGTCGCGGACCTGTTCACAGATGATGTCCGCCACTTCCGACAGAACTTGATCGCCCACGGTATGGCCAAAAGTGTCGTTAATCTTTTTAAAGAAATCAATGTCCAAAAAGATCAGGCTTAAGCTATAACCGTAGCGCCAAGACTTCTTAGCCTCTTCCCGCAAGCGTTGCAGCACGAAACTCCGGTTGTACAAACCGGTCAGTTCATCTCTGGTGGCTTGACGGTAGAGCCGGGAGAGATTCAGGTATAACCGGGCATTTTCCCGGGCGGAACTTACGGCCATTTCATGGTTTAACGCATTCTCCATGTGTATACCGCATCTGCCAACAAAAAGTTCCGTCAACTGGCGGGCACGGCGTGAAAAACCACCCTTCCGGCGCATCAAGACCAAGACACCTTTTAACTCGCCACGAGACATCAGGGGCAAGCCCAACCAAGCTGCTATTGGTAGATCCTCCGGCTGTGACTGGTCCTTTTTAAGATAAATACTTTTTCCGGCGGCAGATACCTGTTCGACCAAGCCTTCCTTCTTCTTCAAAAAGCGGATGGCCGGATGTACCTGTTTGGCAGGAATACCTTTTAATGTCCTGATTTTCATTTCCTTATGAATCTCATCATACCAGAACAATGCGCCAGCCGTGGCCTTAACGCGGGGAAGCAGCATACAGATGATCCCCTTCATCAGCGGAACAAAGGCCAGTTCCTGCTGGAACACGCTTTCCATCTCATAGAGTTGGCGGTAGAGGATGCGATTCATTTGATGCTTAAGTGTTAAAAAACCTAAAAAGGCCAGTAACCCAAAGAAGGCCTCGTTAAGCATCATCACCCCACCCTACTATATGACTTTTCTTACTTTATATCGGTTGCTTTTGACAAATATTTATGGGGTTTTTACTGGTCGCAACTTAAAACCGGCATTGGGGGCCAGTTCATTTTCCCGACCCGCCGGAAATGTAATAACGTTACGCTGTCCGTCACTGAAAAAACGAAGATGCGGTTTTTTTTCATAACGTTTAAGATGGGCCGCCAAACCCCATGGCGTATCGCCGGCTTGGATCCGTTCGATGGCCAAGGGGTTAAAAGCTTTGGCAAAGGGTGAAGGAGCCGGTCCAGAACCGACCAACACAATGGCATCATGTTTATAGCTAATCCCATCATATTGACCAGACACCGCCAATTCCCGGGGTTTAGGCCAGACACCGAAGGGCAATGACAAACTGGTCATTTTGTATCCCGGCAGATACTTCTCAATCTCCCGCTTTGCCAAGGCCAATTGCCTTTGGACCTCCTCCGCGCCCACCTTACCCAAATTTTGGTGCCAATATGAATGGTTGCCAATCTCAAAACCATTATCCCGCAGGAATTTCAGTTTGGTTTCGATGTACTCTTCCTGGCCAAATAAACGCAGCCCTTTTTTGATGGCCGGCAGGACAAAAAAAGTCCCCCGGGCCGGAAAATCCGGATGCTTACGACTGAATTCCAGCATAATCCCAACAGCGCATTCAGGATCGAGCCGCCAGCCCTTCCCGTCCGGAATAATCCTGAACTGGCCCTCGCTGGAATCATCAAAGGTTAACACCACCGGGGTCTTTCCTTTTGGCACAGCAAAATCCTTGGCCACCAGGTCCCTCAGATTGATAGGATAATATCCGCCTTGGTAAAGAGCCTCCAGATCCTTCCGAAAATTCTCAGGCGTCCGCCGCCAGTCACCTTCGGGGTAACCGATGAGATGGTACTCAAGCACCAGTACTTCTCCAAGTTCATTACCGGTTTGCTGATAATCGGGCCGGGCCGTTCCTTCACTATTAATAACAGAAGTCGTAAAAAATAAGCCAACAAGCAACAAAAGCAAGAATAACCGGTTCTTCTCCATCTGTCTACAACCTCCTCAATAACTAATTATTAGAAATTTGCCGATACTCCGGTGTATCCTGCTGTTTTTTCTCAATCCCATCATTTATCTTTCCAAGGACGAAAGAGGTCGGAAAACTCTCTTCCGTTAAACAAAAGGTATTTTCAGCGCTAAAGCGAATATCTCCCTAAGAAACAAGGAGGCAGTAAAGTGAAGGATGTACAGAACTATCCAGACCTTAGAGGAATTGCCATTCAACAGGTAGGCATCAAAAATGTTCATCTCCCCGTGTTGATTGCTACTAAAGCCGGCGGAGCCCAATCCACTTTGGGCGAGGTTACTGTTTCGGTGGATCTGCCTAAGGATTACAAAGGCACCCATCTCAGCCGCTTTATGGAGGTACTGGTCGCCTGGCAGGAGAAAACTATCTCCGGTTGGGAACTGAAGAGTATCCTGAAGGAAATAACCGAACGTTTGAATGCGGCCTGCGCTGAGCTCTCTTTGCGCTTTCGTTATTTTCTGCCAACCACCGCCCCGGTCAGCGGCAGCCGGTCGCTGCTGGATTATAAATGTGAATTTTGGGGACGATGGAACCGCGGCAAGTTCGATTACCAGCTGGGTGTGGAGATCCCCGTAGTCTCCCTTTGCCCGTGCAGTAAGAGCATTGCCAAGTATGGCGCCCACAACCAACGGGCTTTTATCCGGGCATGGCTAAGTTTTAAGCGCGGCCAATATCTATGGATCGAGGATGCCGTTGCTCTGTTGGAGAAGCAAGGCAGTTGCCAGGTTTATCCCCTGCTCAAACGGGAGGATGAGAAGGCAGTCACCGAAGCCGCCTATGAAAACCCCAAGTTTGTTGAAGATATCCTCCGCGATTCCGTGCTGGCCCTGCGCAGTGACAACCGGATCCGCGGTTTCCGCCTGGAGGTGGAGAGCTTCGAGTCCATCCATAACCACAGCGCCTTCGCCCGTCATGAAGAGGAGTTGGGATAAAGGCAAAAGCCCGCCAAAAGGCGGGTTTTTAAAATTGCGCCAAGAACTTCTTTTAATATATTGTATATATTGGTATAACACTCGGGTCATCAAAGCTACCGGCATTGCTTGCCACTGTCACATAGACAACTGCAAAATATGCTTTGCCCCGCACCACCGGGCCTTGGGGCAAGCGGCACAGTCTTGCGCCGGGGTAAAATCCTGCGGTTCCCGGGCCATGGCCAAGCCTTCCACCGCCCGGATCAACTCAGTCTCCCATTTAGCCATAATCTCAGCGGTTATCGGTTCCTGCCAAACCTGACCGGTGTTTAAGAAGAATAATTCGGCCCGGACAGGCAAAACACCAAACATTTTTTGCACTGCAAAACTATAGGTCAATAACTGGGGCCGGTAGGTCGCTGCTATCTTGGGCAAATCCGTCCGGTTGATCCGGTTGGTCTTAAAATCAACCACATTAATCTCCTCTGTACCCAACACGGTCAAGCGGTCGATAATACCGTGAAGGAAGCAATTGGCACCCAAAGGCACAGTAAAGGGATACTCGGAATAGACCTGCCCATCAGCAGCAGCATAGGGACTGTTGCGGTAGGTCTCCCACATCTTGCCAACAATCTCCCGTAAAGCCAGCCACTCCTCCTCCGGCAGCCAACGGAGATTGGCCGTAATATATTCCTCAACAGTAGCCTTATCCGGAGCTTTCATGGCGCAAAGTTGATGGACCAACTGGCCGATTAATACGCCATAACCACCGGTATCACCTTCGCTTATCTCATCCGGTTCAATTTGATCAGCGACAACCCCCAAGCGGTACCGCCAATAGTAATAACTCGGGCAAGCGAGGTAGTCCAGTAGCGGGGTGACAGAAAACCGGAGCATACGCGGGGTAAGTTGCTCCCGTTTTGGCAAGGGTGCCACGGAAACCTCGCTAGCAGCTGCAATCTCCGCTCCCGCAGTCAGTAGCTCAGAAGAAATGTCAGCAGCAGCATCGGTCACACCATGATGGATAACCACCGCTTGTCCGCCAATGGTTACCTGTTCCTGTTGCTGCCAGTTGTCGGGCAGACGCAGGCGCAACCAATCCGCCCACGACCTGTCTTCCTTTATTTCTTCCACATCTTCCCGCACACCGGAAAAGACCAGATAATCCTTGGCCCGAGTCAAAGCCACATAAAACAAGCGTTTCAGCTCGGCGATCTCCTCCCGCATGTTCTGTTCCCGGATGGTCCGCCAAAGTGTGGGTTCAAGACTCTCCCCTTCCCCGTCGGGGACCTTAAAGGCAAAACCGAAGTCCGGATGGGACATGATCGAAGCATAATCCCGATGGCTAAACCCTCTTTCCAATTCAGCCAAAACCACCATGGGAAACTCCAAGCCTTTGGCGGCATGAACCGTCATGATCCGGACCGCATCAGCCCCTTCGGTCTCCAGTTGGGCTTCCCCTTCCCTTTCTTCCGCACCGATCAATTGGCCCACATAATCCAGGAAACCTCCCAGCCCATACCGGCCGCCGGTCAACGCAAACTCATCAGCCTTCCGCAGGAGTTTTTCCAAGTTGGCCAGGGCTCTTTCGGCGTAAGGCAACGTACAAAGGGTTTCTTCATAGTTCAATTCATCCAAAGCATAACGGATCATCTCCGCAACAGTCAGGAAGGATCTGCCAACTTGGAACTCCTTGACCACCCGCCGCAGCCTCAGCATTCGTTCCCAAGCAGCCTCCTCCATCTGCTCAGGACGGGTATTCAGGTGATAAAAAGCCTCCAACAGCCCACCCTTTGTCTGGGCCAACCAGTAAAGATCAGTATCGCTTAAACCGGCATAGGGTGACCGCAACAGAGCCAATAAACTCAAGCTGTCTTCGCTGTTACGAATTAACCGGATCAGACTCAACTGGTCCTGGACCTCTTGCAAGCCATAATATCCGGATCCGCCCGACAGAATATAGGGAATTCCCCAGCGGTGCAAAGCAGCTTCATAGTCACCCACATGGGTCATGGCCCGCAGTAAAATCGCCACATCTCCCGGACGCAGAGACCGTTTCCCACCGCCCTCAGCAGTGGAAAATGCTGTTCCGGCAAAGACATCCCGCAAGAACAAGGCCAGGTTTTCCGCTTCTTGTGTCCTGTCTTCTTCGGCAGTCGCCAAAAGATGCATCCTGGGTGATCCTTCTCCGCCCGCCTCCCCGGTCAGACCCGCCACCAGTGGTTGGTAATCAATGGGCCCATTCGCAAACAAGGGTGCACAGATGGCATTAATGCTCTCGATCAACACCGGGTGGCAGCGGTAGTTCTCCTGCAACGGCAACACCCTGCCGTTGCCTACTTTTAACTCCTCCGCCAATTGCCGGACCACCTCAACCTGGGCCCCGCGGAACCGGTAAATCGACTGCTTCGGGTCGCCCACCACAAACAAACGGCCCCGCTCCATCCGCTCTTGGCGGGACAACAAACGGACAAACTCCAATTGCAAGTGATTGGTATCCTGAAATTCATCCACCATAAAATAGGCGTAGCGTTCCTGGCACAAACGGCGGATCTCCGGATGCTCCCGCAGGAGATCACGGGCCTTAATCTGCAGATCAGTAAAGTCCAAAGCGCCTTGGAGTTCTTTTGCCCGCCGGTATTCTTCCGCCAAAAGATTAAGGAACCGAACCGTCACGGGAATGCGCCAGAGAAATTCCTTGTTAGCAAAGTACTCCAAAACCGCATCGATGGCCAGATGTATTCCTTCTAAATACTCACGAATGGATTTCCCCAGTGTTCTGGGGAACATGGCTTGCAAACGGTTCAAACGCCGCACGGCCTCGGCAGTCTCCTCCGCCGGATCGGGGAAGAGCTCTGCCAGTTGCGTCTCAGCCTCAGCCAACACCGCTTTGGTACGTTCCGTCAGTCGTTTCCGGTCGGCATAGTTCAGCAGGTCCAAAACAGCAGACCGCAGACGTTCCACGGGAGCTTCACCCAGAACTGTATTCTCCATGGTTGTCCTGGCCCAATCAGGCAGAGTCCGGCCAAATTCCCGTAATTTGGGAAAAAAGATCTTTAATTGGCGGAGAAAAAATGGGATGCCATGATCAATAACCATCCGCCAGTAGGCTTCCTTTTCATCGGGCGTACCTTCCCGGGCGGCCCTGGTCGCCGCCCGTTCCGCCGCAGCCGCCAGCAGAATCTGTTCCTCGCCTTCACTGAGGATACGCAGGTTGGGCACTACACCGGAAACCAGCGGGAATTCCCTGAGCAAGGCCTGGCAAAAACCATGAAAAGTCCCAATGTAAGCCGATTCCAACGCTTCCAACCGGCTCTGCCAATAACCACGTCTTTCTCCTTCTGCTGTCAGCATCCGCTCGGTCATCGCCTGCCGGACACGGGTCTTCATCTCATAGGCGGCTTTCTGCGTGAATGTAATCGCCACAATTTCCCGGGGATCCAAGCCTTCCTGTTCCACCAAGAGCAAATATTTCTCAGTTAAAACCCGCGTTTTGCCTGTTCCAGCCCCGGCGGTTACCAGCAAATCACAACCCAGTTCCCGGACGGCTTCTAACTGCTGCCTATTCATCTTCATCGGTCATACCTCCCGAATGCAACCGACGACAAACCGGGCGGTAATCACAGCCTCTGCGGCATTCGTCGCTGGTCAAACGGAAATCACCGTTTCTGATGGCCGCGGCATATTTGAGGATGAAATCCACCGTCAGGCCGAGTTTTTCCCGCCAATCCACGTCTTCCACCGGTTTGTATACGCGCACACCTGTCTCCTCTGACCAGGACTTTCGCCAGAGACCCTTTGTCCGTTCCCGTTTCAGCAAGCTGTAATATCCGCCGCCCTTGCTTTCACTGCCCGTGAATATGGTTTCTGCGGCCAACAGATAAAGGGGGAGTTGCAGATCCAAGCCCTTTTCCAGTTGGCTCCTGGTGGGCACTTGGTTAATTTTGTAGTCAAAAATGATAAAAGCCTTCCCATCGGTACGAAAATCCAAGCGGTCAATCTTACCGATCAACCTTACCTGCGCTTTTCCCTCACCCAGAACCAAGCCCTTCTCCCGGGCGGAACCGAATTCCAGTTCAAAATAGCCAGGCAGATAGGAGCCGTTGATCCTGCTCTGCCAGTCCAATTCGTCATCGACAAAATACCGGAGCATCCGGCGGAGGCTCTCCCGTTGCAAGCGCCGGAGCACTATTTGTCCCAGTTCATCTTCGGCTGTCTCCGGCAGGGGAAATTCCTCGTCAAGCAGCTCATCCAGCCTTCTTAGATAACTTTCCCGTTGCTCCCGGTTTAAAGCGATACCGGCATAATCCCCCAGAAACACCCGGAGGATTTCGTGGCTGACGGTGCCCAATTCCAAGGGTTCCGCCATCAGCGCAGGGGTTTTTAGGGGTTCAACCCCCAAAACCTTTTGACAATAGAAGGCAAAGGGACAACGGGCATAACCCTCCAATGCCGTAATGCTGAAGGGATAATCCGGGGAAAAGTGTTGGGCCAACCTCTCCCGGATCTCTCGGCTCTCTCCAATCAAGCCCACATACCGTGCTTCTCCCCGGCGGCGGTTTTGTTCAACAAGGCCCTGTTCCAAGAAGGCCGGGTTATGCAGAGCTTTGTTGAATTTCAACTCCCGGCTGCTGATGGGAGGGAGTCGAAAACGGTAAACCGGTGAATAATGGGGCCATGTGGGTTTCCCCAAGGCCTCCCGGACCTCCCGGAGAAAAACTGAAACAGCTTGCGGTCGACCGTCGGCATCGCCAAGTGGGCAAGACAAGATCAGTTCTTCACCGGCGGCCTTCACCAACTGGTAAAAATTCTCCCGCTCCCCACGGAGGAATTCCTCCGGCCCCTTCAATGAATAGCCCAACTGCCGGAGGCGGTTTAAACTCTCCTGATCGAGCAAACCGGACCTGGATGGTGTCCGGGGAAACTCCCCCTCCACCAGGCCACAGAGGAAAACCACAGGGAACCGTAGGCCTTTTAGCTCCGCCGGATGGGTGATAACAACCCCTGCACCGGGGCGACGGTATTCCGGCGCCCGATAATCGGCAAACAGCAATTCAATGAGGGGCAAGAATTCTTCGATTGTCAAAGGAAGCCCTTGCCAACCAGCCAGCTTCGTCAGGTTCGCCCATCTCTCCCAGGCTGTTTCGGCTTCGGCTTGCATACGCCTGATTCTTAGTTTCTTCAAGAACCAGGGAGACTTTGGATCTCTGTCGGGTACATTAAGATCCGGCAAGGAAAAAAAGGCATGGCCAAGACGCCAAAAATCACCCAAAGTAGCCGGCGGTTCCATGGCCAATAAATGGGCCAGGCCCATCATGGCTTCGGCTAACATAGGGTCGGCCGTCAGTGAACGTTTCTCCAGCCATTCGACCCAAGCCGTAAGCGTCAGCGGCCAAATCCCGGCGGTGTAAAAATCCTCCCGGAGCCAGCCGTCAAAGATCCGGCCATAATCACCGGTGAAATACTGGGTAAAAAGCCGGGTAATCTCACCCCATGCACCATTGGCCGCCACAGCCTTTAAATAAAGGAAATATCCCGCAAGCTTCGGCAAGCTTGTCCAGGCAGGCATCGGTTCCCGTTCCACCGGGATCTCATACTCAGAGAAAACCTGAAGGATAATGGGAAGATAGGTATCGGTATTGCGGCAAACCACGGCAATATCCGATGGGGAGCGACCGACAGCCAGCCTTTGCCTAATCTCCCGTGCCAATCCCCGCACCTCCCATTCCCGATCGGAACCAGTAAAACCTCTAACAACCCCAGTGTTTTCCGCCAGCAGATCCAGCAGCACCTCGGAATTACCGCGGGAGCTCAGTGCAGTTGTGAGTAGGGGTTCCTCGAGGATCACCACTTCTCCCCGGCCCTTTAAAAAAGCCAATAGTTCTCGCTGGATACCGGTAAATTCCTGAAAACCCACAACCAAGACCCGCTGGAGTTGCTCGGGTATCCCCCGGCTCTGCAAAATACGCAACGCTTCCCGGAAGGCGTCTTCTGGATCAACTTTACCAAGCTTGGTTAATACCGAATGGTATTCCCGGTAAATCCCTTTAATCCCAGGGGCTGTTTTAATCCCTGCCTCCTCCAGGACCTTCGGGGTTACTTCCGCTTGTTTGAACTCACGGAACAGGCGTGCTACCGCCCTAGCCATCCCCGCCTGGGCCAATTTGTCCGGAGCACCGGACTCTGCCATCTGCCTCATCCGGTCCCGGGCAATACCCCACAGTAAAAAAACTTGCTCAGCACTACTTAAGCCCCTTCCCAAACTCTGATAACGGGTCAACGTCTCCACCAACCCGCCAAACAGGCTCAAGTTAATACCACCCAGCCAACCCAGGGCCGTTAATAATTGTTCCTCCCAATAGCGCAACAAAAGATGGCTGGAGAATAGAACAGTCCCCTGGACCCCCCTGTTGCGCCAATCCCGTATGATCTCGATGATGGCCTGCTTCTGCCCGGCACTGTTCATCTCATAACCCCCATGCAAATCGGTCATAAAATTATTTCGGTTTTCTTCCCGCAATACCTGCCGTTAATATAATCCCATTGACCGCCATGACTGGTAATAACACCGGTTATGACCAGGCTGCCACGATAAAAGGCATAAAAACAGGGACCTTTCCTTAGGAAGGAGGCCCTCTGCTTAACTCCGTTAATTTAATTTACGGCTGCAAAAAATATCCGTATCGTCAGGGGCGATTTTTTATTTATTTATTCAAAGAGTAATGCCGCCCCTACGGTACCAGGACCGGTATGCGCCCCAATGACCGGCCCAACCTGTGTAAATATACTGACGGGAATTTGGATGGCATTTTCCAGAGCTTCCTTCAGATACTTGCCGACCTCCAATGCCGCACCATGGGCCACAGCCAAGCGGGCATCCTTTCTTCCTGCCACCAACCTCTGAAAGGCTTTAATGATACAATTTATGGCCCGGTCTTGTCCACGTGCCATGGCAAAAGAGTGATAGATCCCATCGTCTCCCACCCGGATCACCGGTTTAATGTTTAAGATTGTTCCCGCCAAACTATTTACCTTCCCTATTCGTCCGCCTTTTTGGAGATATTCCAGGGTATTCAAGGTAAATAATGTTTCCAGGTTTTCCCGCGCTTTCGCTAACCTCTCCAGGATACCGGTAATTTTTATCCCTTCCTTGATTAGCCTGGCCGCCTCCATCACCAGTAATCCCAGGCCTAAACTGATACTTTTGGAGTCAACCACATGAATGCTATCCGTTGCCAGTTTTTCCTTGGCCAGATAGGCCGCATTCAAAGTCCCGCTTAAGCCCGACGAAATATGAATGGAGATAATCTCTTGGTACTCCTCCAACAGTCGGCTGTATAACTGGCCAAACTCCTCCGGAGACGGTTGAGAGGTCTTGGGAAGAACCTTTTCTTCCGCCAAGCGACGGTAAAAGTCTTCACTGGACAATGTTCCGTCCGTGAATTCTTCATCCGCAAAACGTAACTTCATGGGGATGACATGAATATCATGGAGGGTTCTGACATCCTCCGTCAAATCAGAAGTACTGTCTGTTACCAAAGCAATTTTCCGCACAATCTAGCCCCCGTTCCTTTTTCTGTTCCATAAATCATAAATCCCGTTATGAGCATTTTCCCGTGGGTTCTCTTTTATCATTTTTATCTTTTACTTAGACGTGGCTAATGATTATGTCCAGTAAAGTTCGCAAATTCCATCGGGACTCCAAAAATACTAAGCAGCTTTACGTGTGGTTGAGATTTGTTGAAGGATGTCCTTGCTGATATAGCATCTAGAGGTCTGCCAA
>Ga0116169_1002535_pt1 | contig 13282 bp, 14 predicted proteins | sample AD_UKC130_MetaG_FD_89796 | JGI IMG/M metagenome (GOLD analysis project Ga0116169, IMG submission 89796) | Active sludge microbial communities of municipal wastewater-treating anaerobic digesters from Canada - AD_UKC130_MetaG | ecosystem: Engineered > Bioreactor > Anaerobic > Digestate | place...
CACAAAGGGTTTTCGTTGGTCAACGTCCTGCAGCCCTGCGTCACATTTAACAGAGTTAATACATACCAATGGTTCAAGCAACACACTTACTATTTGAGCGATGATTACGACCCCACCGACCGCATGGCGGCGATGGGAAAGGCCTTCGAGACCGAGAAGCTCCCTCTCGGTGTAATATATATGGCGAAAAGGGAGTCTTTCGAAGAAACCCTCCCGGCCTACAAAGCCTCGAGTGCGCCGCTGTATGAGCGCGATGTGGCATGGGATCGGTTGAGCAAATTGTTGGAAAATTACGCCTGAGGAGGCAGGGGGAGAAGTCTCGCCATCCTCAGGCGTAAAGAGCACGAAGCCTTTGGAGGTGATGCGATGCCCCTCGAAAAAGAGTCGGTAGCGATCCTGCTTGGAAATGAGGCCATAGCGAGGGGAGCTTACGAGGCGGGCGTAGCTGTGGCTACTGGATACCCCGGCACGCCCAGCACCGAGGTAATAGAGGCGCTTGCAAGGGCGCCGGACGTTTGGGTTCAATGGTCGCCGAACGAAAAGGTAGCCTTAGAGGTGGCCATAGGCGCTTCCTTCGCCGGAGCCAGGGCCTTGGTCGCCATGAAGCATGTAGGTCTAAACGTGGCCGCCGATCCGCTGCTTACCTTTTGCTACATGCCGGTCAAAGGCGGCACGGTTATAGTCTCCGCAGGCGACCCCGGGATGTTCTCGTCGCAAAACGAGCAGGATAACCGCCATTACGGTCGTATGGCGCGCACTCCCGTACTGGCGCCTTCGGATAGCCAAGAGGCGAAAGACTTTACGATAGCAGCTTTTGACATTTCAGAACACTTCTCCGCTCCGGTGATCCTATTTACGACTACGCGCCTATCCCACGGGCGCAGCACGGTTTCGCTCGACAAACGCACAAAGCCTTCACGAACGCTGGAGTTTGTGCCCAGGATTCAAGACTTCGTGATGGTTCCGGCGAACGCCAGAAAGAGGCACCCCATCGTAGAGCAGCGCCTCGACGCGCTGAGGGAATACGCCGAAAGCTGCCAGTTCAATAAAATAGAGCTAAAAGATAGGGACATCGGTTTCGTCACGGGAGGCATCGCGTACCAATACGTCAAGGAGGCCTTCCCAGAAGCCTCTGTGCTCAAACTCGGGTTGGCCTACCCGCTGCCAAAAAAACTCATCGCCGATTTCGCCTCGCAGGTAGACCGCCTCTTCGTGGTAGAAGAAGGCGACCCTTTTTGGGAGCAAGAGATTCTGTCCATGGGAATTCCGGCGATCGGGCAGGGGCTATCCGGCGCTTGCGTCTTCCCGCGCACGGGCGAGCTCTCCGCGGATATAGTCCGCAGGGCGGTCGAGGCGCACTTGGGCACCGAGGTCTCTTTTGAAGAAGAGCCCCAAGAGGCCCTGCCCCTACGGCCTCCGACGCTTTGCGCGGGGTGCCCTCATCGGGGCGTATTCTACGTGCTCGCGAAGTGTCGCCTGAACGTGACAGGAGACATCGGCTGCTATGCCCTCGGAGCATCCCCACCCTTTAACAGCCTGCACACGTGCACGTGCATGGGCGCCTCCATAGGAGAGGCAATGGGCTTGGAGAAAGCGATGGGGAGGGAATTTTCACGGAAGACCGTGGCCGTAATAGGCGATTCCACCTTCCTGCACTCCGGCATAGCTCCACTCATAGATGTGGTTTACAACCGCGGCGCCGTCACCGTCGTCATCCTCGATAACGGCACCACTGCCATGACGGGCCATCAGGACAACCCTGCGTCGGGCAGGGACGCGCGTGGCGAACTGGCCCCGAGGGTGGACCTCGAGGCGCTGGTCCGCGCTTGTGGCGTCAAAGACGTCAGCTTGGTAGACCCCTACGACCTCGAAGACACGGAGATGGCGATAAAAGGAGCCGTATCGCGCGGGGAGCCATCCGTGGTTATCGCCAGGAGATCCTGCGCCCTCACATCCGGCACCGCACGACCACCTGTGCGTTTCTTAAGCGAACGTTGTATAAAGTGCGGAAACTGTTTTCGCATAGGTTGCCCGGCGATGGAAAAGGAAGACGGACGCCCACGGGTGAACGAGACGCTCTGCAACGGCTGCTATATGTGTGTCCAGCTCTGCAAGAGCGGGGCCTTGGCGGAGCAGGAGGCGTGAGCGATGGTCGAAGTCGCTTTAAACCAACGCGTAGGTCGAATAAACGACATCATCATAGCTGGCGTAGGAGGACAAGGGAGCATAACCACGATGCGCATCCTCACTTCGCTCTTTTTGGCCCAAGGGTGGCAGGTGAAGGCATCTGAGGTCCACGGCATGGCCCAGAGGGGAGGCAGCGTGGAGACGCACGTGCGTCGAGGAAGAATTGTCTACTCTCCCCTCGTTTCCTTCGGCAAGGCCGATATGATCTTAGCCTTAGAGCAGTTAGAATGCCTTCGCTACTTGCCGTGGATGAAAAAAGGAGGGCTTTGCGTAACGAGCGACGAGCGGATCATGCCGGTGACCGTTACGCTGGGAGGCGAGAAGTACCCCGAAGACGCGAAGGAGAAGGCCATGCGGAAGGCGGGAATATTGGTATGGGTCGAAGCCTCGAAGATAGCCAAAGAAGCCGGCAACGCCAAAGCGAGCAATGTGGCCCTCCTCGGGGCCTCGTCACCGTTTTTGGACGCCTCAGAGGAGGAATGGGAGCGAGCTATTCGCGCCTCGGTCTCCGATAAAACATTGAATGCAAATATGAGTGCTTTCTGGATGGCGCGAGAGCTCACTTTAAAACACCTTTCAAGCGAAGGGAGAGCGATAGAGTGAAAAGGACCCCTTCAAACTTAGATGCCCTGTTCGACCCGCGCACCGTTGCGGTCCTCGGAGCCTCCCGAGACCCCTCAAAAATAGGCCACCTTGTCTTTAGGTATATGCTCGACAGCGAAGCCAAATTATTTCCCGTCAACCCTTCAGCGGGCGAGATTCTCGGCCACAGATGTTATCCGAGCCTCGGATCCATACCGGAAGACGTGGATATGGCGGTTCTGGCCCTGCCCGCAAGCGCAACACCGCAGGCCGTCAGAGAGTGCGTGGATAAAGGTGTAAAGGCCATAGTCTGCCTGGCGTCCGGTTTTGGAGAAACGGGAAGCGAGGGGAAACGCCTCGAGGAGGAGATCAAAAAGATACTCGCAAGCGCTCTTCCAGAGATGCGTCCGAGATTTTTGGGGCCGAACACGCTCGGGGTATACGTCCCGAGGCGGCGGATCGAGACGATCTTCACGTCGCGAGAGCGCAACCCGAGGCCGGGACCTGGCGGCATAGCCTTCATCTCTCAAAGCGGAGCCACGGCCGTATGTATTATGGAAGCAGCAGCAGCCGTGGGAGTGGACTTTTCCGCCTTCGTGGGCATAGGCAACAAATTGGATGTGGACGAAAACGAGCTCCTCGACTACTTCGCGGCCGATCCCGAGACTTCGACCATCATCATGTACCTTGAAAGCTTCAAGGATGGACGGGCCTTTTTGGAAAGCTGCCGGCGAATCGTGCCGAAAAAACCCGTCATAGTCTTAAAAGCCGGCAGATCGGAAAGCGGTGCCAAGGCCGCAGCGCTCCATACCGGTTCGCTGGCCGGCTCCGACAGGGTGGTGGATGGAGCCCTCATGCAGGCGAGGGTTTTCCGCGCCTATGACGAGGAAGAGCTGGTCGATCTGGCGCGCGCCCTCGACCACGGCCGCCCCTTCACAGGAGGCCGCGTGGCGATCCTCACCACGGCGGGCGGGATGGGCGTCATCGCCGCCGATCTCTTGGAATCGCGCGACAGAGGAGTGGGCCTGAAATTGGCACCCTTATCCGAAAGAGGCAGGGCGAAGCTGCGCTCTCTCCTGCTCCCCTTCGCCTCGGCCAACAACCCGGTGGACGTAACTGCCAACGCCAGCAATGACCACTATGCCGCCGCACTTGAAGTGCTCGAATCCGAGCCAGACCTGGACGCTATCCTGTGCGTAATGCAGTTTCAAAGCCCCTTTGTCGATGAGCGCCTAATGGATATCGTTACTGACTGGTTCCATCGCGGCGAAAAATCCATCGTGGTCACGAGCATAGGAGGAGAGCTCTCCCAGCGCGCGCTAAAAAACCTTACAGAGAGCGGAGTGCCCGCTTACCCGTCCATATGGAGGGGCGTCCGAGCCATAGGCGCGCTCCACAAACGCGGAGTCTGGGCAAGCGCAAACTCAAAGCGATAGAGAGGGATGACTATGAAGGCAAAAGATCTGCTCCTCTCGTGTATGCCGCTCGCCGAGCATCAGGTCAAGGAGCTCGTCCAATCCTACGGCGTGCCAGTGCCGCGATATCTCGTCTTAGAGGACGGGGGCCTGCCGAGGCGCCTGCCGTTCCCGTATCCCGTCGTCGTAAAGATATCAGACCCCCAAATTTTGCACAAAAGCGAAGTCGGCGGGGTGAGGCTTGACATCAAAAATCGCGCTCAGCTGGAGAGGGCCGTCTCCCGCATGAGGCAAGACTTCCCAGGAAAGGCCGTCCTGATCGAGGTCCAGGAGCCTTTAGGTGTGGAAGCTATCGTTGGCCTGATCTACGATTCTGCCTTCGGACCCTCCATAATGCTCGGCATGGGCGGCATATTGACGGAAGTCTATCAAGATACCACATTTAGAACGGTCCCTATTGACGAGAGCGACGCATACGAAATGATATCGCTACTTCGGGGGGTGCGTCTTTTTGAAGGTTTTAGAAACATTAGGGCGAGCAAAAGCGCCCTCGTCTCAGCGATGCTCGCCGTCTCGCGCCTGGGCGAGGAGTTGGGCGAACATATAGCACAGACGGATTTGAACCCCGTCATCGTATATGAAGACAGGTGCGTCGCCGTCGACGCTAAACTGCTATTGAGGAAAAGAGGCTCTACCGAGCAGGCGTAAGCAAAAAGACGCAGCTTGCGTCTATGCGGTTGCAAATATGACAAAAACAAAGGTGGCGAAGCTTGAATGAAAGTGGATATAGAGTATCTAGAATTCCTTTGGCCCATTAAGACATACTTGATCACATGTGGCAATGCGGCATTAAAGGCAAACATCATTGCCGTAAGTTTTTGTATGCCTGCAGCGGGGCAACCACCTCAGATCGTATGCTCCATAGGAAAGGCCTTTTACTCGTATGAACTGATCGAACAAAGTGGCGAATTTGCCGTAAATGTCCCTACGAAAGCTTTACAAAAGGCCGTCTATTACTGCGGCACCCATTCAGGCAGAGATGTAGACAAATTTAAAGAGACTGGACTAACGCCGCTACCTGCGAGGCGCCTTAAGACTCCAATAATAGCCGAGTGCATAGCCCACATGGAATGCGTCGTCGTTGGGAAGCTCGACACTAAACCTTACACAAAACCAGATCTCAAGCCCAACATAGCGAACAAGGCATTATTCTTAGGAGAAGTGATCGAGGCGTACGCGGACGAGGCGTACGCCTCGGGTGAACTTAAGGTAGAGCATCTCTTAGAAGGGGGCTTTCCTCGCCACGCCTACGGCCTGCGCTTCAAGTGAGGGAAGAAGCGCCCTATTATCTTCTGTTAGAGCCGGTGAAATAGCTCACGATTAAAAAGACGGCGAAGTTGGCGGCCAACCCCCAAGCGCCCGCGTGTATTCCCATTGGATGAATTCTGGCTACAGACAAGGCCGTAGTAACGGCAAAGCCCACCAAAAGCCCGGAGAGCGCCCCCATGCGCGTGGCCCAGCGCCAGAATAATACGCCCATCAGTGCGGGGAACGATTGGCCCAAAAATCCGTAGCCTATAAGCGTGACATATACGAGACTTGCCGGCCTCAAGAGCGCCAGCGGCAAGACGATGCAGAGCGCCACCACCACGGTTAGGGCCCGCGCAAGTTTAGCGCACTTCTCTTTTGGGAGCTTGGCGACGGGGGATATCACGTCGACAGCATAGGTTAAGGCAGTTACGTGTAGGCACGGCTCCGCCGACGACATGGCGGCAGCCAAAACGCCCGCCCCGAGGAGACCCGCAAGGATCGAAGGAAGGTAGGCGTTTGCCACGGCAAGCGCGGCCTGGTCGGGCGCCTTGAGCCCTGGGGTTAGCGTTATCGCCGCAAAGCCGAGGGAGAGCGTAGGGATCAACATAAAGAGAAACAACGGCATGAGCGCTATGGATCTGCGAAGGACCTTTAAGTCTTTTGCCCCCATCCACCATACCCAACCCGTGGGCCATATGGACAGGGTCGAAACTATTATGGAACTGCTGAAAAAACGATACGACCACGCGCCCATGGGCCCGGGCAGCGTCAAATGCTTCGGGGAATTTTCCGCCACGGAGCGAAAGATCTCGCCGAACCACCAGGAGCCGAAGGCGGCCTTCGCCACCCAGACGCCAGCGACCCAAGCCATCACAAACATAAGGATTCCTTGAAAGACATTGGTCCACCCTATGGCCCTCATGCCACCTATAAAAATGTAAGCTGCCATGCTCACCATCACTATAGAAGCCCCTAACCCCATGGAGAGGCGCCCGCCGCTTGCTGCGTTTAAGACATAGGCGCACCCCATGGCCTGAGTTACGGCATAGGCTATGAGGCCAAAGGACGTTACCACTGCAAAGGCAGCGCCCAAAAATGGGCTTTCGTAGCGCTCGGCCACGGCTTGGGCCTGAGTGAGGTGCCCCATGCGAAATCCCATTTCCCACACCTTGGGCGCCACGTGAAAAGCTATTATTTCCTGCAACGCCACGTAGATCACGAGGTAGCATATCGCCACTCCGTGGACGTAGGCAAAACCCGGCGCTCCCAACATGGAAAAGGCGCTTATGATTCCGGCGGCGTTCAAGAAATACATAACCATAAAACCCATAGCATGCCCCGCCAAACCCCACTCCTCCACCTTCGACATGATGCGCCCCCTGGCGGAGGTTACACCTATCGCTATAGCCACGCCCACATACCCGAGTGTGATCCAAAATTGAATAGGCATGCGCTAATCTCCCCCAATTTCGGCCAAAAACAACACGGCGGCGGTCGCTATAGCCACGAAGAAGCTCCAAACTTCAAGCAGCGGCAACCCCAAAAATAACACGGGCCTGTTGAAGATCGCTATGACGGGCCAAAGGCCGCACAGCGCCAGGACTGCGTACATGACAAAAAACACCCTACGTCTCCCACCTTTTGATCTTGATCCCGCATTCATCGAAGCCTCACCCCCTCGAGCAACCTTTCGGTTAAACCCAAAGCCAACTGCGTGGCAGATATAACGTCATTCAGGTCGACCAGCTCCACGGGCGAATGGGCATAGCGCCTGGGGATCCCTATAGTGCCTACAGGGGCCCCATCTCCTGACGTCTTTATGGCAGACGAGTCCGTGGCAGCCACCGGGAGTATAGCAAGCTGATAGGGTATGCCTTTTTCATCCGCCACATCCCGCAGCAGCCGCTTAATCGGTTCAGCCATTATTTCGCCCATGTTCACCCCGCCGCTCATGACGGGTATCACCACACCACCCCCGAGACGGGCGTTTATATCCTTGGTCGTGCTGGCATCGGGCGTATCTCCAGAGGGGACAGTATCCAGCACAAAGGCGCAATCGGGGCGCACTGCCGCGGCAGCCACAGCAGCCCCTCTGCACCCCACCTCCTCTTGAGCGGTGAAGGCCAAAACGACCTCGGCCGACGAGGGGGATTCACAAAAGTCTCTTGTCCACAGAAGCTCGGCCAAAAGCAAAAGTGCGGTGCAGCCTGCTCTGTCGTCAACGGCTTTGGCCAAGATTCTGTCGGGGTTTCCCGTCGAGGAAAAAGCCGTCGCGAAAGATACGGGGTCTCCAACCTCTATGCCCAGATCGCATATCTCCTCTGAGCTTGAAGCCCCTACGTCCACATACATGTCCCTCGTGCCATGGGGCTTATCTGAACCCTCCATCAGATAACCAGGCCTCGTGCCTATGGTGCCGTTTATCCCCTTTATCCTGACAGGCGTTCTCGAAAGGAAGGCGTCTGGGATAACTCCCACTTTCTCGAACCTGATAAAGCCGTCTGGCTCTACGCCCTTCACCATCAAACCCACTTCGTCCATGTGGGCGCAAAACATCAACTTGAGCGAGGGCTCGCCGCTTCCTAAGCGAAGGCTGGCGAGCACGTTTCCCATGACGTCCCTCCTGACGCCTGCATGCAACTGCGAAAGGCGGGAGCTTATATAGTCTGCCACCGGTTTCTCAAACCCCGAGACGCCGTCGATGGAAACGAGATCCTTTAAAATAGACATCGCTTTCGCCTTCATAATTTCTCACTTCCTTATGCGTAGAGCTAAACGTCGGATTCGAAACCGAGGAATATAAGAGGAATATAATAAGAATACACCCTGCCGGTGCAACCGGTCGAGCATATCCACGGGGAGATGGAGACATATGAAGATATTGTGCATATCAGGAAGCCCAAGGGGAAAACGTAGCAATACATTTAAGCTCATGGAGGAGGCAGCTTCAGGGATCGCTGCAGTGGAGCGAGATGTTTCCGTAGAATATGTGCACCTTGCGAATCTAAAGGTAGAATTCTGCACAGGATGCGACGCCTGCCACAGAAAACTCCTCTTTTGCCCGCTGAAAGATGACGTCGCGCCGGTGCTACACTCTATGAGAGAGGCGGAGGCGATCATCCTCGCGTCGCCTGTTTACATAAACCACGTGACGGCGCAGCTCAAGGCGCTCTTGGACCGCTCAAGCCCCTTCATCCATTGCCAGATGCTCGCGGGCAAGCATGGAGCATCCCTCGCCACATCGGGAGGCGGCCCTCACGCCATGGTTTTGGACTACTTGAAGGAATATCTTGTAAGTTGCGGCGTCCAGTATGTGGGCGGCGTCTCCGGCCCAGTGTCTCGCTTCGATGCGATGAAGGAGGAAGCGAAAGCCTTAGGGGCCGACCTCGCCAAAGCAGTGAAGGGAGATATAGCATACCCCGACCAGCTATCCGCCATGGAAAAGCGGCGGGAGTTCTTCAAGGGCGTAATCGCTTCCAGAAAAGAAGAATGGAAGGACGAATACGAATACTGGAAAGAAAAAGGGTGGATTTGAGAGCCCCTTTTTGCTCTTATACCCAACCCAGCGTTAAGCTCCGCGGCACGACATACACAACTTCGAACCGACAGAGATCCGACAAATGTCCTCACTGAGTCAGCCAATTGTCGAGCCTTAGTCCTTCGATCCGCCGAAAGTGTCGTTCGTTGTTGGTCACCAGCACCAAGTCGTTGGCTAACGCAATGCCGGCAATTAAGATGTCGGCGTCGTCCAAGGGTGTACCCTTAAGCCACAGTCTCGCGCAAATTTCGGCCGCCTTTCTGCTTTCTGCCACGTTGAGCGGCCAGACGCAGCTGGCAGCAGCCATTTTCTCAAACTGCTCGGCCTTTTGCTGTGCCTTGGCGTATAGCAGTCCCCGACGGATCTCGTAATAGGTGATAATGCTGAAATCCAGACGTCCTAATTGCTCTACATATTCCCGCGCACGGTTGACCACTGCTGGTGCGCCTTTAAGGTAAAACGAAAGCGTATCCGTGTCGAGCAGGCTCCTCTTCATAATACCGGCAACCTTCGTGAAAACCTGAGCCGCCGGCCGAGCGCCTCCTCATAGGCGACACGCTGGTCTTCGGTCAGGTCGCTGAGCATCCCTGCACACTCAAGGGTCAGTTGAGTCGTCTCGGCAGTAGGTAGCGGGTTAATCGATACCTCAACCTGCGTCCCCTCGGGCAACGGTAACTCCTCCCTCAGTTCAATAATCTTTCCCCTCGCGACGCCGAGATAAGGCATGGATTATCACCTCTTTTCTAACTTATTTTATCATAATCCCGCTTGTTGGACCTCCTTGCAACTTCACTCCTCTGTCACGCTTCGAGAGTATAATCGCTTCCTGGAAGGGCGAATACGAATACTGGAAAGGAAAAGGGTGGATTTGAGAGCCCACTTATCTTAAAATAAAATTGATTTGATCGATGGAGAGGGGGAGTCTTATGAAAGGAAAGATCGCAATTGCCGCAGCGTTATCGGCCGCATGCATCATCGCCTCAGGCGCTGCTTATGCGACAACCGACGGGAGGGATAAGGCCATGAGGACAGAAGTCTTCGAATATCGGGACGGGGATGTGGTCTGTGAAGGGTACATCGTCTATGACGAGACGATAAAGGAAAAGCGCCCAGGGGTGCTCGTGGTGCACGAGTGGACGGGTCTCGGCGAGTACGAGAAGAGGCGTGCCAAAGAGATCGCAGAGATGGGTTATGTAACCCTGGCGGCTGACATATACGGCAAAGGGGTGAGAGCACATACCCCAGAAGAGGCTTCGGGCCTGGCTACCAAATTCCGCTCCGATCGCGCTATGCTGCGCTCCCGTGTGAGGGCGGCGTTGGAGGCGCTAAAAAGCCATCCGCTCGTAGACCCCGCCAGAGTGGCGGCCATAGGCTACTGCTTCGGAGGCGGAACGGTCTTGGAGCTCGCCAGGAGCGGCGCAGAACTGGCCGGCGTTGTAAGCTTCCACGGAAATCTCGACACGCCGAACCCCGAAGACGCCAAAAACATAATGTGTAAGGTGCTCGTCCTTCACGGGGCGGACGACCCTCTTGTCCCCCAAGAGCACGTTTTGGCATTTCAGGAGGAGATGCGAAACGCCGGAGTGGATTGGCAGATGGTCTTTTACGGCGGCGCGGTCCATAGCTTTACCAATCCCGCCTCTGGAAACGACCCGTCGAAGGGCGTGGCGTACGACGAGCGGGCAGACCGCAGATCATGGGAGGCGATGAAGGCCTTCTTCGCCGAGCTCTTCGAGGCTCGATAAGAGCTATCGCAAAAATACGGGTGGGGAGAGCCGGCAAAAGCGCTCCCCACCCGTATTCCATTTACATCAACGCAGGACCTCGTTTATCACGGCCTCCGCCCCTCTCTGCCAGGCATGGGCAGGGTCTTCGTAAGGGGCCATAAACCGCGTCTCTCCTGAAAGGATCCAAAGGTAATAAAGAGAATACCCAGGAGCGGCGACTACAGGGTGATAACCTTTCGGCAGCATGACCGTATCTCCGTCGTTTATGACGTAAAGCTCGTCCAACTCTTTGCCGTCATAGATGCGCTGCACCCCGAAACCCCCTTGAGGTTTAATCCTAAAGTGATAGATCTCCTCCATCACCACTTCTATAGGGAAATTTTCGGTATCATGTTTGTGAGGTGGCCAACCTGACCAGTTCCCAGGGGCATTTATCGTTTCGCCTATAATCAATTTTTCTACCTTGTGACGACCATCTATTATGTCTTTTACATCTCTGCGCCAGTTCCACACGCCTGCAGATTTTGCGCGCACGTCATCTGGAGTAACCATAAAAGCCTCGCCTTGGTTTGTCGCAGGGGCTGCGGCTATAGCAACTTCGGAGGGTAAAAGCATCTTTACGGACGCCTCAATGCCGGGTGGGACATAAATGGCCCAGGCATTGGAGGAAAACACGTCCTTCCGATAGCCCGTGGAAAAGGCTTTGCCGCCCACATTGGCTTCAAACCTTCCAGAGAGCAACACCATTGCCTTTTCTTCATCAGAAGCGGGCAAAGGAAAGGCCTCTTCCGATTTACCCTTAAGAAGGGCAAAACTTTCATACTTCATTTTTCTTCTTTCTACAACTTGAATTAACCCTTCTCCTTCCGGCCTTTTAACCAGGAACGACATAACCATCCCTCCCTACATGATTCGTGTTGTAACCAACCCCATGCAACCAGCACCGCACTCACGGCATAGAAGGTTGCGTAGTACAGGCAATTGACGCAGAAGCCCAAATCACCCCGCTTGTATAGCAGACGGGTGGCATCCAGGCTCCTGTCGGCCTTCTCCATCCACCAACGAGCCACTTCAGCCCGTTCCTCAGCCTTCACACAGGCACACCGTCCCTTTCCACTTCGGCCCGTAGAGGCATAGCTGACAGGAGGCCATGCTCCCAACTCTCCAAATCTACAATGAGCAGGCTGATGTTAGAACCGTGCGCGAGGTTAACTTCGCAAACCACATCCACCATCGCGTATTGCTCCCGGTGACTCATGGGTCGGACGGAAAGGCTCGCGTAGAAAGAGCCACAAGGACATCTTATTCATGTAAGGCTCAAACATATTCTAAACCAGAGGCCTTCCTATAGCTATCCTGCATGTCCATGCATGGAGTTGCCTCAAACCCGCGCAATACTCGCGGTCGAAGTCGGCAAGACCGCCGAACAAATACCCAACACTGCCGTAGGACGCCAAATGTACTCCACGGCGCAACCGTTTACAAACGCCCAAGCACGAACCGGGCCCGTTCCATGCGGAGCATTTCATATGGTGACATGCACTTGATACCCAGTCCAATGCATGCGTCCGGAATTTTTATCTTGCGCTTTGATGCCGACGGCACTTCATGTGTTACCACAGTATGGTTGCCAGACAACGCCTGCGCAACAAGATAATAGTCGGCCAACTGAAAGAACATATTTACTGCAGCAGGTTCATAACTCTGACCAGTAGCCCATTCGCTGACGTGGCCCAGCGCTGACAAGACGGTAGCATTAGGACGCAAAAAGAAGGCCTGCCCTCGCGTCTCGGCCCATTGGGCAAGCTCATCATTCCCCGCTCGTATCTCGTCCCCTACTTTTTCAACGCTGAAAACGCAACTACAGGCATGTGCTTGCACAAGCCTGTCAAGCCTGTCCCAGAAGGCAGGACAAAAGTCCATCCCGTAATGGAGGTTCTTGGCACGAATAAACACATCGGCATCCAGCAAATATGCCATCAGAACATGATCCCCGACTCATGGCCAAAACGATATAACGTCTCCACCTTTCTGACGCCTAAAAGTCGAAAAGCTTCAGTGAACGAGGTGTGCCCTTCGAAGGTGCTGGTAATCAGCGCACGCGCGAAACGCTTGCCAGCTCGAGCTGTTTGGCTGAGGTAGAAGTCTCCGCCGCTTACTTCGGCCATATGCCGCAACCGCTCTAATTCGTGCTCATAGTTATGCCACAGCTCATCTCGGCTCAATGCTCCGGCATCATAGATCCGGCGCAGCACGACCAACGTGCTTACTTTATAGTGCCGTGCCAGACGGTTCAATTCTCCTTGAAGGTCTGCATCGGTTCGATATTCCGCCCGTAGACTATCCAACGGAACAAGGAGCTCTGCCGCTACGCGATTGCACCATTTCTCTATAGCACTTGTAGGGACTGTCACTGGCCCGACATCCGAAAGCGCTGAAGCGCCCAACCAGAGATGCGCTAACTCATGAGCGAGCGTAAACATCTGCGCTGCCTTAGTATCCGTTCCGTTGATAAATACGAG
>Ga0116169_1002536_pt1 | contig 13278 bp, 9 predicted proteins | sample AD_UKC130_MetaG_FD_89796 | JGI IMG/M metagenome (GOLD analysis project Ga0116169, IMG submission 89796) | Active sludge microbial communities of municipal wastewater-treating anaerobic digesters from Canada - AD_UKC130_MetaG | ecosystem: Engineered > Bioreactor > Anaerobic > Digestate | place...
ACCTCCTTTGGATTCGGTGTTAGCCTTGCGTTCGAAGGGAGAGACGCCTGCCACCACATGAGGAAGACACCCCAGGGTGTCACGCTTTCCCAAAGGACCCGTGTCGGTTTGATATCAACCCCTAATTCCTCGCGGAGCTCTCTGATAAGTGCCATTTCCGGCGTTTCGCCCGGTTCGATGGCGCCCCCAGGAAAACACCATTTTCCGGGAGCGGGGACGTTCGCCGCCCGACGGATGAGAAGAAGTTTTCCTTCCTCAGCAATGACGGCCACCACCCCGCGCTTTCGTATCGTCCCCGTGGGCTGATTCATGGGGTTACCGTCAATATTGGGCGAATCGGAATGCGCACCGGGGTTGTCATCAGCAGAAATCATGGAATTCGTTCCAAGTTGGAAAAACAAATCAGGGCATGAAAAAACTCTAGTCGATTTGGGGAATTCGCCAGTGACTTGGATTGTTCCGCAAGGGGCGGAAACAAGATAAACTAAGCAGAATCATCATCCATACATAATAGCGGGTTGCGTTCCCGCTGTTCAGGTCTTCTAGTACGAGCGTATCCCATGGGTTCCGAAAACATCCCCTTCGACGCAAACGAACATGGCCCTTCGAGCGAGCCGCCCCTGGTTCAGGGATTCATTGTTTTTCTCGAATCCGGGATCAGTCAATTAAACAATTTGTTACGGCGGTTTGATGTAAGCCGTTGTCGGGTTCTGGCGCTACACGTGACGTCTCAATGCGGGGCCGCCATGGTCAGGATCATCGTCAGTCATCCCGAAGAGGGGCGCATCATTCTAGAGCGGGCCGGGCTGCCCATCGCCGATTATCGGCTTGTGGGGGTCGTCCTTCCCGACGGGGTTCAGCCACTTCTTCGGGTGTACCTTCCGTTGATCCAAGCAAACATATCGGTCACGGCCACGCACGTTGTGCCCTTAACTGGGCGTGGCAAGAACGCCGTATTGCTGGAAGTCGATGCCCCTTCGCGGACAATTGAGATCCTCTTGGCGCATGGGTTTCAATTGATCGACGAGAAAATGCTTGCGCAAGAATCGCCCTCGTGAAAGGATTGGGGGATCGGGAGTGACGTGTGGTCTGACAAACGATGGGAGCCTCAACGATGCGTGTTAGCACAAGGAGATTGTTCTCCACGCGGCTTGTCATCTTTGTAGTCGCAAGTGTGTTGGCGCAACTATCGCTGGTCAACGGCGAGCTGGCCAGGGCGGTAGAAGATCAAGCGACTGCCGAGCAGTACGCACAATTGGCCGAGGAAATCGAAGGTCATTTTCTCAAGGAGGTTTTGCCGTTTTGGTTTCCGCGATGTCTGGATCAGGAGTACGGCGGCTTTCGTCCACACTTTCGTAGCGATGGTTCTTTGGGCCCGCTCAACGATAAGACCATCGTCTTCCAATCACGAATGACGTGGGTGGCAGCCGAAGTGGCGCAGCGCTATTCGGAATTGGCCGAGACATACCGCAACTATGCCCGACATGGATTGAAATTTCTCCGCACCGTCATGTGGGATCGGGAATACGGCGGTTTTTATTGGGGAGTTGATCAAAATGGACAAGTGAAGCCGAGTTATGGCCAAGAAAAGCATCTTTATGGGATATCCTTCGGATTGTATGCGGCAGCCAACGTTTATCGTGCCACGGGCGATGCCGACGCCTTGCAGTTAGCCCAGGATACGTTTGCCTGGCTGGAAAAGCATGCGTGGGATAGAAAACACGGCGGCTATTGGGAAGCCTTTGCACGGAATGGCACGCCGCTGATTTCACCACCCCCACCGGGAAGCGACGGCCGGGCTAATCCTCAGCGCGATCTGCTAGGTACTCCCTACGGCTTCAAATCGATGAACAGCCATATTCACATTTTGGAGGCCCTCACCGAACTGCACCGCGCTTGGCCAAGCGAGGAAGTTACCAACCGGTTGCGAGAAGTATTCTTTATTGTCCGCGACAAAATCGCCGTGGAGCCAGGCTGCCTCAATCTCTATTTCACACCCGATTGGCGAGCCGTCCCGGACCACGATTCGTTTGGGCATGATGTGGAAACGGCCTATCTTTTGCTGGAGGCCGCCGAACGCCTCCATCTGGCGAACGATCCGGCGACGATTCACCGGGCAAAAAGCCTCGTCGATCACGCACTGGACTACGGTTGGGACAATCGCCTCGGCGGGTTTTACGACAAGGGGACGGCCTTTGGTCAGCCTTACGGATTGGAAAAAATTTGGTGGACGCAGGCCGAGGGGCTCAATGCGCTGCTTCTAATGCACGAACTTTTTGGAGATGATGACCCCCGCTACTGGCCACAGTTTGTCAAACAGTGGCAGTTTATCAAGCAGTACCAGATCGACCATAATACAGGCGAGTGGTTCGACACGGTGTCTGCCGAAGGCCAACCCCAGATCAAAGACCTGGGGCACATCTGGAAGGCAGCTTATCACAATGGTAGGGCACTGATGGAGTGTGGCACGCGGCTTCGCCGCTTGGCGGGGATGAATGGCTTAACTCCTCATGAGAAGTCCGGCAAAAGATGACCTTTTGTTGGGGGAATTTTCGACCTTGACCGGGAGATAAAGGTCTTTCTATAATCGCCTGCCCGCGCGAAGGTGTGTTCGTGGCGAAAGTCGCTCCGCGAATTAGCGACTGGGCTAGCGATTGCAATCCGGCCGGCGCCCGCGGCGAAATCCGGCACGGGCTCAGCCAACCCACGGTGGGGCAAAGGCAAACAAGGGATGCCCACGGTTTTGTTTGACCTGGGGTTGATGGATAATTGACAGGAAAGGTGACGCAAAAGAGGAAGGTTCCGTCAACCTCAATCTGTGTGCTCGGAGGCGGAACGGCGGCAAATGGAATTGCCCTTTGCTGGTGCTGTCATCGAAGGGTTGCCCACGTGGGAGCCGATTTCCACCATGCCGCTCACTCCCTATTCGGACGTCAAAGAGCAAATCCGGCAGGCCATCGATATCGTTGACCTCGTGGAGCGCTATATCCCCTTACGTCGGCAAGGCCGGGGTTTTGTGGGGCTTTGCCCTTGGCACGACGACCATCGCCCGAGCCTTCAAGTCAATCCCCAGCGGCAGAGTTTTCGTTGTTTTGTCTGCGATATTGGGGGGGATATCTTCACCTTTATGATGAAGATAGAAAATGTCGAGTTTCCCGAGGCCATGGCGATGCTGGCCGAAATGGCCGGTATCCCTTTACCGCGGGGCATCGGCAGGGGTTCCGCTGTTAGTCAACAAAAGCAGGATCTTTACCGCGTCATGGCCTGGGCGGAACAGCAGTACCACCAGTGCCTTTTGGAGGCTCCAGAGGCGGCACCGGCCCGCGAGTACCTGGCGAGTCGTCAGATTTCCCCTGCCAGTATTGCCCAATTTCGTCTGGGATTTTCGCCTCTCCAGCCGGACTGGTTATTACGAAGGGCTCGGCGCGATCAAATTGATCCAAAAGACTTGGTGACAACGGGCATCCTCGTGGGTACCCCGGGCCGCGATCTGATCGACCGGTTTCGCGGACGAGTTTTATTTTCCATCCGCGATAGCCAGGGGCGAACGGTGGGATTTGGCGGGCGAATCCTGCCCCACATGGCGGAGCAAGTGCCAGCTAAGTACGTCAATTCCCCGGAAACCCCCCTCTTCTCCAAGAGCCGCCTCCTTTATGGGCTGGACGTTGCTCGGGATGCCTTCCGGCGAACGGGTACGGCCCTAGTGATGGAAGGCTACACCGACGTGATCATGGCCCATCAATGCGGTTTTCATAACGCGGTGGCGGTGTTAGGGACGGCCTTGACGGATGCCCATCTCCAGGTGCTCCAAAGATTCGTGGATCGTGTGATCTTAGTGCTGGATGGGGATGAAGCCGGGCGGCGCCGTGCGGCTCAAGTGTTGGAACTATTTGTGGCACGACAGATTGACCTACGGGTTTTGACGCTCCCGGATGATCTCGACCCGTGTGACTTTCTCTTGAAATATGGGGCACCGGGATTTCAAGATGCGTTGGACACACGCACGGTCGATGCCCTCGAGCACGCCTTCGCCGCGGCGACACACGGTGTGGATCTCGAGCGGGACATTGATGGTGTCACTCGCGCTGTCGATCGTTTGCTGATGGTGATGGCGAAGGCCCCGGCCAAACTCGGTCAACACACGGCTCAACAGCAAGCCCGCGAATGGAAAATCCTCTCGCGGCTGAGCGTGATGACGCGGATCGACGAATCGGTGCTGCGAAAACGGCTAGAAGAGCTTCGCCGCGGTGGGCGCAGCCGAACCGCAGCGGTGGCCACCCCGGCACCTAAAACCACTCTCGATGGTTGGCATCGGACGTTTCTTGAGTTTTTGGTGACATTTCCCGATGCGGGGGAGAAGCTGCGGGCAGCCTTTCAGCCGGAGCAAATTGAGATTCCCCTCGTGCGGAGAATTTTTGAAATCGCACTTGATTTATTGGCCAACGGCAAACCCGCCGATTTCGACCATTTGATGTTGGCAGTTGATGACCCTCTGGTGCATAATATCCTCGTGGATGTTGATCAGACGGCGAGTGAAAAGAGGCTTGCCGAGCAAAATCCAGAGGAAATCCTACGTGGTTTGTTACGGGCCCATGAGGAGCGTGTGGCCAGGGCCCGCGGTAGCCAATTGACCCATGTCTTAAGACAAGGAGGACTAGACCCAGAGCAACAAATCGACCTACTGAAGCGAATTGTCGAACAAGAGCGAAATCGCCAGAAGTGGTCCGAACCCATGGATGGGTGAGGCTTTTGGCGTCAGGAAGCTTGTGACTCCCGCAAGCCTGTTGATTCATCGGCTTCCTGAAAGGAGTGAGTGCTTTCTTTCGGCACGGAACGCGCGAAAGGAGACGACCCGTGAAGCATGGCGACAAGGAGTTGCGTAGGCTTATTGCTCAAGGACGAGCCCAAGGTTATCTCACGTATGATCAAGTCATCGAATACCTCCCCGACCAAGGTTCTCGACCGGAAAAGCTTGATCGCTTGATCACGGCCCTGGAAGAAGCCGGCATCGAAATGGTCAATCGTCCGCCGCGGTCGGAGACCTCGGCAAATGCCGCCGGAGAACCGCAAGACGAAGACCCCCTCCTCAAAGATCCTCTTTTGCGAGATCTGCTCCCCGGAGAAAAGGCCAAATGGAACAGCGATCCCATCCGTTTGTACCTTAGCCAGATGGCCGATATCCCCCTACTGACGCGGCAACAGGAAGTGGCCCTGGCAAAGAAGATTGAGGTTACTCGCAAGAGATTCCGGCGCACGGTGATGGGATGTCATCTGGTCCTGAAGCAAGCCGTTCAAACGCTGGAAGCCGTTCAACGGGGCGATCTGCCCTTTGAACGGACCTTGAAGATGTCCCTCACGGACCAGTTGACAAAAAACCAGATTTTGGGCCGAATGCCCCACAATTTACGGACACTCCGCGCGTTGATGGCGGAAAACGAGAAGGATTTCCGCCGCATGATCAACCGTCGGACACCAGAAGAAGTGAAGGCTAAGGCTCGCCGGCGTTTTCTCGCCCGTCGGGCGAGGATGCTCATTCTCGTTGAGGAACTCGGACTCCGCACGCGACGTGTCCAGTCCATGATGCAACAAATGCGGGACATCTTGAAACGGATGGAGACGATCCGGGCCCGGCTGCAAGAACTCAAGACGCAGCCCGGTGAATTGGGCGAACGCGAGCGGCTTCGTCGGGAGCTAATGGCCCTCATGCTATGTACCCAGGAGACGCCGCGGAGTTTGCGAATTCGCTGCGAGAAGATGGAGACGCAATTCCGCGATTACAGCGAAGCCAAGCGGGAATTGTGCAACAGTAACCTGCGGCTGGTCGTCTCTGTGGCCAAGCGCTACCGTAATCGCGGCCTGAGTTTCCTCGACCTGATACAGGAAGGAAATACGGGCCTCATGCGGGCAGTCGATAAATTTGAGTATCGCCGGGGCTTTAAGTTCTCGACCTATGCCACTTGGTGGATTCGACAAGCCATCACCAGGGCGTTGGCGGAGCACTCTCGCACGATTCGGATCCCTGTACACATCATCGACCAGATTGGTAAACTGAAAAATACGTCGCGCCGGTTGATGCATGAGCTGGGCAGGGAGCCAACTCCCGAGGAAATGGCGCAGGCCACCGCGTTGCCGGCAGAAGATGCGTCCCGCCTGCTCGAAATGGGACGTCAACCCACCAGCCTGGATCGACCGATTGGCGAGGACGAGGACAATTGCTTCAGTGAACTGCTGGCTGATCACACGCTTGATAAGCCGGAGAACATCGCTCACCGTGATTTGCTGCGGGAGAAGATTGACAATCTGCTCAAAACGCTTACCTACCGTGAGCGCGAAATTATTCGCCTCCGCTACGGTTTGGGCGATGGCTATAACTACACGCTTGAAGATGTCGGTCGTATCTTCAAGGTTACACGGGAACGGGTCCGGCAGATCGAAGCCAAGGCCATGGAAAAACTTCAGCATCCTGTACGGGCCCAGCAATTGGCGCCTTTTGTGGACGGACTGGTCGGATAGTACCATGTCCGTCGTGGGTGACGGATATCAGGCGGGCTGTCCTAATGGACAGCCCTTTTTTATTAGTTATCAAGGAGATCTCTCGCCATGTCATCGCAAGCCTTGACAATTCCCGAAATCTTGCGACGCCTCCACGGTCTCCATCAGCAGATGGATCAACTGCGGGGGCGTTTGATGAAAGGACCACGATTAGCACAAGCCCATCAGGAGCAGATTCGCCAGGCCGAGAACAATCTCGACCAGGCTAAGAAGGCCTACAACGACACCCGACTTGCCAGCCATCGCAAACAGTTGGAATACGAGCAAAAGCTGGCCGACATCCAACGCCGCAAAGGCCGTCTTTTAGAGTGCGATGATAATCGCGAATATCAACTGCTAAAGGACCAGATCGCTGCTGACGAAATGGCAGCCAGCGTTCTAGCGGATGAAGCTATCGAATTGATGACGCGTGTCGAAGAAATGGCTGTCAAAGTCCAGGAGGCTGAGGCTGCCCTGGCCGCTGCTAAGGATGCCGCCGCCAAGTGGCAGGCCGAGTTCGAGAAGCAAGAACCGGTCATTCGGCAAGAGATTGCTCAGGTCGAACAGGAATTGAAGCACCTTGAAACCCTTTTGACGGGGGATGTGCGAGAGCTTTATCAACGGGCCCTCCGCAATAAAGGGAGCAGCGCCTTGGCACCTCTCAGGGGCGAGTTTTGTGGCGGGTGTAATCAGCATGTTCCCCTACAGATGCGGAGTCAGTTGCTACTTGGAAATGCGATCTGGTGCCGCTCGTGCGGACGACTCCTTTATTTGCCAGAAAATGAAAATCCCCATTCGCGGTCCTAACTTGAGGGATCGCAGGCCGGAAGCCTACCAGAGTCGAAAAGTTGTTCTTCTTTAATTCGGCACGGTGGAAGCGAACGCAGGAAGACTCGTCCGTAGCTCTTCTGATACACCCGGGGGTCCAAGATGACAACGATCCCACGGTCCGCGCGGGAACGAATCAGCCTCCCGAACCCTTGGCGCAGCTTAATAACGGCCTCCGGCAATTGATACTCTTGAAACGGGCTGCGTCCTGCGGCCTTGATCGCTTCCAGGCGTGCTTCTACAAGCGGACGATCAGGCACGGCAAAGGGTAGTTTTGTGATAATAACGTTTTGCAGGGCTTCACCTGGGACATCGACCCCCTGCCAAAAACTGTCCGTTCCAAACAGTACGGCCCGGGGGGTGGTCTTAAACCGTTCCAACATCTGTGATCGGGGCAAGCCCTCGGCCTGAGAAAATAGTGTGTAGTTTTCTTTGGCGAACCAAGATTGCAGCGCAGCAGCGATTCGCCGCATAAAGTCATAACTTGTGAAGAGCACGAAGGCACGCCGCTCTGTCCTGGCGATATATCGCTTCAAGGCCACGACCGTTGCCTTCTCGAATTGTGAAGAATCAAGGGAGGGATCGGGCATGTCGCGGACAATGATGAGCTCCGCTTGCTCTTGATAATTAAAGGGGCTACCCACTTGAAGCGTGTCCGCCCGGGTCAGGCCGATCCGGCTCTTGAAGTACTCAAAACCCGATTCTGCCACCGCTAATGTGGCACTTGTCAAAATAACGCGCGGAATTTCCTGAAACAGGTGCTCGCGCAAAATTGGACCGACATCAATGGGAGCGGCTCCGAGAATAATGCGGGGGACTTGACGGGCCTCCTGGACTTCTACCCAGTACACGTAGCCCTCGTGGGATTGCCGGATCCACTGATCAACCTGAGTGGCTAACGATTGCAGACGGTCCCGCACGGCCACCAAGTCTTGACGTTCCTCCTCTTTTTCGATCCGCGCTGCTTCCTTGTGAACGATCGAGGCGAGCTTCTGCAGACCTTCTGTCAGCGTATTGCGAAAGACGTCCCTTTGCCGCACCCGCCCATTGCCGGGCTTCTGCTTTTCGTACCAGTCAAACACCTGCGCGAAAAACTCGTCGCACCGATAGAGACAGTCCATGACAGCCTTTTGTCCCTCCGGGCTTCGATAATGAACGAAAAGCCCGCGTTGCGTCCGCTCGTTGTAGAGCTTACGCAGATTGTACATGATCTGCGTGTTGCTTACTTCTGTCCCGAATTGTTCCGAAGCCACCGACTCCAATGTGTGGGCTTCGTCAATGACCAGCAGGTCGTACTCGGGAAGGATGTTTGCTCCTTCTCTACGGAGTGCAAGGTCAACACACAGCAGGGCGTGATTGACGATGAGGATTTGCGCCCGTTGTGCCCGCCGCCGCGCCGCAAAATAAAAGCATTGATTGTAATGCGGACAGCGGCTTCCCATGCAATTGTCCTTGTCGCTAGCAATTTCGTCCCAGACCGTGGCGAAGGGCCGAAACGAAAGTTCCGAGAGCGTTCCATCCGTCGTTTGGGCTGCCCATTGTTGGATCGTCTGAAGTTGCTCCCATTCCTCGTCTGCGAAAAGCGTCCGCGACCTCCTCAAAGCCGTGGCTAACCGCCGGAGGCTGATGTAATTTCCCCGTCCTTTGACCAGCACGGCGGTGAACTCATACGGCACGACACTCCGCAGGAACGGAATATCTTTGTTAAGAAGCTGCTCCTGAAGGCTGATTGTGTGGGTTGAAATGACAGCCCGCTGGATATCGTGTGCATCCAACTCGCCAGCGACAGCCAGGATCGTCGGAACGAGGTAGGCAAAACTTTTTCCCACGCCTGTCCCGGCCTCTGCAATCAGCGGACGCTGGCTGGTGATGGCGCGCTCCACGGCCTCGGCCATCTGGAGCTGCTGGGGCCGGTGCTCATAGCCAGGTAAGCGGACGGCGATCCGACCTTCAGGTCCTAGAATATCTTTCGTTCGCACCATGTCGACGATGTTTCCAGTATAACTTCACAAATGCCGTGTTCAGGAAGGTCAGTGGCAGTATCTTCGAGGAAGTTGCACGGCCCTTCCCTTTAAGTTATCCTAAAGCAGACTATTCGGCCATTGCAGAAGAACTTAACCTTCACGAAACGCTCAAGATTTGGGGAGTTCTTGCGAAAGAGAATTAGGAGGGCCTGGTCCGGCTCGGCCAGGACGCACAACAAGCAAACGAGATCTAGCGTGGCAATCGAGTTCTATTGCTCTCAGTGTCGAAATCGCCTCCGCGTCGATGACTCGGCAGCAGGGCGGCAAGCCCGGTGTCCGGTTTGCAACGCCATTATGATTGTGCCGGCTGTCGGTGTCATTCAAGAGCCGCCCGGTGCAGTGCGGAGCGAATTCGAAGGTTATATTCCCAGCGTAGGTCCGACGCCGGTTTCACCACCACCGCCCGGAACGATGGGCGGCACCACGCTAGGCTCTGGCAGACCTGGTCCAGAGCCGGCTACATACCAACCCCATGTCACGCCTCAGCATTATGGCGAAGTCGTGGGGCGATCGGCCGAGAAGCGCGAGGAAGGGTGGGGAGGTGCGGCTTTGGTCCTTGGGTTATTTGGACTTATTGCCTGGTGCTGTCCCATTATCGGTGTGGTCATAGGTGGCCTCGCCCTGGTTTTTGGAATTGTCTCCCTTGGCAAAGGCGGCGGGCCTATGGCAATTATCGGTCTTATTCTGGGCATCATCTGTTTGGTTTTGAGTATTTTCAACGCGCTCCTAGGCATGGCGCTGATGCTGGCCGATGCTGAGGTGGTGTCGCTGGTAATGACCGATCTGTGATCGAAACGTATGTCCTTTGTTTCTTACAGAAGGCGACAATATCCGTAATAAGAGTCCATCCCAGAACGTCCCCCTCTCCCGCCGGGAGAGGGTTGGGGTGAGGGCAAGCGATGGTCGGAATCGATCGAGAAAACCGGCAGCGACTCGAGCCACCCTCACCCCCGACCCCTCTCCCGCCAAACGGGCGAGGGGAGACTATAGGATAGGCTCTAAATAGCAGGGGAACCTCAAAATGCCTATTACGTTTCAGTGCCCCGCGTGTTATGCGATGCTTAAAGTACCCGATGACACCGTTGGAAAACAGGCCAAATGCCCCCGCTGCGGCCAGATTGTGACGATTTCTGCTGGTGCGCCAGCCGCACCAAGTTCTGATATGGGCGCTGCCGTCCCGCCACCTATCGGGGGAGAACCACCTCGTCCTCAAGAGCCCACAAGCGTTAATCCGTATGCTCCACCACAGGCCCAAACTTCTTATCTGGCACCGATAGACCGCGGGACCATTGAGCCACAAATTATCTCTTTTAGCGAAACATTCAACGTAACGTGGCGACTGTTCTTCGATAACATCGGGCCATTTCTCGGGATGGGGGCACTGCTTTTCGGGCTAACTTTTGTAGGGAATATGTTCGTCAACTTTATCAGTTTGTTTTTCGCGGCAGCGGGAGACGATGAAGCGATGATCTTTCTTGGCATCATCGTACTCATCTTTTCCGTGCTCATGGCCGCGGTAAGCATGTGGTTACAAGGCGGCATGCTCCGCTACAGCGTCGAGCTTGCCAAAGGGATGAGGCCCAACTTTGGGCGGATTTTCCTCCCAGTCAACCAATTCCTGGGATATTTCGCAGTCGTAATTTTGTTGTCGCTTATAGTTACTGCCGGTTTTATTCTGCTGATCTTACCGGGAATTATCCTAATGCTCATGCTTTTTTGTGCCCCGGCCGTCTATCTGGATGGCAAGGCTGGGGTCATCGAGTCATTTTCCGTATCCAGAACCATTACCCGGGGAAATCGTCTTACGATTTTCGGCCTCGTCTTGGTCAATACGATCCTTGCCTTTCTGGCGACCGTGCTGACGTGTGGACTTGCCGGTATTCTTGCTCCTGCGTTCTTTTCGTTATTGACGGCGGTCATTTACACGCGATCTGCAGGGCTATTCGCATCAGCACGTCCCCCGATGGTCCAGATGCCGCCTCCGAGTTGGATGCCGGGGCCGAGTCCAGGGCTTCGCTAGCGATTTCTCCAATCGTTTCGGGAGAAGAGCGTGGGGAAGAAGATCAGCGATAACTGGAAACATCGCAAGAGGATGCGCTGTTCCGTGATTCTCCTTAGTTGCCAGTCCTCTCGGTGCTGTCAGCCACCGGGGAGCGTAAATCCCAGGCATTGAGCCAGCGGGTTTTTTCCACCGAAAAGCCAATCTGTGTCAGGCGATCGTGGAAATGGGGCATATGGCCGGCCCCGTAAAAAATCGCGACGGATTTTGCGCCCTTTTTCGCTTGCTCCTCCAACACGGCCAAGACCCGCTCGTTTCGCCCGCTGATGAGAGTGGATCCCTGGGGACCTTCCAATGCCCGAATTTGACCTTCTACATCCTCGGATAATTGCTGCGCGAAAAGTCGCTTCAGTTGGAGTTGGCGGTCTTTGCTAAACAAAGCACGTAGCAAGTCGGCATCATTCGGCGTGCTTTGTCTTGAAAGACTCCTTGCCCATTCGTAACCGAAGGCCCGAAGCAGCATCGCCCAGGTGCTTTCGCCTTTTTCCTTCATGGATTGATAAAACTCTTCCGGCGAGAGATCGGCATGAACAAAATTGGGGCGATGGTAATCGATCACGTCAAGCTGATAGGCCAGGCCCAACATATTTGTCAGAGATTGTTGGAGTGCCGAGACCGGGTGGGCCGGCCGTTGTCCTGGTGTAACCCGTGTCCCTTCCGGCGCAACCAGTTCGTAGAGGACGACATCGTACTTGCGAAGAATCTTGTTGAGTTGTTCATAGTAGCCTCTGTCTGCGATGTGGATGACCCCAACCAGATCCACCCTCAGGTCTTTAGGCCAGGCAGGTTGCGAGCGACCTGTTTCTCCCGCGGAAAGTGTTTTGCCTTGTGATGAATCATCTCGAACCACATAACTGACGATGGCTGTTTGAAGATACTGAGGTTCGTTTTTCCGCACGAGCAGCCGGACGAATTGAGGCCGATTGGCCTTCTGTTCCCCGGAGGACGTTTTCCCTGCTGACTCGTCGGCCCCCTCCGCGGTTTGGGGTCGCTGCTTCTTCCCGCGACTCTGTGACCTCCCGGAAGGAGACGTGGAGGGTTGCTCGGCCTTTGTTGCGTCTGCTTTGCCTTCAGCCAGTACCAGCGGCGCGACGTAGTCTGGACTCGCCTGTTGGGCTGCACCTAGTAACGCGCCCGGGGAGAAAATGAGGTAGGCGATGAGCACGGGCGTGAGCAACCCGCTAAAGACAAACACATAACGAAGCCCAAGATGGGGAACCCGATGACTCATATTCGTTCCCTCTACCATGCACGAGTTTGCGAAGGACACACCGTTTGCGTTAGACAGCTTTTGGACGGGCCCGAGGCCGCTTCCTTCAGGCAGCCCAGATCCACTTATCACCCGGAATCTTCAAGTTGCCTTGCTTATTGTACCATCCCCAGGACGGTGAAATAACGTTTTTGACACTACCCCCTTGCCGGCGGGCTTGGAAGTACAACGGATTATAACGGCCGGATGGTGTGTCTTTATCGCATCAGGATCGACTCTTGGATACTCCGAAGGCGGGCGATTTCTGTGTCAAGCGGCTGCTTGTATTTTTTGTGACCGCGCGGTTGAGGCGTGTCGCTGCTCCGACGGGATGTCTGCCTTCGATTTTCCTTCAGGATAATTTGAGACGAACGATCCGGTATCGGCAAACTCACCGCCATACTTGACAAAAATGGAACTTCCCACCGCTTCGCGCGATCAAATTGGTACAGGGACCAGCAGTTTGGGTCAGGGCGCCCTTTTGTAATCCGGTTTTCAAACGCTCATGAGATCCACAAACGGGGTGGTTAAAGGGAGCGCTTGGCCGGATGTCTCTTATTTTGGACCCGGTCATGGCAAGAGAAGCT
>Ga0116169_1002538_pt1 | contig 13272 bp, 9 predicted proteins | sample AD_UKC130_MetaG_FD_89796 | JGI IMG/M metagenome (GOLD analysis project Ga0116169, IMG submission 89796) | Active sludge microbial communities of municipal wastewater-treating anaerobic digesters from Canada - AD_UKC130_MetaG | ecosystem: Engineered > Bioreactor > Anaerobic > Digestate | place...
CATAATTCTCCGCCGTAAACAACGCCCCCACCACCGCATCATTGTTGATCAAATCCACAATGTCCTGCGCCGTATCCGTCGCCAACGCCGTAATACTCAATGTCTTCGTGTTGTGATCATACGTCACACTCTGCGATGCCCCAATCGTCAAATTCACCGTCACCCCATTAAACTCCGCACCCTTCACATTTGCCGTGATCTCTATCGCATTGTTCGTCCCCGTACCATCCAATACCCCACTCGCCGCCTCCCACTGCCGTGTACCTAATTGAACCTCGATTAGACCAGGCGTATTGCCACTGGCGGGTGTATAGACGACACTAGTGGTCGCAGAAGAGCTCTTGGTGTACTTGATCCGCAGGTCACCAGCCGCCTGCCCTGCCTCGTTCGCTGTAATGATCACGTCATTATTGGAGCCGAAGCTCGAAGCTGTGAGACTACCCGCCGTTGCTTCTTGATGAACAACAGCGCGAACACCGAGGGCGTCTGAGACAAGGTTAATGGCCTGGGCCATATCCTCGATGGAGCTACCCGCTGCAAAGCTGAAGGCCTCGGCCCCGTCCTTCCCGGCGATCTCGAGGACCACATCGGTGGCCAAAGCACCGTAGTTGTATGTCAGTTTGGCTTTCGAAGCTTGCGAGACAATATCCACATTCACGGAAATGCTGCTCAGAGCACCAAAGTTGGCCTGATCGATGCGCAAACTGGTAATCTTGGATGTATCCACACCCGTGGTGATGAAATCAAAACTGCCATCTAGGAGCCGTTGCCCTTGGAATTGGGTGACCTTGGCGATTCGGTCAATGGCTTCCAGAGAGGAATCAATCTGCAACTGATTCGCGGCGATCTGCTCGGCACTCATGGCGCCTTTGTTGGCCGCCTCAGAGACCAGACCCCGGATATCGTTGAGAAGCTGGCTAATCTGACCCAAAGCGCTGTCCGCCGTGGCGATCATCTGATTTGCACGTTCGCTGTTGGAGATCGCCTTTTGGACCGCGGTGATGTCCGCCCGCAAGGCCTCACTGGCAATCAAGCCTGCCGGGTCATCTTTACCGACATTGATCCGCAGGCCGGTGCTCAATCGGGTCAAGGCTTCCTGCAATTGAGCCTGTGAACGAGCCAACGTCTTCTGAGCGTTCAACGAGGTGATGTTCGTGTTAATCCGGGTCATGTCTGTTACCCTTCATTCTGAATAGCTAGGACCAAGCCAAACTCTTTTCGGGACCAATCTAACCACGGGATCCGATTCGCTGTCCTTATAGTTGCGCGGGTTAGACAATCGAACCGTTACCCGACTTTGACCGAACCTCGGCCTCGATCCAGCTCGCACTGATCACCTTCCGTGGGCCACTGCCGACGCTTGCGGCAAAACGCTCTGGCTGGATCAATCCGTCCTTTGAGGGATATCGTTTGGGTAAGTTGGGAACTTTACAAAACCTGCGTTAACCTGCTAAACCCTCGTCAATCCCTCTTTTTTTTCGCTTCGGCATAAAACTGTAGGTCACAAAAACGAAAGCGGCCACGAACCGTGAGGGATTTTCCCGTTCGTGGCCGTTCGTTTAGTACAAGCGTCACAATCTGAACACTGGCTACGTAGTTTCTTTCTGACCTGAGACTTCAGGTTGAACCGAAGGATTAGCCTGCTGGCTTTCCTTCATCTTCTTTTCGCGCTGAATCGCTTCATACACCTCGCGACGATGTACCGTGATTTCCGGCGGAGCTTGAATCCCTAACCGCACTTTATCCCCGCGAATATCCACCACCGTCACGACGATGTTGTCCCCGATGATGATACTCTCGTCTCGCTGGCGAGAAAGGACAAGCATCGTACACTCCCTTCATTTTGCCTATGATCCTGCTCCCCGGAACCACATGCCATCATCGGGGAGGGCTTCGTCCTTCGTTGGCCACGCCGATTCTCTATCCATCAACAACAATGACAGTATCCACCTCTGAGTAATCGCTTCGGCACAAATGGTACACAGACTAAATCCTCTCCACAAAGCGACGATTATATCGAATATTCCGTTAGAGCCGTGGGAGATCGATGCACCTTGTCTCCGCCACCCGTGAAGGATAACATCACAAGGTATTCATGTCCGACAGACGTTCTCCGGCAGTAGTCGAAATCCCCTAGGTCGTTTTTGCGGCATTATTTGCCTAAGAGAGTTTCTTGGGTAGTATGAAACCACCCCCATCTCGCCCAGCACAGAGACTCGCCGTCAGCATTGTTGGCGATGATCGTCGTCCCGAATGGAGTCTCTTCTTGTCCACCTTCGATCCCGCCGATGTATTGTTTCACGTGCCGACGCTTAGCGACGCTGAACGGCTGGTCATCGCTGGTCTTTTCCCCGATGTTCTCCTCTTGTTGGAAGATCATCCCCGCCAGTTCTCCGAACAAGACTGGCTTTCCTTCATGGCCCATTCGCCTTTGACCCGCGCGGTGGCTATCTATACCGACTGGTGCGAAAGCGAACCTCGGACGGGTTCACCGCTACCGGGGGTCATTCGCATCTCTTGGCTTCGGTGGTGGAACTTCGGTCGAGCGCTGCTGCATGCGTTACGGCAAGGTAGTGGCTCCCCGTGGAACCTACCGCCCACGGCCTCAGAAGAGGAACGACTGCTGGTCAGTTTGAAATACACACCTTTGGTAAAAACTGACTCCGCGTTAAAGCACATCGCTATTGCCGCTCCCACACAAGATAGCTTCACCTGGCTGCGGCAAGCCGTTTTGCCGTTTACGTCTTGCGTATCCTGGGTGCACCGCGCAATCGGAAGGAATCAGCCCGGCACCCCGCCGGATCTGTTGATTATCGACATCGGGACTGACGGATGCACGATCGAAGACTCGCTCAACGTCTTGCGGGCAAATCTTTGGCCAGATCTTTCACCCGCGGTGCCATGCATTTTGCTAATGAATTTTCCCCGCTGGCAGCAAGTTTGGCCGCTTCTTGCCCGAGGCACGACAAGGGTTATCAGCAAGCCCGTTTTCTTGCCGGAACTTGAATGGGTCCTGGCAGAACTCGCTCAGACGCGAGACGTCACATGTCGGTCTCCACGCTGACGGGACAACTTCGTCTCAAATAGCCAATCTGCTAACTATGGCTGGGAGTCAATCGCCCTCGCCCCGACACCGCGGCGTCTTGATCCCACGACGCATGCCATGCTCTGACAGCAGAGGCGGTTGCCGGCTACCTGGACATACTTGCTCAGCGTCATAGTGACAGCAGAAATTCACACAAATCGTGTAATTCGGTATCCGAAAGCCCCGCCACATCGCCCACCGTCTGACCATGTTGTCCTTCCCGGAACAACTCCTCCAGTGTCAGATAACGACCGTCATGGAGGTAAGGGGCCGTCCGCCAAATCTCGATCAACGTGGGTGTGTCGAACTCATCGCGGCGATCCAATTTCCCCCGGCTTTTCACATTGTGCATTTTCAAGTCGGTGTAAAGCGGTTCGGGATGGCAATGCCGACAGCCTAGGCGGTCACTGAAGAATAATTCACGTCCCCGTTTCGCCGATTCACTGAGTTCACCGTTAACAAGATACGGACTGGGTACGGGTTTGAGAGCCTTGAGATAAGCGTCGATGGCCTGGGCATCCTCCTCGGGACGAACGGCAAACTGAATGTGACGGATTCCCGAGCGCACGGCATCTTCCGCCGTTGCCCGCACACCTTCCCACATTGACGGGGGCGTAACATGGGCAAATAGCAGGCTCTTGTTATTCTTTGGTGTTCCGATCCCATCGTTGAGCAAGTCCCAATTTAAGCCGTCAATTCGACCGTCGGGATGGCATGTCGCGCAGCTTTGCCAGTGCTGAAAGCACAGGCTGGCATCGTGAAAGTGCATTTCGCCCAACCGCTCTTGGGTCAGTTTTGGCGTAGGTCCAAGCGCGATGTAGCTTAAACGACGATATTTTGAAGCAGACAAATCGATGACCGTCACACAGTCCCCGAAATAGGTCGCAACAAACACCTTATTACCCACTGCGGCCAGGCCTCTTGCCCCCTTGATAATCTTTTCATTCTGACTGGCCAGATAATCATACGGTCCTGTTCCATAAAGTGGCATACGTTCTTTAAGACCCACAAGGAAGGATAAGTCATTTGGAACATCCACCGCACTGAGGGAGGTTTGAGAGCCGTCGTAAATCCGCCCCAAACCCTTGGCTTCTTCCTGTGTCGCCGGCAGTGAGGCAAGTTTTTCCAATACCCCTGGCACATTAACAACCGTTACCTCATCTGTGGACGCATGCGACACAAGGACCGTAGAGCCATCCCGTGAACACACCACCGACCAGGGCAGTGCTGCTCCCAAATCCACATCATCCAAAAGGACGGTGTTCACTCGTTTCAGTGCGGCTGCATCAATGATCGTCAGCGCGTTAGTGTTCATCCATCCCCGTTCGAGTTGCGTCGTCGGCATTTGATACCGAGCAAGCACATGAACGACGAAGACCCACCTGCCATCGGGTGAAACCGTCAAACCGTGCACATCGGTTGAACCATTGAGGAGTCGAATGTGGGTCGTTTCAAATGATTGCGTATTGATGCACGTGACAGAAGCTGCCACATCATAGCTATCGCAGCGGTCATATGGCAGGAGATTCGCCACGAAGAGTTTCGTACCATCGGGAGTAATCGCACTGCAAACCGGTTCTCGAATCACCTTGGGGCAAGCGATCGTTTGCCCTTTCAGCAGGTCGATGACCGTGACGTCGTTCTTAAATCGGTTGCAGACAAACAGGAAGCGACCATCCGGTGACAACGAGAGCCCACAAGGAGAGTGACCAACGCGAAACTCTTTCAAACGCTTGCCGGAATTGTCCAAAACCACAACGATTCCGTCAGCCACTCCCGCGGAAACAAACAGGGTTTGACCATCGGGACTGATCACAAAATCACTTGGCTGCGCCGGTGTCGCAATCCAACCCACGATCTGTTGCGTATTCGGGTCGATGATCGCAATCTTGGCGGCGTCTTTGCACAACACGAGGACCCGTGATCCGTCGGCCGTCGCCCGCACTTGCCAGGGGCCAAGATATTGTTCCTCCGCCTGGCCCATGCTCCCTGCGAAAGGGAAAAGGATAACCCATACAAACAACAGTCCTACACGACGCACAACCTCACTTGATAATCTTCGTATAACAGGGTACGAGAGATCATTCTTTGCGAGCATACGTCTTCCCTTATTCGCCAAAATCCAGACAATCTTCACTGTTTACGTTGAAGGGCGCCCTGCTATTAATTCCACTCCTCATTTGTGCGGCTTCCCCGTGGGCTTCTGCCCTATGCATTACCTTTGGAAACACCCCAAGAAGTTTGCAGCTCCCCCGGTCACGCAACGTACCACAGAGTATAGTCGCCGGGAGTACCCTTGTCGATGACCAAGTTTGCTCCCAGCTATGACGCGGCCGCCCCCTCTGGCCTAATTTGTGGACTTCGCCAGGCCAAATTGTTCTTCCAACCATTGGTAGGCTGCTTGGCGGATCTCCGCCGGAAAGCTGTGTTCGCAATCAGGGTGCACGGCTTTTATTCGATCGCGGACATTATGGAGTGCATAGACTGGTTCTATCGCGATAAGAATCTTCTTCACCCCATCGCAATCGAAGTTGGCATCGCGCAAAGGAGCATTGACAAATACGGGCCGCGGGGCCAAGGCAGCCAACACCTCGTAGAAGTCAAAAGGAACCTTTTCCGGATCATTTCCATAGACGGTGCTAATCCGCGGCATATAACGGTCCTGTGCCCACGGTGCGATCTTCCCTTTGTAGTAATCCTGAAAGCCTGTGAAACCGCAACTGCAAATCACAGCCCGAATCCGTTGCTCAAATGCGGCGGTGAATAAGGCATTGTGTCCGCCCAGAGAATGCCCAATCACGGCGATTCGATCACGATCTACTTCGGGAAGAGATTCCAAAAGGTCAACCGCCCGGATGTTGTCCCAAATCGCCTTCATGGTTCCGCTGGCGTATTCCGGGTGAGCCCTGAAATCATAAGCATGTTCGCCAAAAGAGGGATAGTCAGGCACGATGCACACAAAACCTCTTAGGGCGAGTTCATGGGCATAAGGCCAAGCAGCATCGGGATGCGTACCTGCCGGTTCGTCCTTGGCCAATGGCGTCGTCTGGTGCAAACACAAAACAGCGGGCTTGCGTTGCGAGGGCCTCGTTGGAATGAGCAAATAAGCAGGAACCCGGTCCGACTCGTCCGCTGCATACGTCAGTTTCAGGCGACGATAGGATTCCGTCATCTCTTCGGAGACGATTTCGATATCGAGCGGCACGCGATGCTCCGGACCGGGGAGTGGGCCCATCGCGGCCATCATCCCTTTGAGGATGTGGGCGCGGCGAATGCCCCACTCCTTCAAGGACGAAACCGTTTTCGTCTCGTTATTCTCATCTACATAGAGAAGCACATTGCGATGATCCTCCTTGGTCCAGGGGCCTTCCTCTGAGGACGGAGGCAGGACGTCACTCGTTTGCTCTGGGTCACTTTTTAACAGATTCTCTAGCAGATACAGGCCACTGCGATCAGAAGCCACCAGATCGATATCACCGTCGCCGTCAATGTCTGCCGCTTTAGGGTCGAGACCAAACCCCACTGGTCCTCCCTCATCGACAACGCCCCTGATAAATGTTCTTCGTCCCGGATCGAAGCGATACCAGTAAATGGCCAGCGGGTTCCACTCACCGGGATCACGCCCTTCGTGGCCTAGGTACCGCTTGCCGGCCACGAATTCACGACGGCCGTCGTTATCCAGGTCCGTCACGAGAATAGAGTGAATTTGCGAAAAACTTGTATCAATCACGTGGAACGTCCAACGACGGGAGTCGCCGTCTCTTGCCTGTTCAAGCCAATAGAGCCCCACATCGTGGCCGCGTCCCCACATGATGTCGCTATCACCATCGCCATCGATGTCTTCAACGATAATTGGTACCGAAGCATCGCGGTGCAGTACCCATTCACGATGCGCGATCCACTCACCGTTGGCACGATCTTTCGGTGCCTCCCACCATCCGATGGGAGTTACAACATCGCCCCGCCCATCGCCGTTGACATCGCCAAAGCCTATTCCGTGACCGGCGATTTCACGGGGCAGATCATGACGGATCCACCGCACATTTCCCGTATCCTCCCGTCGAAATTCCCACCACGCCGCGAATTTCATCCCGTTGGGCAAAACATCCAGCGTGCCGTTTCCATCCACATCGTAAAGACGGCCCGTTTCCATGGGACCGGGTTTCTCGATGAGATGAACCTGCCAAGGCCCGAGCCCCGGTCCAGGGTGTTGAATCCAGAAGAGGCTTTCGCTGCGGTAGGTCGCGCTGATAACGTCGGGCCAACCATCCCCGTTTACGTCGAGGGAAAGATTGGAATAATCGTCATAACGACCGCGAATTTGGGGAACGTCGCGGAGGAAATGCTTTCTCCAGGTCGGCGCTTCGTACCACCACCCGCCAGCCACGATATCCAACCGCCCATCACCGTTGACGTCAAATATGGCACAGGCCGTAAACTCCGACTCTGGATTGATAACCCGTCTGGCGAATCGCAAGCCGCTCTCCGCGAACAGTGGTTGCAGCGGCAAGGTGCTTATCACCGTCCATAAAATCACCCAAAAAACATCGACAGCAAGATTCGACTTCCGATGCGGAACACCCGGACGCCAGTTGTACCACGCACCGGTGGGTGGGAGATTAAGTATCCAGCCAGCCATATCGTAACCCTCATGTCAGACAGCAGAATCAAGAAAGCAGCGGGCTCGGGTTAACGCTGCCCATTGTACTTATCTGGCGCGTCACCAAAAGAGGCTAGATGCCACGGACTTTGGTCTCGGACTAGTGACACAACGCGCTTTGCCCCATTCTCTGTGCCGGCGAGCGTAAGCCGGCAGCTTAGGCGTTGTTGGCGAGATTCGCCCCCTGCGGCGCCGGGTTCACCTGGTACGGCGATTCTTCGGCAACATGTTTTCCGTTAAACTTGTAACTTTGCCCGATGCGGAGCATCAAACCGAGTAGTAGCAAATACCTTGGGCGAGGTTATGGTCAATGAAATGCGATGAACTTCTGGCCGCTTTAAATGCTTATATCGACGGTGAGATCGACCCCCAAGTATGCGCGGAGCTTTCCCACCATCTTGACGGGTGCAACCCCTGTCGAGTTGTCATCGACACCCTTCGCAAAACGATCACCTTATATAAAGGTGAAGTCCCCTATGAACTTCCGCCGGAAGTCCACGCCAGACTACACGAATGTCTGAAGAAAAAATGGCAAGAGCGGTTCGGCCAGTCTGTGTCCTAACGCAGTAAAAACTCGAGAAGGAAGCAAAAATGAGTCGCGATTTGGTCTTGATTATTGCCATTTTTGCTGGTTGGATTATTCTTAATAAGTGGATTCTCCCGGCCCTCGGCATTCCAACTTGCATGAGCGGGGGTTGTTGCGGTCCATCGGCATGTTCCACACCGTTTGAGGAATCTTCTCCAGCTACCCAAGAACGTGCTCCCGACGAGGGGTGCTCGGTAAGTCCACCGATTGAAGACGAACCTAAGTGATGCATTGAAAGGAGGTTACGGAATATGACCATCGAACGTGGACTACGCTTAATGGCGGGTGTCGTCGTCACATTGAGTGCGGCGCTAGCCTATTTTCATTCTCCTCTTTGGCTAATTCTGACGGCCTTCGTGGGCCTCAACCTAATCCAGTCGGCCTTTACCAACTGGTGCCCGGCCGTTTGGATGCTTAGCAAACTGGGACTCCGGGCGTGCTGCGAGTGCGAGCAGACGAACTCGGTGGCGTCGCCGACAGGGTGAGCCCCGCAATTCGGCAGGGCACCGCCCGGCGGTGCCTCCACGAAATTTCCCTCTGCCCTCGCTTAGTATGCAAGGGCTTGCTTAACGTCGCCCCAGCAGCAACAATATTTTTTACTGTTTCGTCTGTTGTTTTACGGGTTTTCCACTCTGGCGCCAGCGGTTTTGGGAAACATAAAGTATGCATTATCCCTGGTGGTATGTGCCGGTTTTGACGTCCCCAATGCTCATCGCGGTGATCGCGGTACTCCATGTGCTCGTGGCCCACTACGCAGTTGGTGGGGGCTTGTTTTTCGCCGTTGAGACATCGTTTGCTTACCGCACCGGCAACCGCGAGTACCTGGACTACCTCCGCCGACATGCTCCCTTTTTCATCCTGCTCACCGTTGTTTTTGGCGCGATCACCGGCGTGGGCATTTGGTGGACAATCGGATTGGCTTCCCCGCTGGCCACAGAAGTGCTTATCCGGACCTTTGTCTTTGGTTGGGCGACCGAATGGGTTTTCTTCGTCATTGAACTGACGGCAGCCTTTATCTTTTACTACTACTGGGGCCGCCTGGCACCTCGGACTCATCAAATTGTCGCGTGGATTTATGCCGCTGCCGCCTGGATCAGCCTTGTGTTGATTACGGGCATTACCGCATTCATGCTATCCCCTGGCCGCTGGCTGGAATCTCCGTCCTTCTGGACGGGTTTTTTCAACCCGCAATTTCTGCCCCAGGTCATCTCCCGAACAGGCGGGGCCATCCTGCTGACATCCTTGTACGTCTATCTGCACAGCTCACTCCTCTTGCCGGTCGGTGAGGTCCGCTCTTTAATTGTTCGCCGTTCGACCCGACCTGCATTTGTCGGGGCTATCCTGATTACCATTGGTGGAATTGGGTGGTTGTTGTTCTTGCCGGAATCTGCCCGTCTGGCTTTGGAAGCCGCCGCCGTGTTGACGGTTTTGACCACCCTCATTTTCGCGCTCACCGTGGCCGTTTTTGTCCTGCTGTATTTCGGACCATACCGGAATCCAGGTTGGATGACGCCCGGCTTTGCCGCGTCGCTTCTCTTGTTCGGGATAGCGGCCTTCAGCACTGGCGAGTTTATTCGCGAGGCAGTGCGAAAACCCTATGTTGTGTATGGTGTTGTGCTGGGCAATCAGGTGCTGGAGGAAGAGGTCCCCGAGCTTCGTCGTAATGGATTCCTTCAAAGCGGACGTTGGACCCGTGCTTATGTAATCGAGCATTATCCGCAAGTGGTTGGAGAAGAGAGGGAAGAAAAGAAGATCATGCCTGAAAAGCTTTTGGCCCTACCGGAATCAGATCGGAGGCACTTGGGTCAGGTCATTTTCATGCATCATTGCAATGACTGCCATGCAGCGGAGTCGGGATATTCGGCGGTGGGACCGATCCTCTTTTCACGTCCTCGGCCCATGCTCGTGGATATGATTCGCCATCTCCATGAGACTCATTACTTCATGCCGCCCTGGTCGGGAACACCCGAAGAGGCCGAGTTGCTTGCCGATTATCTCCTGACATTAGCCCCCGAGCGGCCGCGTGGGATTTATCCGAGTCTCGAGAAATTGGAGAATCAACCGTGATCGAACCTCTCGACGTCTCCAGTTTGCCCGCTCTTCCCGCACCTATGTGGTTCATTCAGTTCTTTAAGGTGCTGGGGTTTATTCTCCATATGATTCCGATGAACCTTTGGTTGGCCGGAATGATTTTGGCCGTCTTTTTCTCTCGCTGGCAAGGATCTCCCCGACGGTGGGCCGTACGACTGGGGCGGCAGATGCCGATCATCGTTGCCTTTGGGATCAATTTTGGGATCGTGCCACTGCTTTTTATCCAGGTGGCTTACCCCTGGGCCTTCTATCCGGCAACCATTCTCACGGCTTGGTTCTGGTTGGCGATCATCGCACTGTTGATCATTGCCTACTATGGCGTTTACGCATTTGCGTTCGGGCTTAATGACGAGGAAAGACCATTACCCGCCTGGCGTTTGCTAGCCGGTTGGATTTCAGCAGGAGTATTCATTGTCATCGCCATTTTGTTTTCCAACGGGCTGAGTCTCATGGCCGCACCGGAGCGGTGGAAGTTTATTTGGTTCAGCAACCAGGTCGCCGGCGCTGCTACGGGAACCGGCCACAACTTCGGTGATGCCTCATTGTGGCACCGCTGGCCCATGGTGTTCGGAATGGCACTTATGACGACGGCAGTTTGGTCGCTGGTCGATGCGGTATTTTTCGACAAGCGAGGGACGTTGGAATATCGTCGCTGGCTTGCTAAGTTCAGTCTCCTAATTGGTATTGTTGGGGCTGTGGTGTACGCAAGTGCAGGGACGGGCTACGTCTTCGGGACGTGGCCGAAATCCGTTTTTTCTTACATGTGGAGTGACTGGCGATTACCGCTCACGCTGTTCACGGGTGCCTCACCGGGCCTGGTTGTGGCCACACTTTTGTGGATTCGGTACCGTGGGGTTTCCCAAGGACCTGTGCTGTTAGCCAGTCTGGCCCAAGTTATTGTCCTCTCCACCAACGCCGTCAGTCGCCAGCTTGTCCAAAACATAGAATTGACGCCACTAGTGTCTTTAAACCAGTTGGCAACCAAGCCGGATTGGGGACCAATGGCCCTGTTTCTCGTAAGTTTCGCGATCGGGGTTGGGATCATCGCTTGGATGTTGCAACAAGTTGTGCGGGCTGAACGATCACAAGTCGAACAGTAATCCAACGACGGTTCAAGCAATAACCACAAGCACGTTGTTTGGGTGGCTAACCGCGGTTCTGGTCTCTCTGACTATTTCCCCACGGCCGACTCGAGTGTTTTCTCGGCTCCCCGTTCGACACGTTTAGCACCTTGCCTGCGAGGTATTTCTCTTTCTTCGTCTTGCCTGTCGCCTCCTCTGTCTTGTCATTCGGAAGGCATCGACCGGATAAAACCCGACACCTCCTGGAATCTTTTCATTTTTGGTGTTGACGGCAGGGCTAGAAGACCGTTATTCTTCGCCACCATTTTTGTGAAAAGTCGCATTGGTTGGTCACGGATAATTAGGGAAACGTGGAAGACTCAGGCCGCATTCACCGCGAATGACCAACACCGGGGAGCTGTGAGAAGAGGTTAGTTCAGGGGGAACAAGACAACGCCGCACGTGAAAACGAAGTTCGAGAGAAACCAGACGATTCGATCTTGACCCAACATGTGACCGTCGGTATTAATCCCGCACGTAGACTTGCCGACGCGGTGGAGAATACCCAATCCTCACCAAAGGTCATTGCTCCAGAGGGATGGAGCTGGTGAGTGATTGCGGCTGGTAGGGAATCGCATGGAGGCGATACCGCTATGCCGTTTTTCAATCGACGCATATCAGGGTCTCAGGATTCCATGAAGACAGGAACAAGTAACGGACGGCTTGTTGGTGATCTCGAAAGGAGAACTGGGTTGAACGCGCGTGTACGAATCTACCAGGGAATGGTGGCCTTCTGTCTGGCGTTCCTCATTTTGAATTGTCCAGCCTTAGGCCAAGGAGTCGGCCAAGGTACAGACAACGGCCCTGTGGCAAACGCTGACCAACTCCGGCGGCAATGCGATGATCTTTTGGCTCGGGCCCGGCAGGCCATTGCCGAAGGAAACCTCAATGGCGCCGAGCAACTCCTTCACCAGGCAGAACAGTTGGGTGTGAATTATCCGCCGCTTTATCTGGGTGACACACCTGCCAAGGTCCGCAAGGCCTTGGAAAGTGCCCGCCAAGCACAGCCGGCCGGGCAAACCATGCCGCAAAGCCCCTTTGATGCCCGCGGACTCGGTCAAACGCCCGATCCAAAGACGCAGGCCAAGAACTATGTGCGAAATGGGCGAATGGCACTAGCCCGCGGAAATCTGAGTGAGGCGGCTCAATGGTGCCAAATGGCGGCCGGATTGCCTGCGACCTTCGCCCCGGAAGAAGATTCGCCCAGCAAATTGGCAGAGGACATCCGGCGTGCAGGTGGACAAGTTGCCGGGGCAACACCTGGTGCCGTAACCTCTCTTCCTCCTGTAGGTCAGGTGACACAGGTCGCCCCCCCGGCGAACGCCAGCCAAAAGTCGCCTGCCCAGCAGCAAAGCGACCAATGGCTTCTCGAGGCACGTCGGGCCTTAGCCCTCGGTGATGTGCGGACGGCTCGCCGCTATGTGGAGCAAGTTCGTGCTCTGGGATTGACCTACGGTCGATACGATGATTCTCCCGATCGGGTTGAAGCGCTCATTCAGACGCACGAGAATCTCCTTTCGCAAAAGGCGGAACGAGGCCAAACAGAGGGTTGGCGACGCCTCTATGCCAAGTTGCTCCTTGAGGAGGCCGACGGCCTGTTGCGTTGGGGTGACTTAGACGAGGCCGAACGCCTGGCCCAACTTGCGGCCCAACAGGGTGTGACCTTCAGCCCGTTCGAAATGAAGCCGGAGACGATTTTGGAACGAGCCGCCAATGAACGTCGAAACCG